>Ga0209023_10002822_pt1 | contig 21272 bp, 23 predicted proteins | sample LakOneMetagenome_FD_187468 | JGI IMG/M metagenome (GOLD analysis project Ga0209023, IMG submission 187468) | Freshwater and sediment microbial communities from Lake Erie, Canada (SPAdes) (version 2) | ecosystem: Environmental > Aquatic > Freshwater > Lentic | place: Lake Erie, Canada...
GCGCCACAGGCATCGACGCGGTCGACTTTGCCCGCACCATGGCCGCCAGGGGCGCGGGCGAGATCCTGCTGACCTCAATGGACCGCGACGGCACGCGGGCAGGTTTCAACATCCCCCTCACCCGCGCCCTCGCCGATGCGGTCGACATCCCGGTGATCGCCTCAGGCGGCGTCGGAACGCTCGACCATCTGGTCGAGGGCGTGCTCGAAGGCCACGCCTCGGCGGTCCTGGCCGCCTCGATCTTCCATTTCGGCACCTTCACCATTCCCCAGGCCAAGGCCCACATGGCCGCCGCCGGCATCCCGATAAGGCTTTCATGACCGCCCTCACCCGCCTTGCCGCCACCATCGCCGCCCGCAAAGGGGCCGACCCCGAGACCTCGTGGACCGCGAAGCTTCTGGCCAGCGGTCCGGAAAAATGCGCCGAGAAATTCGGCGAGGAAGCCATCGAGGCGATCGTCGAGGCGGTCCGCGGCGACCGCGACCGCCTGACCGCCGAGGCGGCGGACGTGCTTTACCACTTTCTCGTCATGCTCGCCGCGCGCGATGTGACGCTCGCCGATGTCCTGGCCGAACTCGACCGCCGCGACGGCACTTCGGGCCTGGCCGAAAAGGCGGCGCGGCGCTAGCCCGCCAGCCCCCGCTCGACCGCCGGATAGAGCCGGCCGAGCGTGGCCGCGCGGACCACGAACAGCACCATCAGCGCCGCCCAAAGGCCCTGATTGCCGAATGCCAAGGGCAGCAGCACCACCGCCGGCACATAGGCCAGCATTGTCGCCAGCATGGCGTTTCGCATCTCGCGCGTGCGCGTCGCCCCGATGAATATCCCGTCCAGCATGAAGCAGGCCACCCCCAGAACCGGGGCGATCGCCATCCAGCCCAGCCAGCCGCGCGCCGCCGCGCGCACGTTGGGCTCGGTCGTCAGCAGGTCGATGATCGCCGGCCCCGCGACCCAGAAGCCCACCGCCAGCACCAAGGCACTCGCGCCGCCCCAGAGGCTCGCAAGCCAGGCCGACCGGCGCAGCATGACCAGCGACGCCGCCCCCACCGCCTGACCGACCAGCGCCTCGGCGGCGAAGGCGAACCCGTCCAGCGCGTAGGCGGTGATCTCGAGAAACTGCATCAACACCTGATTGGCCGCCAGCGTCACGTCGCCAAAGCGCGCGCCCAGAAAGACAAAGGCGGTGAACGATCCCTGCAGGATCACCGACCGGATCATGATGTCGCCGTTGACCCGCGCCATCCGCCCGATCCGCGCCACATCGAAAATCCGTGCTCGGTCGCGCCAAAGCCCGCCCCGGAACGCGCCCCGGCACAGCCACAAGCCCAGGCCAAGCCCGCTCCATTCGCCGATCAGCGTGGCAAGCGCCGCCCCCGCGACCCCCCAGCCAAGCCCCAGCACGAGCCAGACCGACAGGCCCACGTTCAGCGCGTTCATCCAGAACTGCATCGCCAGAACCCCGCGCGTGCGCTCCATGGCGATCAGCCAGCCGGTGACAGCGTAGAGCGAAATCGTCGCCGGCGCCCCCCAGATACGCACCGAAAGATAGGCGCGCGCCAGCCCCTCGACCTCGGCCGAGGCCGGCGCGACCGCCAGCGCCGCGGCGATCAGCGGCCGCTGAAGAATGACAAAGGCGAACCCGGCGCCCAGCCCGACGATCAGCGCCCGCGCCAGGATCGCGCCCGCCTCGTTCCCGTCGCCGGCGCCGCGCGCCTGCGCGACCAGGCCCGACGTGCCCATGCGCAGAAAGCCGAAGATCCAGTAGACGGTCGCCAGAACGACCGCACCAAGCCCGACCGCGCCCAGGGGTGCCGCCTGCCCCAGCCGGCCGATGACCCCGGTATTGACCAGGCCCAAGAGCGGCACGGTGGCGTTCGACAGAACGATGGGCGCGGCAATCCTGATGATCCGCGCATGGGTGACAGGGGGCTGCGCCGTGGCAAGATGCTGTTCCATGTCCCGCCGCTCACCATTGTCATTTCGGATGTGCCCGTTTCACATGGGCCTGGCGTGCTGGCCCACCGCCTGCCCTGCCCGTCAGCCCGCGGCACGCCGCAGCGCCGCGGTCGCCAATCCCATGGCGACGAGCGCGCCGCCGCCGACCCTGCTCAGCATCGGCATGACGGACGGGCGCGCGATGCGTTGCCGCAGCTTGTCGGCCAGGAGGGCATAGCCAAGCGCATTGGCCGCCGCAAAACCGACAAAGGACGCGGTCAGCCACACGAACTGCGGCAGCAGGGCCGCACCGGGATTGATGAATTGCGGAACGAAGGCGATGAAGAAGATGTTCGATTTCGGATTGAGTGCGGTCACAAGCGCCGCATGGGCAAAGACCCGGCCGGCAGACAGGTCCGGGGCATCATCGAGCCGGCCAAGCGTGGCGGACGGGGCACTTCGAAACAATTGAACGCCGAGAAAGACCAGATAGACCGCACCGATCCATTTCAGCGTTGTGAAAAGCCTGGCCGAGGTCAGAACCAGCGCCCCCAGCCCGGCAAGCGACGTGGACATCGCGATCAGATCACCCAGGGCCACGCCTGCGGCCGTCGCCACCGCCACCCGTCGCCCCTGGCTGATCGCGTAGCTCAAGACCAGCAGAACGGTCGGCCCGGGGATCAGCAGCAGCGCGATAGACGCGGCCGCAAACGCGGCCCAAAGGTGAAATTCCATCGTGATTCTGCCCAAAGACCCTCTTTGTCCCGAACCAGCGCCAGAAAATCTTTCATGTAAAGCGATTCGAACCCTGGCCGTGGGCAGTCGGTTCGGCCGCCTGCGGCTCTGTCCGGTCGGGCATCAGGAAATGCCCGGTCGCCTGCACGAAGGGGCGGGTGTGATTGTCCTGCCAGGCTTCGACGTGAACGCTCGCATAGCGCCGGCCCGACCGGTTGACTCGGCCGCGCGCATAGGCGTCTCGCGGCAGGCCGGTGCGCAGGTAATCGACAGTGAAATCGATGGTCTTCGGCAGGGCCGGCATCTTTTCAGGATCGAAGGCGGCCGGGTCGAGCGCGCCGCGCTCCATATCCTCCCAGATCAGGCTCCAGCCCAGCACGATGATCGCCGTCACCTCGAGAAAGGCGGCCGTCGCCCCGCCATGCAGGGCGGGTAGGCGGGCATTGCCGATCAGCTTGTCGTCAAAGGGCAGTACCGCGGTCAGCTCGTCGCCCCGCCGGTCGAAGGCCACGCCCAGAAAGCGGATATAGGGCACCCCCTGCACCAGCGCCGTCAGCGCCCGGTCGCGGCGCTGCTTGACGGCCTGAACCGGCTCGGGCGGCGTGCGTCCAGGCCTGGTCATGGCTTGGCCCTGCCCGCCTCGACGGTGAATGTGCCGGTCGCCATCGCGACGATCCGCGCCGCATCCGCGTCATGGGCGGTGGCGCGCACAAAGGCCACCGACCGGGTGACATGATAGCATTCGGCCCGCGCCGTGATCGGCTGGCCGGGGGTGGCTGGCCGCATGTAGTCGATGCGCAGATCCAGCGTCGCGGTTCCGGCCGGGGCGGACGGATGGCACAGGACCGAGGCCGCGCAGCAGGTGTCCATCAGCGCCGACACCGCGCCCCCGTGGATCACGCCGGTCTGCGGGTCGCCGACAAAGCGCGCATCATAGGGCATGGTGATCGCCGCCCGCCCGTCGCCGATTTCGTCCAGCCGCATGCCCAGGGCGCGCGCATGCGGCAGCGCCTCGATGAACCCCGGGGCCTGGCCCCCCGGAGCCCGTGCCTCTGGTGCTGGAGCCTCTGGCGCCCGCCTGCGCTTTTTCTCGTCCACCTTGCCCCCGCCGCTTTGCCGCCCGCCAAGACTGTTTGTCTGCCCGACTATTCGTCCGGTCCCGGCTGGCTGCAAGGGCAAAGTGCCCCGGCCGGCAACCGGCTGACGCTGCGTAACCTTGCGCGTTGCGCACCAGGTCGCAAAGCCCTAGATTTGGCGGTGGGAGGTCGCCGATGGCGGATGATCCGATCAGTTTCAAGGACATGTGCGCGCGCTTCGAGGTCACGCCCCGAACCTTGCGCTATTACGAATATATCGAGCTTCTGTCCCCCATCAAGGACGGCCGCGCCCGCTTTTACGGCCCGCGCGAAGTGGCGCGGATGGCCCTGATCCTGCGTGGTCGGCGCTTTGGCTTCTCGCTCGAGGAAATCCGCCAGTGGCTGATGATCTACCGCCAGAAAGGTTCGCACGAACAGAATCTGGTGCTGATCGACAAGGCCGACCGCCAGCTTGCGGTTCTGGAACGGCAGCGCGCCGACCTTGACGACACGATCGCCGAACTGCGCGCCCTGCGCGACGAAACCCGCTCTGGCCTGGCGCAGGACTGAGCCCCCGGCCCGGCACGTTTGCCCAAGAATAATATTGCACCGAAAGCCACCAGAATTGAATGACCTTTCGTCGGCGTCATTATGACGTGACGTCACGGTTACGTTAACGTCATGCAGGCTTGTAGGATGGTAAAGTCAACGCAATTAACGGGCGCCATCCGATGATTTTCTGGAAAGGACCGGTTGTGAGTGATGAGTTGATGAGCATTCGCGCCATGTGCGATGCGTTCGAGGTAACACCGCGCACCTTGCGCTTTTACGAACAGAAGGAACTGCTGTTTCCACTGCGCGACGGGCAGAAGCGGCTTTTCACCCGCCGCGACCGCGCGCGGCTGAAGCTGATCCTGCGCGGCCGGCGCTTCGGCATCAGCCTTGAGGATATCCGCCAGCTGCTCGACATCTATGACATGGGCAAGCAGAAGGATCTCCAGTTGGAAAAGACGCTCGAGATCGCCCGCCGGCGGCTTGCAGAAATGCAGGCCCAGCGCCGCGAGATCGACGAAGCGATCGCCGAACTCAGCACCCGGATCGAGGGCGGCGAACAGTTGCTCGCCGAAGAACGGCGGACCACCGCCGCCTGACCACCGCCTGATCGCCCCCGCAGACGAAGGACACCGCAATGACCCATTACACCGCCCCGACCCGCGACATGCAGTTCCTGTTGCACGAGGTGCTCGACGTGGGCCAGGCGGCAACCCCGGGGTATGACCAGCTCGAACCCGATTTCACCGGCGCGGTTCTGGAAGAGGCGGGAAAGATCGCGCGCGACCTGCTCGCCCCCTTGAACGCGGTAGGCGACCACGAAGGCTGCCGGCTGGAAAATGGCGTGGTCATCACGCCCAAGGGCTTCAAGGAGGCGTTCGCGCAAATGCGCGATGGCGGCTGGACCGCGCTCGACTGCGATCCGGCCTATGGTGGCCAGGGCATGCCCTATGTGCTGGCCACCGCCGTGGGCGAGATCTTCGTGTCCGCCAACATGGCCTTCAACATGTATCAGGGGCTGGCGCACGGCGCCTATTCGGCGATCCATGCCCATGGCACCGACGCACAAAAGGCGACCTACCTGCCGAAGATGGTCACCTGCGACTGGACCGGCACCATGAACCTGACCGAACCGCACTGCGGCACCGACCTCGGGCTTTTGCGCACCCGCGCCGATCCGCAGGACGACGGCAGCTACAAGATCACCGGGCAGAAGATCTTCATCTCGGCCGGCGATCACGACATGGCCGACAACATCATCCACCTGGTTCTGGCCAGGGCGCCCGGCGGCGGCGAGGGAACCAAGGGCATCTCGCTGTTCATCGTGCCGAAATTCATGGTGAAGGCCGATGGCGGCCTTGGCGCCCGCAACGCTGTCTCGGTCGGCAAGATCGAGGAAAAGATGGGCATCCACGGCAATGCCACCTGCGTGATGAACTATGACGGCGCCACCGGCTTTCTCTTGGGCGACCTGCACAAGGGCATGCGTGCGATGTTCACCATGATGAACGAGGCCCGCATCGGCGTCGGCCTTCAGGGCTATGCGGTGGCCGAAGCCGCCTATCAGAACGCGGTCGCCTATGCCAGGGATCGCCTTCAGGGCCGCGCCGTGACCGGGGCGGCGAACCCCGGCGGGCCGGCCGATCCGCTGATCGTCCACCCTGACATCCGCCGCACCCTGATGGAGCAGAAAAGCTTCATCGAAGGGGCGCGCGCGTTCACCTTCTGGGGTGCCACGCTCATCGACCGGGCCCGCGCCGCGGGCGACGCTGCGGCGGAAGGAATGATCTCGCTCCTGACCCCGGTCATCAAGGGCTTTCAGACCGACAAAGGGTTCGAGGCGGCGGTGAACGCCCAGCAGGTCTATGGCGGCCACGGCTATATCGAGGAACAGGGGATGAGCCAGTTCGCCCGCGACGCGCGCATCACCATGATCTACGAAGGCGCCAACGGCGTGCAGGCGCTGGACCTCGTGGGGCGCAAGCTGGCGCAGGACGGCGGCAAGCATGTGATGGCCTTCTTCGAGATGGTCAAGACCTTTCTGAAAGAACAGGACGGCGACGAGGGGCTGAAGAAGGATTTCCTCGATCCGCTCAAGGCCGCGTCCAAGGATCTTCAGGCCGCCGCCCTGTTCTTCATGGAAACCGGCATGAAGACCCCGGACGCAGCCCTGGCGGGCTCCTATGATTTCATGCATCTTTTCGGCCATGTCTGCCTCGGCCTGATGTGGGGGCGCCAGGCCGTGGCGGCGCAAAAGGCCCTTGCGACCGGCGCGGCAGATGCCGATTTCTACCGCACGAAACTCGCCACCGGCCGCTTCTACATGGCCCGTCAACTGCCCGCCACCGCGCTGCATCTGGCGCGCATCCGGTCGGGCGCCGATCCGGTCATGGCGCTCGACGCGCAGGCGTTCTAGGATCGGGACGGAACTGAAAGGACCGCCGCCCGATGCCGAAACGTCTGCGCCTCACCCGCCGCTTCACCGTCGCCATGACCAATGACGCGCATCGCAGCCTCTTTCGCTTCGCCGACGAGGCCGGAATCTCGGTCGACGAGGCGCTGACCTTTCTGTTCGAGAATTTCGGCTCCGTCACCGACACCGACAACCTTGCCCACCGGCTGAGCCTGTTCCGCGCCGAACTGGAGGCGCGCAAGGCATGATCGTCGCGGAGGGCATGGCGCGGGGCACAGCACAGGCCAAGGCAGGGGCCACAGGGGGCAGATCGGGCATGAGTATTTTTGCAAAGAAGAAGCCGCACGGGTGCGCCCCTGCCCCCGCACGTTTCGCGTGCGACGCGGCTCCTAACCGGGGCAGGGGCGGCTTCTCCTTTGACGGTCATCGGCTCTCCAGCCTGTACCGCAGGCCCAGTCAAATCCGGTTAAGGTTAATCGCCGGTTACTTTGCGGCTTCTTCTTTGCAAAAATACTCAAATCCGCCGCTCGCCCCAGCCGGCACCCCAGGGAGATATTCATGACCGCGAAACTCTACTGCTTCGGCGAAAGCGGCAATGCCTACAAGGCGGCGCTCTCGCTCACCCTCGCCGGCCTCGAATGGGAGCCGGTCTTCGTCGACTTCTTCAATGGCGCGACGCGCACCCCGGAATTCCGCGCGCTGAACGAAATGGGCGAAGTGCCGGTCTTCGTCGACGGCGACACCGTCCTCACCCAGTCGGGCGTCATCCAGGATTATGTATCGTCAAAGACCGGCAAGCTCGGCGGCCGGTCGGCGGCCGAGCGGCGCGACGTGCTGCGCTGGATCCTGTGGGACAATCACAAGCTGTCCGGCCAGGCCGGCGCGACGCGGTTCTTGATGAACTTCCTCGCCCCCGAAAAGCGCCCGGCCGAGGTCATCGCCTTTCAGCAGGCCCGCCTCAAGGCCGCCTATACGGTGCTCGACGACCATCTCGCCAACCGCACCTGGATGGTCGGCGATCAGCTGACCATCGCCGACGCCGCCTGCTGCGGCTATCTCTATTACCCCGAGCCCTTCGGCTTCGCCCGCGCCGACTGGCCGAACATCGACCGCTGGCTCGACCGGATCGCCGCCGTGCCGGACTGGAAACATCCCTACGACCTGATGCCCGGCAACCCGTCGGACCGGGCCCCGAAATGACCGCTCGCCGGAGGATCAGATGACAGACGCCTTTATCTACGACACCGCTCGCACCCCGCGCGGCAAGGGCCGCGCCGACGGGGCCTTGCAGGAGGTGACATCGGTCGCGCTGTCGGCGCGGCTTCTGAACGCGGTCAAGGACCGCAATGGCCTGAGCGGCCACGCGGTCGAGGATGTGATCTGGGGCAATGTCACCCAGGTCGGCGAACAGGGCGGCTGCCTTGCCCGCTCGGCGGTGCTCTTGTCCGACCTCGACGAAAGCATCCCCGGTCTTGCCATCAACCGCTTCTGCGCGTCGGGCATGGAGGCGGTGAACCTCGCCGCCAACCAGATCCGGGGTGGGGCCGGGGCCGCCTATATCGCCGGCGGGGTCGAGATGATGGGCCGCGTGCCGATGGGCTCGGACGGCGCCGCGATCGCCGTCGACCCGAGCCTTGCCATGAAAACCTATTTCGTCCCGCAGGGGATTTCGGCCGACATCATCGCCACCGAATACGGCTTTTCGCGCGACGATGCCGATGCGCTCGCCGTCGAAAGCCAACGCCGCGCGGCGGCCGCCTGGGCAGACAACCGCTTTGCCCGCTCCATCGTCCCGGTCCGCGACCAGAACGGTCTGACCATCCTCGACCGTGACGAATACATGCGCCCCGGCACCGACATGCAGACGCTCGGCCGGCTCGACGCGTCCTTCAAGGTGATGGGCGAGGCGATGCCCGGCTTCGACAAGCTCGCCCTGATGAAATATCCCCATCTGGAGCGGATCAACCATATCCACCATGCCGGCAATTCCAGCGGCATCGTCGATGGCGCCGCCGCCGTGCTGATCGGCAATGCCGAGTTTGGCCGGGCCCACGGGCTGAAACCCCGCGCCTGCATCCGCGCCACCGCCAAGATCGGCACCGACCCGACGATCATGCTCACCGGGCCGGTTCCGGTGACCGAAAAGATCCTCAAGGACAGCGGCATGGCGATTTCCGACATCGACCTTTTCGAGGTGAACGAAGCCTTCGCCGCCGTCGTCCTGCGCTTCATGCAGGCCTTCGACGTCGACGCCGGCAAGGTCAACGTGAACGGCGGCGCAATCGCCATGGGCCACCCCCTGGGCGCCACCGGCGCGATCATCATCGGCACGCTGCTCGACGAGCTTGAGCGCACCGGCAAGGGCACCGGCCTCGCCACGCTCTGCATCGCCTCTGGCATGGGTGCCGCCACGCTCATCGAAAGGGTCTGACATGGGGATGATCGACCAGTCGAAATGCCCGGTCAAAACCGGCTCGATCTACCCCGAGCCGTATGCCAGCCAGATGGCCGGCCGCTCATCGCTGCGCCTTGGCGATGCGGGCGGGCTCACCCAGTTCGGCGCCAATCTCGTCAGCCTCGAACCGGGCGCCCTGTCCTCCTTGCGCCACTGGCACCTTCTCGAGGACGAATTCGTCATGGTGACCCTTGGCGAATGCACGCTGATCGACGATACGGGCGAAACCGTGATGCGCCCCGGCGATTGCGCCGCCTTCCCCGCCGGTGACGCCAACGGCCACCATTTCGTCAACCGCACCGACCGGGTGGCCAAATTCCTCGTCGTGGGCACCCGGGCGCCGCGCGAAGTCGCCACCTATGCCGACGTCGACCTGCGCGTCGAGATGGAGGGTGGCCGCGCCCGCTTTACCTACCATGACGGCAGCGCATTCAAGGGCCCCCGCCCATGATCCGCCCCTTCATCTTGGCCGAAATACTCCGCGGGGGTCCGGGGGCGCGAAGCCCCCGGCCCGCGACCCCTGCCAAAGGAGACCAGCAATGACCGATTTCACCTATGAGCTCGACGCCGACGGCGTGGCCACCATCACCTGGGACGTGAAGGCCAAGTCGATGAACGTCCTCAATCTCGAGGCGGCAGCCGAACTTGACGGTCTGATCGAACGGGCCATCGCCGACGATGCGGTCAAGGGTGTGATCCTGACCAGCGGAAAGAAGGATTTCGCCGGGGGCATGGATCTCAACATCATCGCCCGGATGAAGGAAAGCGCCGGCGACGATCCGGCGCGCGGCCTGTTCGACGGGATCATGAATTTCCACCGGCTCGAACGCAAGATCGAGCTGATGGGCCGCGATCTGAAGACCGCCAAGGGCGGCAAGCCGATTGTCGCGGCCCTGCCCGGCACGGCGCTTGGCATCGGGCTTGAAATCCCGCTCTCGTGCCACCGCATCATCGCCGCCGACAATCCCCGCGCCAGGATCGGCCTGCCCGAGATTCTGGTCGGCATCTTCCCCGGCGCGGGCGGCACCACGCGGCTCGTGCGCAAGCTCGGGCCGATGGCCGCCGCACCGTTCCTGCTGGAAGGCAAGCTGTCGGACCCGAAGGCCGCAAGGGCCGCCGGGATCATCGACGAGGTGGTCGCCCCCGAAGCGCTCCTTCAGCGCGCCAGGGAATGGCTCCTGGCCGCCACCCCCGCCGACATGGTGAAACCCTGGGACCAGAAGGGCTACAAGATGCCCGGCGGCGCCCCCTATCACCCGGCGGGCTTCATGACCTTCGTCGGCGCCTCGGCCATGGTCCTGGGCAAGACGATGGGGGTCTATCCGGCCGCCAGGGCGCTTCTGAGCGCGGTCTACGAAGGCGCGCTGGTGCCGTTCGACACGGCGATCCGCATCGAGGCGCGCTGGTTCACCCATGTGCTGATGAACCCCTCGTCCAGCGCCATGATCCGCAGCCTCTTCATCAACAAGGAAGCGCTGGAAAAGGGCGCGAACCGGCCCAAGGTGCCCGACCAGACGGTGCAGAAACTCGGCGTTCTCGGCGCCGGCATGATGGGGGCCGGCATCGCCTATGTCGCGGCGCTGGCCGGGATCGAGGTGGTGCTGATCGACGCGGCCCAGGCCACCGCCGACCGCGGCCGCGCCCATTCCGAAGAGCTTCTCGACAAGGGCATCAGCCGCGGCAAGGTCACGCCTGAGAAAAAGGCCGAGGTGCTCGGCCGGATCACGGCCACCACCGACTATGCCGCCCTTGCGGGGTGCGATCTGGTGGTCGAGGCGGTGTTCGAGGACATGAAGGTCAAGGCCGAGGTGACGGCGCGCGCCGAGGCGGCCTTGCCCGAAGGCGCCGTCTTCGCCACCAACACCTCGACCCTGCCGATCTCGGATCTGGCCCGCGCGTCAAGACGCCCCGGCCAGTTCATCGGCATCCATTTCTTCTCGCCGGTCGACAAGATGATGCTGGTCGAGATCATCAAGGGCCACGAGACCGGCGATCTCGCCGTCGCCAAGGCGCTCGATTTCGTCCGCCAGATCAGGAAGACCCCGATCGTAGTCAATGACGCGCGCTTCTTTTATGCCAACCGCTGCATCATTCCCTACATCAACGAAGGCATCCGCATGGTCGCCGAAGGGGTGGGACCGGCGCTGATCGAAAACGGCGCCAAGCTTCTCGGCCTGCCGCTCGGGCCCTTGCAACTGGTCGATGAAACCTCGATCGACCTTGGGGTGAAGATCGCCAAGGCAACCCGGGCGGCGATGGGCGACGCCTATCCCGACGGCGCGGTCGACAAGGTCCTGTTCGCCATGGCCGATCAGGGCCGCCTGGGGCGCAAGGCGAACGCCGGCTTTTACGCCTATGACGACAAGGGCCAGCGGCTTGGCCTGTGGGAGGGGCTGTCGCAGGCCTGGCCGGTCGCGGCGGCCCAGCCGGACCTGGCCGAGGTGCAGCACCGGCTCTTGTTCGCGCAGGTGCTGGAGGCGGTCCGCGCGCTGGAGGACGGGGTTCTGACCGACATCCGCGAAGGCGACGTGGGTGCCATTCTCGGCTGGGGCTTCTGCCCATGGTCGGGCGGGCCCTTCGGCTGGCTCGACATTCTCGGTGCGGGCCGCGCGGTCGAGATCTGCGAAGGGCTCGCCTCGGCCCATGGCGCGCGGTTCGCGGTGCCGAAGATGCTGCGCGACATGGCCGCCAGGGGCACCAGCTTCTATGGCTCCGGATCCGCGCGGGCGGCGTAAGCAGGCGGCATCGGCCGGCGGGGGCGCTGCCCCCGCACCCCCGGGATATTTGCGCCACAATGAAGCGCGATCAGCGGTCGAAGCGGTAACCGAAGCGGGCGATATCCTCGGCGCAGAGATCGGCGATCAGGGCCGCGTCCCGGTCGGAATACAGGCCCCGCCAGTCGCGGGGCCGCAGGCTTTCGTTGACGCGCGGCAGCGGGGCCAGGCGAAAGCCGACATGGGCCTCGAACGGCGCAAGATCTTCGCTCAGGGCCTCGATCCGGGCATAGAGGCGGGCGCGGTCACGGCCAGCCCTGTCGCGGACATAGGCCGCGGCCGGCCAGCGGCGCAAGGACAACTGCGTGTCGGGGTGGTTGAGAAAGCCGCTGAAATCGAGCGCCCGCGCGCGGGCCACCGCCGGATGGGCGAAGCGCTGGACCCCGAGCCAGTGATAATAGCTGACCGCCCTGTCCCAGGGGTTGCGCACCAGCGTGAGGATGAAGAACCGGTCGAGATCCTCGGCCCCGGCAAGCCCGTCGATGTCGGCCAGCGTCGCATGTTTCCAGAGCCGCCCTGCCCCTGTCAGCGCCTTTTGCCGGCCGGCCCGCGCCCGGCCCTTGGGCGTGTCGGCAAAGATGATGTCGTCGCGCCTGGCCCGTGCCTCGAGCGCCAGCGTCAGCGCCGTGCCGCCGGTCTTGGGGATATGGACGAAGATATAGCCGCGCCCGGGCGAGACGATCATCTTGCCCGCCCGTCGCCGCCAAGTGCGATGGCCACCCCGGCCGCCGCGATCAGCGCCATGCCAAGCGCCGCCGCAGGTGCCACGGTTCCGCCCCACAGCCACCAGGTCCAGAAGGCGCTCATCGGCAAAAACGCATATTCGAACACCGAAACCCGCGATGCCTCGGCCACCTGATAGGCGCGCACCAACAGCCCGACCGCCACAAGTGAGCCCGCCGCCTGAACCAGCGTCCAGAAGAGGAATGGGCCGGTTGGCCAGACCAGGCCACGCAGAAGAAAGCCAGGCGCACCGGCAGGCGCCGGGGGCTGCCAGACTGCGATAATCGCGATTCCGGCCAGGCCGAATAAGCCAAGCGCCAAAAAGAAGCCCAGTAGCAGCGTTTCGGCACGTTCGCCCGGGCACCATTCGCGCGTGGCGACGTTGCTCAGCCCATAAAAAGCCCCGCCGATCACCGGCAGGGTCAGGCCCGGGCTCAGGTCCAGGGCGGGCGAAATTCCGAGGACCAGCACCGCCCCGCAAAAGCCCGCAACCACCGCGCCCACCCGGACCGGCCCGATGGCGCGACCATAGGCAAAGCGCGACAGGAGCAGGACGAAGATCGGCGCGGTGAAGATGCCGGCCGCCACCTCGGCCACCGGCAGGAAGGCCAGCCCACCGAAATAGATCATCATGGCGGTGGCGTGAACCAGGCTGCGCGCCGCGACCGCGCGTCGGTTTCGGGGCGCGAACCGCAGGCCCATCGGCCGGGCCAGCACGGCAAGGATGCCGCAGGCCATGACCGTGCGCAGCACGTGGAACTGCCACAGCCCCCCGTCGCGGGCGATCACCTGGACGAAATTGTCGATCAAGCCGATCAGCGCCGAATAGCTCAGGATCAGGCCCGCGGCGAAAAGGGTCCGGTTTCCCGGCCGGGGAACGATATCGGTCATGGCGGCTCCGCTCTGGCGACCATATGTCCTGAAATTCGCACGGCCTGCAACCGGGATGCTGCCCCGGTGCGGCCCGTGCGGCACGGGCTCCATTGTTCCCGCGCGTCGCATCCGCTAGGCTTGGCCCATCGAGCAGGCAAGACGGACCCCTTCGCCCAGATGACGGCGCTGACAGAGTATCAACGGCTGGAATGCCAGGGCCTTTGGCGCGCCACCGAAGGCGAGCAGCGCCGCGAGGTGATCGTCGCCTTCGGCGATGCCACGCTCATCTTGCGCGAAAGCCCGAGCGAGCGGGCGCTGACCCATTGGTCATTGCCTGCGGTCCTGCGGCTCAATCCCGGCCGGATGCCGGCGCTGTTCGCCCCGGCCGAAGAGTCCGGGGAAGAGCTGGAGATCGACGACGAAACCATGATCGCGGCGATCGGCAAGGTGCATGCGATCATCGCCGGCCGTCAGCCACACCCCGGCCGGTTGCGGGGCGCGCTGCTGACCGCATTTGCCGTGGCGATCCTTGCGGGGGCGCTTCTGTGGCTGCCGCGCGCACTGATCAATCACACGGCCAATGTCCTGCCGACTGCCGCGCGCCAGGAAATCGGGCGGGCGATCCTGGCCGATCTCGAACGGCTGACCGGCAGTCCCTGTTCGGCACCCGACGGCCGGGTCGCGCTCGACAATCTCGGGGCGCGGCTTCTGGGGCCGGCGGGCGGGCAGCTCATGGTGCTGCCCGACGGGGTCAAGACGGCGCTGCATCTGCCGGGAAACCTGATCCTGCTGGGCCGCCCGCTGGTCGAGGGGCATGACAATCCCGAGATTGCCGCGGGCTACGTGCTGGCCGAGAGGGTGCGGTCCGAGATTGCCGATCCGGTGCCACCCGCCCTGCGCTATGCCGGGCTGCGCGCCACGTTCCGGCTTCTGACCACCGGCGAAATCGACGGGGCGGCCTTTCGCGGCTATGGCGAAAAGCTGCTCGCCGCGCCGGCGATGCCGGTCGACGATGCACTGCTCTTGAAGGAATTTCAGGCGGCCGGAGTCGGGTCGTCGGCCTATGCCTATGCGCTCGACAAGACCGGCGAGGCGACATTGGGCCTGATCGAGGCCGATCCGTTCGCGGCAGCCCCCCCGGCCGATCCGATTCTGAAGGATGCAGACTGGGTGGCGCTTCAGGGCATTTGCAGCGGCTGACAGGCGTTGGCAAGGCGGATCAGCCGCGCGGTCAAACCCGCACTCAATCGCGCGCGAACGCCTCGGTGAAGCCTTCGGCGCGCAACCTGGCCAGCGCATCTGCGAGCGCATCGGGCGTGGCAAAGGGGCCGGCCAGAACCGCCACCAGCGGCCGGGCTCCGCGCTCGAGCACCTGATGCGCGGCCGGCAGGCCGATCGAGTGAACCGCCGCGATCGCGGCCTTGCGGTTGTCCGGCTCGACGAAGGCGCCGATCTGCACCCACCTGCTCGGCGGCAGATTGCCCTGCCGGGGGCGCAGCGGTGCATTGGACCAGACCAGCCGATAGCGCGCCGCGTCCGTCACCGACCGGCCCGCCGCATCCGCCACCGGATGCACGCCGGGCGCACCAAGGCCGTTCAGAAAGGCCAGCCCGTCGGCCGCCTTCGGCCCGCATTTCGTCACCCGAAGCCCGTCGGTCAGATAATAGCGCTCGGCCGAGCCCCCGGCATGGGGGCAGCGTGTGGCCGCCGCCGGAACCGTGAGACTTCCCGCCAGTCGCTGCGGCCCGGCACCGGGGTTCGATCCCCGCGCCAACCGGCGCGCAGCTTTCGGGCTGGCCTTGGCGGCGGGCTTGGCGGCCGCATCCTCAACCGCAGGCGCCACCGGCGCCGCCTGCCCCGCGGCCGCATCCGCTGCCTGCCCCGCCGCCTTGCCGGCCCCGGCCACCACAACCTGCTGCGGCGGCGCGATGCTCGGCTGGCGCCCGCAGACCTGGTTGTGGTCGGTCCCGATCCGCGGCACCCAGACAGTCGTGCCGCTTACCCCGGCCCGCTGAAAGACGCAGCCCGCGCTGTCGACGAACTCGCGCGCCGCGAAATCCGCGGGCGGCGCTTCGGCCGGAACCGGCGCCACCGTGTCGGCCCTCGCCCCGATCCCCAGCGCCCCAGACCCCAAAGCCACCGAAAGCCCGATTGCCGCAAGCCGCGCAATCCGCATCGCACACCCCAAATTCACTTTCGCGGCAGGATGGCAAATGCCCCACGCGAGGTAAAGCGAAAAGCCCTACTTGGTGCCGAACATCCGGTCGCCCGCATCGCCGAGGCCCGGCACGATATAGCCGTGATCGTTCAGTTGGCTGTCGACCGCCGCCGTGACGATCGGCACGTCCGGGTGCGCCTCTTTCATCCGCGCCACCCCTTCGGGCGCGGCCAGCAGGCACATGAAGCGGATATTGGTCGCCCCCGATTGCTTCAGAAGATCAATCGCCGCAACTGACGAATTGCCGGTCGCCAGCATCGGGTCGAGCGCGATGGTCAGCCGTTCGCGCAGATCGGGCACCTTGTAGTAATATTGCACCGGCTTCAGCGTCTCGGGGTCGCGGTACAGCCCGACAAACCCCACCCGCGCCGCCGGGATCAGCTCCAGCACCCCGTCCAAAAGCCCGTTCCCCGCCCGCAGGATCGAGATCAGCGCCAGCTTCTTGCCGTCGATCACCGGCGCATCCATTTCGCACAGGGGCGTCTCGATCCGCCTTGTGGTCATCTCCATCTCGCGGGTGATCTCGTAGGCGAGAAGCTGGCTGATTTCCCGCAACAGCCGCCGGAAGGAATTGGTCGAGGTTTCCTTGTCGCGCATGATCGTCAGCTTGTGGCTGACCAACGGATGTCTGACGATGGTCAGATGGTCACGCATCCCGTCCCTCCAGTTTTTTCACAATCGCCTGTCTGGTATCGGCATCGCAGAACGCCGCGTCAATCGACGTTCGGGCGATCTTGGCGAAAACCCCGTCGTCCCAGTCGAACGCCTCGGCCAGCCGGTCATATTCGCGCGCCATGGTGGTGTGGAAAAACGGCGGATCGTCGGTCGAAACGGTCACCCTGACGCCCCGGTCGTAAAGCTGGCCGATCGGGTGCTGGCGCCAGCCCTTGTAAAGCCCGAGCGCAATGTTCGACCCGGGGCAGATCTCCAGCACTATTTCCTGCTCGGCAATCTCGTCGACCAGCGCCAGATCCTCGATGGCCCGCACCCCGTGCCCGATCCGCTCGACGCCCAGATCATGGATCGCGTCGCGCACCGATTGCGGCCCGCCCCATTCGCCGGCATGGGCCGTCAGCCGCAACCCTGCTTCGCGTGCCGCATCGAAAGACCAGCGGAAGTCCTTGGGCGCGAACTTCAATTCGTCGCCCGCCAGACCGAAGCCGACGATCCAGTCGCCCGCCGTTTCGGCCGCGCAGATCGCGGCCTGCCGCGCCTTTTCCGGGCCGAAATGGCGGATCGGCGTGACGATGCCGCGCAGCACGATCCCCATGGTCCGCTCGGCCTGATCGGCCGCTTCACGGATCGCATGCAGATATTCGCGCCAGGCGCCCAGATCGCGCCCCCCGCAGAAATCGGGGCTGAGGAACGCCTCTGTATAGACCACGCCCGAGGCGGCGCTCTGCTCGAGCACTGCAAGCGTCAGCCGCAGATAGTCCTGCGGGCTTTTCAGGGTTTCGGTCGCCGCCTCGTAGACCTTCAGGAAATCCCAGAAGTCCTTGTAGCGGTATTGCCCCTCGGCATCGAAAATGCCGGAAATGTCGATCGATTTTTCGCGGGCAAGGCCACGGATGAAGGCGGGCGGCGCCGCCCCTTCCAGATGCAGATGCAGTTCGACCTTGGGGGGGTTGGCGGTCATGTCGGCCTTGCTTGCGGCGCGGTTCTGTCGGTACGGTTGGCATACGCAAGGCAGACGCAGGGCCGACGCCTGGCAGACGGGCGCGAAACGGGTCTCGCGGTCACAGGAAGCTCCGCCCCGGCCCGTGCGATGGCACCCCGAGATGGGCCGCGACCGACGCCGCGACATCGGCAAAGGCCACCTGCCCGATGGCTTTCGCCCCCCGCCCCCAGCCCAGAACCGGCACCCGCTCGCGGGTGTGGTCGGTGCCGGGCCAGGTCGGGTCGTTGCCGTGGTCGGCGGTGAAAAGCGCCAGATCGCCGGGCCGAAGCCGCGCAAGAAAGGCGCCGACCCGCCCGTCGAACCATTCCAGCGCCCGGGCATAACCGGCGATGTCACGCCGATGGCCGAACAGGCTATCGAACTCGACAAAGTTCGCAAATGTCAAGGAGCCATCCATGGCAGTGGCTGCAAGGTCGAGAAGATGTTCGAAAAGTGCAGCGTCTTCTCCCTTGCGCACCTCGTCTATGCCCCGCATGGAAAAGATGTCGCCGATCTTGCCGATGGCATGAACCCGGCGCCCTGCACCCTGCACCCAGTCGCACAGCGTCGGCGCCGGCGGGGCGATCGCGTAATCGTGCCGGTTGACCGTGCGGCGGAACGCGCCCGGCTGGCCGGTGAACGGCCGAGCAATGACCCGGCCCACTTTCATCGCGTGAAGGCGCGGCGCGATGGCTTGGCAAAGCGCCAAAAGGCGGTCAAGGCCAAAGCTTTCCTCGTGCGCGGCGATCTGAAAAACCGAATCCGCCGACGTGTAGCAGATCGGCCATCCGGTGCGCATATGTTCGGCCCCGAATTCCTCGATCACCGGCACCCCCGACGCATGACAATTGCCAAGCGTGCCCCCCGCCCCGCCCCGCCGCGCGACCTCGGTCATGAGGTCTTGCGGAAAGGCCGGCTTTTCATCGGGAAAATAGTGCCAGTCCCAGGGCACCGGCACGCCTGCCAGCTCCCAGTGGCCCGACGGCGTATCCTTGCCGCGTGACCGTTCCGTCGCAGCACCCCAAAGGCCCCGAGGCGCCAGCGAAGCCCCCGGCATTTCCGCCCCCGAGGCAAGACGCACCGCTGATGCAAGTCCAAGGCGGTCAAGATTTGGCAGGCAAAGCGGGCCCTTGCGGCCCATGTCCCCCCGGCCGTCAGCACAGGCAGCGGCGATATGGCCGAGCGTATTGGCCCCGGTATCCGGCAGGGCTCCGTTGAAGAAATCCCCGGCATCCGGCGCGCCGCCCGCGCCGACCGAATCCATCACGATGAGAAATGCCCGTGCCATCAGGCAATTCTTTCCACGATCAGATCCGGCTCTTCCGGCGGGTGCTCGGCCAGCCGATAGGCGGCCTTTACCGCGACGACCGCGCGGGCCGCGTCTTCTTCGGTGGCGGCGTGGATCAGCGCGAACGGCTCGCCCCGGTCCAGCCTTTCGCCAAGAGGCGCAAGGTCGGAAAGGCCGACTGCCGGATTGATCCGGTCGCCGCCCCGCAGCCGGCCGCCGCCCAGATGAACGACCGCATGCCCCAGAGCCGCGCCGTCAATCGCAGCGACGTAACCTTCGCCGTCGGCATTGACAGCGCGCACCACGGGGGCGGCGGGAAGCCGGTCGGGGAAGCGTTCGACAAAGTCGGCCGGCCCGCCAAGCGCCGCGATCATTCGGCCAAAGGTTTCGGCCGCCCGCCCCGACGCGAGGGCCTCGGCCACCGTCTCTTCGCCTTCGTCCGCATCTGCGGCGAGGCCGGCGAGAACCAACGCCTCGCCACCAAGTGCCACGGTCAGATCCCAAAGCGGGTGGGTGATCGCCTGGCCGGTCAGCGTTTCCATCACCTCGACAACCTCCAGTGCGTTGCCGGCCGCCCCGATCAGCGGCTGGGACATGTCGGTGATCAGGGCCGCGGTCTTGCAGCCGGCCCCGTTCGCGGTTCCGACAAGGGCCCGGGCCAGGGCCCGCGCCGCAGGCAGGGTCTTCATGAAGGCGCCGGAACCGACCTTGACATCGAGCACCAGCGCCTCAAGCCCGGCCGCGAGCTTTTTCGACAGGATCGAGGCGGTGATCAGATCGATGCTTTCGACAGTGCCGGTGACATCGCGGATCGCGTACAGGCGCCGGTCGGAGGGGGCAATTTCGGCATTGGCGGCGACGATGGCGCAGCCGACATCGGCGGTGATGCGCCGCAGAGCGTCGATCGTCTGGTCCGAGCGATAGCCGGGGATCGCCTCGAGCTTGTCGATGGTGCCACCGGTATGGCCAAGGCCGCGCCCCGAGATCATCGGGACATAGGCGCCGCACGCCGCGAGCGCCGGGGCGAGCAGAAGCGAGGTGCAGTCGCCGATCCCGCCAGTGGAATGCTTGTCGACAACCGGACCCGGCAGATCCCAGGCCAACAGCTGGCCGCTGTCCCGCATCGCGCGGGTAAGGCCGACGCGGTCGGCCTCGGCAAGACCCTTCAACAGGACCGCCATGGCAAAGGCCCCGGCCTGGGCATCGCTGACGTCGCCCGAGGCGAGACCTTGCGCGAACCATCGGGCCGCGTCGGGCGGCAGGCCCTGCCCGTCGCGCAGGGCGGCGATGATCTGGCGCGCATCCATCAGGAGCGGTCCATGTGGCTGGCGTCGAAGCTGCCCGGCAGAAGCGCGGCAATAGTGGTGGCGCGGGTCGCACCGGCGGTGGTGGCGAGCGTGACCGGGGTTGCACCGGCCCCGAACTCGGCCAGTTTCTGGCGGCAGCCGCCACAGGGGGGCACCGGCGTGGGGCTGTCGGCGATGACCGCGACTGCGGTCAGGCGCGTTTCGCCTGCGGCGACCATGGCGGCGATGGCGCCGGCCTCGGCGCAGGTGCCTTCGGGATAGGCGACATTTTCAACATTGCAACCGACATAGACTGCCCCCGAGGCCGCGCGGACGGCGGCGCCGACCTTGAAGCGCGAATAGGGGGCATGGGCATTTTCGCGCACGGCACGGGCGGCGGCGAGCAACTCGGGATCGGGGATGGCAAAACCGCGGGGGGACATGGGTTTTCCTTTGACCGTTTGGTCATTTATCACCCTGAATCGACGGCTTCACAAGCGCGGCGGGGGCCCTGCCCCCGCACCCCCGGAGTATTTTCACCAAGATGAACGGGCGAAGGTGAAAGGTCAGAGGCATTCGGTTGTGAAGCTGGCGGGCAGCGCCACTTCCAGAATCTCGAAATCCTCGGTCGGGTCTGACCAGGTGGTGATCATGCCGGGCGGGGTGACGAAGGCATCGCCGCGCGAGAGGCGGTAGGGGGCCTTGGCCTCGCCTTCCAATGTCATCTGACCAGCCATGACGAAGCCGAACAGGATATCACCGTCGTGGCGTGTCGGGACAGGGCTGCCCTTGCCGGGGCGGACGACCTGTACGCTGGCGACATCGCGGGTATTGTCCGCGATCGTCGTATCGCGGCAGATGTAGCCTGGCAGGCGGAAGCCCTGCCACTGAGCCTCGGCGCCGATGTTGTGGACAAACCTCTGCCCATCCCATTCCCGGTCAGGGCGCAGATGCGGGGTCGGCAGTGTCATGTCGTGGTCGATCTCGGTGACATGCTCGGCAGGAACGCCGATCTCGATCACCTCAATGTCGCCGCCGGCCTCCATTACCCGGTGGCGGATCTGCGGCGGCTGGATGAAACAGTCGCCGGCATGCAGGCGGCGCAGGCCGCCCTGATCTTCGTAAAGTACGTCGACCCAGCCGCGCACGCAGAAGATCAACTGGAAACCGACCTTGTGAAAATGGACCATGTCGGGAACCTTGCCGTCGGGAACCCGGATATGGCTGGCGATGATCGCGCCGCCGAGACGGGTCGGGACGAGATCGCGGTAAGCCATGCCGGCGCGG
>Ga0209023_10002824_pt1 | contig 21254 bp, 15 predicted proteins | sample LakOneMetagenome_FD_187468 | JGI IMG/M metagenome (GOLD analysis project Ga0209023, IMG submission 187468) | Freshwater and sediment microbial communities from Lake Erie, Canada (SPAdes) (version 2) | ecosystem: Environmental > Aquatic > Freshwater > Lentic | place: Lake Erie, Canada...
CTCTTTGTTGTGCTATTAATCTGACTACTACAATTGGTTGCTTTTAAAATCGGCGCAGTATCTGCTGTTCCCGCTATTTGAGTTGGCATAGCACCCAAACCCGTGCTGCCATAGAAGGTTAAAGCGGTAGCATCAAAGACAATATTAGGATCGATCGAGGCACTTTCACTATGAGTTCCATCGGTGACATTGATGTTTAGTGTTGAGGGTGTTGTTTGCTGTAAATATTTTGTAAATGATGTTTCTGATCCAGTAAAAGTATAAGTATTTCCTCCCACCCAACTGCCTGTTGCAGGGGAAGTGGATAACGTGACTATTGTACTGGCAGGTGGGGCGACTAAAGCATTTGAGCTATTGTAAGCAGATACCGTAATTGCTGATCCTGCACAGGTAACTCCAGGGGAAGTTAATGAAATGCCGTAATGATCTATGGCTGGGGCTGGGCAGACGGGAACAACTGTATATGAACCAGATCCAGGCGTCAGCCATAACAGTTGTGCACTTGCAGTTCCCGTATCTCGAAAATAATCCATTTGTATTGTGTAGGTTTGCCCAGCTACAAATGCTTGATCGCCTGTGGTATTAGTAGTAACGCCACCTTTATTACTCCAATCCGTAATTACTGACGATCCCGCTACCGTCAAACGCACACCATCATCGGTAAGTGTTCGAAATCGGTGAGCACCGGTTGTCGCAGCATACACAGTTCCAGTCCAACGCACAGACCAATTGGTAGTACCCAACCCACCCAATCCAGGAGCACTATTTCCCCAATTAAAATCAATTGTGGTATCTGATCGTGTGCCTGCGATAGGTGCAGTTACAGTAATATTATTATAATAATTACCACTGAGTGTGGCCCAACCAGCACCACTACAAGCGGCAATAGTATATGAAGAAAATCCAAGACAATAGGCTAATAGTAAACCATAACCTATACGGAAATATTTTATAATTAATTCCATATTGTGCGAGCCTATTGCGTCAAAAAAATTCAGGCATGTTTTAAATTTCTTTATTAAATTTCAATTAACTCCTTATCGTTCGGTGCATATCTATTAAAAAAACCGGCGGGAAACTTAGCCCCGCCGGTCACCATCGCTGTGTTGTGTTAGGGGGCACAACCCTAAACACTATTTTCTGCACCACTCCTCCCCCCAGAGATCGCGATAACTTTGCTGTTTAGTAATGAACAAATTGCTTTCATTAGCTTGTTGGCCGAGTTTAGTTTAGCAGTAAATAGTGTTTAGGGTTGTCCACTCTATGAATGGATCCATTAAGCAACCAGTCCATGCGCTCTTATAATGCTTCTTATTTGTTCTATCGATAGTGGTTTCTTATTATCTTTTATAATTTAATTTATATTAATTAAATCACAATTATATATTTTTTGTTTAATTGAAAAACTAAAATAACTATAAAAAACAATGTATTACTTGTTAATTTATATGAATATATATTAATTAATAAATGTTATTTAATAATATGTTAACCAGTGTTTGATATTATTTCAAATTTATTTTAGCATGCCCCATGTAATCGAGATTTAGGTAAGCCTGATTGAATAATAAGAGGGTGGCCTTTTTTACGTTAAGAGGTGTGCTATTTTGAGTGCCGTGATGGAAGACTTCCTTGCTCGCTGTCGCCAACAAAAATTTTTTCCTGGGCATGACATTATTTTTCAGGGCGATAAAAGTGAATTTCTTTATTATCTTGCAGAGGGGTCCGCTACTGTTTCAATTGAAGATGAGAGTGGTAGGGAAATAATTGTTTCCTATCTGCACGCAGGTGATTTTTTTGGAGAGATGGGCTTATTTGATAATCAGCAATTACGCAGTGCCGGAGTGAGGGCAAAATCAACCTGCAGAGTAGCTGAAATTAGTTACGTTGCGTTTGGTGAGGTTGCTTATGTTTATCCAGAGATATTGTTTGCTATTGTCGGGCAATTGGCCAAGCGACTGCGACAAACGACTCAAAAGGCAATGGATATTGCATTTATTGATGTGACGGGGCGAATAGCTCGTACTTTGCTTCAGCTTTGTCAGCTGCCCGATGCAAAAAAGCACCCTAATGGTATACAAATTAGTTTAACACGCTATGAAATGTCACAAATTGTGGGGTGCTCCCGTGAGATGGTTGGGCGAGTATATAAATCTTTAGAAGAGAAGCATGTTCTCTCGGCTAAAGGTAAGTTTGTATTGGTGCATGATGGTCGATTATTCGGTAAGTCTCGCTTAATTGCTGTGTAGCGTATAGATCTTAAAGAAATTTGGTAGGTCTAATTGTTTGCAAATTTATCTCTATGGGGTATCCCGCCTTTTAAAATAATCGTTTTATCTGGAGCAAAGTGCGTGTAAAGCGGGAGAATTGCACCGCCAATCACTTTGGCGTTTGTGCCAAGGCTCCCTTGTTGTATTTCGGGAAGAAATAAATTCACTTGTTTGTTTTTGTCCAGCTTTCGTTTGACGATATCAATTAGTTCGGTAAGCAGATGGCGTGGTAAATCTGAGTCTATGATAACTTTTTCAAGATCAAGCAAGCTAATGCTTGAGTAGATGGCATAAACCAAACTTTCTGCGCAGTCCAGCATCCATTCGTGTACGAGTAATCTGTTGTCATCAATAATGTTGGTGAGTTGGGCTATATTATTGATTTTAATATTGTAAGAATTCAAATATTTTATTAGGCTGCCAATAGAAGCGCGATCAACCAATGTTGTGAAATCTTGCGAATCTACATTGTTGTACAGCGAAGAGGGTGGCACGGGCATAGTGGCGAGACTTGCAGCATTGCTGAATACGCCGCGCTCAAGATCTCCATTTAAAATTAATCCACCACCAACAAATTTCCCTATATAAATATAAAGAATGTTATTGGCTCCGATGGTCTTGCCAAAATGCAATTCAGCCGCTGCCGCTGCCGTACAATTATTTTCATAAAAAATTTTATGGGGAAGTTTTTCTTCCAATGCGGTTGCCAGATCAAAAGCCATCCATTGCCTGGATGTTTCCTCATCCATTTCGGCCCAGCTACCCAGAAACCATGGCATAGCTATTCCGATACCAACAAATTTTTTGGCTTGGCTTGATGTTAGTTTTGCGAACAACTTTTGCGTTTCTTTATAAATGATGTCAACTGTGGAGATGGGATCAATATTGCTATATTCAATGGAGGAGAGGGCGAGCGGTTTGCCAGCAAAATTTGCCAGCATAAAATTAATTATTTCGCGGTCAAAATGTACGCCTATCGAATAAAGCGATTCGGGGTTTATTTGATAGATATTAGAGGGTTGACCAACGCCTTGAGTTTTGCGACCAGTACTTTGCAGCAACTCCCTAACTTCAAGATCATCAATAATTCTTGTTAATGCAGGCAACGTAAGGCCAACCAACTTTGCTAGTTCTGGCTTGGTTGCCGAGCCTTGCTTACGTAGTGTTGAGATAACAACACATTCATTAAAATGTCTTAATGCAGAAGAGTTAGAGCCTTGGCTCATATAATCGTTACCTGAATTTAAAAAAGCGCTTATGGTAACACAAATAATAGAACCGCATCACATGGTTGTTACTTAAAGTAAACAATGCCGCCCGCAATAACACAATCGATGTTTTTTCGCTTACATGGAAAAGTTAAGAGATGCTTACAAATTTTAGTCCGGCAATCTACATCGGGGTTTGAACCTAGAGCGGTGACAGGTGAAAAGTCTAATGAATAACACCCACGTTTTAGCTTTTCTAATTGATCATGTAAATGTTTCTGGTAAACCAGTTGCTATTGGTTGGGATGAGGTTGTGCAATGGCAAGATGAATCGCTGAAGAGTTTCAAATTTTGGCTACTAATTAAAAATGTTAATGTGAAATTGAGCATCGCGATTATTGCTCTATTTGTGAAAACGCTGCACTTTCTTCTTAATGGTAAGTTGCTTGAGGGTTGAAGCACGGAAAACGGGAGGCAGAATAAAATTAATCGAAGCGGATCTGCCAAAATTAATATGGCAGATCCTCAGGTGAGGAGTTTTTATTTATTCACGCGAGTAAAAATAATTACTCAATTTTGCGAATGCTGTTGTTGTCAGAATCCGTTACGAACAAACTAGTACCGTCGGTGGTGATGCCGTAAGGGTTGTGAAAGCGTGCGTTCACAAGCGTACCATCGGTATTGCCGAACGTGTTTGCTTGGCCAGTCAACGTAGTCACCACACCGGTAGCAATAACGACTTTGCGAATGGTCTGGTTGTCGCTATCCGCCACAAACAAGTTAATGCCATCAGTAGTGATGCCCACAGGTGCGGCAAATGCTGCATTCGTACCTGTGCCATCAGTGCTGCTGTTAACGCCTGCTGTACCGGCGAGCGTAGTCACCACACCTGACGCTATAACGATTTGGCGAATGGTGTAATTACTAGCATCTCCCACAAACAGGTTAGTGCCATCAGTAGTAATACCGGAAGGGTTGTTAAAGCGTGCTGCTGTGTTCGTGCCGTCATTAATGCCGCTAGCACCTGCGGTACCTGCGATTGTCGTTACCACGCCGGTGGCTACAACGATTTTGCGAATGGTGTTGTTAATAGAATCAGTTACGAACAGATTGGTGCCGTCGGTGGTAATACCACGAGGATAATCAAACTGCGCCGCTGCGCCCGTGCCATCGCTGTCGCCGGTAACGCCTGCTGTACCGGCAAGCGTGGTCACCGCACCAGTGGCTATAACGATTTTGCGAATGGCGTGGTTGAGAGTATCCGCTACAAATAGATTAGTGCCGTCGGTGGTGATGCCGCGAGGATAAGAAAACTTTGCCGCTGTACCCGTGCCATCGTTGCTACCGAAAACACCTGACGTGCCGGCGAGCGTGGTTACAACACCGGTGGCAATGACAATTTTGCGAATGGTGTGGTTAGTTCTATCTGTCACGAACAAGCTAGTGCCGTCGGTGGTAATGCAGCAAGGGGAAGAAAAACGCGCAGCGGTACCTGTACCATCGGTGTTGCCGCTAGTGCCTGCAATAGCACCCGCGAAAGTAGTTACGGTAGTCGGGTTCAACGCATTACCCTGAAGGGCTCCACCGAGCAAGCTTAGGCTGCTTGAGCTGCTAGAAGAGGCTAATACTGAACTGCTTGAGCTGCTAGAAGAAGTCAATGTTGAGCTGCTGGAAGAGGCCAATGCCGAGCTGTTTGTACTGCTGGTAGAGGCCAATACTGAGCTGCTTAAACTGCTAGCAGGAACCAATTCAATTTTACGAATGGTATTGTTGTAAGAATCCGCCACAAATAGATTGGTGCCATCGGTGGTAATGCCGCTAGGTAAGTGAAAAAGTGCAGCTGTACCCCTACCATCATTGCTGCCGTAAGTATTTGCAGAGCCCGCGATCGTAGTCACCGCACCGCTAGCAATAACGATTTGGCGAATATTATTATTATGCCTGTCCGACACAAACAGGTTAGTTCCATCGCTGGTGATACCAAAAGGAGCCCCAAATCTAGCAGCCACACCAGATCCATCAATATTACCGCTTAAAAATACCGCGCCCGCAATCGTAGTTACCGCGCCATTAGCAATGGCGACTTTACGAATGGTGCCGCTACCTTGTGTCACAAACAGGTTAGCATCTACTCTGATAATGCCATAAGGCGTGGAAAATCTGGCAGCTGCGCCGGTACGATCAAGGTTACCGCTCTTACCTGGCCATCCTGCGATTGTAGTCACAACGCCAGTGGCAATAACAATTTTACGAATGGTGGAGTTATAACTATCTACTACATACAAGTTAGTGCCGTCATTAGTGATACCTTGGGGTTCGTAAAAGCGTGCAGATACGCCAGTGCCATCAGCGCTTCCTGTAGAGCCTGCCGTACCAGCAAACGTAGTCACCACTCCAGTAGCAATAACGATTTTACGAATAGTGTGATTAAAAAGATCCGTCACATATAGGCTATCTCCAACGTTAGTGATGCCTGCAGGAACAGAAAATTGTGCTGCAGTGCCAGTGCCATCGCGACTGCCCGAAACGCCTGCTGTACCCGCAAGAGTGCTTACTGCACCAGTGGCTATGACGATTTTTCGAATGGTGCCGTTGTTATCATCTGCCACAAATAAGTAGGTACCATCACTAATTAGGCCCGTGGGATAGGCAAATCTTGCTGCTTCACCAATACCATCAGTGCTGCCCATAGCAGTTGTACCCGCAAAGGTCGTTACGAGATATCCACCGCTGCTGACACTGCTACTGCTACTGTTATTGCTACTACCGCTCCCACCACATGCGGTCAAAGAGGCTAGCAGAAGAAACACAAAAATACTTTTTATAGTGCGATGGTATGTCAACAACATTGTCATATAGGAGATTCCATTTGTTTGTAGCGATAGAGTCGGCTCATAAATTCAACAAATGATTTGTAAAATATTATGTGCGTGAGTGTGAGCGTGAGTTTTTATGCGCTTAATGGGTGCAGGGAACGCAGTTAAATAAATGTAGCAGTTCTTCACTGTCTCGCAAGTCAGCGAAACAGGCATAAAAAAAGACGCCCTAAGGCGTCTTCATTTTTTTTGGTGGAGCCGGGGGGAGTTGATTTTTATGGTTAACATATTGATTTATTTGTCTATTTTGTAATTGATTTTTCATGGGTACTACTATTGGTACTACTAAAATAAAAAGTCATCTACAGTCCGTGCGTTAAATCGGGGCAGCCTATAGAAGTAATATAATGCTAAATCCCTTCTATTTGTATATGCAAAAGTAATTCCTGTACTATTCTTCAACCCCAAATACGCATGGCAGCGCCAATAACAATCAGGACTGCCAAAGTTTGCTTTCAAAGCTTTACCCTTAATTTTGGTTAAAAATTATACGCATGGCTAAGCTCATCCTACAAAAACTCACCCTACAACAATTAGAATCCTATCTCTGGACAGCCGCCGACATTCTGCGCGGCAATATGGATGCGTCTGAATACAAAGATTACATCTTCGGCATGATGTTCTTAAAACGCTTGTCCGATAGCTTTGATGAAGAGCAAGAGAAGGTTATTGCTCATTACGTCAAGACTGGCAAAACAAAAGCACAGGCCGAAAAATTAGCACAGGATGAAGACGAATACGTAGATACGTTTTTTGTGCCGCTGCGTGCGCGCTGGCAAACCATTAAAGATTTAAAGCACGACATAGGTGCCGAACTCAACAAAGCCACCGAAGCGATTGAAGAACACAACACCAGCCTTGAAGGTGTATTGGTGTCCATTGACTTCAACATTAAAAACAAACTGTCCGATAAAAAACTCGGCGATTTACTCAGCCACTTCAGCCAACACCGTTTGCGCAATGAAGATTTTGAATCCACCGATTTACTCGGCACCGCTTACGAATATTTAATCAAAATGTTTGCGGATTCTGCCGGTAAAAAAGGTGGCGAATTTTATACGCCGAGTGAAGTAGTTCAGCTGCTAGTTTCTCTTCTCAAGCCCCACGCCGGCATGCGCATATACGATCCAACCGTAGGTTCGGGCGGTATGCTAGTGCAAACGCGCAACCACCTTGTCAGCCACGGCGAAAATGCGGTCAACCTTTCGCTTTACGGGCAAGAGATGAACCTGAACACCTGGGCCATTTGCAAAATGAATATGTTCCTGCACGGCGTGTTCAATGCCGACATCCGCAAAGGCGACACCCTGCGCGAGCCGCAGCATATTCAAAACGGCGAGTTGATGACCTTTGACCGCGTAATTGCCAACCCACCGTTCAGCCTTGCCGCATGGGGTAAAACCGAATGCGATAACGATGGCTTTGGCCGTTTCCCTTATGGCACACCGCCCAAAGATTCCGGCGACCTCGCGTTTGTGCAACACATGATTGCCTCGCTCAACAACCAAGGCATGGCCGGTGTGGTTATGCCGCACGGTGTACTCTTTCGCGGCTCCAGTGAAAAAGAAATTCGTAAAGGCATATTGAATAATGATTTGCTCGAAGCCGTTATAGGTTTACCCGCAGGCTTGTTCTACGGCACCGGTATTCCCGCAAGTTTACTTATCATTAATAAAAAGAAACCTGCAAAACGTAAAGGCAAAGTGTTATTTATTAATGGCGAATTAGATTATGCCGAAGGCAAAAACCAAAACACATTGCGCCAACAAGATATTGAAAAAATCCTCGCCGCGTTTGATGGCTACCAAAATATAAAACGCTACGCCCGCGTGGTGGATATTGCTGAAATTGCAGAGAACGATTTTAATTTAAATATTCGCCGCTACGCCGACACCTCACCACCGCCAGAAATTTTTGATGTGCGCGCTTTGCTCCACGGCGGCGTGCCCGTGCGTGAAGTGCATGATGATTATATTCAAGAAGAAATTCTGCAAGGGTTTGATGTTTCGGTCGTGTTTGTTAAACGCAATAAAGACTATTACGATTTCAGAGCTAAAATAACTAGCAAAGAAATACTTCGCACGTTATTACCAACCGACAATCAAATATTGATCAGCCAGTTTGAACGCTGGTGGGATAAGTACCGTGTTTCGCTACTTGAGTTGGATGAACAAGTCGCACAAGCTGAAAGTGTGATGAAAGGATTTTTAGCGGAGTTGGGGTATGAGTAAGGCTTTCGGCTTACATCCTTTTCCAATCAAGTGCTTGGGTGAGATAACAAATCGTTTTTATCAAGGTATCAATACCGTAGCAGATAAACTCGATTACGCTGATGCCGGTTATCCAATTATTCAAGCCAAACACATTACTGGGAACTACTTAGACCTCACTGATTTAAGGTACGTATCTGAGCAAGATTTTTTAAATTATCAGAGTAAATATAGACCCGCTAAAGGTGACCTTTTACTTAGTAACATTGGAACTATTGGAAAATCTTGTTTAGTTAAGCAAGAAGTAAATTTTTTAATAGCTTGGAACGTATTCTTAATATCTCTAAATAAAAATTCCGAACCTGCTTTTGTAAATTTTTTACTAGAGCAACTAGATCAATCCAATTTTTATGATGACCTTGTTACTGGTAATGCGACCAAGTTTATTAATAAATCAACCCTAGGTTCAATAGAGGTTCCGCATCCCCCTCACGCCGAACAACAAAAAATCGCCGCCATTCTCACATCAGTAGACGATGTAATTGAATCCACCCAAGCGCAAATCAATAAACTCAAAGACCTAAAAACCGGCATGATGCAAGAACTGCTGATTAAGGGGATTGGGCACACGGAGTTTAAGGATAGTCCGGCGGGGATGATTCCGAAGGCGTGGGCAACGAAAAAGATTCAGGATCTTGCCAGCTACATAACAAGTGGATCGAGAGGCTGGGCTGAATACTACTCCGATAAAGGAGCAATCTTTATTCGCATCGGAAACCTAACGCGTGAAAATATCAATTTTCGGTTTAATGATATCGTTTACGTTAATCCGCCTGAAGGTGGTGAAGGAAAAAGAACTTTAGTACAAGTCGGAGATGTGCTCATCTCTATTACGGCTGACCTGGGGATTGTTGGCGTAGTAAATGAAAGCATTGGTGAGGCTTATGTCAATCAGCACGTGTCTTTAGTTCGATTGAATGACATAAAAAAGTCTCGCTGGGTTGGTCACTACCTATCTCATGAAAACGCACAAAAGCAATTTACTGCAAATAATGATTCAGGTGCTAAAGCAGGACTAAATTTAACATCAATTAGAAATTTAGATGTAGCTCTCCCTCCAGATGATGAAATGGATAAAATTGTGAATTCATTGGACTCGATTGATACTGATATTGTCAAAAGAAAAGAAAAATTGGTTAGATTCATGGAGCTAAAAAAAGCCCTAATGCAAGATCTCCTCACCGGCAAAGTCCGTGTCAAAGTGAATTGATTATGACGAACGACGAATACGATAAAGTCGAGCTGCCTGCACTTGAGCAATTGCAAAAACTCGGCTGGCACCATATTTCTGGCTTAGCATTTTTGCCTGCGCCGGATGGCGAGCGCGAATACTTCCGTGAGGTGGTATTAGAAAAGCGTTTGCGTGCAGCGATTCTGCGCATTAACCCCTGGATAAGCGACGAGAACCTACGCAAGGTGATGCGCGATATTACGCACCCAGTCGCTGCGACTTTGATGGAAGCCAATCAAAACCTGTGGCATACCTTAGTCAATTACCAATCCGTCGAGCAAGACTTAGGTAAAGGCCGCAAAGGTCAAACCGTAAAAATTATTGATTTCGATAATATCGCCAACAATGAATTTCTGTGCGTAAACCAATTTAAAATTGAAGGCATAAACGAAAATATCATTCCGGATATTTTGTGTTTCGTGAACGGTTTGCCGCTTGCCATTATTGAAGCCAAATCGCCCTACATTACCAACCCAATGGAAAGCGGCATCACCCAATTAAGCCGCTACGCCAACCGCCGCACACCCCATGAAGATGAAGGCGCAGAAAAATTATTCTGGTACAACCAACTTATGGTCAGCACCCATCGCGACAAAGCCGCCGTGGGCACTATCAGCTCCAAGGTTGAACACTATTTAGAATGGAAAGACCCATACCCCCGTAGATTGGGCACGGTGTGCTCAAAAAATTTTGCTGAGTTAAATGGCGGTGTGGCAGAGCAGTCCGCTGCGTATCAATTTGAATTGCAAATGTCGTTAAATAATTCACAAGAAATTTTATTGGCGGGCTTATTTGATCGAGCCAATTTTTTAGATGTAATCCAAAACTTCACCTTGTTTGAAGCTATTGACGGCAAGGTGATTAAAAAAATCCCGCGTTATCAACAATTCCGCGCCGTACATAAAACCATTGAGCGCTTAAAAACCGGAGCCACCAAAAAAGATAAAGGTGGCATTATTTGGCATACCCAAGGTTCGGGTAAATCCCTCACTATGGTAATGCTCGCGGTAAAAATTCGCCGCGACCCGCAATTGCGTGATTACAAATTAGTATTCATTACTGACCGCACCCAGCTAGATCAACAACTCACCGCGCAATTTGAGCGCGCCCAAGGCGAAACGGTTTATGCAGCTACGTCGGTCGCCAAGTTAAAAGAACTACTCGCTAAAGACAGCGCAGATTTAGTCACCGCGACGGTGCAAAAATTTCAAGAAAGCGAGGGTGAATTTGAATTTCCCGTATTAAATACGAGTGAACGCATTATCGTATTGGCAGATGAAGCCCACCGCACGCAATACGGCGCACTCGGCGTAGCCATTAACAGCGGCTTACCCAATGCCCCCAAAATTGCTTTCACCGGCACACCGCTGATTAGCTCACAAAAAACCAGCCACGAATTCGGCAGCTATATAGATACCTACACCATTGAAGAAGCCGTGGCCGATGGCGCTACCTGCCAAATACTCTACGAAGGCCGTGAAGCAAAAACAAAAGTCACGGGCGATTCGCTCGATACATTATTCAACGAATATTTTTCAGATCGCACACCAGAAGACAAAGCTGCCATCAAGAAAAAATACGGCACTGAACAAGCCGTATTAGAAGCACCGCAGCGCATCCGTTGGGTGTGTATAGATTTGCTCAAGCATTACCGCGAACACATTCAGCCCAACGGCTTTAAAGCCATGATCGTAACTTCATCGCGCCGTGCCGCCGTTGTTTACAAGCAAACGCTAGATGAATTAGAAGGCCCAGAAAGCGCGGTGATTATTTCCGGCAAGCACAATGATGAAGCCTTCTACGCGCCATACACAGATCCGCTGCTACAAAAGCAAAATATCGACAACTACAAAAAGCCGCTGATTGATAGCGGCCTTTCCATTATCGTTGTGAAAGATATGCTGCTCACCGGCTTTGATGCGCCCATTTGCCAAGTCATGTATTTAGATCGCAAACTCAAAGAGCACACATTGCTGCAAGCCATCGCCCGCGTAAACCGCACCGCCAGTGGTAAACAGCGCGGCTTTATTGTGGATTACTTTGGTCTGAGTGATTACCTCACCGAAGCGCTGGACATGTTCAGCAAAGAAGACGTAGCTGGTGCCCTGCAAGATTTGAAAGACGAAATCCCCAAACTAAAAGCCATGCACACCCGCGTAATGGGGCATTTTAAAGGTGCCGACATTAATGACCTTGATGCGTGTATTTTAAAGTTAAAAGACGAAGACAAGCGCCAGCAATTCGAAATTGATTTTAAAAAGTTCGCCAAGCAAATGGACATCATCATGCCCGATGAAAGCGCCAAACCTTTCTTGGGTGATTTAAAATCACTCGGTAAAATCAACTTAGGCGCACGCAACTTATACCGCGACTCACAATTGGATTTAGCTGGTGTAGGTGAAAAGGTTCGTCAACTAATTGAAGAGCATATCCGCGCAACGGGTGTAGACCCAAAAATCCCACCCATTGATTTGCTGGCGGTGGATTACAAGAAAAAGCTGCAAGAACATAAATCCGACGAAGCTAAGGCTTCAGAGATCGAAAGCGCGATTAAGCACCACATAGATATCAACTTGGCGGAAGATGAGGAATACTACAAATCCCTCAGCGCCAAACTCAATGAAATTTTATTGAAAAAAACGGAGCACTGGGAACAGCTTGTGCAAATGCTGTTGGAGTTCCGCGATAACATCGAAACCGACCACAAAAAAGCCGCAGACAATTTAGGCTTAGATACCACTGAGTTCGCCTTCCATAATATTTTGGTGGCAGAAGTTACACGTATCACCGGCAATGAATCTTTGGGTGAGGCCAAGCACGACGAAATTATTCAAGTTACCAAAGCTTTAGTGCAGATGATGGATGAAGCCACCAATATCGTAGATTTTTTCAAAAAGCCGGATGAAGTAAAGCGTGTTAAAAAGGAAATAAAACGCACGATAGTAGATTCGAGTTTTGACGATGAAGAGTTGCGCCGTGTAGTCATGGATAGGTTCATGGATTTAGCCAAGGTGAAATTCAAGTGAATGCATTAGCAATCGCACATGAATACATAGAACAGCGCGGCTACGTGGCAGAAGTTATCCGCAGGCCGCGAACTAAAACCGCACGCCTGCAAGTGGATGACGGTGCTGTTTCCATTGTGGTGCCAGTAGAGTTGCCACAAGCGCGCATTAAAAAAATCCTCACAGAAAAAAATCGCTGGATTAAAGAAAAGCTTTATCTGCATCAGCAAACTATGCCGGTCAGCAGCAAAGAATTTATCAGCGGCGAAGCCTTCCCATACCTTGGCCGCAACTATCGCCTAAAAATCGAAACCGGTGTCTTTGTACCCGTTAAACTAAAACAAGGTCGCTTGGTGGTCAGCGTACCTAAGCAAAATAAAAATTCAGAGTTTATTCGTACTGCACTAATTCAGTGGTATCACCACCAAGCCTTAATTCGCTTCAACGAAAAAGTAGACCGCTACGCAAAAGTCATTGGCGTACATCCTAGAAGTGTCAGCATAAAAAATTTCAAATCGCGCTGGGGCAGCTGCACGGCCAAAGGCGAACTCCAATTCCATTGGAAAGTAATCCTAGCCCCGCACCGCATAGTGGACTACGTAGTTATCCACGAACTCTGCCACCTAAAACACCACGACCATTCCCCCGCATTTTGGAAATCGGTCGAGAGGCACGTGCCGGATTATTTGGAGTGTAAGGAGTGGCTGAAGATGGTGGGCAGTAGGTTTGATGTTTAACACTCCAGTTAATTTTAAAAAATGCTGCGTTCGATTGTTTGTTGATTTTTAACGCGTTACAAAGGGAAGAAGGATAAATGGCAACACAATATTCAAATCGGCATTTTTTTAGAAGAGTACCTAACCAGTATTTAGCGCAGTTTTTTGCAGTAAAAAAAATACCACTTGCAGTGGATTTTAATGAGCTGAATGAAAAGGCTGTGGATGTTTTGCAAGACGTGCTCAATGCCCTGCCTGATAGTCAAAAAGCAGAAATTGAAGCCCAGTTTCAAGATGTAAACGCATTGGCTTGCGATGGTGGTATTGCGGCTTTAATTGATGAAGCCAGCTTTCACAATGATGAGACTTTTATGGCGGCTATCGCAGCTATTGATGGCTTTCACGCTAAAGCTATGTGGGCATTTTTAGAAAAGCCCAGCTATTGGCGCGGCGCTAGTATGTTTTTGCATGCTGATAATGTTAGCCCGTCCTTTTGGAAAAAACGCAGTGACTTCCCCAAATTGCCCCCACAAGTTGAAGCGGATGATATTAAAGCCCTAGCCAGTGCAATCAGTGGTTTTTTTTATCACAAAGAAGGGCGTGGTAAAAATTGTGTGGTTGAGCCTTATCGCCGCAACAATAAAGAATATTTTTTCGCCTATCCTGAAGACTTCGCACAAACTGCTGTGGAGTGGGAAGGAGACGCGTTAAAAAACAAAGCTCATCATCCCGCCTTTGAAATCATTTTTGTCTATACCGAAGCTGAAGGTTCGCTGGATATTTACGCCCCCAAAAATGGCAAAAAGTTGGCTGATTTGCAGCGTATGTTTGCACAGCACATCTTGAAAGTGGACGCATTAGAAGATGGCACTATTGATAAGCGCGTATATGAATTGGCACCAGTATTAGAAGATAATTTTGAATTTAAAATTGAACCGGCTTCAGGTATTAGCAGTGTATTAGTGACTCGTTTGCGAGTGAATCTTAAGCACGGTAACTTGCGTCGCATTACTCTTGAGGCCGATGTCAAGAAAGACCCTGATGCGGTTTATAAGCTACTTGAAGAGCTTAATTTGCCTCCTTATGAAGTGAGCCAGATTACTTTAAAAGTGACTTTTGAGCCCGTGGGCAATAGAGGCGTAAAAACCCGCACGGTGAATATCACCCACCCCAATTCCTGCGCCTTAAATTATGATGGCAATGATTTAAAAATTCGCCAAATGCTCGCTAGATCGGGGCTTGAACCTAGAGCGGTGACGGGTGACGAGTCTAATGAATAACACCCAAGTTTTAGCTTCCCTGATTGATCATGTAAACGCTTCTGATAAGCCAGCCACAATTGGCTGGGATGAGGTTGCGCAATGGCAAGATGAATCGCTAAAGCATTTTGTAAAGCTTGGATTGCTGGTTAAAGATGTTAATACGCAATCGTTAGAATGTGTGGGGTGTGAACACCATTGCACAATGGATGTGGTTTTAACAGAAGATGCCAAGCGCGCTTTTATCGTGTGCGACCATCCTGATATGCAAAGTCAAATGGGGCGAATACAAGTACCCTTAGAGCGATTGAAGCAATGGCAGGCGAGCACCAAGCAATTTGCGGGAGTAGTTGCTCGTTTGTTGGGGGTAGAAACTAAGCCTGAATACAATAAAGAATCTGCCTGTTATAAATTAGGACTGCTACAAAGTGATAAAGGGCGGCGCTGGGCTATTTTGCATACACAGCCGTTAAGGTTGGTAATTAACGGTTACACCGTGCCTGTAATTGATCTGCTTTATTTTAATGATAATGAGTTAGCCATTGATGTTTTGCGTATTGAATCACTGCTAGATTTAACCGCTATTGATACCGGCAAGGCATACACCCCAAATATCAGTAAGCAAGAAGCCAGAAAACTTGCCACTCAAGCAATGCGCCAAAACTGGCGTGATGAGTACAAATCCTTAAAGCGAAAATACCCCGAAAAAACTGATGATTGGTATTCAATGCAAATTTCTAGGTTACCCATTGCAAACGGTAGAAGCACAGAAACCATTAGAAAAAATATGAAAAAATAAAATAGTTGGGCGGAAAATTTCCGCACAAATAAGCTTTTGAAATGTAAGGAAATTTTTAGCAAAAAATCATTATTCCAGCCTTGTGTTTCCCCTCCTTTTTTCGGCTAAGTCCTTGTTTTTATTGGTTTGACCGATTGTTTCATCTCGCTAGTATCGCCCAAATCGCACAAATAAAGTTAAACCTCATTTCCTATAAACGTTAAAGAGGTTTCAACATGTCACATACAATTTTAAGGCTTCCCCAAGTTAAAAAGTGCACTGGTCTATCGCGTAGCAGTATTTATTTGCGCATGGCCAATGGTGAGTTTCCTGAATCAATTTCTTTAGGTGGGCGCGCCGTGGGTTGGTTGGAGCAAGACGTTGACGAATGGATTATCGAGCGAATTGAAGAAAGCCGAATTAATGACCATGAGTAATTACAATCACAACCTTGTAAAAATTCACCGCAATTATTCGTTTGAAGAGTTGGCGGGTGTTTTTGGTGTCCACAAAAATACGATTGCTAATTGGGTTAAGGATGGTTTGCCATGTTTAAAAGAGCGGCGACCATTTCTTATTATGGGACAGGATGCTAGAGAGTTTTTGAAGGCGCAGCGGGCTGAGAAAAAACAACGCTGCAACGCAAATGAGTTCTATTGTATGCGCTGCAAAGTGCCTACAAAACCCGCTGAAAATCTTGTGGAATTTTTGCCAATATCCACCACTAAAGGCCGCCTTATGGGCTTCTGTTCGTGCTGTGAATGCGTTGTAAATAAATTCATTGGCAGTGCGAGCTTAGAGCGCTACGCTGATATTTTCGATCTCATAAAGCCGACAGTAGTAGAGCATATAAAGGATTGTGATAACCCTCTCTTAAATTGTGACTTTAAAAAGTGAGAATGAACATGAAAAAAATGAATGCAAATAATGAGCGAATCAAACGTAAATATTTAACTTTCTTAAAGCAGGCGAAGGGGCAAAATGAAGCTTCAATAGATGCGGTGGCTAAGGCTATTAGCCGATTTGAAACTTACACAAAATGGAAAGATTTTAAAGCGTTTCATTATGAGCAGGCCATTGCTTTTAAAGTACATCTAGCCAGTCAAAAACACCACCAAACGGGTGAGCCATTAAGTCTTGCTACTATGAATGGCGCAGTGCGGCATTTGAAAGCATTTATTGAATGGTTGTCTCAAGAAACTGGCTATAAATCGCGAATAAAGTATTCGGATGCTGAATATTTCAACTTGTCAGAAAAAGAGGCAAGAACTGCAAAGGCTAAACGCAATAAACCCGTGGCAACTCTTGAACAGTTAAAGCATACCCTAAGCGTGATGCCAACCAATACAGTGCTGCAAAAGCGTGATAGGGCATTGTTGGCATTTACGTTATTAAGTGGGGCAAGGGATAGCGCTATCGCCTCGCTGAAATTAAAGCATATAGATTTCAATGCTAATACTGTCTATCAAGATGCTAGAGAGGTTAAAACAAAATTTAGTAAAACTTTAACTACGTGCTTTTTTCCTGTGGGTGATGATGTGCGTGAAATTGTTTTTGAGTGGGTGCGGTATTTAAAAACTGAATGCCTATTTGGTAATGATGACCCGCTATTTCCTAAAACAAAGATGAGTCAGGGCTGCGATAATAATTTTGCAGCTTCTGGTTTAAGTCGTGAACATTGGAGTAGTACTGCGGCCATAAGAAAGGTATTTAAGGATGCGTTTTTATTGGCAGGTTTGCCAAGTTTTAACCCGCACAGTCTGCGCAACACCTTGGCTAATTTAGGGGAAACGATTTGCCACACTCCCGAAGAATTTAAAGCGTGGAGCCAAAACCTAGGGCATGAGGGCGTGCTTACCACTTTTTATAGTTATGGTGATGTGCAAGAGAGTAGGCAGGCGGATATTTTTAAGCAATTTAAAGAACCGCGCACGCGAGTTGGCGTGCACTCTCCTGATGTGGCTGAATTAGCCAAAGCCTTGGCAAAAGAAATGAGCCTCCACAAAACTAGCTAGGAGGCTGTTACATTGGAAGGTACTATTCAGTTTCTTCTTCAGTAATTTCCTCAGTATCATCTTCTTGATAAGTATCAGGAATAAAGTGAGAGTGGGTTTTTTGAAGATATTCTTTTGCACTATCCCTATCAGCTGCATAAGCTAATTGCTGATTGAAAAAGCTTAGCTTCGTTCTTGCGTCATTAATTACTTCAGCCCAAGTTTTTGCCCAAACGGTAATATTCTCATTTTCCCAAGCTATACCATTTGGTCTGTTCTTTTGCCGTGTTTCTTGTTGTGCAAATTGATCTAAATCATTTGAGATTGCAAGAAACGTCCAGCGAATTTTTACGCCACGAAATCGCTCGTCCGCCGATACTACCATTGCATATTTTTTAACTTGTGTGAGCACCTCGGAATCGATTTTTTTGGATGGGCGCTTGAGTTCTATAACTAGATAGTCGAATTCTCCTGGGCGAGGCTGAATCGCTTTATGTAACATCAAATCTACACGTAAATTATCGGTATCAGCCTTTTCAAAGTTCTCGGTTTTATCAGCTCTATCGCCCAGATTAGCTATGTGCTTTTTGAGTACTTCTTCTAGGGTCAACTCTGAACCTGCTAATGCGAACTCTTCGCTGAAAAGCCAAGCCTCATTTTCCAGAATTTTGTGAAGTTGATCGCGTTCCAGTAGTTTTTTCTTGGTTTCTTTATCAAACAGCAAATTTTCTAAGCCGATCAAAAAATTGAGTCTATCAGCCACTACGCTTGCTGAGCTAATGATGGATGATAAGGACGTTCTAGTAAGTAGTTTTGCAAGTTCGTCTTGTTCTTGTTTTTTTAACCCTAGAACCTCGCCTAAAATAGTTTGGACAGATTCAGGATTCTCTTTCACAGCCTGAGCTAACAGGCGAAAAGTGAATTTCTTGGTTTTCTGGTCGGAATGTTCAAATGAGGGTAAATAACTTTGAACATTTATTGCCAAGATATCGAATACTTGTCGTTCAGCCAGCTCTACAGGATCTAATGTTGCTTTATCCTCATAGGGATAAATATTTTCCTCCTTCCAGCGTTCAATCACTCTCCCGTTATCTTCTAGAATTCGTTGACGGAAGTGCTGTTTAATCTTAGCTTTTGCAGCAGCAAGAATTTTTTTAATATCGTTATCTAACTCCTCAAGTATAAGATTGTTTTTCTTATCTAGCTCTCGAAAATGATCGGCTTTTACATAGGCTGTAAAACTAAATCCAGGGGCACGAATTTTTCCTGCGGGGAGTGCATGTAAAGAAACACCGTCGGCATCACACAAATGAAATTCACGTTCTGTTTTAATATTCCATTCGATGATGGTGACGGAAACAGGAGCTCGAAGGTTAGGTGCAAGCTCGACATCGCCCAAATTATAATCTGCTTGGTGCAACTGTGCAGATCGAGGATCAATTTTTTGGCCGTTATACTCCAAGCTTACATTGGGATATTCTGTTAAATAAGGTGCAAATATTTTTGCAAGAGAGGTCGCAGAGCTTTCATCTTTCAAAGAACGAAAATCAGTTTCAATATTGCTTATAAGTACCTCAGTACCTAAAATGGAATCTGGCGTTAGTGCTGGATCACTGGCTTCAAAGTTGTCGATTGTATTGGCGCTGCCAGATATCGTGTAACTTGCCGTTTGTCCGTGACTATTTTTATAAGTGGTATTCCAATCAACTCGTTCTCCCAATGCAAAAGCCTTAAATCGTCCTTTCCCATTTTTTCCGTGTAAAGCTCGACCATTATCGCGCGCTTTATTTTTTTTCCAAGACTCGCCTAAGTTACCAAAAAATTCAGCTGCGCCGCTTGAATCTATCCCATACCCAAAATCTCTAACACGAATAGATTCAATTGCATTGAGGTCATTCATATCAAGAAAAACATGTACCCGATCGGAACCAGCATCAAAACCATTCCAAATTAGCTCAGCCAATGCGTCAATTGGCTTAGAAGAAGAAATGGATTTAATAAAATCTTTTTTAGCTGCTACGGGAAGTTTTTTCATTCTGAATTCCTTCAAGATTATATGGTGTTTTTTACTTGCATCCAAAAAGCTAAATATTTTTACAGAGCTTAAGCTAGGAAGCTTTCACTAGCTCAAGCATTTTCTTACCAGTGAGGCTCATATTTCCAGTTGCGGCCTGTTCAACGTGATTACTCCACCAATTCATCATCGGAATGCGGCGTTGAATGTATTCGGAGCGATTGTAGGCATTGCGCACTTCATTATCACCTATATGAGCTAAAGCCGCTTCGATAATATCGGCATCAAAACCTTGTTCGTTTAAGGTGGTGCTAGCTAATGCTCTCAGCCCATGTGCGACTAACTGCTTATCAAATCCCATACGCTTTAGGGCTGTATTTGCAGTTTGTGCATTTGTGTGGGTTCTAAAGTTTCTATCGGAAGGAAAAACAAAATCACTGCGGGCGCTAATAGGTTTCATTATTTCAAGTAGTGCCATGCTTTGTGCTGATAAGGGAACGCTATGCGGTTTTTTCTTTTTCATGCGTTCCGCAGGTATATTCCATAACTGATTTTCAAAATCTATTTCATCCCAGCGTGCGCCAGCAGCTTCACTTGGTCTGGCCATTGTGTGCAATTGCCACTCAATTAAACAGCGGGTAGTTATCTTGATGCTCGCAATAGAAAGTGCTGCCATTAGTGTTGGAAGCTGTTCAGGTTTTAGAGTTGGTAGATGCTGTTTTACTGGTGCTTGAAAGGCTTTGCTAATACCTGTTAAAGGATTGGCTGCCAATAGCCCCGTATTGACCGCATACAACATTATTTCATTTAGACGTTGGCAGAGGCGTTTAACCGTTTCTAGGCTGCCTTTTGCGACAATGGGTTTAATAGTTTCAATAGCTTTGACGGCGGTAATTTTATGAATAGGGAGCTTGCCGAGGCTTGGGAATATATGCAATTCGAGCGAACGCCACGAATCTTCTGCGTGATCGGCAGATACCTTGCTTTTTTTAATTTCTAGCCATTGGGCTGCAATGTGTTGAAGCGTGTTGTTATAGGCTGCTTCATTGAGGCGGCTGGCTTCATCTCTGTGGTCTTTGGGGTCTATCTCTTTGGCTAGCAATTCTCTTGCTTCATCACGCTTTTTACGGGCATTGGCGATAGACACTTCGGGATAGCTTCCAAAGCTTAAGCTGGTGCGCACTTTGGTGAATGGTCGAAAGTAATCAAACAGCCATAACTTTGAGCCATTGGGCTTTATCCTAAGTTGCAAGCCGCCACCGTCTGACAGGGTGTAAACCTTCTCTTTGGGTTTGGCTTGTTTAACTTCGGTATTGTTTAAAGGTTTGGTGATTCTGGCCATTTTAGTAGTACCGTTTTTAGTAGTATCACCATGGTACTACTAACGGTACTACTAAAAAAGTGGGATTTAATAGGATGCTTTAGAACCCTATGGGCACAAAAAAGCCCGTAACTCGTTGGAATTACAGGCTTTTTTGGTCTTCTTTGGGTCTTTTAAAACCCCTATTTGGTGGAGCCGGGGGGAGTTGAACCCCCGTCCGCCAGCACTCTATCCGCAGCTCTACATGTTTAGAACCGCCTATTGATTTAGCGATTTACAGCCCAGCGGGCGGGACGTAAAAAGCGATCCTGA
>Ga0209023_10002825_pt1 | contig 21251 bp, 19 predicted proteins | sample LakOneMetagenome_FD_187468 | JGI IMG/M metagenome (GOLD analysis project Ga0209023, IMG submission 187468) | Freshwater and sediment microbial communities from Lake Erie, Canada (SPAdes) (version 2) | ecosystem: Environmental > Aquatic > Freshwater > Lentic | place: Lake Erie, Canada...
CGGATTACACGCAGAACGGGGTGTGGCCGGCGGTTAGGCCGGCCACACGGTCCTGCAATCCTGCTGGTAGCTGGATCTACCAGGCTGCGCAGGCAGGAGTCGCACCCGCCGCACACGCGGTAGCCGTCTTGTCCTGGCCACCGGTCGCCAGACGCTTGAACCCGAACGAGTTCGTACCACCCGTACCGTTCAGGTTGTACGTGGTCGCCGTCGCCGCCGCACCGATCGTCACAGCACCATCACCGGTGGTCGGGATGCCATAGTCGCCGAGCTTCGCGGCAGTCGCGCAGTTCGTGTAGTCCTGATTGCCTTCCTGCTGGAAGCAGAGCTCAATCTTGGTCACCGCAGCACGAACATTGGCCTTCGCAGCCGCGTCCTTGCCCTTCTTGCCCTGATCGAGGAAGTTCGGCAGCGCAATCGCCGTCAAAATACCGATGATCAACACCACAACAAGGAGCTCGATGAGCGTAAAACCCTCATCCTCCGACTTCAAACGATGCAACATCAAGATCCTCCTAGGACCGTAGAACAGTGTTCTGTGCGACTTGGCCTTCAAAGAGCAGCAAGCTCCAGGAACCCCATTTGCACTTCCACTTGAGTGTCGGCAAGGGTGCCTGCTGCCGTAGGCGAAATCTTGCAGAGTGGACGAATGTACTAGGGGTTGGACCCTAGCGGCCCATCAAACGTCGAGGCCTAGTTCAGCGCACTGGGTGCCTGTGCATCATGGTCAGAGGAAAACTGGCCGCTGGCCTCGCACCACGGACACGGCTGTTCCTTCAGCGTGCCGCCCAGATTGGAGAGCACGACGCCGGTACCACGGCACACGGTGCAGGGACTCGCCTCGGTCGTGGCGTCTTCGGTGGGCTCAGGCGTTTGGTCGGACACAGCGGCCAGGCTACCGCCTATAGCCTCAGTACGGATGAGTTCCGGCGCAGGGCGGTACGCCCCGTCCCCCTCCGGCCCACTGCACCTGGGCAACCTGCGAACCGCGCTCTTGGCATGGCTCTCCGCCCGTTCACGCCAAGCCCGGTTCGTCCTGCGGATCGACGATCTCGATCAGCAACGCTGTCGCCCCGAGCACGAGGCCGGCCAGCTTGCCGACCTCGCGGCGCTCGGCGTGACGTTTGACGCTGAGCCGCTGCGCCAGTCGACGCGTTCGCAGCGCTACGCGGCGGCCGTGCGCGCACTCGAAGCAGCGGGATCGGTCTATCCCTGCTGGTGTACCCGCGCGGACCTGCGCGACGCCGCGTCCGCGCCGCACGGTGCGCCACCACAGCACCGGCCGGGCACCTGCGTGCCGACGGAGCGTCCACCCGCGCTGCGCATCAACGCTGGCGGTGCAACGGTCGCCTTCGCGGACCGGCACCGCGGACCGCAGCTCGGCGTCGTCGAGGATGCTGTTGTGCAACGCGCAGACGGGACCTGTGCGTACCACCTGGCGACCGTCCTCGACGATCATGATCAGGGCGTCACCGAGGTGGTTCGCGGCGAGGACCTGCTGGATGCGACCGCGACGCAGCTGTGGCTGATCGGCCGTCTCGGCCTCACCAGGCCCGAGTATGCGCACGTGCCGCTGGTCCTCAACGCCGCCGGGCAGCGTCTGGCGAAGCGTGATGGTGCCGTGACGCTGGCCGACCGCATCGCGCTGGGTGAGACGCCCGAGCAGGTCATCGGGTGGCTCGCAGCATCGGTCGGATTGGCCGACACCGGTGAGGCACTCTCGGCTAAGCAGGTTCTCGCCCGCTACGACCCGGCGACGTTCACGCCGCCGCCGTCCGGCCCGCTACCGTCGTGATCGGATGAGCGACCGCGTGCGCGAGATCGCCGAGCGCGCCCGCGATGCCGGCCGGCTCGGCCTGGATACCGAGTTTGTCGGCGAGGGGCGGTACCAGCCGCTCCTCTGCCTCGTGCAGATTGCCCTGCCCGACGGGGAGATCTTCCTTCTCGACCCTGTCGCTGACGAGTTCGACCCGACGCCTCTTGCCGAGGTCATGGCCGACCCGGACATCGAGATCGTGCTGCACGCCGCGCGCCAGGATGTCGGGCTGCTGCACCGCGACTGGGGCCAGCCGGTGCGCTGCGTGTTCGACACCCAGATTGCCGCCGGCTTCGCCGGCCTGCGAGCCCAGATGGGCTACGACGCGCTGCTCAAGGCGACGATCGGCAAGAGCGTGCACAAGGGTGCCTCGTTCACCCGCTGGGACAAGCGGCCGCTGACGGACGAGCAGCTTTCGTACGCCCGCGGCGATGTTGAGGATCTGCTCGCCGTCGCAGACAACCTGCAAGAACGGCTGCTCGCGGGTGGCCGGCTGGAATGGGCACGCGAGGAATGCCGCTACTTCGAAGAGGTCGACGACCGTCGTGATCCTGACGTGCTCTTCCGCAAGCTGCCGAAGATCAACAGCCTCGATGGTGAGCAGCGGGCCGTCGCCCGCGAGCTGGTGATCTGGCGTGAGGCAGCAGCCAAGGCGGCCGGTCGTCCCCCGTCAACAGTGCTGATGGACGCCACGCTCGTTGAGCTCGCCAAACGGCGCCCCACCACGCAGGAGCGGCTCGGTCAGGTCCGCGGCCTCGCAGAGGCGACGCTGCACCGTCGCGGCGCGTCCCTGCTCCAGGCAATCACCGACGGCGCGGAGCGTGAACCGATCGAGCCCGAGCCCGGCAAGCCGAGCTTCGGCGACAGCTCCGATGCGCCGTTGATCGCTCTGGCCGAGGCCCTGGTCCGGACACGGGCCAAGGAGGCCGGCCTGGCCTACGAGTTGCTCGCGACGAAATCTGATCTGCAGCGCGTCGTCTCGGCGGCCCGTGCAGACGCCGGCGGCGAGCCCGACGTGCGAACCCTGCAGGGCTGGCGCCGTGACCTGGTCGGCGACGAGTTGCTCGAGTTGCTCGCCGGTCGGCGTACGCTGCGCGTCGGGCCCAGCGGCAGCCTCGTTATCGAGTAGCTGTTACTCGTCCCGACCGTACGTCGAGTCCCCACGCCCGCAGGACGCCGGCGACCTCGCCGATCGCCTCGTGTGCGGCGAAGCCGACGCCCAGCGTGTTGAAGAAGCCGTGCGTCTGGGTGTCGTAGCGGCGCAGGATGACCTCCACCCCCGCCTCGCGCAGCGCCTCGGCGTAGGCCTCCCCTTCATCGCGAAGCGGATCGAACCCCGCCGTCAGCACCAGCGCCGGTGGTAACCCGGCGAGTTCGCCGTGCAGCGGCGAAGCCTCACGTCGTTGATCCTCACGCTCGAGGAAGTGCTCGGTGAACCAGTCCATGTCCGCCTTCGTCAGCAACAGGCCGTCCGCGAACGCCAACTCCGACGGGTAGGTCTTGGTGAGATCACAGACCGGGTAGATCAGGACCTGGGCCGCTGGGCCACGCACGCCCGCGGCGGTGGCACGCTGCGCCACCATCGCGGCGAGGTGGCCTCCGGCGCTGTCACCGGCCACCACGAGCAGCTCCGGATCCACTCCGAACTCGTCGGCCCGGGCGACGACATCGCAGAACGCGGCGAACGCATCATCGACGGGAGCGGGAAACGGGTGTTCGGGTGCCAGGCGGTAGTCGACGCTGATCACCGGCAGACCCGCCGCCTGAGCCAGTGCGCGGCAGGGCGCGGCGTGCGTCTCGATGTCCCCAAGAACCCAGCCGCCACCGTGGAAATACAGGATCAGGGGGCCGGCTTCTGAGGCGTTATGCGGGACATACCGACGAGCCCGCAGCGGTCCGTCCGCACCGGCGACCAGCGCGTCGTGCTCGCCGGCAAGCGCGATCGCACGTCCGGCGACCGTCAGCGCACCACGACGCATCTCGGCCCGAGCCTGGCGCGGTCCGCCGTTGTCCAGTGTCCGGCCCGTCAGCTGGCGCAAGCGGGCGAGCATCTGTGCATCGAGGTCCAACACCTGACCCTCGTGGGTCCGGGGCGAACCGGCGATCAGTCGACGGATGCGCTCCGGCAGCAGCAACAGGATGCGGACAGCCGTCCGCAGCAGCACAAGGTCCAGGCCCATCGTGCGAGTCTATGCCGACTCGCGTCCGCGCCTACTTGATCGCGTCGTAGACCTTGAACATCGGCATGTACATCGAGATCACGATGAAGCCGACCATGCCACCGACGAAGACGATCATGATCGGCTCGATGATCGCCGTCAGCGACTTCACGGCCGCTTCAACCTGATCCTCGTAGAACTCGGCGATCTTTTCGAGCATCGTGTCGAGGGCGCCGGTGTCCTCGCCGACCGACACCATCTGCGTGACCATGCCGGGGAAGATCGGACTGGCCTTGAGGGGATCGGCGATCGTGCCGCCGGCGCGCACGCTCTCGACGACGCTGTCCATCGCGTGCTCGACGACCCAGTTGCCCGAGGTCTTGCCGGTGATCTCCATCGCCTGCATCAACGGTACGCCCGCCTTGACGAGGCCGGACAGCGTCCGTGACCAGCGTGCGAGCGAGACCTTCTGCACGATCTCCCCGACCCGCATCGGCAGCCGCAGCTTGAATTTGTCGAAGCCGCGACGGCCGGCCTCGGTCGCCTTCCAGCGCCGGAAGGCGACGGCCAAACAGGCGACGACCGCCATCACGATGTACCAGTAGCTCGTGACGGCCTCGGACATCGCCACGGTCAGCTTCGTGATCGCCGGCAGCTCGCTGTTGAGGCTCTTGAAGGTGTCGATGAACACCGGCACGAGAAACACGAGCATCGCGATCATCACGAGGCACGCGAACGTCAGCACGACGAGCGGGTACATCATCGCCGACTTCACCTGCCGCCGCAGCGAGTCTGCAGCCTCCAGCTGATCGGCGACGCGGAGCAGCGCCTGGTCCAACATGCCGCCGGTCTCCCCCGCCCTTGTCATCGCGGTGAAGAGCTGGTCAAACGTCTTCGGGTGGCGTTCCAGCGCGTCGGAGAGGGCGATGCCGGCTTCGACGTCCTTGCGAACCTCACCGAGTGTCTCGGCAAGCTGCTTGTTCTCAGTCTGCCCCTCGAGGATGTACAGCGCCCGCAGAATCGTCATACCGCTGTTGACCATCGTCGCGAGCTGACGCGTCATGATCGTGAGGTCGGTCGCCTTCGGCTTGCTGAGGAAGGAGATGTTGATCTCCTTCGAGCCGCGCTTGTCGGCGATGTCGAGCACGATCAGTCCGCGCTGACGGAGCTGATCGGCCACGGCCTGCTTGGTCTCGGCCTCGACCTCGCCGGACGCCTTCGCGCCGGCGGTGTCCATCGCTTTGAAGACGTACGTGGACATCGGTTACGCCGCCAGCGACGGGCTGCCGGCAAGCCGCCGCAGCTCTTCGGGGTTCGAGGAACGTGACTCGGCGAGGTCCATCGCGATCTTGCCCTGGCGGACCAGTGAGATCAGCGCGGTGTCCAGTGTCTGCATGCCGAAGTTTCCTCCGGTCTGCATCGTCGAGAAGATCTGGTGGGTCTTGCCTTCGCGGATCAGGTTGCGCACCGCCGGGGTTGGCACCAGCGTCTCGCACGCCACCACCCGCGACTGACCGTCGGCGGTCGGCAGCAGCGTCTGGGTCATGATGCCCTGCAGGGCGACCGACAGCTGCACACGGACCTGGCCCTGCTGATGTGCCGGGAAGGCATCAATGATGCGGTCCACGGTCTGCGGCGCACTCTGTGTGTGCAGCGTGGCGAAGACCAGGTGACCGGTCTCCGCGGCCGTCAGCGCCGTTGAGATCGTCTCCAGGTCCCGCATCTCGCCGACCAGGACGACATCCGGGTCCTGGCGCAGCGCGGCCTTCAGCGCCGGGCCGAATCCGGTCGCGTCGGCGCCGATCTCACGCTGGTTGACCATGCACTTCTTGTGCGAGTGCAGAAACTCGATCGGGTCCTCGATCGTCAGGATGTGCTCCTCACGCGTTTCGTTGATCTGATCGATCATCGAGGCCAGCGACGTGGACTTACCGGAACCGGTCGGACCGGTCACCAGCACGAGGCCGCGCGGCTTCTTGCAGAACTCGTGCACGATCGGCGGCAGACCCAGCGAGTCGATCGGCGTGATCACCGATGGGATCAAGCGGAACGCGGCACTGAACGCCGAGCGCTGAAGGTAGGCGTTGACGCGGAAACGCGCCGCTCCCGGCACGGTGTAGGCGAAGTCCAGCTGCAGATCGTTTTCCAGCCGCTGGCGCTGGTCGTTGGTCAGGATGCCGTAGATGATCTCGCGCGTGTCCGTGGCGTCGAGCGGGCCGTAGCCCTCCATCGCGCGCAGCGCGCCGCGGACGCGCACCATCGGCGGCGAGTCGGCGGTGAGATGCAGGTCCGATGCCTGACCGTTGATGACGTCAGACAGCAGCTGGGCGAAGTCGATTCGCATAATCCTTGTGGTCGGTTCGAAGTGTCAGAGTCTTGAGGACAGGGGTAGGTGTTGCGGACGGACCGTCAGCTCGTTCCGGTCACTCGAGCGATCTCGGCGATCGACGTGCGTCCGTCGAGCACCTTGTCGAAGCCGTCCTCACGCAAACTACGCATTCCGTCGCGGTTTGCAACGGCTGCAATCCGGTCTGCTGGCGCCCGCTCGATCGTCAGGTTGCGAATCTCGTCGGACACGGACATCACCTCGTAGATGCCGACGCGCCCTTTGTAGCCCGTGCCGCCGCAACGCGTGCAGCCGCCGGGGTCATAGGCGACGATGTCCTCGGCCGCCTTGAAGCCGTGATCGAGTAGCACCGCCTTGGACACCTCGCGCTCCACCCGGCAGTGGCCGCAGAGCGTGCGCGCGAGCCGCTGCGCCACCACGCAGTCCACCGCCGAGGCGACGAGAAACGGCTCGATCCCCATCTCGACCAGGCGCGTGACCGCGGTCGGCGCGTCGTTGGTGTGCAGCGTCGAGAGCACGAGGTGGCCGGTCAGCGCCGCTTCGATCGCGATCTTCGCGGTCTCCTTGTCGCGGATCTCGCCGACCATGATCACGTCGGGATCGGCGCGCATCATCGCGCGCAGGCCGTTGGCGAACGTCAGGCCGGCCTTGTTGTTCGTCTGGACCTGGGTGACGCCTTCGAGCTGGTACTCCACCGGATCCTCGATCGTGATGATGTTCTTCTCGATCGTGTTCAGTTCGCTGACCGCGGTGTACAACGACGTCGATTTGCCCGAGCCGGTCGGCCCCGTCACGAGCACCGCCCCGTAGGACTGCTGAAAGGCCTTCGTGAAGCGCGCCTCGTTCTCGGCCCCCATGCCGAGCTTCGCGAGATTGAACGCGACGTTGGACTTGTCGAGGATGCGGATGACGATGTTCTCGCCGTGCGCCGCGGGCAGCGTGACAACGCGCAGATCGATGTGCCGCCCCTCGAGACTGAGTCCAACACGGCCGTCCTGCGGTACGCGGCGTTCGGAGATGTCGAGGTCGCTGATGATCTTCACACGCGAGATGACGCCCGAGATCATCTTCCGCGGCACCGTCATCGCCTCGATCAGCACGCCGTCGATCCGGTAGCGGACGCGCATGCCGCGCTCCTCGACCTCGAAGTGGATGTCTGAGGCGCCCTGGTCTGCGGCCTGCGCCAAGATCTGGCTGACGAGTTTGATCGTCGGCGCGTCGTCGGCGGATTCGCGCAGGTCGACGATCTCCACTGGCTGGTAGCTGTCCTCAGCGTCGATCTCGATCTGGGCCGAGTCGGCCAGCATGTCGAGCCGGCTCTGCCGCGCGGTCAGCGCGAGGATGTCCTCGCGTGAGGCGACCGCGACCTTGATGTCGTAGCCGGTCATCAACGCGATGTCGTCGATCGCCAGCACGTTCGCCGGGTCCGCCATCGCGAGCAGCAGCCCGCGCTCGCCGACGAACTGCACCGGGATCGCCTCATACCGCTTGGCGGCACCCGGCGTGATCAGGTTGGCTGCGGCGAGGTCCGGCGAGTAGACCGCCAGGTCGAGATGATCGACGCCGTGCCGCTCGGCGATCGCCCGCGCAACCATCTCCTGATTGACCAGGCCGTAGTCCTGCAGGATGAACTCGGGCGTCTTGCCGATCTGGCGGGCACTCTCGATCGCCTCGTCGGCCTGATCGCGCGTGATCGCCTCCAGCTCCACGAGAATGTCGAGCAGCGGCCGTGACGCGTTCCCACTGCCGCTACCACGCGGCGGCGTGACACCAGGCGTGTCCGAAGGCACGTCCGGAACCGCCGCGAGTTTGCGGTTCGCGGGCGGTTCAGGGGGCGCAGTTTGCGCCGTCAGGTGGGGAACTGGGTCGCTGGACATAGAGGACGGCCGCTTCGTGGCCTCCCGGATGGAGCACAAAGCCTCATCGCAGTACGCGTCGGCGCAGCCCACCTGTTCCTTGACGTTTGCGTCGGGAAACCGACACCCGTTGCTCAACGAATGATCGAGCGGCGCGATATGCCCGGGTTGCAGCGGCTTCGTGGGCCGGGTTAGGATGCCTCACGCCGATGGCATCCGCTGTCCGGCGGGGACTCGACTCGAACAAGGGGAACGCATGACGCGCACACGCACCATCGTCGGCCTGTCGGCCGGCACGATCCTCGGCATGCTGCCCCAGGCAGCGTCGGCGGACATCACGACACCGATCACCAGTTCCTCCGGCGCCTGCAGCGGCTCCCTGACGCTGGTGGTGCCGGACGCACCAACGTCGGCGAGCCAGATCACCGCCCGAACCAGCGCCAACTGCTCGCTCGTCCAGCCGGTGTTTCAATCCACTCCCCAGGTCACCTTGAGCGTGGTGCGGTACGACGCATTGACGCCCTACACGGCGTCGACGATCGCCAACATGTCGCCGAACGGCACCAACACTTGGCAGATCAGCAACCTGACCGGAGCGCCGGACCTGTGGCAGGCCAGGAAGTACGAGGCCAAGGTGGCAATCGACGTCTTTCCCTACGGCGACAACACGATCGGCAAGGCGTCGATCATCAGGGACTACTCGCCGCCGCCGACCTGCTTCGGCTGCAGCTGCTAGTCACTTCGCCGCGGCGCGCATCACGTCCAGCGGGGCGTCACGACCGGTCCAGGCGGCCAGGCTGAGCGCACCCTGACGCACGAGGATTTCGATCCCGTCGACCGTCTCGCAACCGCGGGCCGCGGCGGCAGCCAGCAGCGCGGTCCCGCCCTCGCGATAGACGAGGTCGGCGACCGTTGACGCGGTTCCGAGGAGGTCCGTGATCGGCAGCGCGTCGAGCCGCTCCCCGGCAAGGCCGACGCTGGTGCAGTTGACGATGAGGTCCGCTGGCTGCGGCTCCGCGTCATGCCGGGCCCCCAATTCGGCTGCCAGCGCAGCCGCCCTCCCCGGCGTGCGATTCCAGACCCGCACCTCAGCAGCACCCGCCTGCAGCAGTGCCCAGACCACCGCGCGAGCGCTGCCACCGGCGCCCAGGACCAGGGTGCTACGCCCCGCCGGTGAGCGCTCCAGCGCCGCGAGGAATCCCGGCGCGTCAGTATTGTCCGCGTGGATGGTGCCGCCCGCACCGAAGGTCAACGTGTTCGCCGCGCCGATCGCCCGCGCCGCGTCCGTGGCACTGGTCGCCAGCGCCAGCGCCGCCTCCTTGTGCGGAATCGTGACGTTGATACCGACGAAGCCCAGCTCCGGCAGCCGGCGCACGGTCTCCTCGAGCACGTCCGGTGGCAACGGCAGGAGCTGGTAATGCCAGTCGGCGAGCCCCAGTGCGGCAAGCGCCGCGTTGTGCATTGCAGGCGAGCGACTATGGGCGACCGGCCAGCCCGCGACCCCTAACCGCTGCATCGCGCCTCAGCCTCAGCAGCTCGAGGGATCTTTGCCCCCGAGCTGGTCACGCTTGGCGTTGTACGCGGCGACGTCGCGATCGAACTCCGCCTTCGTCTTCGCGAAGTTGTGCGCACCCTCGCCACACGGCTTGACGACGTAGAAGAGGAACTTCGTCTTGCGTGGATGGAGCGCGGCGTCCAGTGATGCCTTTCCGGGTGATCCGATCGGAGTTGGCGGCAGCCCCTTGTTCAGGCGCGTGTTGAACTTCGAATCGATCGCCAGCTCTGACCGCTTCAGCGGCGAGTCCCAGTTGCGGACCTTGTAGCGGATCGTGGCGTCGATGCCGAGCGGGATCCCCTGCTGGAGGCGGTTGCAGATGACGCTGGCAACCAGCGGACGCTCGGCGGCCAGCGCCGCTTCCCGCTCAACCATCGAGGCGATGACCACCACCTCGTACGGCGTCAGCTTCTGGCCCGGGCACGCGGCGCGCGCCTGCGCGTCGGTCGCGGAGAAGTTCTGCTGGAAGGCCTCCAGCTGCTTGCGCACGAGCTGTCCGGCGGTACCGGTGACCTTGAGCTCATAGGTCGCCGGGAACAGCAGCCCTTCCAGCGTCCGCAGGGACTTCGGTGTGGCGCCGAGCTGGTCGAGCAGGGCATTGCGCTTGCGCGGGATGGCTGCGCGGCGATACGGACCGCGCACACCGGCGTCACGAATGATCGGCCGCGCCTCGCGGATTGACTTGCCCTCGGGCAGCACCACCTTGAGCACCTTCGGTGCGATCGGGTTCTCGGTCAGCGCATCGATCGCCGCACCGTTGCTCATGTCCTTGCGCAGGAAGAAGCCGCCCGCCTTGAGGTTCCCGCGCTGACCGGAGATCCAGGCCCGCACGCCGAAGTACCTCGCCGAGGAGACCACGCCGCGCTTCTCGAGCAGATCCCCGATCTCCGACGCGGTCGCCCCCTTCGGGATCGTGACGCGAATCGTCCCCTCGCCGTCACCGTGAAACGGCTGGAACGTCTTCAGCACCAGGAAGAGCAGCAGCAGCAGCAGCGTGACGGGGATGATCAGCAGCGTGCGGCGGCCGACACGGCGCTTGCGCGGAGGCCGTGCCAGGATCGCGGGCCGGCCTCCGGCCGCAGCGGCCTGCTCGGGCAGATCGCCGGCGTTGCTCTGCGGACTCGACGCCGCCCGGCGGACGCCGGACGGTCGCTCCGTCTGGTCCTGTGGTCCCGGCGGCGGCGTGTCCGACGGCATGGGCGTCGGCTTCGGCGGTGCGACAGCCGGGTCCGGCTTGATCGCCGGAATCTCGCCGGTTCGGCGCCGCAGCCGCTCCTGGTAGGCGGCTTGGCGCTCCGCTTCGGTGCGGTCGCCGGTCGGTTCGTCGTCCTTGCCGAAGATACCGCTCACCGGCCCGCCTCTCCGTGCAGCGCGAGCCAGTCCTCGAGCAGAACGGCCGCGGCGCGCGAGTCCTCACTCGAAACTGCGTCACGCGAGCCTCGTGCGGCGATCGCCGTCGTGAAGCGCTCGTCGTACAGCTCCAGCGGGATCGGTCGGATCCGCTCGGCCAGCTTGTCGGCCCAGGCGCGCGTCTCCGCCGTCTGCGCCGAGTCCTCACCACTCAGACGCAGCGGCAGCCCGACGACGACGCGCTCGGCCTCCCGTTCACGGACGAGATCGGCGACGCGGGCCAGCCCGCGTCGCGTCCCCGGCCGTTCGATGTGCGACAGAGGGGTCGCGAGCGTGCCAGTCGGATCACTGATTGCGCAGCCACAGCGAGCGGCGCCGTAGTCGAGGGCAAGCACGCGCACGAGGCTAACTGCCAGAGTGGCCGGATTCGCCGAGTGCGTCCGCGATTGCGGCACGTGCGGCCTGCAGCGCGTCGGGCAGCTTGCTCGGATCCTTGCCACCGGCCTGCGCCATCGTGTCCTTGCCGCCGCCGCCGCCGCCGACCAAAGGCGCGGCAACGCGGACCACATCCCCGGCCTTGACGCCGCGCGCCACGGCCTCGGATGAGGCCGCGACGGCCAGCCCGACCTTGCCGTCGGCAATGCTGCCGAGCACCACGACAGCGCCGCCGAGACGGTCCTTGAGGCGGTCGGCCAGCTCCGGCAGTTGCTTGCCGCCGATGCCATCGACGGCCGCGACGAGCACCAGGGTGCCGCCGAGATCCTCGGCCTCGCCGACCAGCGCATCGAGATCCAGCGCTGCAGCCTGGGCCTGGGCGGCTGTCGCGGCGGCCTTGCCAGCCGCGTCACGCAACGCGGCCACCCGCGCCGGAACGTCCTCCGGTGTCGTGCGGAGCAGCTCGGCCGTCTGGCGCAGCAACGCGTCGTGCCCGCGCATCAGGGCCACCGCGACCGGACCGGTCACCGCTTCGATTCTGCGCACATTCGACGCACTCGAACCCTCGGAGGTGATCTTGAACAGACCGATCTCCGCGGTCGAGCGGACGTGCGTGCCGCCGCACAGCTCGCGCGAGTAGGACCCGTCGCCGATCTGCACCATCCGCACGACGTCGCCGTACTTCTCGCCGAACAGCGCCATCGCACCGAGCGCCTTGGCCTCGTCGAGCGTGGTGGTGATCGGCCGGACCGGGTCGGCAGCGAGCACCCACGCGTTGACGCGATCCTCGACCGCCTGCAACTCCTCGCCGGAGAGCCGCTCGCCATGGGCGAAGTCGAAACGCAGCTTGTCGGGGCCGACGTACGATCCGGCCTGGCGGACGTGCGTACCCAAGCGTTCACGCAGCGCCGCATGCAGCAGGTGGGTGGCCGTGTGGTTGGCCTGCGTTGCCGTGCGGGCAGCGCGGTCCACCTCGGCGTCGACCGCCGCGCCGACCGCCGGCGGCGGGCCGTCGATCACGACCGCCTGGTCGTCGCCGGCGCGAAGCACCTCGAGCACCGGCGTGCCGCCGAGCAGGCCGAGGTCCGACACCTGTCCGCCGCCCTGGGCATAGAACGGTGACGCCGCCAGCTTGACGACCGTGCGGCCGTCGGCCTCCGCCGCGCCGAGCACCGTGGTGTGCTCGGCCAGTGAGCCATAGCCCGTGAACTCCGATGGCGTATCCGACAGCGCCCGAACGAGCTCCTGCGTCGCGCCGACGCGCCCGCCGCCGGTTGCCGCAGCCGACGACCGTGCGCGCTGTCCGGCCATCGCTTCGTCGAACCCTGCGCGGTCGAGCGGCACACCGCGCTCGGCGGCGATCTCCTCGGTGAGATCGATCGGGAAGCCGTAGGTGTCGTGCAGCTGGAACGCCTCCTCGCCGCTGACCGCGCCACGCTGCAACACGTCTTCGAGCAGCTCCAGGCCCGTTTCGAGCGTGCGGCCGAAGCCCTCCTCCTCACTGGTCGCCCAGCGCAGGATCGACGCCCGCTCGCTGGTCAGTTCCGGGTACGTCGCGCCCATCGTCTCGGTCACGACATCGACGTACTGCGGCAGAAACCCTGACGCGAAGCCGAGCCGGTGGCCCTGCGCGATCGCCCGCCGCATCAGGCGCCGCAGGACGTAGCCGCGCTCCTCGTTCGAGGGCACCACACCGTCGGCGATCAGGAAGGTGGCGCCCCGCAGGTGGTCGGCCAAAATGCGCAGCGCCCGCTCCTCGCCGGCCGTGTCGACGGTCGCCAGCTGGCGGCCCAGCTGCATCAGCGGCACGAACTGGTCGGTATCGAAGACCGTGTCGACCCCCTGCTGGATCACGGCCATGCGGTTGAGGCCGAGGCCGGTGTCGATGTTCTGCTGCGGCAGCGGTGTCAGGACGCCGGTGTCGGACTGGTCGTACTGCATGAACACGAGGTTCCAGTACTCGAGGAAGCGCTCGTTCTCGCCGCCCGGGAGATCCTCTTCGGTCCCCCACTCCAGGCCGCGGTCGATGTACAGCTCCGAGCATGGCCCGCAGGGCCCGGTCGGCCCGGACTGCCAGTAGTTCTCGGACGCCGGGCAGAGCACGATCCGGTCGCGTGGGACACCGAGGGCCTCCCAGGCAGCGATCGCCTCCTCGTCGGGGCCGAGCCCGAGCGCATTGTCGCCCTCGAACACGGTGACCCAGATGTCCTCCGCGGCAAAGCCGAAGCCCTCGAGCGACAGCTCCCACGCGAACTCCGCCGCTCCGGCCTTGAAGTAGTCACCGAGCGAGAAGTTGCCGAGCATCTCGAAGAACGTGAGGTGCCGCGCGGTGACGCCGACGTTCTCGATGTCCGGCGTGCGGAAGCACTTCTGGCAGCTGGTCAGCCGGTTGTGCGGTGGCGTCTCGATGCCCTGGAAGTACGGCTTGAGCGGATGCATCCCAGCCGTCGTCAGCAGCACCGACGGGTCATAAGCGGCAGGAACGAGCGACCCTGAAGGCAGGCGCTGGTGGCCTCGCGCCTCGAAGAACGACAGATAGGTCTCACGGATTTCGTCGGATGTCACGCCCGCATCGTTCCACATGGACCCGCGGTGACCTGATCCCGCGGCGCGCCGTCGGTCACTTGGTGATCGTTGCCGAGCCGACGATCACGTCACCGTCGAGCAGCACGGCGGTCTGACCGGCGGCAGGCGCGCTGAAGTCGTCCTCCAGCAGAACGCTGTCGCCGTCCATGCGGCAGGCGACCGGATCAGCGCGGTAGCGCAGCTTGACCCGGCTCACGACCTCCGGTGGCCGGTGCAACGTGACGTCGACGAGTGGCACGCGCTGCGCGGCAAGCGACGCCCGCGGCCCAACGGTCACCGTGTTCGACGCCGGATCGGTGGCGAGGACGTACACCGGCTCCTCGCGGTGCACGCCGAGGCCGCGGCGCTGACCGACCGTGTAGTGAAAGTAGCCGCGGTGCTCGCCGACGACCGCGCCGGCCGCATCGACGATCGGCCCGACGCGATCCGTCAGCCCGCCGTGGCGGGCGAGGAAGCGGTCATGCGCCGTGCCCGCAAGAAAGCACAGATCCTGGGACTCCGGTGCGTCGGCGACCGCAAGCTCGTGTTCGCGCGCGATCTGCCGCACCTCCGGCTTCGTCAGTCCGCCGAGTGGGAAGCGCAGGTTGGCGATCGTCGCCGGGGCGAGCCCGGCCAACATGTAGCTCTGGTCCTTGTTGGCGTCCGCGGCGGCACGCAGAAGTCCCTCGTCGCTGACGCGGGCGTAGTGGCCCGTTGCGAGCGCGGCCGCGCCGAGACGCAGGGCCAGATCGACCATCGCGTCGAGACGCACGCTGCCGTTGCAGCGCACGCAAGGGTTGGGCGTCAGCCCGGCCTCGTGGGCGGCGATCCAGGGCTCCACCACGCCGGCGCGAAACGCGTCCCGCAGATCCACGGTCAGGTGCGGCATCCCCGCCTGGTGGGCCATCGTCCGTGCCGCGCGCACGGCGGTTGCCGAGCAACACGACCCCCCGGGATCACCCTCGACGTCGCGCCACAGCTCGACGGTCACGCCGGCAGCCCGCGGACCGCTCAGCACGGCGGCGACGGCGCTGTCCACGCCGCCCGACATCGCCACGAGGACAAGCTCGGGGTCCGCGGCGAGCTGCGGGCCGTTGACGGCAGCGGCGCCGAGGGCCCGATGGAACGCGTCGACCGCGAGGTCCGCGGCATGCCATTTGCCGGCGCTCAGACCGCCGAGTGCCTCAGCGATCAGGCGCGGCGAGATCGTCGCCGCAGACAACACGGTCGTACCCACCGCGGTGTCGCACACCGCGGAACCCGCAGCGGTCAGCGCGCCGCAGCCCTCAGCGTCAAATCCAGCGTCCACCGTGCCGTCCGGCGACACAGCCACCGAGAAGCGGATCAGGTCTCCGCACGCCGTCCCGCCGGCCGCGCCGTCGTGCGCGGCGTCAGGGCGGTGGCCCAGCCCGACCGGGTAGCGCAGATGCTCTTCAAAGCGCTCGTCGGGCACCGGCGCGAGTGTAGGTGCTGGCCAGCGCTGCAAGACATGCTGCGTCTGGAAGACGACACCCATCACTAAACTCCGGGCTCCTTTCAGCCGACCACACGAACAATGAGTCAGATCAGCCGTCCCTTCCAGATTTTGCTTGGCGCCGTCGTCGTTTTTGCCGTCGCGTGGTTCCTCGTACTCAAGCCGTCCAACGATGAGCCGACTGCCGCATCCTCGACGCCGACCAACGTCGCCCCCGGCGTGACCGGTCTGACCACCGCCGTCAACAACGCCAGGACGACCGCCGCCAACGCGAACAAGAAGGCCGCGGAAACGAGCGCCGCCGTCACCGGCACGACCACCAAGGCTGCGACGACGACCACACCTGCAAAGACCACGAGCACCACGAGTACCACCACGACGCAAGCCGCCGTGACGCCGGCCGGCCCTCCGGTCAAGGATCCGGCCCGCAACTCCGGCGACCCGGCCGACGGCCTGCTCGACAAGCTGACGGGCGATCGCGTGGTCGTACTGCTCTTCTCCGGCAACGGCTCCGATGACCTCGCTGCCGCGCGCGCGGTGCGCAAGGCCGGCACCGGCGACCGCAAGATGATCGTCCGTGTGACGTCGATCCGCAACGTCGCGAAGTACGCCACGATCACCGACAAGCTGGGCATCAACGAGGCGCCCTCGACGATCGTGATCGGCTCCGACCGCGTCGCCCAGGTGCTCACCGGCATCATCGACTCCAACGTCGTCAAGCAGTACGCCGGCGACGCTCGCCGCCGCGCCGCCAAGAGCAAGTAGCGCGGCCTCCTGAGCCGCGTTCTAGCGCGCAGCGCTAAACGCTACTGACACCCGCGTCAGCGGGTGGCAGCGTCGAAGCCACGAAGAGCTCGCGCAGCTGTGGTGCGTCGACGGGTGCCGGCGCCCCGGTCAGCGGGTCTCCCCCGCTGGACGTCTTCGGGAACGCGATCACGTCGCGGATCGACTGCCGGCCGGTGAGGATCGCGACGATCCGGTCGATGCCCATCGCGATGCCGCCGTGCGGCGGCGCGCCCTGGTCGAGCGCGCGCAGCAGGAAGCCGAAGCGAGCGTCTGCCTCTTCGGCGTCGATACCGAGCTTGGCCAGCACCTGCTGCTGCACCCTGGGGTCATGGATGCGGATCGAGCCGCCACCGATCTCAACGCCGTCGAGCACGAGGTCGTAGGCGCGCGAGCCGATCGCGGCGTTGTCGCCGTCGAGGTCACCGAGCGGCGCGGTGAACGGATGGTGGATCGCGGTCCAGGACTCGGGAACGTCGGAAGTCCTCTCGAACATCGGCCAATCGACGATCCAGAGCAGGTCGTGGCGGCCTTCGGGGATCTCGCCGAACCGCTCGCCCAGCTCGAGGCGGAGCGCACCGATTGCCGCACACGCGACCGACTCCTTGTCGGCGACAAACAGCAGCAGGTCGCCGGGTGAGGCCGACAGTGCGGCGTTGACCGCGGTCATCTGCTCAGCCGTGAAGAACTTCGCCAAGTTGCCTTCCCACGGCGTCTCGCCGCTGCCGGCGACGATCGGCGCAGTCGCCTTCGCGCCATGACGCTGGACGACCTCGTTGAGCCCGTCGAGCTCGGAGCGCGACATCTCGCGCTGACCGGCGTTGAAGGCCCGGATCACACCGCCGCCGTCGAGCACGCCCTGGAAGACCTTGAAGTCGCTGCCGTCGAGCAACGGCCCGACGTCCGCGATCTCCATGCCGAACCGCGTGTCGGGCTTGTCGACGCCGTAGCGCAGCATCGCGTCGGCGTACGCCATTCGCGGCCACGGCGCAGGCGGCGCGTCAAACGCAGCGGCCTCGAAGACGGCCGTCATCGTGCGCTCCATCACGCCGATCACGTCCTCCTCCTCGACAAACGCCATCTCGAGGTCGAGCTGGGTGAACTCGGGCTGACGGAAGCCGCGCAGGTCCTCGTCACGGAAGCAGCGGGCGATCTGGAAGTAGCGCTCGTAGCCGGCGATCATCAGCAGCTGCTTGAACAGCTGCGGTGACTGCGGCAGCGCGTACCAGTTGCCGGGCTGCAGCCGCGACGGCACGAGGAAGTCGCGTGCACCCTCAGGCGTCGAACGCGTCAGGATCGGCGTCTCGATCTCGAGGAAGTCCTCGGCATCCAGCACGTCGCGGATCGTCTTGACGATCGTGTGGCGCAGCGCCAGCGCGTGCTGCATCGGTGCGCGCCGCAGATCGACGGCGCGGTGCTCGAGCCGCAGCGTCTCATCCACCTCGAGATCGTCCTCGTCGACCGGGAACGGCGGTGTCACGGCCTCGGCGAGGACGGTCATCTCACGGACGCGCAGCTCGATCTCACCGGTGGCGAGGTTCGGGTTGACATTGGCGGCATCGCGCAAAGCGACCTCAGCCTGGGCCGACAGCACGTGCTCGGAGCGCAGGCGCTCGGCAGCGGCAAACGTCTCGGCCGAACAGCCCTCCGGATGGAAGACCAGCTGCACGATCCCCGAGCGGTCCCGCAGATCGATGAAGATCACACCGCCATGATCGCGGCGGCGATGCACCCAGCCGGCGACGCGCAGCGTCTTGCCCGCGTCCGCGGCGGTGATGCCGCCGCCCCAGCGTTCGCGGTGGATGTTCGGACGAGGCTCGGATTTCATGACAGGTGGCGTTCTCTCAGCACGTGGGTGACAACGGCGCCGAGCTCAATGGGCTCTTCCTCACCGGAGTCGAGGTCTTTGATGATCGTCGCGTCGGCGGCCGTCAGGACGACGAAGCGCGCGCCGAGCCGGCCCGCCTGCTTCATCGCGCCCTTCGCCGAGCGGCCCGCGAGCTCCAGCTCGACCGTCAGCCCGGCGCGGCGCGCCTCTGCCGCGAGGCCGAAGTGCTCGGCGCCGTCACCGACGATGTAGAGCTCGACGGGCGCGTGCGCGGCCCGGGCTGCGGCATCGACGTCGACATCCCCCGCGAGCAGAATCCGCTCGATCCCGGCAGCGAAGCCGACGCCGGGCGTTGGCTTCTCCCCGAGCTGCTCGGCCAGCCGGTCATAGCGGCCACCGCCACCCACGCCCGACTGCGCGCCGAGCGCGTCGGAGGTGAACTCGAACAGCGTGCGCGTGTAGTAGTCGAGGCCGCGCACCAGCGTCGGGTCGACCTCGTAGCTGACGCCTGCAGCGTCGAGCCGCGCCTTGACGGCGTCGAAGTGCTCGAGGTCCTCGGCGTCGAGGTGGTCGATCAGCAGCGGCGCATTCGCCATCACCTCGCGCGTGCCGGGATGGTCGGCATCAAACGCGCGCAGCGGGTTGCGGTCGATCCGCGAGCGCACCTCGTCGGACAGCTCCGCCTCGTGCTCGCGCAGGTAGGCGATCAGCAGGTCGCGGTAGGCGGCGCGGCGTTCTGGTGTGCCGAGCGTTGCCAGCCGGAGGCGCACGTCCTGCACCCCGAGCTCATCGAGCACCGCCTGCAGCAACGTGATGACCTCGGCGTCGGCCGCCGGGTCGGCACTGCCGATCGTCTCCGCGCCGAGCTGCCAGAACTGCCGGAAACGTCCGGCCTGCGGGCGTTCCCGACGGAAGAACGGGCCGAAGTACCAGAGCTTCACGGGCTGCGGCTCGCGATGCAGGCCGTGCTCGTGGTAGGCGCGCATGATCGGCGCAGTGCCCTCAGGGCGCAGCGTCAGCGAACGATCGCCGGCGTCCTGGAAGGTGTACATCTCCTTCGCGACGATGTCGGTGGCATCCCCCACCCCGCGTGCGAACAGCTCGGTGTGTTCGAAGATCGGCGTCTCGATCCGGCGGAAACCGGCGTTGCCAAGGATCCGCTCGGCTGTCCGCTCGACTACGCGCCGCGCGGCCGCCTGGTCGGGCAGGACGTCGTAGGTGCCCTTTGGTGCCTGAAGGTCGCCCATGCCTAGTGTGCCGCGAGGCCGATCAAAAACGGATTCGTCTGCCGCTCGCGGCCCAGCGTCGTGACCTCCATGTGGCCCGGGTAGACCACCGCGTCGTCCTCGAAACGTGCGAGCAGCCCGGCGATGGAGCGGATCAGGGTCTCGTGGTCGCCGAACGGCAGGTCGGTGCGGCCGATCGAGCCGGCGAACAGCACATCGCCGGAAAATAGCTGCGTCGGTGCATCCTCGTTGGCGGCGACGGCGTACGTGACGTGCCCGGGGCTGTGCCCAGGCGTGAAGACCACATCGAACTCGAGCCCGGCAAGTTGCAACGTCTCGCCGCCGGCGACCGTCTGCTCAGGATCCCAGTTCTCGAAGGGGCCGAAGCCCGGGAACCGCACGTAGGCATTGATGTCCTGCAGGACAGGGACCTCGATCGCCGGGCAGTAGACCGGGGCGCCAGTGGCCCGCGCGACCGGCGCGACGGCGCCGACGTGGTCGAAGTGGCAGTGCGTCAGCAGGATCGCCTCGAGCGTGAGGCCGTGCTCTTCAATCGCCGCCAGCAGGCGCGGGGCCTCCTCGCCAGGGTCGACGATCACAGCGCGGTTCTCGGTGCCGGCGATCAGGTAGGTGTTCTCCCCGATCGGTCCGACGGTGTAGCCGTGGACCTGCATCAACGCTTCGGCTTCCCGCTTCCGGCCTTCTTCGCCATCCGTCGCTTGTAGATGAACGAGTCCATGTAGTAGCCGGCCGGGATGTAGAAGAGGAACATGAAGCCCGTCAGCCCGATGACCTGACCGAGGCCCTTCTTCATCAGCAGGGCGAGCACGACGCCGAACAGCACCGCCGTGATGGCGGCGCGGGTCGCCGACGCGCTCCAGCTCGGCGGCCGGTCCAGACGCTCGGCGCGAAGCTCGGCGGCAGTCATCGAGCCACGCGACTTGGCGGCACCGCTGCCTCCGCTGCCGGTCCGGCCGCGCGCCTCGATCATCCCGGCGGCGTTGCCGCGGTGCTTGGTCCGGCGTTTGCGCTTGGTCTGGGCCATCGCGTCAGGACGATACCCCGTCGAGCGCGTCCTCCACGGTGCGCCGTCCGCGCACCGGAACGGCGTCGGGAAAGCCATCGAACGCCGCCTCCGGCGCCAGGCCGACAAGTTCGGCGCCGGTGACCTCGGCGTGGCGCGACACGGCCTCCACCAGCGTGCCGAGGGACACGGCTCGATGGTCCTCGACGTTCGTGGAAACCTGCACGACACCGAGTCCGTCGTCGCGGGTCAACTGCAGGCCGATCGCGCGGACGCCCGGCAGGCCCTCTGCGCCACCTTCGCGGACCGCAGCAGCGATCACCTGGGCGTGACCCAATGACGCTCCGGCGGCCAGCTCGATGTTGAAAGCGACGAGCGGCGGCCGCGCCGAGACGAGCACGGCGCCCGCGGTCGGGTGCAGCGTCTGCGGCCCGAAATCGGCTCGCATCTCGCCAGCTTGGAGGCGGTGCTGCAGTCCCTCGCGTCCGCCGCGACGGATCTCCGCCCGACTCCTGCCGCCGGCAAGGACGCCGTAGAGCAGAACCGGCAGCTCGGCGCCCAGCGTCTCTGCCGCGGTCAGCGCTGCGGCACACGCCAGTCCGCGCTCGTCGTCGCTCAGGTGGACGACGGGGGCGACGTCCAGCGCGCCGACACAGGGGTGGAGCCCGTCCTGCGCGGTCAGATCGATCCGCTCGATCGCCACGCGCAAGCCCGCGCGGAGGATTCCGGGAACGGCAGCCGGGTCCGGCACCGCGAGGCTGTGCACGGTCCGGTGGTGATCGGGGTCGGAGTGCGTGTCGAGCAGCACGGCCCCAGCGTCGGTGTAGGCGGCG
>Ga0209023_10002826_pt1 | contig 21238 bp, 15 predicted proteins | sample LakOneMetagenome_FD_187468 | JGI IMG/M metagenome (GOLD analysis project Ga0209023, IMG submission 187468) | Freshwater and sediment microbial communities from Lake Erie, Canada (SPAdes) (version 2) | ecosystem: Environmental > Aquatic > Freshwater > Lentic | place: Lake Erie, Canada...
ATCTGGCGCCGCCTCAGTCGTGGGTGATCGGCTGGTGGCCCCAGCGGCTGATGCGGTCGTATTGGCGGTTGTCGGTCCACGGCTCGCTGACGACGCGGGCGCCGGTGCCGAACTCGAGCTGGAACCCGGCAGGCGTCACCACGTAGAAGCTGAACATCCGGTCGTTGTCGTGCACGCCGAGGCCGTTGGCGATCGGCAGCTTCGCGTCCCACACGCGATCGAACGCCATGCCGACGTCCTCGGTGGTGTTCGCCTCGACCATGACGTGGTGCAGCTTCTGGGGCAGCTCGAAGGGCGCGCGGGCCAGGGCCAACGTGTGGTGCCGCGGGTTGCAGTGGTAGAAGCGCACCTCCAGCTCCATGCCCGGAGCCAGCTCCATCTCGAGCCAGTCGGTCTGCGCGAGACCCAGGGCACCGGTGATGAACTCGTGTGCTTCGTCGAAGGCCATGGTGGCGAAGACGAGGTGACCGAAGCCAACGTCCTCGGTGAGGAAGCCCCCGGGCACCAGCGGCGAGTCGAACGGTGTCGAGGCCACCGCCAACCCGTGCACCAGCTCGATCGTCACGCCCCACGGGGCCGTGGTGCGCGCCAGCGCCTCGACCCGACGGTTCCGGGCCGCAGCCGCATCGGCGAGCTCGACGGTGTGGCCCGCGGCGGTCAGCCGCGCGACCGCGGCCTCGAACGCGACCTGGTCCGGCAGCTCGAACCCGACGGCGGTCGCATCGTTGGCCGGACCGGTACCGATGATGATGCGCTGCGCCCGATCGTCGTTGCGCCAGGTCTGCTCACCGGCGTCGGTGACGTCGCCGGCGACGAGCCCGACCACGTCGCCGAGGAACCGGCCGAACGCATCCGGGTCCTCCACCTCGACCGCGAGGTACGCGAGCTCGAGGGTGTTCGGGGCGAGCGCGCTCATGACGCCACCATGCGGTTCCGGATCGTGCCGATCCCCTCGATCGTGGTCTCGAGCACCTCGCCCGCCTGCAGGAAGCGGGCCGGCTGGCGGGTGGCCCCGATGCCCGCCGGCGTTCCCGTGAAGATGACGTCGCCCGGCAGCAGGGGCAGCACGGCGGACAGCTCCGCGACGAGCTGGGGCACCGAGAAGATCAGGTCGTTCGTGCGCGCGTCCTGGAGGACCTCGCCGCCGATGCTGCACCGCAGCGCCAGGTCATCAGGGTCGCCGAGCTCGTCGGGGGTGACGAGCCAGGGACCGGTCGGCCCGTAGGTGCGGTAGGACTTGCCCATCGAGAACTGCCCGCCGGCGGCGAACTGCAGGGTGCGATCCGAGATGTCCTGCCCCACCGTGAGGCCCGCGATGTGGGCCCAGGCATCGGCCTCGGTCACCTTGTCGGCGCGGACGCCGATCACGGCGACGAGCTCGACCTCCCAGTCGACGGTCGTGCCCGAGAGGATCACGTCATCCCAGGGCCCGGTCAGGCACGCCGGGAACTTCGTGAAGGTGGCGGGGACGTCGGGCACGGTCATGCCCGACTCCTCCGCGTGCGAGCGGTAGTTGAGACCGATCGCGAACACCTGCCGGGGCTCGGGCACCGGGGTGCCCAGCTGGGCCTCGTCGAACGGCTCGGCGCCGGCCGGGTCGACGCCGGCAGCGAACGCCACGAACGCGCTCCAGTTGTCGTAGACGGCAGGCAGGTCGGGCCCGAAGGCATCCCCCGATGCCTTGGCGACATCGACCGCACCACCTGCGAAGAGCAAGGTGGCGCGACCGTCGAGGTTGGCGAGGCGCATGGCTGGTCCCCCAAGGACTGGTGTGCGGCTGGTGCCGACGACCATACGTGACGACGATATTTGTTGCAACAAATACTTTCGCGAGACTGGACGCCGCGCGGCACGAGGCGAGATGCTGCAGGGACCCGCACGCCTGGATCCGAACGAAAGGACCGGTGTGGCCCCTCCTCCGCCATCCGCCCGGAAACCCGTGACGAAGGGTGCCGTCCCGGCGCCGAACGCACCGAGCCGCGGCAAGATGTTCGCCCGTGGCCTGGTGCGCCACTGCCCCTGGTGCGGGTCCGGCCACCTGTTCCACGCCTACTTCAAGCTGAAGGACGACTGCCCCCGGTGCGGCCTGCGCTTCCAACGCCTCGACGGCCAGTGGTCGGGGGACATCGGCATCAACACGGTGGTCACCTTCGGGCTGCTGTACGTGACCCTGATGGTGGGCGTCATCGCGTTCTGGGGCCGCATCAACATCGCGGCGCTCAGCGCGATCGGCGCCTTCCTTGTGGTCGTCTTCCCGGCGCTCTTCGTCCCGTTCGCCAAGACGCTCTGGCTGGCGATCGACCTCATGATGCGCCCGGCCGAAGCCGACGAGTTCGGCCCACCACCGGCCCCGGATGCCGACGCGGACGCCGACGAGGATGCCGACGAGGGACACGTGGTGGGAGCTCTCGAGGACGCGGACGCCGGCGACGCCTGACGCTTGTGCTCCGACGCCCGACCCGTGGCGCCTGAGACCCGATGCCTGAGACCTGATGCCTGAAGCCTGAGCTCTGATGCCTGAGCTCTGATGCCTGAGCCCTGCGGTGTGGCGCGCGTCAGCCAGTGCTCGCGCGGGCGATCGGGGCCAGCCGCGCACCGGTCACCACGACGAGGTCGTCGGGGCTGAGCTCGAGCTCCAGACCGCGGCGGCCGGCGCTGACGAAGATCGTCGCGTGGTCCATCGCGCCGGCGTCCAGCACCATGGGCATCGCCCGTCGCTGGCCCAGGGGGCTGATCCCGCCGAGCACGTAGCCCGTGGCCCGCTCGGCCTCCGCGCGCTCCGCCATCATGGCGTGCTTCTGATCGAGCGCCTGCGCCATGGCCTTGAGGTCGAGCGACGCGTCGGACGGCACGATCGCCACGGCGAGGTCGTCACCGACCTGCACCACGAGGGTCTTGAAGACCCGCGTGCCATCGACACCGAGCAGGTGGGCGACCGCCGACGCGAGGCCCTGTCCCCCGTGCCGAGACGAGGCGATCTCTCCAGCATCCACGTCGTGGATCTCGTGCTCGATGCCCGCGGCCTGCGCGGCGGATGTCGCGCGGGTCCCCCGGCTGCGTCCCATCGGATGAGCTTGCCCGACTCCACCCCGCAAACCGCGGGTGTTCGCGCGCGAGGTGGCCAACCACTCGCAGGCTCACTGCTTGCGCAGTGTCGCCTCGAAGCTCGTGAACTGATCGTCGGTGCGGGTGAAGCGCACGTGCATCGTGCCGTCCGCCCGCAGCTCGCCGCGGAAGAAGCCGCCCTGCTCGGTCAAGGTCAGGCCTTGCCCGTCGGCGTCGAGCGAGCCGCGGATCGGGATCTTGATCGTGTTCCCGTCCTCCACGTACTGGTCCACGCCCCAGAGCAGATCGCCCTCCTGCTTCTCGATGACGAGCGTCTCGGTGGCGTCGATCTTCAGCGGTGCCCCGCTCGGCGAGGCAAGCGGGTACGAGTAGTCACCCACCCACGTGCCGATGAGCGAGCGGTCGGCGTCGCGGCGAGTTGTCGGGCCTGGTGTCGTTCCCACGTTCGTTCCCCTTGTGGTCGTGGCGGGTGCAGCCGACCCGGGCGACGTTCCCGGTGCGGTCGCCGGCGAGGCGTTCGACCCTGCGCAGGCGGCGCCCGCGATCAGGCAGGCACCGACCAGCAGTCCCGGCCGCAACCGACGCCCGGACGCAACGAGTCGGTCCCTGGATGCTCCCATCCCCCCATTCTCTCCGCCGGCGCGGCACCGGTCGCTGATGGCGGGACCTCGCCCACCCGCCCCGGCGCTACCCGCCGGCTCGGTTCGGGTCCGGGATCGTGGCGTTGGGGTCGCCTTGGACGAGGCCGGGACCCGGCGCCAGGGGGAGCGGGTTCGGGCCGATCTTGTTGCCGCCCTCGACCACGAGCTCGGGGCGTTCGAAGCCGACCTTCAAGGAATCGGGCTGGATGACCTTCACGGCGGGGGCCGGACCGCGCGTGTCGACCTGCACCTCGGGCGAGAACGGGCTGCACCCGACGCGGGAGCAGGCCGAGATCTTGAACGCGTACAGCGCCTTGTCGTTGCCCGTCGTGGTGTGCGGCGGCTCCTTGATGGCGATGGCCCCGAAGGGGGTCGCCGGCGTCTGCGTGCCGTTCGTGGCGCCCGCGGGATCGACCTGGCGGTAGTCGATGACGTACCGCTGCGCGAACCGCGACCCGAGCCATCCGACGATCGCGATCGCCCGGTTCGAGTTCGGCAAGCGATCGACGCGGGTCAGGGTGTAGCTGCCGGACCCGTCCGTCGGCGTCGCCGGCACGAAGTTCGCGGCTTCGACCACCCCGGGGTCGCTGCAGGTCAGGCGCACGCACGCCCGCACCTCGAAGCGGCCGGCGAACCGCCCGTTCAGCGGCACCCGCACCTCCTGGATGTTCTTGCCGACCCGCAGTGGCGCCGGCGTCGCCGCCGTGCCGTCGAGCCGGGTGACGTTGATCTCGTACCGGTCCTCGCTCTTCGACTTGTCGTCCCAGCGCAGGACGATCTCGCCGTTGTTGACGGCGCTCACCTGGCGCACGCGGGCCGGCGGCCGCAGACCGGCGTTCATCTTCGCCTCGATGAGCGGGCTGATCTTGGCTTCGATGGCGTCGGCATACTTCTCGAAGCCCTTGGCGTTGGGGTGCACGAGGCCGGCGGCCAGGTGGACGAGCCCGGCGGCGACGAGGGCGGCAGCCACCGCCAGGACCGGAGCGAGGATGACAGCGCCGGCGGCGGTCGCCGCGAGCGCCGTGAGGGCGGCCGCCGCCGCGATCAAGGTCGGGCGCAGCGGGGTGCCGAGCGGCGTCGACGCGTCGTAGTCGTCCCCCTGGGTCTCGAGGGCATCGTTGTTCGTGTTGATGAAGTTGTCGGTGGCGCACAGGCCGTGGTTCTCGAACGCGGCGAGGTGCTGGTCGATCACCGTCCAGCCGAGGCCGCCCTGCGCCGTGGGCTTGCCCGTGCCTTCGACGTTCTGGTTGATGCCCTTGTCGAGGATCTCCCGGCGCGCCCAGACCATCTCCTCCTTCGAGATCAGCGAGAGGATGTCGTCCTTCAGGTGACCGTTGCCGTCGCCGCAGTCGACGCCGTTGTCGCCCTTGGTCGGGTCCGGCGACTTCGACAGCAGGATCGTGGCCGGCCGCGCCGGGCGACTGGTCGAGCGCAGGTAGGTGTCGAGGTCGCGATACGACTGAGGCAGCCGGTTGATGGCGTCCTGGACGGAGATCGCCGGGCGCCCCATCCGAGGATCGGCTCCGCGGGACAGCGCTTTGTCGCTGCACTCGTTGCCCTCGTCGTTGGACAGCAGGCACTCCGTGATCACGTCGCCGAACCCGACGTCGTTGCCTCCGATCGACATGTACAGCGCGTCGTACGCTCCCTTGTCGGCGGCCCACTCGGCGGCGCGCTGGCCCTGGGCCGGCTGCTCCACGTGCGCCGTCAGATCCGGGCCGTCGTAGCCCTGGATGTTCGTCTCGTCGGGCATCGGGTGCATGATGTCGAAGGTCTCCGCTCCCGAGCAGGCGAGGTGGATGAAGTCGATGGAGAGCTCGGGGAAGGCCCGCTTCAGGCGCTCGTTGGCGACAGGCGCGCCGGCCTTCTCGCTGCGGTGGCACGAGCGCCGCTCCTCGGCCGTCACCCCGCTGTCGGGCACGGCGCGGCCCCAGTCGGTCGGGGTCTCGACGTTGAAGAACGGCCGCCCGAACCGGCCGGCGGTGACGGGCGCCCCTTCGCCGGCGGCGTAGGAGTCACCCAGTGCGGCCCACACGAACTTCAGGTCGTTGGGCGTCGGCGGGTTCACCGCGTCAGGGGTGAGCGGGTTCGCCGGCGGCAGGTCGAGCTTGTCGATCGTTCCCGGCAGCGTCTTCGCAACCACGACGGGGGTTCCCAGCTTCAGGTCCGGCGCGGTCGTCACCTTGGTGGCCAGCGGCACCGTGGCCGGGACACCGACCGTCGTCGCGGTCGTCGTGGAGGCGGTCGTGGTCGGGGTGATCTTCGCGGTCGTCGTCTTCGGGACCACCAGGGCGGTACCTCGCCGCTCACCGCTCGGCAGCGTCACCCAGCCGACGAGGCCCACCTCGGTGTCGTCGAACCCCTCGCTGCGGTGAACCGGCTCGCTCGCGGTCGCGGCCGAGAAGGGGTGCTCCGTGCCGTCGGGGAGCTGCACCGAACCAGTCACCTGCTCACCGGATCGCTCGGCGCTGAACACCGCGCCCGCCTCGTTGGCGACGACCACCGAGCCGTTGGCGTCGTCCGTCCGGAACCACTGGCCGATCGTGCCGTTGTCGCACACGTAGGCCACGAGCCCTTCGGCGCCCGCCACGACGGCGATGAACGCGTCGGTGCCCTCGACCTTGCCGGCCCAGCTGCCGTTCGGCCAGGGCGTCGCGGCCGGCAGCGCGAGCTCGCCGGCGGCGAGCGCCGCGCCCGGCGTCGACGACGCTGACTTCGAGGATGAGTCCGAACCGGAGCAGGCCGTCGCCGCAAGGGCGACCACGAGGAAGAGCACCGTCCAACGCCGCATAGCGAATCCCTTCGACGCGACCCCTCCCGATGAGAGGCCGCTCGCGGATCATGCGCGGCGGCCCGTGCGACGTCACGCGTACCCCACTACGCGAATTTCCCCGCTTCTCCCCGAGACGCCTGCGTAGGCGCGGTCGGGCCGCACGTCAGCCAGCGGCGAAGTAGCCCGTCACGTCGACGACCACGTCGGTGGCGCCGACCGCGTTGAAGAACTGGAGCTGACCACCCGTGCCGAGCTTGCTGACCACCAGGTTCGGGATCGTCTGGCCGGCCGCGAAGTTCAAGTTGCTCGTGACCGGCACCGAGGCGGCGCCCGTCGGGTAGACGGTCAGGAACGACCCTGCGGTCGAACCCGTGACGGTCGTGTTGGCGACCACGGCCGTGGCGTCCGCCGGCACGCCCGCCGTGACCCCGGCGATCGGCAGCGAGCGGGTGTTGGCGACGCCGGCCAGGAGCTTCGAACCCCACCCCCCGGTGGAGCCGCGCGAGTCGAGGGCACGCGTCGGGTTGATCGCCTTGAACAGGTCGCCCGCCGCGGGGTCGTAGTAGCCGACCACGTCAGCGACCACGTGCACCGTCCCGACCGCGTTGAAGAAGGTCACCTGACCGTCCGTGCCCAACTTGACCGTGACGAGGTTCGGGATCGTCTCTCCCGCCCCGAAGTTCACGTTGGATGCCGTCGGTACCGAGGCGGCGCCGGTCGGGTACACGGTGAGGAACGACCCGTTGGAGCCGCCGGTGGCGGTGACGTTCATGATCACGGCCGTCGCGGTCGCAGGCACGGCGGCGAGGGCGTCGATGTCCAACGTCTTCACGTTCCCCGCGCCGGCCCCGAGCGGACTCGACGCCCATCCGCCCGTCGCGCCCCGGGAATCGAGGGCTCGCACCGGCGCCAGCGCGTTGAAGCGATCCTCCGGGGTGTACCCGTCGTCGTAGTAGCCGACCACGTCGGCAACGACATCGACCGCCCCTGCGGCATTGAAGAAGGTGACCTTGCCACCGGTCCCGATGCGCACGGTCACCAGGTTCGGGATGGTCTGGCCGACGCCGAAGTTGACGTTGGAGGCGACGGGCAGCGGCGAACCCGACGGGTACACCGTGAGGAACGATCCGAGCGTGCCTGCGGTCGCGGTGACGTTCATGACCACCGCCGTGGCCTCAGCCGGCACGCCGCTGGTGCCGCCGGTGACCTGCAACTGCTTCACCGACCCGGCTCCGGCCCCGAGCTTGCCCCCGAACCCACCGACGCCGGTGCGCGAGTCGAGGATGCGAACAGGTGCGAGGGCGTTGAAGAACGAGCCGGTGTGAAACACCTTGACCGTCGTCGCGGCCGCAGCGGGCAGGGCGGCGAAGTTCCCGGCGTTGTCGACCGCTCGGACCGCGAAGCCGTACGTGTGGCCCGGTGCAGCGACGTAGGTCCCGCTGGTCGCGGTGGTCGAACCGATCCACGTGTCGAAGGGTCCCCCGTCCACGGACACGAAGGTCGAGTACGCACCGATGCCCGAGCCCGTGTCGGCGCCGCTCCACGCGACATCCACCGTGGCGTCGGTCGTGGTGGCCGGCAGCGGGGTGACGGTCGCGGTCGGGGCCGTGGCGTCGATGGTGTTGGACCAGGTGTTGGTCACGATCGGGGCGTTGGCGTCGAACACGATCGAGGCCTTGTTCGTGATGACCTTGCCGTGCGTCGGGTTCTTGGGCATCACGGTGAACGACACCCCGCCCTGCCCGTCGTTGCTTTCGTTGTTCGGCGGTAGGAACCCCACGAAGGGATCCTCGTGCTGCGCACCTGTCTCGGGATCCAAGGTGGTGACGACCCAGGTCAGCAAGCCGGTCGCGGGGACGATGCCCGCGTCGACCCGAAGCAGGAACGGGTGCGCCGGACGCATGTCGACGGTCTGGTGCCATGAGGGTCCGCTGGCGGGAGGCTCGACGACCTCGTCGCCGAACGTCAGCGATCCGAGCTTCAGCGTCGACAGGTCGAACGTCGCCGGGTCCAGCGTGTCGCTCACGGCCACCACGTGCGCTGGTGCCGTCGCGCTCGGCTGGTTCTCGAAGTGGATCTCGTACCCGAGCGCCGCGTTCGTCTGGATGTACTGCGGGACACCTGCGCCCGGTGGACCGGACTTCATGTTCGGATCGCGAGCGGACACCACCTTCACGTGCTTCGACGGCTGCGTGGAGGTCGGGTAGTAGCAGCCGCTTGCGACGGTGCTGACCTGCTTGATCGCGTTCCAGAGGAACTTGGCCAGGCTGACCGCCGTCTTGAAGCCCTTCGAGACGGGGACCAGCTCTTGCGCGCAGGTGATCACCACGTCGACGGTGCTGAGCATGAGATCGGTGCCGGAGGTCGCGAGCTCGTTCTTCAGGTTGTCGTTCGTGAAGTCGACGAGCTGGTTCTTGACGAGCCCTATCGCGGTCTTGGCGCATTCGGCGAAGGGTGCGGTGTCGGTGATGAAGTCCGCGAACTCGCTGGCGAGGGCCCCGATCAGGCTCTTGAGGCAGTTGGCAGCTTCGTTCGAGATGGCCATCGGTGGGGTGCCGGCGCGGGCGCCCGGCTCGCTGGCAGCGACGCTGGCACCCGCCACGAAACCCTTGACGTCGTCGCCCATGCACTGGTTGGACCAGACCTGGAGATCGAAGTCGACCGGCGAGACGGGAGTGATCTGGAACCGCAGGTCGCGGCTCTCGCCGGGCCGCATGCGGGCCAGCACGATCGGCATGAACTTGGTGCCATCCTCCATGTCGACGGTCTGCGACGGCGCCGGCGGCAGGTGCACCAACGGCGGCAGCGGGTTCGCGAGCGAGAACAGCGGCCGGACCACGGCATCGACCGGGATCCCTCCGATGTTCACCGGCGCCAGCAGCGCATCGATGTTCCCCCGGTTCGTCGCCGTGACGGTGAACGTCGTGGGGAAGCCCAACAGCACGGTGTCCCGACCCGTCAACGCGACGTCGACCACCGGCTTCCCGGTGGCCGCGACGTCGATCGTCCCCGCCGCGATCGCGGAGCCACCCGCACGCCTCAGCGCCATCGTCCAGGTCCCCGTCGCGGCGCCGCCGAGGTCGACCCGCGCCTTCACCGACTCACCTGACGGGCTGACGACCAGCGCGATCGAGGTGACCGTGGCGCCGGGGCGCGTGAGCTGCAGGTCGTCGACACCCTGGAGGTTCTGACCCACGAACGCGATCGTCGCCTCGCCCGTGTTGCCGATCGAGGCCGGGGTGTGGCTGGCGATCGTCGGCGTGCCGGTGGCGCACGACGCCTGCACGCAGGACAGAAGGAGGCCGCCGCCGCCGGCGGTGACCGCCCGCACGAAGAACGTGTGCTGGTCCGCGTCGGGAAGCCCGTTGGCGGTGAACGATGTGAGGGCCGTGACGCCGCGGAAGCCACCGGGTGAGGCGAAGACCTCGTACTGGGTGACGGGGGTCAGCGGGTCGGTCACGACGGCCGTCCACGAGACCGCGGCGCTGTCGTTGTCGATGGGGGTGGCGTCGACACCCAGCACCGCGGCGGCGGGCGGGATCGGGGTGACGTCAGCGGAGAACGAGGACGGCAGACTGGTGCCGGTCTCGGTCACGGCTTCGACGCGGAACCGGTACGACGTGCCCGGCACCGGGAGGAGCGCGCCGAACGTGGTGGCGGCCGTGAACCCGACGTAGCCGTGGTCGCTGAAGACGAAGTACGACGACGCTCCTGCGACGGGGCTCCAGGTGACGGTCGCGTGATCCGTGTCCGCCAGCACGGCGGTGACCGACGCGGGAGGGCTCGGGGGATCCGTGCGTTGGATCGGCGCGCTCGACGGGGACGGCCGGCTGGCGCCGGTCTCGGTGAACGCCACGACGAAGAACCGGAAGTCCACGTTGCTCATCGGCAGCGCCGTGTCCCACTGGCTCGTCGCCCCGGCGGCCCCGATGAAGCCACCGGGCGACCGGTAGACCCAGTAGTCCGTCGCCCCGGGGACGTCGGGCCAGTCGACCCGGACCCCGTTCCAGGAGGTCGCCGCGACCGTGACGGATGCGGGCGGGCCCGGTGGGTCGGTGCGCTGGATCGTCGGCGAGGCGGCGGACAGCACGCTGGTGCCGCTCTCGGTGCGCACCGCGACCGTGTAGCTGTAGTCGACGTCCGCGACCGGCAAGGTGTCGATGAACGTGCTGGCCGTCGGACTGGAGACCAGCGTGCCGGGGCTGCGGTACACGTCATAGCCGAGCGCTCCGGGAACGTCGGGCCAGTCGACCGTCGCGTGATCCCAGCTCGAGAGCGTCACGGTGGGGGTGGCCGGGGCCCCAGGCGCCGCCGTCTGGCTGACGGCGTTCGAGAACACCGAGGCGTAGCTCGCCGACGAACCGCCGAGGGACTGGACGAAGTACTGGTAGCTCACGCCGGCGACGTCGGGAAGCGGGTTCGAGAACGAGGTGCCGGTCGTGGCCGTGACGAAGCCGCCCGGGCTTCGATAGAGGTAGTACCCGGTGGTGTTCGCGACGCTGGCCCAGCTCACCTGGACGGTGTTCCACGCCGACTTGGTTGCGGTCACCGTGGCCGGGGCCGGCATCACGCTGATGGTGACGGGTGGCGGCGGGGTCACCGCGTTCGACGCGGCGCTGAAGGAGCCGTGCCCCACGACGTTGACGCCGAAGACCAGCACCCGGTTCGCGACCCCACCGGCCCCGAAGCAGGTTGCCGTGCGCAACGCCGGGTTCGGGTCGACCGTGCACTCGGCACCGCTCGGGAACACGGTCGCCCGCCAGCCCGTGATCGGCGTCCCGCCGTCCGAGGCCGGCGCCGCCCACGTGACGGACAGGGTCGTCGGCGTCGCCTGGGCCAGGACCACGTTGGTGGGTGCCGACGGCACGGTCGGGGACGTCACCGCGTTCGAAGCGGCGCTGCTCTCCCCCGCGCCGACCGGGTTGTGACCGACGACCCGGAACTCGAAGCTGCGTCCCGGCAAGAGCGGGCCGCAGGAGGCGGTGCGGGCCGCGACGTTCGGGTTGACGACGCAGTTGCCACCGCCCGGGAAGGTCGTGACCGTCCAGGCGTTGACGAAGGCGCCCCCGTTGCTCAGGGGCGCGTCCCAGGTCACGGTGGCCGTCGCGGAGCCGGTCCGGGTCGCGACGACGTTGCGGGGCGGCCCTGGCACCGTCGGCGTGCGCACGGTGTTCGAGTCCGCGCTGACGGTCCCGTGGCCGGCGCCGGTCACGCCCTCGACGCGGAACGTGTGCACCTGGTTGGGCAGGAGGCTGTTGCAGGTCGCGGTGCGGGCGGCGAGATCGGGGGCCGGGGTGCAACCTCCGGACGGGAACGAGTGCACGATCCAGGTGTTCACCGGTGACCCCCCGTCGTTGGGCGGTGCCGACCACGTCACGGTCGCCGAGGTCGGGGAGGCGAGCGTGGCGGTCACCGTGAGGGCGGCGGGGGCGAGCGTCGGCGTCGTCACGGCGTTGGAGTCGGCACTGAGCGGTCCCGCGCCGATGGCGTTCTTGGCCTGCACCTGGAACACGTAGGCGGTGTTGCGCTCGAGGCTCGGGCAGGTCGCGACGAGGACGTTGACGTCGGGGTCGGTGCCGCACAGGAACGCCCCGGGGAACGCGTGCACCTCCCAACCGGTGATCGGGGTGCCGCCCGTGGCGCTCGGCAGTGACCAGGTGACCTCGGCCGAGACCGGCCCCGTGATGGTCGCGTGGACGTTCGTCGGCTGGGTGGGGAGGGAGGCGGTCTTGAACGGGGCAGAAGGTCCGCTGAACGCTCCGGTGCCGTTGGCGTTCTTCGCCGCGACCAGGAAGCGGTAGGTCGTGTTCGCCTCGAGGTTGATGACCGTTGTGGCCGTGCTGACGCCGACGCTCACGTCGGTGCCCGGCGAGTACACCACGACGTACCCGGTGATGGGCGAGCCACCGTCGCTGACGGGCGGGACCCACGACACATCCGCCGTCAGCAGCGCGCCGCCGGCCACGGCTGCGACCGCGGACGGTGGCCCGGGGACGGTACCGACGGCGGTCGGCACGGAGTCCTCCCCCGGGGCGACCTCGCCTTCCGCCGCCACGACGGGTGTCGCACTGGCCGGCGAGCGCGGCGCGGCGGCCTCTGCGGCCCGGGGCACAGCCAGGGGCAACGCGATCAGACCAGTGACCAACGCCAGCAGCGCGAGCGCCGCGCGCGGCCGGGAACGCCAAGTGCTTCCGTGCATCTTCGCCGCCCTTCGAAGCGGCCACTCCCCGGCCGCCAGCCCAGCGCCCCGTTATAGCCTCGGACGCCATCGCCGTCCGGGGTGCGTGCAGATTGACGCGAGATCGTCATGTGCAGGACCTCAACACGGGCGAGCGTCCGATGGGCTTGCGCCACCCGCGGACCCGCGGACGACCGCTCGTCGCACGATGGCCCCGCGCGGATCAGCATCCTGACGAGCGCACCGGGCGGCGCGTTCCCCGTACCCTCGGAGCGTGGCGACGCACGAGCGGTTCGGGGCGGACGTGGACGCGCTGCGTCGCGGCGAGATGGGGGTGGAGGCATTTGTCGCGGCCGTGTGCGATCGGATCGATGCGGTCGATCCCCAGCTCCACGCCTTCGTCGCGGAGCGCGACCGGCGCGGGCGCCTGCGCCGCGAGGTGCGCGCCGCGACCGAGCGCTGGCCGGACCCGGCTGATCGTCCACCGCTGTTCGGGGTGCCCGTCGGCGTGAAGGACGTGATCCGGGTGGACGGGCTCGAGACACGGGCGGGTTCAGGCGTGGATCCGCGGGTGCTGGCCGGACCGGAGGCGACGGTCGTGACGCGTCTGCGCGACGCCGGCGCAGTCGTCGCCGGCAAGACCGTGACGGCTGAGTTCGCCAACTTCACGCCCGGCCCGACCCGCAACCCGCACAACCACGCGCACACCCCGGGCGGGTCGAGCAGCGGGTCTGCGGCCGCGGTCGCCGCCGGTCTCGTACCGGTGGCGTTGGGGACCCAGACCGTCGGCTCCGTGATCCGCCCCGCGGCGTTCTGCGGGGTCGTCGGCTTCAAGGCCACGCATGGTCGACTGCCGATCGATGGCGTGATCCCGCACTCGCCGACGTTCGACACGCTCGGCACGTTCACCCGGGACGTGGCGTCGGCCGCGGTGGTGGCGCCCACCGTGTGGACGAACTGGCGCGACGCGGGGAACCACCGGCCGCCGGTGCTCGCGGTCCCCGATGGGCCGTACCTCGACGGCCTCGACATGGTCGGCGGCGCTGCGTTCACGACCCAGCGCGACCGGCTCGAGGACGCCGGCTTCGAGGTGCGCGACGTCGCCCTGCTCGCGGACATCGCCGAGCTGACGTCTGCGAGCTCGATCGTCAACCGCTTCGAGCTCGCGCAGACCCACGCGTTGTGGTTCGACGCGCACCGCGACGGCTACCACGAACGCACCGCCGCAGCCATCGAGCACGGACGCACGATCAGCCGGACCGAGTACGAGGCGGCGCTCGTCGTCTCCCAACGCTCGGTCGCGGCGCTCGACGCCCGCACCGACGAGCTCGGGATCGACCTCCTGCTCGCGCCGTCCGCTCCCGGCCCCGCGCCGTTGGGCCTCGAGACGACTGGCGACCCACGCATGAACCTGCCCTGGACGGTCGCGGGGCGACCCGCCCTGAGCATCCCCGCGGGCACGACGGGCACAGGGCTGCCGCTCGGTCTGCAGGTCATCGGCCGCCGCGACGCAGACGAGGCGCTCCTGCACTGGGGCGCGGCGATCGAGGTCGCGCTCGGAGGAGCTGGCGCGGACGACGCCGCCCCGCGGCCGCTGACCCGGCCCGCGCCGTACGCGTCGGACTCGGGGTGGGGCGCCTGACCGCCAGGGTGCCCGAGGTCGACCGCCCGTTCCTCGCCTCCGGGCGCACCACCGATCGACCCGACGGGGAACGTGGGCAACGACCCGTCGTACGATGCGGTGATGGTCGATGCGAAGGCAGTGCCCGAAGCGGTCCCCGGTCCGCCCCTCGTCGTCGAGGCGGTGCGCGACGTCGATGCCGCGGCCGTTGCCCACTACCGGGAGCAGGGCTGGCTGCTGACCGAGACGCTCGACGCCGACGGCGTGCGCAACCTGCAGGCCTGGGTGGACGAGGTGGCGTCCTGGCCGATCGGCGGCGGTGCGTGGTTGCACCACCAGGAGCTGACCGACGACGGGCCGAAGCTGTGCCGCAGCGAGAACTTCACGCCGTTCCACGAGGGCCTCCACGACCTGTTGCTGACGGGCTCGATGCTCGAGACGGCGAGCGCGCTGCTCGGGGAGCCGGCGGTGCTCTACAAGGAGAAGGTCAACTACAAGTTGCCGGGCGGCGCCGGCTACGCCCCGCACCAGGACGCGCCGGCCTACCCCTTCATCGATGCCCACGTGTCGTGCATGGTGGCGGTCGACGACGCCACCACGACCAACGGCTGCCTCGAGGTCGTGTCCGGGATGCATCAGGCGGTGCTGCCGATGGACGACAGCGGGTGCATCCGTCCCGATGTCGTGGCGACGTTCGTGTGGTCGCCGGTCGAGGTGCGCGCCGGGCAGACGTTGTGGTTCCACTCGCGCACGCCGCACCGCAGCGGACCGAACCGGTCGACGCAGGCGCGCCGCGCCCTGTACCCCACCTACAACGCGCGCTCCGAAGGTGATCTGCGCGATGAGTACTACGCCCGCAAGCTCGCCGAGTTCGCGGCGAGCGAAGGCACCGGCGAGCACGTGCAGGTCTCGCTGATCGGCGACTTCCAGGGACGTCCGGTGTCGTGAACGCAACCTCCGACGCACCTTCGGTCGATGCGATCCAGGCGCTCTACGAGCGCTGGGGGCAGGACCACTACGACGAGGAGCTCAGCCAGCTCGACCACGCCCTGCAGACCGCGGCGCTCGCCGACGCCGCCGGTGCTTCGGACGAGCTCGTCGTGGCGGCGCTCCTGCACGACATCGGGCACCTGCTGGCGCTCGACGCCAATGCGGCGGCCGGCACCGACCTCGACGCCACCACCGACCTGCTGCACGAAGCCACCGGCGCGCGCTACCTCGCTCGCCTCTACCCGCCGGCGGTCACGGCGCCGGTCGCGTTGCACGTGCGCGCCAAGCGGTACCGCTGCACGGTCGAACCGGCCTACCACGCCGGCCTCTCGGCGGGATCCACGCGCAGCCTCGAGAAGCAGGGCGGGGTGCTCACCGCTGACGAGGTCGCGGCGTTCGAGGCCATGCCCGGCTTCGCCGACGCGGTCGCGCTGCGCGGCTGGGACGACGGCGGCAAGCTCGACGGCCTCGCCGTCCCGGGGTGGGACCACTACCGCGAGGTGCTCCAGGCCACCACGGCCCGCACCGACTGACGCGGCGCCCGGTCTCGGGCAGCTTCGGGTGGTCCGATCGGCGCGCCGCTACGGTGCGCCCATGGCATCGGTCGAGACACGTCAGGCCACGGTTCACGCCAACGGCATCGAGATCTTCTACCAACTCGGTGGCGAGGGCCCGCCCCTGCTCTTCTGCAACGGGTCGGGCGCCACGCTCGAATCCGCTGCGCTGGTGACGGCGGCGATCGGCGAGGGCTTCACGCTGTTGGCCCATGACCAACGCGGGTTGGGCAAGACCGAGATCCCCCCGGGGCCGTACTCGATGGCCGACTACGCCACCGACGCGCTGGCCCTGCTCGACGCGGTCGGCTGGGAGACGTGCCGGCTCGTGGGCATGAGCTTCGGCGGGATGGTCGCCCTCGAGCTCGCGGTCACCGCGCCGGAGCGCTTCGAACGGATCGCGCTGCTGTGCACATCACCCGGCGGGGAGGGTGGCGCGTCGTACCCGTTGCACGAGCTCGACGGCCTGCCCGATGACGAGCGCACCGCGATCTACCTGCCGATCCTCGACACCCGCTTCGACGAGGCGTGGTTGGCGGACCACCCCGGCGACCAGATGATCGTCGACGTCATGCGCAAGGGCCTGACGATCGAGAAGAGCGACGAGCGCCGCCGCGGCGAGCGCGAGCAGCTCGAAGCCCGCCGTCACCACGACGTGCACGATCGTCTCGCGAACATCACGGCGCCGACGTTCATCGCCGCCGGGCGCTACGACGGCATCGCGCCGGTGGCCAACAGCGAGGCGATCCTCGCCGGGATCCCCGACGCCGAGCTCCACGTCTACGAGGGTGGCCACATCTTCCCGTTCCAGGACAAGGCTGCGCTCCCGGAGATCCGCGAGTTCCTACTCGCCTGACCGCAGATGCTCACGGTTCGTGACTGCTCATCGGGTCGCCGGCGGTGAGGACAGAGACCCTCGCGTCTGCAGCCGGCAGGTCCGTGGCGCTGTACACCGGCGCATCGAACCACAGGTAGAGGGGACCGACGGGCGTGGTGACGCGGAACCCGAACGATCCCTCTCCCATGATGCTGGTGACCACGCCGAGGCGTTCCGCGATGTCCGCGTAGCGAACCCCCGGTCGCAGGCCATCCGGGGTGGCGAGGTTGGGCGTCGGCCCGAGTCCGGCGTCGCCGTTGCCCGTCGACATGAACCAGGCAGCGAGGTACCGGCCCTGGGTGTTCTCGAGGAACGCAACCTGGAACCCACCCCACGACACGGCCCGGTTGGGCCGGGGCTCCAAGCCCACGTTGGCCGGGCGCCAGCCCGAGTCGGCCGTCGGCATGCCGAGGGCGACGATCAGCCGCGCCATCACCCGCTCCTCGGCGTCGCCGAACGAGACGATCCCGAGACCGTCCGCCCGCAACTCGACCGACGTGGCCGGTGCGACGACGGTCGTCGTCACCGCAGGGCGGACAGGTGTGGTCGGCACCGGCGCCACCGTCGTCGGGGGGAGGCTCGGTGCGGAGGGGAGCGTCGTCGGGAGCACGTCGGTCGTGGAGGACGCGGGTGGCTCTGTGGTGACCGAGGTGACGGGACGCGCGCTGCTCGGTGCTCCAGGAGTCGACGTGGGGGCGGTGGCCGGGATCGTCGTGTCGGACCCTCCGAGGTTGAGCTCCTGATCGCCCGCGCCTTGCGCCGAACGGAGGGCGAGGCCACCGACGCCGAGCACGACGACGAACGTCGCAGCGACAGCCAGCGCTCGACGCGTCTGCGTGCGCTGCCGATGGCTCCGCGACGTCACGTCAGCCGCGTCCGGGACCCACTCGCGGCCGAGGTCTCGATACGTGGCGCCGTCGCGCTGCAGGCGTCCTTCGAGGGGACCCGGTTCTGGTCTGGGGTTGTCGCGGAGATCGCTCATCGTTCGGACTCGCTTTCGGGCTTCACGGCGGGGAGGTGCTGACCGAGACGTTGGGAAAGCGTGTGGCGCGCCCGGTTGAGGTGGCTCTTGACGGTGCCTTCGCGGCAGCCGAGGATCTCGGCCACGCGGGCGGGAGGCAGGTCCTCCACGTAGGTGAGGACGATGGCCTGCGCCTGCTTGCTCGGCAGCGATCGGATCGCCTGCCAGAGCTCGCCGTCCACCGCCAGGTCCGGCGCTTCGGACCTCGCCGGCAGGTTGCGCATGCGCTCGAGGGCCCGGGACTCGGCCTGCCGCGTGCGGAAGCTGGAGATGGCCCGGTTGATGGCCACGCGACGCACCCAGATGCCCGGCTGGTCGTACCCCGACACCTTCGGCCACTTGCGGTGCGCCGTCGCGAACGCCTCCTGCGTGAGCTCCTCCGCCACCGCACGGTTCCCGGTGAACGCGGCGATCATCGCCAGGACCCGCCCTGACTCCGCCCGGTAGAACGCATCGAAGTCGAGAGGGCTCGGCGACGAGGCGGCGACGGGCTCGGTCGCCCCGGACGCATTGCCATCGACCTGCGCCATGGAACCCATCTGATCATCACGAGCCGAGGCGATCCATCGAGCCGTTCTGCGCCCGCTCGTGACCGAGGCGGCAGGGCCCAAGCTTCCAGTCATCCAGTCGTCCTTCAAGGAGCCAGGCGGTCAGGACCGGCCCGGCGGCAATTGGTTGTGAAGGACACGCAGCAGCCCCGGATCTGGGTTACCGCGGCCGCAGATCGTCGCGGGCGACGCAGGTGCGCCGGCGCTGACGCGCCACAGCGCATCGGCGTCGATAGCGTGCTCAGGAATGGATCCCCATGTGCGCACGAACCGACTGCGCCGCCTTGCGGAGGAGCTGGACGAAGAGGGATTCGGGTTCCTCACCGGTGAGACCCAGACGATGCTGCTCACCGAGCTGGACTACGCGCTGCGCCCACCGGTGCACGAGCGGCGGGCGCCGACCTACGGCTCCATCGTCGAGCCGGCCCACCCGGCCGAGGCCTGGTCCGAGCCGACGGAGCTGACGATCACCCGCCGCCCCGTCGGCGAGCTCGCGATCGCGGACGCTCGCCGCTTCGCCGACGGCCTGTCGAGCTGGCTCGTGCGCGCCGACGGCACCGAGAGCGAGCTGGTGGTGTTCGATCGCGCCGCCGGTTCGGAGCGCGACCTCGTCGTGCTCGCCGACGCCACCGGAGCCACCCTCGTCCAACGTCACCCGACCGGCGCGGTGCGGGCGGTCGGCGCGTTCGGCGTCCTGCGGTGGAACGGGATCCGCTGGTACCACGAACCTCCCGTCGCGGCGTGGGTCAACACGCTCAACGCCTGTGGCGATGACAACCACCACAAGATCCTCGCCCGGATGCTGGAGTTCGCGGTGCACGACCTCGGGTCGCGCGGGATCGGCGCCATCCTGGTGTTCCGCCCGCGGGAGGATCCCAACGCCACGTACGAGCTGCGCCTCCAGCAGCCGCCCCCGCTGCAGATCCGGCGGACGAGCGATCTTGCCCCGCTGCGTCACGTCCTCGCGCAGATCGACGGCGCCGCCGTGTTCGACGAGACGGGAACGCTGCGCGACCTCGGCGTGCGCCTGGTGCCGAGCGTCGACGCGATCTCGCTCGTCGAGGGCTACCGCGGCATGCGCCACACCGCCGGCCGGCGCTACAGCCACGACGATCCCGACGCGACCGTGATCGTCATCAGCGAGGACGGCCCCGTCACGGTGCTGCGCCGCGGCCACATCATCGGCCGCTCCGAGCTCGAGCGCGACGACACCCCGTCGTTCGCCGACGAGGCCCTTGCGCTCGAAGAACCCGACTTCGCCTGACCGGCCTTCGGCCGGCGTCCCGGACGGCTGAGACGCGTCGGCTACCAGTGGACGGCATCGATCGACGGCCACGGCGGGCCGTCCCGCAGGACGTCGAGGAACGCCACGCCCGATTCCCGGCCGCTCGGGTGCTCGTCGCCGCGACTCCAGCGGTGCGCGGCGATGATCGCCAGCACGATGCCCCGGCACTGGCCGACCAGCTCGTGATCGACACCCGGATAGCGCTCGCTGACCGCATCGGGCACCCACGCGAGATCGAGCTCGACGGGCCCACGCACCGCATCCTCGAAGTCCGTGAAGCGCGGCCCGCGCGTCGTCGCGAGCACGTTCCACGGGTGCGGCTCGCCGTGCAGGAGCTGCTCCGCAGCGCGTCGGTCGACGATCGCTTCCCGCAGATCGCGCAACGTGCCGGTGAGAAGGGCTCGGTCCGTCGCGGTGAGGTCGGGAGTGATGGCCAGGCTCGCGACATCGCGTTGGGTCGCGGCGACGCGATCCGTGAAGTGCGGCGTCGTGACATCGACCTGACGCAGGCCGGCGTGCAGACCCTCGAGCGCCTGCGCGTACTCGGCTGACGGCACCACTCGATCAACGGGTTCGCAGTAGGCCCACAGGGAGATGGCGCAACCGTCGCGCTCGAAGAGGCGCGGCTCGACCCGGGGCTCGAGTCCGGCAACCGGGCTGCCCGTGTTCGCGAGTCGCCTCACCACCTCCACTTCGGTCGCCAGCCTCGCGTGGTAGCTCTCCCCGCTGAGCCAAGTCGCCCTCGCCGCCGCGGCCGCCAACGCCGCGCGAGGCGCGACCCGCGCAACGACGTCGCAGGGGGTCAGGTGGACGACGAGCCGGTTGGAGTCGCTGAGCACGGCCGCGTCGTCAGCCACGAGGTCGAGCGCAGACGCGGTCGACAAGGCTGCAGCCACGGCTTGCTGCGCGTCCGCTGCTTGCATCTGCGCGCCCTCCTCGTCGGCACAGGGGACACCCACGCGCGACCTGACGTACGGCGACGTTACGCGGTTCGCGGTCCGAACCCGGGGCGAACCACCGCTCCGTCCGCCACCCGGCGGCATGCCCGCCCTCGGGCTTCACCGGCTCCCCGGTGCATCGGCATCGCCGAGCCGCGCCTGCGTCCGCCGGTGTCCAGCCGACAACTGCGCCGTTCACCGCGCCTGCCTCTCGTAGGGTCCTCGACCGTGGCCGCCGCTGATGACCTGCCCCGCGCCGCCCGCCTCCGGGCCCTGGCCTACGGCGAGGTCGGGGTGCAGTGGTTGCGGGAGCTGCCCGAAACGGTGCGCCGGCTCGAGGAGCGATGGGGGATCAAAGTCGGCGCGGCCATGGTCGACGGCACCGCGGCGCTCGTGGCCGAAGCCGTCACGCGCGACGGCCAACCGGTCGTGCTGAAGGTCGCGATGCCGGCGGCGATCGACGGCGCCGCCACGTTCGCTCGGGCGGTCCTGATCTACACGCTGGCGGCGGGGCGGGGCTGTGCGCGGCTGCTCGCCCACGACGTCGAGCACGACGCGCTGCTGCTCGAACGGCTCGGCCCCAACCTCGACTCGCTCGGCCGATCGTCGGCCGAGCAGCTCGAGATCATCTGCGCCACGTTGGACGCGCTGTGGGTCGCCGTCCCGGACGGCACGGCGCTGCCCACCGGCGCGGAGCACGCCGTGGCGCTGGCCACCGCGATCGAGCGGCGCTGGGAGGCTCTCGG
>Ga0209023_10002827_pt1 | contig 21231 bp, 16 predicted proteins | sample LakOneMetagenome_FD_187468 | JGI IMG/M metagenome (GOLD analysis project Ga0209023, IMG submission 187468) | Freshwater and sediment microbial communities from Lake Erie, Canada (SPAdes) (version 2) | ecosystem: Environmental > Aquatic > Freshwater > Lentic | place: Lake Erie, Canada...
CACCGGAAACGCACCCGCAATCAGGTTGAACAGCGTCGACTTGCCCGCGCCATTCGGGCCGATCAGCCCGAGGATTTCGCCGCGATAGACATCGAGATCGATGGAATCGTTGGCGACGAGGCCGTCGAAACGGCGCGTGACGCTGCGGCAAGTGACAAGCGGTTTTCCGGTCATGCCGTCGCCTCGCGCTTCGCAGGCTTGATGAAACTGAGGATGCCTTCAGGCCGTGTCAGCGACACGATCATGACCAGCCCGCCATAGATGACAAGGTCGAGGCCGGACCCGGAACCGCCGAGATAAGAGCGCGTCAGTTCCGCCAGCGGGATCAGGATCAGCGCGCCGATAGCCGGTCCCCACAGCGAGCCGACGCCGCCGAGCACCGCGGGCAACGCCATGAGCAGCGAGAAGCGGAAGTGCATGACGCTGTCGGGATCGATGTAGGACACGAAGGCTGCATAGAAACCGCCGCCAACGGCGGTGAAGAACGCCGAGATCGCAGCCGCCGCCATCTTGGAGTGAAAGATGGTGACCCCGAGACTTTCAGCAGCTTCCGCGCTGTCCTTCACGGCTCGCCACCAATAACCCCATTTGGATTCGACAATGGAGAATGTGACAAGCCAGGTGACGGCGAACAGCCCGAGCGCGAAATAGAAGTAAGGCGCTTTATCCCGCGCGAACTGCAAAGTCCACCATGAGTCCGGCGTGAACGGCCACTGGATGCCGAGCGCTGCGCCCGCGTAATCCCAGTTGTGGAACAGCAGCAGACCGATTTCGGCGATGACGATGGTCGCGATCGAGAAATAATGTCCCTTGAGCCGGAAGCATGGATAGCCCAGCGCCAGTGCGATCAGTGCAGCAATAATGCCGCCAGCGAAAAGTCCGCCCCATGGCGTGATGCCGAACTTCACATAGAGGATGCTGGTCGCATAAGCACCGATCCCGAAATACAGCGCGTGCCCAAGCGACACCTGCCCGCAATAGCCGCCGAGCAGATTCCAGCTCTGCGACAACGCCGCGAACAGCAGGGTCAGGATCAGCACGTTCATCATGTAGACGTCGGAGACAAATCGCGGCACCAATGCGATCAGCGCGAACACAACGGCTGCCGTTATCAGTTGCCGCCGGCGGCTGGCGACGAATGCGGACATCGACGAAGCGGTCATGCCCTGTGTCATCACAGCCTCCCGAACAGGCCGCTCGGCCTGACGAACAACACCAGAAGATAAAGGAAGTAGACGCCGACTGATTTCAGCGAGGCCGGCAGGATCAACGTAGTCAGCGCCTCGACAAGACCGACGATGACGCCAGCAACCAGAGCGCCAAAGATGCTGCCGAAGCCGCCGAGCGCCACCGTGACATAAGCAATCAGCGCGAAGGTACCGCCGACTTGCGGATGGATGTAGTAGAAGATCGCCAGCACCGCACCCGCGATGCCGACCAGCGCCGCGCCAAGCCCCCACCCCAGTGCGAACACGCGGTTCCGGTCGATGCCGACCAGCGCAACTGCGCCCTGATCCTCGCGCGTTGCCTCAAGCGCCTTGCCGAAATCCGTGCGCGTGATCAGCCAGTAGAGGCCCGCGAATACGGCAAGCGAGACCGCACCGCCAAAAATCTGCGGCCACGGCAGGAACACGCCCCCGAGATTCAGCGTCTTGCCGCCGAGCCATGTGTTGGCGATGTTGCGATAGTCCGGCGTGAAAAAATACTGCGCAAGCCCCTGGATTAGAAGTGCAAGGCCGAAAGTCGCGAAGATCTGCACCATGCCGGGATTGGCCTTGGCGCGCATCGCGTAGCGAATGATGCCCGCATAGACCGACACACCCACGACGAACATCAGCGCCACCACCAGCGGCGCAAGAACGACCGGATCGAGCGCGGTCATGAACACCAGCCCGAAGGTCGCGTACATCGCAAGCATGAGGAACTCGCCATGGGCGAAGTTCACCACATCCATCAGACCGAAGATCAGCGAGAGGCCGACCGCGATCAGCGCATAGATCAGCCCCATCAAGAGGCCGCTTGCGATCACCTGAAGAAAGGCTTGCGTGGTCACAGTGATTTCATTCCGTCAAAAAGCATGGCGGCGGACACGGCATAAGAGCAATTCAGAAAAATGGGCGCTGCCAATTCAGACAGCGCCCATAACAATCAGCCATTCATCGGCCATTTCGGCTCGGCGATGGCCGCCTGCGCCGGATAGACCGTGACAAACTTGCCGCCGAGATACTGCAGCAGCACCGGATCGGCGTCATCGTTCTGGCCTTCGGCGGTGAACTTGATCCGCTTCCATGGCATGATGGTCTTCTCGCCGGGCGTATCGGTGGCTGCGAGCGCGGCGCGAATTTTCTCGCCGTCGGTGGATTTCGCCCGGTCGATCGCATCGGCGAGCACCAACACAGCCGTCAACTGGCGCGACGTGTTGTCGTTCAGATCGCGATTGGCACGCGCCTTGAACATGTCGTTGACCTTGCCGACCGACGGACGCTTCGATGCCAGATCGAGCGAGAAGCTGGCACGCGAGATCATGCCGTTGAGCTTGTCGCCCACCGCATCGAAGGTCGCCTTGTCGGAGAAGCCCGCCGCCTGCGCCAGGATGTTGTTCGGCTTGTAGCCAAGTTCATCCATGGTCTTCATCAGGAGAATGGTGTCAGTGGTGTAGCTCGACGGCAGCAGCACATCCGGATTGGCGCTCTTGATCTGCTGCACTTCCGCGGTCAGCGACGGCGAGGACGCACGATACTTGATGTCGGAGACGACCTTGTAGCCGCGATCGGCGGCGAGCTTGCGCTGGACGTTGGAGGAATCGGTGCCGAAGATGGTGTCCTCGAAGAACAGCCCGACGCTGTCGATCTTCTTGCCCTTCTTCTTCAGCGCATCCATGAATTCAAACATTGCCAGCGAGAACATCTCGTCATGGGCTGCGGGGCGGAAGAAGAATTTCAGACCACGGCGATGCAGGCTGGGCGACGACGAGTCGGCTGCGACATAGGGAACGCCGTAGCGCTCACAGGAGGCGCTGACGGTCGCTGACACCGACGAATGGAATGCGCCGCAGATCGCGACCACCTTGTCCTGGGTAATGAGGCGCTCGGCTTCGGCCCGGCCCTTCTGCGGATCGCCCTGATGGTCGGCGAACACCAGCTTGATCTTGGCGCCATCGAGCCCCGCGAGCCCGGCATTCTTCGCCGTCGGCAGATCGAGATCGTGCGCGTTGTTGACGATGTCCGCCGCGGTTTCCAGCGCATGGCGCGCGTCTGCGCCAATTTGTGCCGTCGGTCCGGTCAGCGGCCAGATGCAGCCGATCAGGATTTCCTTGCCGGCCTGCGCGGAAGCGCGCGTTCCGAGAGTTCCGGCAAGTGACATAGCAACACCGGACAACAGTACTTCGCGGCGATTCATCGACGATACTCCCTTATTGGATGCAGCCTGATGGAAGGCGGTGCGGCTGATCTGGTGAAACCTACTGAATTGAAAATTCCGAATTGCGAACATCCGTCACCAGCATGAAGCCCGGCGCATGAGTGATTGCGAAGGCAGGCCGCGATTGCAGGATGACCGATTGCGGTGTGACTCCGCACGCCCAAAATACCGGCATCTCATCAGGCTGAATGCTCACTGCGTCACCATAATCCGGCTTCGCAATGTCCTTGATGCCGATCAGTTCCGGCCTGTCGATATGAACCGGTGCACCATGTACGGATGGAAACCGCGTCGTGATCTGGATGGCGCGAATTGCTTCCGCCGGCTTGAACGGGCGCATCGACACCACCATGCGCCCCTCGAACGGTCCTGCCGGCTTGCAGGCGATGTTGGTGCGGTACATCGGGACGTTGCGCTTCTCGTCGATGTGGCGAATGCGCAAGCCGTCCGCGATCAACGCCTCTTCAAAGGAAAACGAGCAACCGATCACGAAGGCGACCAGATCGTCTCGCCAGTGCGCCATGATATCGGTCGGCTCCTCGACCAATTCGCCATCACGCCAGACCCGGTAGCGCGGAATGTCTGTACGGATATCGAGATCGATCCCGAGCGCGGGAATGCGCGGATCGCCGACCTCGGACATGCCAATGATCGGACACGGCTTAGGATTGAGTTGGCAGAAGCGATGGAACGAGGACGCAAGGCTTTCGGGCAGAATGGCGAGGTTGCCCTGAACATAGCCGGGCGCGACCCCCGCCGTGACGTCCACCCTGCCCAACCGATAGGCCAGCCGCGCGTCCCGGCTGGGAAGATCCGCGTCATGGCCTTGAACGGAACGTGACGCCTGCTGAGCCGCCGAGAGCATAAGATCACTCCATTTCTCTTTAAAAGAGTGGATCATCGCCCCACGATAAAGTCTAGTCGCGTTTTCTTATGAGAAACGATAAGCTGGATTAATAGGTGCGGGGCTATGGCATGGTGGACTTCAAATCGATCGAGACGTTTCTCTGGGTGGTGACGCTCGGCAGCTTTGGCGGTGCGGCGCGCAAACTGAACACCACGCAGCCCGCAATCTCGCAGCGCATCTCACAGCTTGAAGCCGAAGTCGGCGTGAAACTCCTGCAGCGCGACAGCCGCTCTGTGACGCCGACGCCAAGCGGACGGCAGATGATGCTCTATGCGGAGAAGCTGATCGGCCTGCGCCGGGAGATGATGGCCGCAGTGATGGACCGCAGCGCGATGCGCGGCATTGTGCGGCTCGGGGTGTCGGAAACCATCGTGCACACATGGCTGCCGAAACTCATCGAGCGTGTTGCAAACACGTTGCCGAACCTGTCGCTCGAAATCGAAATCGATATCACGCCAAACCTTCGCGCGCGGCTGATGGCACAGGAAATCGATCTTGCTTTCTGTCTCGGGCCATGGTCCGCGTCCAATGTGCGCAACCGCGTGCTGTGCGACTACCCGAACTCGTTTGTGGCCAGCCCGACTCTGAAGCTCGGCGAAGGCCCGCTGACCGTGCAGGACCTTGCGAAATTCGCGATCATCACCTTCCCGCGCAAGACGCAGCCTTACGAGATCGTGCGTTCGCTGTTCAATCGTCCGGACCTGCCATCGCCGCGCCTGCACACCAGCGCCTCGCTCGCCACTGTCATCCGCATGGCGACGGACGGCATCGGCATTGCCGTCATCCCGACTGCGATTGTGGAGCGCGAACTGGCGGAGGGCCAGCTTCAGCTTGTATCGACAGACCTGCATGTGCCCGCGCTGACATTCGCGGCAAGCTGGCTCGCATCCCCCGATACGCTGGCAAACGAGATGATCGCCGATCTCGCCGTGAAACTTGCGGAAGGCGAGGAGCGCGTCGCGGCGGTGGAACTTAATGCCGTGACGGCGGCGGCTCGTCAGGCATCTCCAGCGCTTCCGTAAACGGAAACTCCAGCACAATCTCTCCGGCCGCGTCGGTGACTTCCAGAACGGCGGTCAGGAGCGTCGGGTCCTTGCCCTCATCCTGGAGGATTTGCCGAATGGTCACGCGCGCCACACGCCAGGCGTGGTCAGGATCGCGCAACTCCTCGCCTTCGGGATCCGGAATAAGCGTCGCGCCGATCCGCGTGTTGAAGAAGTATCGAGGCATTCCCGAAATCTAGGACCGCCGCCTCAATCCCACAAGGGCGGCCTGCATTTCTGCGCGGCGATACCGGTTGATCTTGGCTGGTCTTTTAGGGCCTAAGTGAAGAACATCTGACGGAATCATGACGTGCACACCATTATCACCGAACCGTTGTTCTACGCTGTCGCGGTCCCGGCGGTGATCCTTCTCGGGCTGGCGAAGGGCGGCTTTTCCGGCCTCGGCATCGCGTCCACACCGCTGCTGGCGCTTTATCTGCCGCCCCTCGAAGCCGCGGCCCTCATCCTGCCCTTGCTCATCATTCAGGACATGATTTCGGTCTATGTCTATCGGCGCGATTGGGACGCATGGAATCTGAAAGTGATGTTGCCCGGTGCGCTTGCCGGTATGGCACTCGCATGGCTACTGGCCTCGCATCTGTCGGATGCGCTGGTCCGCATCATCATCGGTACAATCGGGCTTGCCTTTGTCGCCAACACCTGGCTGCGTGGCAGCCGCATCGACCCGCGTCCGGCGACTGCCATCAGCGGCGTATTCTGGGGCGCGGTATCCGGCTTCACGTCATTCATGACACAGGGCGGCGGGCCTCCGTTCCAGGTTCATGTCCTGCCGCAGCGGCTGCCCAAACTGACACTGGTCGGCACCACCACCATTTTCTTTACGGTAGTCAACCTGCTGAAAATCGGCCCCTACTTCGCGCTTGAGCAATTCACCGCGAAGAATTTCGTCACCTCGGTTGTGTTGCTTCCGATTGCGGTGCTGGCGAATTTCGCAGGCATCTGGCTGGTGCGAAAAACGCCAACGGGCTTGTTCTACAACATCGCCTATGTGCTGCTGTTCATCATCTCGCTGCTGCTGCTCTGGCAGGGCGTGAAGGCGGTGATCTAGATCATCGGCAGGCTGCGCGGCTCGCGCCCCAGCGGAAATGCCTTGTCCAGCGCGGCGATGTCGCTATCCGATAGCGTCACATCGCCTGCACCGGCATTGTCTGCCGCATGACTGGCTGAGGAAGCCTTCGGGATAGCGAATACGGAAGGACGGCGGGTGAGAAACGCCAAGGCCACCTGATGCGGTGTCGCGCCAAGGCGCGCTGCGATCTCTTTCAAAATCTTGCCGCCCGCCGATTGAGGCTCCGGGAAATCGTCATGACCAAACGGCGAATAAGCGACCATCGCGACACCATGCGCCTCGCACCATGGAATGACCGAATGCTCGATGGCGCGTTCGTTCAGATGATAGAGCACCTGATTGCAGGCGATGCGCCCCTCGCCCGCGACGTCAAGTATTTCCGCAAGATCGCCTGCATCGAAATTGCTTACGCCCCATGCGCGGATTTTTCCGTCGTTCACCAGTTGTTCGAACGCTGCGACTGTATCTTCCAGCGGATACGATCCGCGCCAGTGCAGGAGATAGCAATCCAGATAATCCGTCTTGAGCCGCTTCAGCGAGCGTTCGCAGGCCTGTATTGTGCCTTTGCGCGACGCGTTGCTTGGCAACACTTTTGACACCAGAAACACCTCGTCGCGCCGGCCTGAAATTGCATCCGCAACCACAAGTTCGGCGTCATCATACATTTCAGCAGTATCGATATGGGTCATGCCGAGATCGAGGCCCTTGCGCAGCGCCGCGGCGGCAGATGCACGGTCGCCACGATCGATGTACCAGGTGCCCTGTCCGATGACCGAGACCTGCTGTCCGGTTTTTCCGAATGGCTTCTTCTTCATTACAAAATGTCCTAATAACCCGTCATCTCAAGATAGCCGATGCCGCCGTGGCTGCCCCTGAAACTGATCGGCCCTTCCCAGTAACCGAAGCGCGTGCCCATCCAGCTTTTCGCATTGAGCGGCGCACTGTCGATCTTCAATCCGCGATCCGCGATGGAGACACTCCACGACGTCGGCACCTTTCGCCCATCGATATCTGTGAAAACCGTCGGCGTCATCGTGATCGCACTGGCGGATAACGGCTCTGAGCGTCCGCTGCCATTAATCCAGTTGCCCGCGAAATAGTTCCTTCCATCCTTTTGCCGGAGGCGGAAAAGCATGACCTTCTCGCCGGACTCCAGATGCAGCGAAAACCAGTCCCATCCAGTCTGGTCTGACGCCAGCGGCTGACTGCTCCACTCACGATCCATCCACGCGCGCCCCGAGACAGGCACCTGTCTATCGCCAAGCGTGATCGTGCCGGATGCTGTGAAATACGGCTGGCTGTAATAGTAAGACGCCTGCCCGCGCTCCGACTTCTTGCTGTAACCGCCGTCACCTTGCAGAACCAGCGGACGATCCGCCGCAAGATTCAGCACATAACTGAAATCATCGCCCGATGCGGAGACCGTCAAAGGCGCGACGGTCTGCGCGTCGAAACCGTCGCGCCCTCGCATCTCCCATGAATCGATCCACGCCCGGAACGGTGCAGCTTCCGCGCTGGCCTGACCGACACCGCCACGCGCGAATTTCTCGGCATAGCGATGGACGCTCGCACCGGTCACAGCCGCGTGTCCCATCCAGATTTGCTGATTGGCCCAGCCCTCCTGCTGCGCGCCCGGCGCCATGGCCTGCCGGAACAGCGTCCATTGTGCACCCCATTCCTCTCCCGCGGCGTCCTTAAGGTTTGCGGTCAGATACCACCACTCGATGCGATAGTCGGTATGCGGGCCGTGATCGCGCGGAAATTCGAGCGTCTTACCAACGACGACTTCGGCAAAGCCATCGCTGCCGGTGCCAAGTCCGGCAAAGCCCTGCGCGTGCACGCGCGACGCCGCAAACGGAGCGATCAAGCTACCACCCACAAACGCACGGCGGCTGATGTGAGAACTAGCGTTCATTGGCGAATATCTTTGCAAGCGCCGCGGGCTGCAGCCGCATCAGCCTCAGAACGGGAATACATGTCGCAAGCAGCGCCGCGAGCATCGCGACAATGAGCAGTTCCAGCAACTGCATCGGGAAAACATGCAGCGGCAAGCGCCAGCCGAACGCCTTGACGTTCACCACCGCAACCAGACACCACGCCACCAGAATGCCGAGCGGCAGCGCGAGCAGCGCCGTGATTAACGCAACGGACATGGTTTTCAGCAGTTCAATGCCCGCAAGCCTTCGCCGCGTCAATCCGAGCGCCCAGAGCGGCGCGAGTTGCGGCAGCCTGCTGTTGCTGAGTGTCAGAAGACTCGTGAGCAGCGCAATCCCCGCGACGCCCAGCGTGAAGGCATTCAAGGCCGACGTTACAGAAAACGTCCGGTTGAAGATGCGGGTGGATTCCGCTTTCAGCGTCGCCTGATCCAGCAATCGACTGGAATCGAGTCCGAACTTTTCGCGAATGGCCGCGACAAGCTCCGTCACCTTGTCCGGCTTCACGCGCAAGCCAAACCGCGTGCGCGGAATATCCGGCCAGTGCGCCGCCAGCGCGTCGATGTCGATCCCGATCTGCCCCTTCGGATTGCCGTAGTCCGGATAGATGCCAGCGACCGTGACCCGCCAAGGTCCCGTCGCAGCCGGCAGCGTCAGGCGATCACCGAGACCGGCTTTAAGCCGTCGCGCCAATTGCTCGCTGACCAGCACGCCTTCCCCTGCCCGCACTTCGTCCCAAACCTGCGGCAACGCTTCCAGCAACGGCCAGCGCTCGCGATAGGTCGCGTGATCGGCAAAGCCGATAATCTCCACCGGCAGCGTCGCCAGTGTCACATCGGTGCGCCATGCAGGCAGGATGGCTTCGACCTCCGGGCGCTGACGCAGCCACGCAACGATCTCCGCACCCTGCGCATCGCTGGTCGCGTTCAGATAGATCTCAGATGCCAGCCGGTCGTCGAGCCACGCGGTGAAGGTGCGCGAAAAGCTCTGCACCATGGTGCCGACGCCGACATTCACCGCCAGCGCGAGCAGCAAAGCCATCAGCGCCAACGACAGGCCGGGCAGTTGCTGCCGGCTGTCGGCCCAGAACCATTTGACCAGCGGATGTGTCATGCCGCGCTGCCCGAGACTGAGCACAGCACCGAGAATAACCGGCAACGCCAGCGCGGCAGCGAGCAGCAGTCCCGCCAGCATGCCAAACCCCGATGCGAGGGAATCGCCGAAATAGAAACATCCGGCTGCGATGATCAGGATCGCCAACGCGAGCAAGCCTTGCCGCTTGAGCCATCGCTGCTGTGATTGTTGCCACGCATAGGGCTGTGCTGCGGCCAGAACAGGCAGCCGATAGACCCGATAGAGTCCGGCGGCCGCCGCAAGCAACGCGCCAAGGATGCTCATGCCGAGGCCCGACAACCACCAGCTTGATTTAAGCACAAGTTGGCCCGGCACCTGCGCGCCATAGAGCCCGCGCAGACTTGCGGCGACATCGGGCAGAAGGAACGCTGCAACGACATAGCCGCAGATCAAACCGATGATGCCTGACACAATCGCCAGCGATACGAGTTCAAAGACAAGCGTGAACGTCAGCGCCCGCGCCGAGACGCCGCAGGCACGCATGGTGCGCAGCATCGGCAATCGCTGTTCGAGCGCAAGCCCAATGGCCGAATGCACAATGAACAGCCCGACAACAAATGACAGCAAACCGAAAGCCGTGAGGTTAAGATGAAAGCTGGCGGTCAGGCGTTCAAGATCGCTCGGCGCGCCCGCTTCAACCAAACGCAACCTGTCACCGACGACCTGCTCCAGCGGCGGACGCATGCCACGCATCTCGCCGACCAAAAGTCGCGAGACCTGATCCGGCATTTTGAGAATGCGCTGTGCGATGCCGATATCGACGATCAGAATGCCCGGCGCGAGTTTGTCCTGCACCGCAAGCGGCGGCAACGAGACGCCGCCGGTCTGCGGTGACGCGCCTTCGGACAGTTTCAGGTCGCTCAAGGTTTCCGGCGCCACCAGAGTCTGTCCGGGAGACGCAACAAATCGATGCAGATCCGCTTGTCCAATGTCAGGCGCAGGGCCTGCACCTGCAGGCAACGACACCGGCTCGATGCCCAGCAAACGGAACGCACGGCCGCCAACGACAACGCGGCCCTCCACCACCGGAGAGACCGGCCAGTTGGCACGGCGCAGATCGACAAAGAGCTGTTGCGAAAACGACGGGCTGTCGCGACCGACCAGCATGGCGGTGTTCGCGCCACCAAACATCGCCGCAGCACGATCATAACTCGCGCGCGCCTGCTGGTTGATCGCCTGCACGCCGCTCCACAGCGCGGTGGCTGAGATCAAACCGATCAACAAGGTGACAAACTGCATCCGGTGCCGCTTCCAGTGGCTCAGCAGACCCACGAGAATCCACAGCGGACGCATCATGTGATCCGCCCCGCCGTGAGATGAACCTGCCGGTCGAGTGTCGCGGCAAGACGCTCGCTGTGCGTCACCATGAGAAAACTGCAGCCGGTACGCGTCACCAGATCACGCGCCAGTGCCAGCACATCGTCAGCGGTCTTCTCATCGAGATTTCCGGTCGGCTCGTCCGCCAGCAGCACCAGCGGCTTGATCGCCAGCGCGCGGCCGATCGCGACGCGCTGCTGCTGACCGCCCGACAACTGCTCCGGATAACGATCCAGAAATGCCCCGAGCCCAAGCCGCTCGACCAGTTCGTCCTGCCATGCCGGATCAAGACGCCCGGCGATGCGCGCCTGAAACGCAAGATTGTCGGCAACCTGAAGACTTGGAATGAGATTGAATTGCTGGAACACAAGACCCAGCCGGTCGCGCCGCATCGCCGCGCGGTCGCTGTCGGAGAGTTCCGACACCAGCGCGCCGTCGAGCCAGATTTCGCCGCTGTCGGCTTTGTCCAGACCGGCGATCAGATGCAGCAGCGTGCTCTTGCCGCTGCCGGACTCACCGGTCAGCGCCACGCTCTCTCCCGCAGCCAGCACGAGATCGATCCCTCGCAGAACCGCAAGCTGCTCCTCGGATGTCCGGTAAGATTTGGTGAGGTTTTGAACCGTCAGCATGATCGCGGCGATCATACATAAAGGCCGCTTCGCGGTACATCGCGAAGCATCAAATGGCGCGATTCACGAAAATCGAAACATCGTCATGGCCGGGCATAGTTGTTCGAAGAACAGCCCGCCCGGCCATCCACGTCCTAAACGGGCACGGATGAGAACGTGGATGCCCGGCAAGCAGCCGGGCATGACGATAGGTTGACAGCCCTAGGTGAGGCTGAGTTCGTACTTCTCGATATCCTTGGCGCGCTGGTTCTGCGCAGCGGCCCTGTGGTCGGTCGCGATCCAGGTGTAGACCGCCGGCAGCACGAACAGCGTGAACAGCGTGCCGATGGACATGCCCGCGACCACCACGATGCCGATGGAGAAACGGCTCGCCGCGCCTGCACCGCTCGCCGTGAGCAGCGGCAACAGACCCGCAACCATCGCAGCGGTGGTCATCAGGATCGGACGCAGACGAACCCGCGCCGCATGTTCGATGGCCGTGCGCCGATCCACACCCTCGTTGACCTGCATCTCGTTGGCGAATTCCACCATCAGGATGCCGTGCTTCGAGATCAGGCCGACCAGCGTCACCAGACCGACCTGGGTGTAGATATTGATCGTCGCGAGGCCAAAGAACAGCGGGATCAGCGCGCCCGAGATTGCCATCGGCACCGAGATCAGGATCACCAACGGATCGCGCAGACTTTCGAATTGCGCTGCCAGCACAAGGAAGATGATGATCAGCGCGAACACGAAGGTCACCGTGAGCTGGTTTCCTTCCTGCACATACTGCCGCGAGTCCGCGAGATAATCGTGGGAGAAGCCCGCCGGCAGTTGCTTCGCCTGCTGCTCGAGGAATTCCACGGCCTTGCCGACCGTCACCCCCGGCATCGCAACGGCCTGGAACGTCGCCGAATTGAGCTGATTGAAATGAGTCAGCGCGTTCGGATTGGTCGACGTCGCGATGGTGACGATGGTCGACAGCGGAACCTGCCTCCCCCCGGTCGTCGCCACGTAGTAGTTGCCGAGCGCTTCCGGTGTCAGGCGAAGGTCACGCGGGACCTGCGGGATGACCTGATAGGATCGCCCTTCGAGATTGAAGCGGTTGACGTAGTTACCGCCGAGCAGTGTCGCGAGCGTGTTGCCGACCGCCGACATGTTAATGCCGAGATCGTTCGCCTTGGAGCGATCGACGATGACCTTCACCACCGGCTGATTGAACGCAAGATCGCTATCCGCCACGATGAAGAGGCCGCTCTCGCGCGCCGCCTTCTTCAGCTTTTCCATCTGCTCGAACACAACCTGGAATCCGCTGGTGGTGCTGATGACCATCTGGATCGGCAGACCGCCCGGTCCACCCGGCAGCGGCGGCAGGTTGAAGGCAAACGCGTTGACACCTTCGACCTTGCTCAGTTCGTTCTGAACCAGCGGCTTGAGTGCCAGCGATGACCGCTTGCGCTCATCCCATGGCTTCAGGATCATGCCCGCGATGCCGTTGGCCGGACCGTTGATGCCATTGATGATGAAGCGCAGATCGGTTTCAGGGAAGCTCGCAAAGGCATGATCGAGCTTCTTGCCGTAGAAGTTGGAGTAATCGATGTTGGCGTATTGCGGCGCCTTGGTCACCGAGAACAGGATGCCCTGATCTTCCTCAGGCGCCAGTTCCTTGTTGGTGTTCATGTACATGAATCCGACAAGGAACAGGATCACCACCGCGAACAGACCGGTGATCGGCCGATAGTCCAGCGAGCGCTCAAGCTTGCGTCCGTACCAGTCCGTGATACGCGTGAACACGCGATCAACCAGCTTGGCAAAGCGGCCCTGATTCTGATGTCCGCCCTTGAGCAGCACCGAGCACATCATTGGCGATAGCGTCAGCGCGACCACGCCTGAAATGATCACCGACCCGGCGAGCGTGAAGGCGAATTCTCGGAACAGTGCTCCCGTCAGACCGCCGAGGAAGCCGATCGGTGCATAGACCGCCGCTAGCGTGATGGTCATCGAGATAACCGGCCCGACGATTTCGCGCGCGCCGATCAGCGAGGCTTCGACAGGAGATTTTCCCTCCTCCAGATGGCGATGGATGTTCTCCACCACCACGATGGCGTCGTCGACCACAAGGCCGATGGCGAGCACCATCGCCAGCAGCGTGAGCAGGTTGAGCGTAAAGCCCATCGCCAGCATCAGGATACACGCGCCGACCAGCGACAGCGGAATCGTGACCACCGGAATGATGACCGAGCGCAGCGATGCCAGGAACAGGAAGATGACCACGACCACGATCAGCACCGCTTCGAGAAGCGTATCACGCACTTCGTCGATCGAGGACTGAATGAACTTGGTCGAGTCGTAAGCCACGCGCATCTTCAGCGACGGTGGCAGGTTGCGTTCGATTTCCGGGAACAGCCCACGCACACCCTTGACGATGTTCAGCGGATTGCCCTGCGGCGTCGACTGCACGCCGATGAAGATCGCCTGCTGGCCGCTCATGGCCACGCTGGAATCCGTGCTCTGCGCGCCGAGTTCAACCGTGGCGATGTCTTCAAGGCGAACGAATCCGCCGTCCTTGGCCTTCACCGTCATCCGCTTGAACTGCTCGATGCTGGTCAAGTCGGTATTGGTCGTCACGTTGGAGACGATGAAGTATCCCTTGGACTGACCGGCCGCGGCCTGGAAGTTGTTGGCCCTGATCGCGGCTGCGACATCGTCCGGCGACACATTGCGGCCTGCCATGCGCTCCGGATTCAGCCAGATGCGCGTCGCAAGCGTCTGCGCACCGAGAATATCGGCGGAGGCAACGCCATCCACGGTCGACAGGATCGGCTGCACGACGCGGGCGAGATAGTCGGAGATCTGCGGCCCGCTCAGCTCATCGCTGGCGAAGCCGATATACATCACCGCCGTGGTCTGCCCGGTCGATTTCGTGATCACCGGGTCGTTGGATTCCCTCGGGATCAGATAGCGAACCGAACTGACCTTCGAACTGACTTCGGTCAGCGCAGCGTTCGGGTCGACGTTGAGCTTGATGTACACCGAGATCGTGCTGGTGCCCTGCACCGAGGACGACGTGATGTAGTCAACGCCTTCCGCCGATGCCACCGCCTGCTCGATCGGCTGGGTGATGAAGCCCTGCATCAGGTCAGGCGACGCGCCGGGATACGACGTCGTGATGGTCACGACCGTATTCGACAGTTTGGGATACTGGCGGATGCCGAGGCTTGTCGCTGCCTTGAAGCCGATCAGCAGGATCAGCAGGCTGACGACAAGCGACAGCACGGGCCGCTTGATGAAGATATCAGTGAAGGCCATGCGTGGCGCTCCCTCGAGAAATCAATAGCGCGGCGCTTGCGCGGGAATCGGAGGCGGCTGATCGGTCGAGATCGCAACAGCCGAACCTGACTGCAGCTTGAGCTGTCCGACAGCGACCACGCGGTCTCCCGGCTTGACGCCGCTGAGAATGACAACACGGCCATTGATCCGCTGCCCGGTCTTTACGAAGGTCCGGTCGGTTTTCAGCGTTTCCTTGCCCTCAGCATCTTTCGTTCCGGTGATGAGCCAGACGGAATCACCGTAGAGCGTGTAGTCAACGGCGGTTTCCGGCACGGTAATCACCGCAGGCTTGGACGGCAGTTCGACCGTGGTGGATGCGAACATGCCCGGCTGCAGGATGCGGTTCGGGTTTTCCAGCGTCGCCTGAACGCGGACGTTGCGGGTGTCGGCACTGATCTGCGGCTCGATGGTCGTGATCTTGCCTTCGAAGGTGCGGCCCGGATAGGCGTCCACCTTGATGCGAACGGTCTGGCCGACATCGAGAACGGAACGATCCTTTTCAGTCACCGTGAAGTTCAGATAGAGGCGCGACAGGTCGGTCAGCGAGACGATCTGCGTTCCGGCGCTCAGATACTGGCCGAGCTGAACGAGACGCACGCCGAGCACGCCGCTGAACGGCGCGGTGATCCGCTTCTGCGAGATGATCGCTTCGGTCTTCGCCACCGCAGCCGCGCCCTGATCGTAGGCGGCCTGCGCCTGATCGACCGTCGCCTGCGGCCCGAACGACTTGGCGAGCAGCGTCTTGGCGCGGTCGAGCGCGAGCGAAGCCGCCAGCGTCTGCGCCTTGTAGCTGGCGAGGTCGCTCTGGTCCGGTGCGTCGTAAATCTGAATCAGCGGATCGCCCGCTTTCACTTCAGCACCGGGCTGGAACAGGATTTCGGTGATACGTCCGTTAACGTCGGTCGTGACATTCACCTGATTGACCGCCGCGAGATCGCCGACCGCCGTCAGAAGATTCGGCAGGACCTCGGATTTCGCTTCGGCCACAGCCACCACCGTCGGCGCCGGCTTGTTGTTCTTGAAGAACTCCGCAATCATGTGACTGCGGAAGGCGTTGAAGCCCCAGATGATGCCGACGAGCAGCACGAGCGCCGCGCCGACAATGATCACCCAGCGCCGCATGCGTACTGGCGGACGCGGCTTCTCGGCCGGTGAAGGCGTGTGTTGAGACGGTTTGCTTGTAGCGTCCATGTTTATGCACTTTCCGCAATCCGGTCCGCCGCATCCAAAAGCGGGGGAACGGTATCCAAATAAGAAGCGATAGCCCGGCCGTTCATTCCGATTCCGCGAAGAATGAACTGGCAAATCTGACGTTCGAAGTCCGGCGCGCTGGGATACGTCAATGAGGGAGTCGCAGGAAGCCTTGTCAGGGCAACCATGTGAACAACCTGATGCGCAAACCAGAAAAGATTGAGCTGTTCCCCCTCGACCCGCTCCGCCTCACCCGCCTCAATGGCGCTTTCGAGCGAAGCTTCGAAGATCGGACCGATCAAATCTCCGATTTTGTCGTAGAGAAGCTTTGCGAATTCACCATCAGTCAACTGGCTTGAGATGAGCAACCTGACCCGCTGGGCGTCTTCCCCATCTGGCGCCTCGGTCGCGCGCATGAAGTGCGCAACCATTTCGCGAATGAGAATAACAAGTGTGGTCGTGGACGGCTTCAGTTCGCGCAGCCTGATCAATTCGGGATCGGCTTCGCATTCTTCCGCGAGAATTTCCGCATAGAGTGCGGCTTTCGTAGGGAAGTGCTTGAACAGCAACCCCTCGGAAATGCCTGCGGCCTGGGCGACGCTGCGAGTCGTCGTCCCTGCGAAACCATACCTGGCGAAGCAACGCTTGGCCGCCTCCAGGATCTGCTCCCGGCGGAGATCGCTTGTCAGTCTGATGGTGCTCATTGGGCGTGTGAGTAAGCACTCACTTAGCCCAAAGTCAATCGAATTTGCTGCTGTGCGGCATGCAATTTCTTCAAGTGTGGCGGCGTTTGGCACCACCAGCCCGCTGCACCGGATACCGGCGCCCTCACCGGCCACGGAAAGCTTCAATCGCCATTTTCGGGTTATCGTTCGGACAGGTCAGGGAAAAACGCCCTGGCCGCCGCAACCAAAGTACAGTGTGTTGCTCAAAACGAGTTCTTGCCTAATTCGACCGAACTCGCCTCAATGCGTCACAACGATGGTCCCTGCGCCGGCAGGAAGACCGCAAGGCCCGCAGCAAACAGGGCCACGGGGGAGAAGCGAATGACGACGGCAAATATACCGCCGGGCAACGATCCGACGGTCATTTCCGATGAGGCCCTGCGCAAGGCCGAAGAATTCATCGAAGCGGATGAGGGGGCGACCAACAGGCTCGGCGGATTCGTCGGCCAGGCTGTCGCCTATATCGCCGTCGGGATGAGCCTGTTTCATCTCTATGCGGCCTACGCGATCGTTCCGACCCAGGAACTGCGTTACACCCACGTCGCATTCACCCTCGTTCTTTCGTTCCTGCTGTTCCCGCTCGCCGCGCGGTTCCGCAACCGTGTGCGCTGGTGGGATGTGATTCCCGGCATTCTTGCCGTGGCGACCATCGTCTATGCGCTGATGGGCGGCGATGACTTCACAGACCGTGCGACCACCCCCGACCGCTGGGACGTGATTGTCGGCATCATCTTCATTGTCCTCGTTCTGGAAGCGACGCGCCGCACCACTGGCTGGATCATGCCGGTGGTCTCCCTGTTTTTCATCGCCTACGCGATGCTTGGCCCTCACCTCCCGGCCCCGTGGACCCATCGTGGCTATGACCTGTCCCGGCTGGTCGGGCATCTCTTCATCACGCTGGAAGGCATCTTCGGCGTCGCGGTCGATGTGTCGGCAACACTGATTATCCTGTTCACGATCTTCGGCGCATTCCTGCAGCAGTCCGGCGCCGGAAAATTCTTCATCGACTTCTCGCTGGCCTTGATGGGCGGCAAGCCGAACAGCGCCGGGCGAACGGTGGTGTTGTCGTCCTTCCTGCTCGGCGGACCATCCGGATCCGGCGTGGCAACGACTGTGATGATCGGCACCGTCGCCTATCCGATGATGAAGAAGGCCGGCTTCGAGAAGAATGCAGCGGGCGGCCTGCTTGCCGCTGGCGGCCTCGGCGCGATCCTCTCGCCGCCGGTGCTCGGCGCTGCCGCGTTCCTGATCGCCGAATTTCTCAAGATCAGCTATCTCGACGTGATCTGGATGGCGACCATCCCGACCTGTCTCTATTACCTGTCGCTGCTGATCATGGTCGAACTCGACGCCAAGCGCTTCGGCGCGCAGGACGTCAGCTTCAAGCCCGAGATGTCACTCGGCGAAATGACCAGGCGCTACGGCTTCCATTTCATCTCGCTGATCGCCGTGGTCGTCTTCATGGTGATCGGCTATTCGCCATCCCTGTCGGTGTTTTACGCCATCCTCACCACATTCGCGTTGAGCTTCCTGCGCAAGGACACCGCGCTGATGCCGCCGAAGCTGAAGCGCGCGCTGGCTGACGGCTCGATCGGCGCGTTGAATGCGGCCACAACCTGCGCCTGCGCCGGCATCGTCGTCGGCATCGTGACGCTCACCGGCCTTGGCCTGAAGTTCTCGTCGATCGTGATCTCCTACGCGGGCGGCAGCCTGCTGCTGACGGCGATCTACACATCGCTGATCGTCTGGATTATCGGCCTCGCCGTTCCTGTCACCGCGTCCTACATCATCTGCGCGGTGATCGCGGCCCCGGCCCTGATCAAGCTCGGCGTGCCGGATTACGCCGCGCACATGTTCATCTTCTACTATGCAGTGCTCTCGGAGGTTTCGCCGCCGACCGCGCTTTCGCCATTTGCTGCGGCGGCCATCACCGGCGGCGATCCCTACAAGACCACGCTGCAATCGTGGAAATACACCCTGCCCGCGTTCCTGGTGCCGTTCGTGTTCGTGCTCGATCCGCAGGGCGTCGGCCTGCTGCTCAATCTTCCAAAGGGCGGAACGTGGGTCGATGTCCTCGAAATCACCGTCAAGACCACGCTCGGCCTGATGGCGCTTGCAGCAGCGGCTCAGGGCTGGGCGCTGCGGCGCACGACGATCATCGAACGCGCATTGCTGGCGCTGTCTGGGCTTCTGCTGGTGTTTCCAAGCCTGATCGAGGCTGTCATCGAAGCGGCGATTGGTCGCGATATCTCTTATACTTATGTACCCGGCGTCCTGATCGGATTGGGGGTATTGTTGTGGCAAGCAAAAGGGCCGGCGCTTCAACGACCAGCCTGAACACTTCACAGGGAGGACTAACCGAATGAAGAAAAGAACAAAGATTGCCGCGGTACTTGCGGTCGCATTGTCCGCGGGGCTGGCTTTGGCCGCCCACGCGCAACAGAAGACGATAGCGATCGGCACCGGCGGCACTGGCGGCGTGTACTACCCGCTCGGCGGCGCCATCGCGAACGTGCTGTCGAAGAACCTGCCGAATGTGCAGGCGACCGCTGAAGTCACCGGCGGCTCGGTCGATAACCTCAAGCTCATCGGCACCGGCCAGAGCGAGATGGGCTTCACCATGGCCGACGCAGCGTTCGATGCCTACAAGGGCGAGGACAAATTCAAGAGCGGAAAGATCCCGCTGCAGGCGCTGCTGGTGGTCTATCCGAACCGCATGCATGTCGTGACCGTCGAAAGCACCGGCATCAAGACCATGGCGGACCTCAAGGGCAAGCGCGTCTCGACCGGCTCGCCGGGCAGCGCGACCGAAGTGATGGCCTTCCGTGTGATCGAGGCCGCAGGCTTCGACAAGGACAAGGACATGAAGCGCGAGCGCCTTGGCGTCGCGGAATCCGTCAACGCCATCAAGGACGGCAAGATCGACGCCTTCTTCTGGGTCGGCGGCATTCCGACCGCCTCGGTGACCGACCTCGCCGCCACCCCAGGGGTCAAGCTCAAGCTGATCGATCATGCCGATCTCGCAGAGAAGATGAACGCGAAGTACGGCAATCTCTACAGCGCCGGCGTCATCAAGGCCGGATCGTATCCGGGCTATGATGTCGACAACAAGAACACCGAAGTCTGGAACATCATCGTCACCGGCAGCAAGATGAGCGACGATGACGCCTACAACATCGTCAAAACGCTGGTGGAGAAGAAGGACGACATCGTCGCCGTGCACAAGGAGGCCTTGAGCTTCTCGCTGGATAACCAGGTCCAGGCACGCTCGCCGATCCCGTTCCATCCGGGCGCGATGAAATATTTCAAGGAAAAGGGCAAAGGCGGCTAGACAAGGCCCTGCATCCTGCGATCAACCCCGGCCAGCGCGCCGGGGTTTTTCTTTTGCTTATGCGGCGAGCTTCGGCGCATCGCGGTCGATGGCAAAATCATCGAACCATGGCTCATTGTTGCCCGCGATGGATGCCGCGATCATGCGCGAGGCAAGATAGCTGTACGTGATGCCGTTGCCGCCATATCCATACGCCGCGTGAATGCGGGGATGGCCGGGCACCGGCCCGATCAGCGGCAGACCGTCCGCGGTCGTGCCAAACGTGCCGGACCATGTGAATTCGGCAACAGGCTCTGCCTGCGACCACAGTCCGTTCAGCCTATGCAGAAGAGCATCCGCCTTCGCCGGCATCAGTTTGTCGCGTGCTTCCGGCTCGACAACCTGATCGTCATCCTCGCCGCCCATGATGATCCGGTTGTCCCGCGTGGTGCGGGCGTAACTGTAATTCTGCGAGGCTTCCCAGATCAGCGCCCCATCGCGCCACAGATCGCCTTGCGACTGCGGCGGCGTTGCAATGGCGAAGCTCGATGAAATCTTGTGAAGGTTGGAAGTGACAAAATCCGGCATGACATAACCGGTGGCGAGAACGACATGCCTGGCCTCGATCAGATGACCGTTGTCGAGTTCGACGACAACCGCCTGCCCGCTGTTATCGTAGCTTTCCGCACTGGCGTCGTGGATCGAAGCACCGTGCGAGATCGCAGCATTCAACAGCGCCTGACATAGCAGGAGTGGATCGGCGTCCGCCGAGCCGATGGAATGAATCGCGGCCTCACGATAAAGTCCGAACTCATCAAGCAGGGTCAAATGGTCGAGATAATCACCGGGCAGCCCGGCCCGCATCCGCAGATCGTGCTCCGTTTTCAGTTCGCGCGCGCTGACATTCCCGGCGGCGAGATAAAGCGAACGCTTGTGGCGCAAGCCACAGGCCAGCCGGTTCGTATTGACGAGTTCGGTTAATCCGCTGACGGCAGAGAAACTGCGCCGATAGATATTCGCGGCCCGCTCGAAGCCGTACATCAAGGTGAGATCGCTCAACGAGCGGTCAATCTCCCACATCAGCATGGATGTGCTGGCGGCCGTGCTGCCGAAGCCGGGACGCTGCCGGTCGATGATGCAGACATCATGACCCTGCGACGCGAGATGCTCCGCCGTCAGCGCGCCCGTGACACCCGCGCCGACAACCAGAACATCACAACGA
>Ga0209023_10002828_pt1 | contig 21227 bp, 16 predicted proteins | sample LakOneMetagenome_FD_187468 | JGI IMG/M metagenome (GOLD analysis project Ga0209023, IMG submission 187468) | Freshwater and sediment microbial communities from Lake Erie, Canada (SPAdes) (version 2) | ecosystem: Environmental > Aquatic > Freshwater > Lentic | place: Lake Erie, Canada...
ACCGGCTCCCCCTCGACGGATACCCGCCGTTCCACGTCGTCCGAGCCGACCTGCTCGAGCGGCTCGGACGCCTCACCGACGCCCGCGACGCCCTCGCCTCCGCGCTCACGCTCGTCCGGAACCGGCTCGAGCGGGCGCATCTCGAGACGCGGCTGCGCGAGCTGACCGGCTGAGCACCGGCCGGGGCAGAGCTCGCCCGCTCAGCGGGCCTCGGGGTCGGGCTGGTGCACCCCGAAGACGTTGCCCTCGGTGTCGAGGAAGTATCCCTGCCAGGCCATCCCGGGCAGGGCGTGCTTGGGCACCGCGACGGCTCCCCCGGCCTCCGCGACCTTGGCGGCCGTCGCGTCGAAGTCGCCGGTCCCCATGGTGAGTACACCGCCGGCGACGGGGGCTCCCGGCTCGGGGTTGGGGCCCTGGCGCTGCATGATCGCGCCGTTGATCCCCATCTGGTCCTCGGCACCCGTCGTCACGCCCATGTAGGGCATGCCGGCGAACTCGCTCCAGTCCTCGACCTGCCAGTCGAAGACGGCCTGATAGAACGCCACCGCGCGGGCGACGTCGGCGGCATGGATCTCGAAGTGGATGACGCGGGTCATGCGCTCTCTCCTCTGACGTCGGCTCGGTCGGATCCCGACAGCCTGCCACCGGGTACCGACACCGGACCAGGGCCGTCGGGAAACCCGTCGCCCCCGAGGCCCGCGCAGCCCTACCCTCAGCGGATGGGCACGCCGTACCCGCTCCGCACCGAGCGGCTCCTGATCCGCGTCATGGGACCGAGCGACGCCGCGGCGTTCGCGGCCTATCGCAACGACCCCGAGGTGGCCCGCTTCCAGGCCTGGGACCTGCCCTACACCGAGGACGACGCCGCTCGGTTGATCGCCGACCAGGCCGACCGTGACGACCTCGTCGCCGGGTCGTGGACGCAGCTCGCCGTCGAGTGCGACGCGCAGCTCGTCGGTGACGTCTGCGCGGGCCTCGACGAGACCGCTGGAGTTGCCGAGATCGGCTTCACGCTGGCCCCCCAGCACCAGGGGCGCGGCTATGCCACCGAGGCCGCGCTCGCCTTGGTGACCGACCTCGTCGAGCGGCTCGGGGTCACCCGGGTGCACGCCGACCTCGACCCGGCCAACGTCGCCTCGATGCGGGTGCTCGAGGCGATCGGGCTCGACTACGAGGTCACCACCCGTCGCTCCTACCTCTGGCGGGGCGAGTGGGCCGACAACACCACCTACGGCGCCACCGCCGAGGAGTGGCGGGCCTGGCAGGCTCGATCGCTCGCACCGCCGGACGCCGTACGCCTCGTCCCGCTCGACACCGACAACGTCGACGACTACGCGCGGCTGCGGACCCACCATTCCCAGGAGCAGTTCGTCGCGCCGATGGCCCGGTCGTTCCAGCACGCGCTGTTCCCCGAGGTCGTCAACGGGATGCCGGCGGTCCCCCGTCTCTGGGGAGTGGAGGCCGACGGTGAGCCGGCCGCGTTCGTGATGATCGCCGACGTCACGCCGGTCTTCCCCGAGCCGTTCCTGTGGCGGCTCCTGGTGGACCGGCGCCACCAGCGCCGCGGCATCGGGCGCCGAGTGCTCGACCTGGTCGGCGACCTGCTCCGTGCCGAGGGTCGCCAGGCCCTGCTGGTCAGCTGGCACCCGGGCCCGGGCAGCCCCGAGCCGTTCTATCTGCGCTACGGGTTCGAGCCGACCGGTGGCCGGGTCGACGAGGACGAGCTCGAGGCCCGGCTCCCGCTCTGACCGCCCACGCACACGCACACGCCCACGCCCACCAACTGCCGCGGTGCTGTTGCTACGTTCTCAGTGTTCTAACGCTGAGAACGTGACAACAGCACCGCGGCAGTTGGCGAAAGAGCGGGAAGAGCGGGGCCTCAGAGCACCTTGGAGAGGAATGCCTGGGTGCGGTGGTGCTGGGGGTCGGCGATCATCTCGCGGGGCTCGCCCTCCTCGACGATGAGGCCTTCGTCCATGAAGACGAGCCGGTCCGCGACCTCGCGGGCGAAGCCCATCTCGTGGGTGACCACGATCATCGTCATGCCACTCTCGGCGAGGCCCTTCATGACGTCGAGAACCTCCCCGACCAGCTCCGGGTCGAGCGCCGAGGTCGGCTCGTCGAAGAGCATCAGCTTGGGCTCCATCGCCAGCGACCGGGCGATGGCCACGCGCTGCTGCTGCCCGCCGGAGAGAGACGCCGGATAGGCCTTCGCCTTCTCGGCCAGCCCCACGCGCTTCAGCAGCTCCATCGCGCGTTCCTCGGCGGCCGCCTTGGCGACCCCCTTGACCTGGCGCGGGGCCTCGGTGACGTTCTCCATCACGGTCAGGTGGGGGAACAGGTTGAACCGCTGGAAGACCATGCCGATGTCGCGTCGCTGGGACGCCGCCTCGCGCGGCTTGAGCTCATAGATCTTGTCGCCGGACTGGCGGTATCCGATCAGGCTGCCGTCGACGAAGAGCCGCCCACCGTCGATCTTCTCGAGGTGGTTGATACAGCGCAGGAACGTCGACTTGCCGGAGCCCGACGGGCCGATCACGCACATCACCTGACCGCGGTCGATGGTGGCGCTGACGCCTTTGAGGACGGTGTGGGTGCCGAACTTCTTCACGACGCGCTCGGCCTGGACCATGGGTGCGTTGCTCATGCGTGGTCCCCATCGTGTCGCGGCTGCGTGATCAGCGGGTTGCCCGCGTCGCCCACGTCGACCAGCCGGGTCCCGCGGGAGTAGCGGCGCTCGAGGAAGTACTGGCCCACCATCAGCACCGAGGTGAAGAACATGTACCAGAGCGACGCGACGATCAGCAGCGGGATCGGGTTGAACGTCTCCGACGAGATGTCGCGGCTGCGGGTGTAGAGGTCGAAGGAGTACGGCACCGCCGTGACCAGCGACGTGGTCTTGAGCATCGAGATGACCTCGTTGCCGGTCGGCGGGATGATCACCCGCATCGCCTGGGGCAGGATGATGCGGTTCATCGTCTGCCACCACGACAGACCCAGCGCGGTGGCCGCCTCGTTCTGGCCCTCGTCGACCGACAGCAGGCCGGCGCGAACGATCTCGGCCATGTAGGCCGCCTCGTTGAGCGCCAGCCCGATGACCGCGAGCCAGTAGTAGCTGATGGTGTCCTGCGTCGCGAACCGGAAGCCGACGTCGGTGTAGGGGATGCCGAGGAACACGGTCTGGTAGATGGTCGCGAACAGACCCCAGAAGACCAGCTGGACATAGACCGGGGTGCCGCGGAAGACCCAGAGGTAGCCGAACGCGACCGCCTTGAGGATCGGGTTCGGCGAGATCCGCATGACGGCGAGGACGATGCCCAGGATGATCGCGAAGAACATCGAGAAGATCGTCAGCGTCAAGGTGTTGAGCGCGGCCGCCGAGATGCGCCGGTCGAAGATGTACTTGCCGACGGCCGCCCAGTCGTACGCCGGCCGGTTGGTGGCCGCGTCATAGAAGAAGATCGCCAGCAGCGCCAGGATCAGGATGCCGAGCAGGGTCCGGACCGGGTGGCGCAGCGGGATCGCCTTGATGACATCCCCGTGCTCCGGGGTCGACCCCGGGGGCACGGCTGCCCCCGGGGTCGTCGCCGACGTCGTCATGACTACCGGTCGGCGCCGTTGATCTCGAACGCGTCCAGCGCGCCCTGCTCGACGCCGTAGGCCTCGAGGATCTTCATGTAGGTGCCGTCGGCCTTGAGCGAGTCGAGGGCCGCGACGAGGGCGTCGGCCAGGCCGGCCTTGTCCTTCGCGACCGGCATGCCATAGAGGAAGATGTCGTAGACGTCGCCGGAGAGCTCCAGCTTGCCGCCGGACTGCTTGACGGCGTACTGGATGACCGGGGAGTCGGCCGACACGGCGTCGGCGCGACCGAGGGTCACGGCGGCGGTGGCGTCGTCCTGGGTGTCGAAGCCGAGGAGGTCGATCTTCTCCTTGCCGGCGTCGGTGCAGGCCTTGGACTTGGCCGGGCCGTCGTCGAGCTGCTGGGTGGTGCCGTTCTGGACGGCCAGCGTGATCCCACAGGCGGTGGCGGGGTCCTGCGGCTTGCCGGCCGGCGTGGCCCACTGGATGCCCGCGGTGTAGTAGTCGACCATGTCGACCTGCTGCTCGCGCTCCTGGGTGTCGAAGAACGACGAGAGGCCCATGTCGTACTTGCCGCCGGTGATGCCGGGGATGATGTTGTCGAACTTGGCGACGGTGTAGGTGGTCTTGACGCCGAGCTTGGCCGCCATGGCGTCCATCAGCTCGACCTCCCAGCCGATCGGCGTTCCCTGAGCGTCCTTGTACTCGTTGGGCGGGTAGGTCGGGTCGATGCCGATCGAGATGACACCAGCGGTCTTGATGTCCTCCGGCAGCTTGGCCGCCGCGGCCTCGTCGATGGTGACGTCACCGGCGGCGCTGGGCTTGTCGGTCGCGGTGTCGCCCTCATTGTTGGCACAGCCGCCGAGCACGAGTGCGGCCACGGTCATGAGCGCGGCCGGAGCCAGCAGACCCTTCCGCAGAGAAATGGTGCGCATGTTGTTCCTTCTTGGGGGTTGAGTCGCCCGAGGCTGGGAAGTCGGGCGGCAGGGAAATCTATCGGGAAAACACCAGCCGTCCGTCGACGAAGGTAGCGGCGTTGTGTGTCGGCCAGATTTCGGCGGAACGGATCACGCTCCCCGACGGACCGGTCCGACCGGTGCGCCACCGGGCGAGCATAGGCCCGCCGGCTGAGTGGCGATAGCCGCCCCCACCGCAAGGCCGCGACTGCGGCTCCGGGTCCGGGTCGCCCGGTCCGCCGCGACGGATTCCGCCAAATCCCTCAGTTCCAACGTTGTCATGGCCAATGGTCCGGTCAGTGACCGTCTAGCTTCTGCCCTCGGGGACATCCTCATGCGCACCTTCTCCTCGCTGTCCATCACCGCCCGCCTCGTCGTCGTGGTGCTCAGCACCGCGGTCGGACTGGCCGGGGTGGCCGCCGTCGCCGCCGCCCAGGACTCGTCGCGGATCATGCACGAGCGGAAGGCCGCGACCCGCTCGGTCGTCGAGACCGCCGTGAGCGTCGTCCAGTTCTATGGCGACGAGGCCAAGGCCGGCCGGATGACTGAGGCCGAGGCCCAGAAGGCCGCCAAGGCCGAGGTGGCTGCGCTGCGCTACGGCGACGGCAAGGGCTACTTCTGGATCAACGACATGACCCCGACGATGGTCATGCACCCGATCGACCCGTCGCTGAACGGCGCGGACCTCAGCGGCAAGACCGACCCGGACGGCAAGCACCTGTTCATGGACATGGTCAAGGTCGTCGAGGCGGACGGTGCGGGTTTCGTCGAGTACCAGTGGCCCAAGCCGGGCGTGGACGCCCCTCAGCCCAAGGTCTCCTATGTCGCCGGCTACGAGCCGTGGGGCTGGATCATCGGCTCCGGCGTCTATGTCGACGACGTGCAGGCAGCGGCCTTCTCCGACCTGCGCGTGCTCGCCCTGAGCGCGCTCGCGATTCTCGTCGTCGTCGCAGGGCTGACGACTCTCGTCGCGCGCAGCATCGTGCGCCCGATCCGTCGTACGACGTCGATCCTGGCCAGCGGCGACATCAAGACCCGGCTCGACACCGGCCGCGACCGCACCGAGCTGGAACGGCTCGCCGCCGCCCTCAACCTCACCCTGGACCGCTCCGACGGCGTGGTCACCCAAGTGAGCGCCGCGGTCGCCCAGCTCGACGCCACCTCAGCCGAGCTCCTCCAGACCAGCGACGGGATGGCGCATACCGCCCAGAGCTCCCAGGGGCGTACGACGGCCGTCACGGCCGCCGCCCACGAGGTCAGCGACGGCATCGAGATGGTCGCCTCGGGCGCCGAGCAGATGGGCGCCTCCATCCGCGAGATCTCGGAGAACACCGCGACCGTCGCCCGTATCGCGGACGAGGCGGCCCGCGCCGCCGCCGCGACGAACCTGACCGTGGCCGAGCTCGGAGACTCCTCCCAGGAGATCGGCGATGTGATCCACGTGATCAACGCGATCGCCGAGCAGACCAACCTGCTCGCGCTCAACGCCACCATCGAGGCCGCCCGGGCGGGCGAGGCCGGCAAGGGTTTCGCCGTCGTCGCCAACGAGGTCAAGGAGCTCGCCCACGAGACCGCCACCGCGACCGAGTCGATCGCCCAGCGGGTGGTGGGGATCCAGACCGCGGTCCACAAGGCCGCAGAGGAGATCGGTCAGATCACCTTGATCGTCGGCCAGATCAACGACTTCGAGGCGACCATCGCCGGCGCCGTCGAGGAACAGACCGCGACCACGGCGGCGATGGCCGACACCGCGGCCCGCGTGGCCAGCGCGAGCGCCACCATGGTCGCCAACCTCGACGAGGTCAGCTCCGCCACCGAGGAGACGACCCGCAGCGTCCAGACGATCCTGGTCGAGGCGCGCGAGATCACCGACACCTCCGCCAAGCTCCAGGACGTGCTGACCGGCTTCGGGTCCTGATCTGAGCCGGTGCTGGCCGGGATCGGCTCAGGTTCCGGGACGCAGCCCCGGGTCCAGCGGCGCCAGCTTGGCCGCGAGCCCGGCCAACGCGTCATCGAGCGTGTTCGCCACCACGAGGTCCTCGAGCTCGGGATCGGCGAGGAACCCGGCCTGCCCGAGCCGGCGTACGGCGTCGAGGAGCGGCGTCCAGAAGCCGCCGGCGTCGAGGAAGCCGACCGGCTTCTCGTGGAAGCCGATGGCCCGCCAGGTCCACACCTCGAAGATCTCCTCCAGGGTCCCGAGGCCGCCCGGCAGGGCGAGGAAGGCGTCGGCCCGCTCGGCCATCATCGCCTTGCGCTCGTGCATCGAGTCCACGAGATGCAGCTCGGTGAGGTCGCGGCGACCCCACTCCCGGCGCATCATCTCGTGCGGGATCACGCCGACCACCCGCCCGCCCGCGGACAGCGCACCGTCGGCCAGCCGGCCCATGAGCCCTCCGCCACCGGCTCCATAGACCACCTGGATGTCCCGCTCGGCGAGCGTCCGCCCGACCTCGAACGCCAGGTCCGAGAGCGCCGGGTCGGCTCCGGGGCTGGACGCGAGGAAGACGGCGAGGCTCCGCAGTGGCATGGGCTCAGCATGCCGCAGGAGGAAAGCGCTCGACAGGAGCGGGCGCGTTTCCACGGAGTCCCCGTAACATTCGACGAATGACGCTCCTGGAGCGTGATGAACAGCTGACGGCCCTCGACGGCTACCTGGGCGAGGCCGCGGACGGGCATGGCCGCCTGGTGTTCATCGCCGGCGAAGCCGGCGTCGGCAAGTCGTCGTTCGTGGCGCAGGCCGTCCGGCAGTCGGGGAGTCGGGCCCGGATCGCGGTCGGCGGCTGTGACGGCTCGGCGACGCCCGCACCCTTGGGACCTCTGGTCGAGATGCTGCCCGACCTGCCTGACGGCCTGTGGCCCGACGATGCCGGGCGTCAGGACGTCTTCGGGAGGCTGCTGTCCGAGCTCCGCACGGTCGACGTGACGCCGTATCTGCTGGTGATCGAGGACCTCCACTGGGCCGACGAGGCGACCCTCGGCCTGGTCCGGTTCCTGGCCCGCCGCATCCACACCTGCCGGGCGCTCGTGCTGGCGACCTATCGGCCCGAGGACGCACCCGCCGGACTGGGGTTGCGCCTCCTGCTCGGCGATACGGCGTCCGCGACCGGCACGCGCCGCATCGACCTTCCGGTGCTCACCGCGGCCGCCGTCGCCACGCTGATCGAGCGCCAGGCGGGCTTCGACCCCGCGACACCGCGCCTGGACGCCCGGAAGCTCCATGAGGTCACCGGCGGCAACGCCTTCTTCGTCACCGAGGCACTCTCGGCCGGCACCGGCCAGGTCCCGCCCACGGTGCGCGACGCGGTGATGGCGGGGGTGTCCCGACTCGGGGAGGACGCTCAGCGTGCGCTCGAGGTCGTCGCGCTGGCGGGCGCGCGCGCCGAGGCCGGCCTCCTCGGGGACCTCCTGGCGCACGGCCTGCCCGCCATCGACGAACCGCTCGACCGGGGGCTGGTCCAGCGCGTGGACGACGAGGTCGTGTTCCGCCACGAGCTGGCCCGGCTGGCCGTGGCCGAGGCCGTCCCGATCGGCCGGGGAACCCACCTCCACCGCCGCCTCCTCGCCGCCCTGGAGGCGCGGGGAGCCGACCCCGCACGCCTCGCCCACCACGCGGAGCAGGCGCACGACCGGGACGCCGTCCTCCGTCACGCGCCCGTGGCGGCCGCGCGGGCCGCCGCGCTCGGCGCCCACCGGGAGGCCGTTCGGCAGTACCGCCGGGCGCTGAGACACGCGGACGGCCTCGACGACGGCGCGCGGGCCGACCTGTTCTGGGCCCTCGGCTATGAGTGCTACCTCACCAGCCGGATCGACGAGGCGATCGAGGCGACCGAGCACGCGCGCGAGATCTGGGACCGACAGGGAGAACGGGTCCGCGTCGGCGACGCGTGGCGATGTCTGTCCCGTCTGAGCTGGTTCGCGGGTCGCAACGAGGTCGCTGAGGACCAGGGACGGGTGGCCGTCGAGCTGCTCGACGGCACCCACACCGTCGAGCTCGCCCGGGCCTTGAGCAACAGGGCCCAGCTGAGGATGCTCGCCTCGGACCTCGGCGGAACCCAGGAGCTCGCCCGGCGCACCCTCGAGCTGGTGGACACGTTGCCCGTGAGCCCCGAGCGCGACGAGGTGCGCACGCACGCCCTCAACAACCTCGGCACCATGGAGATCACGGCCGGAGACCTCGACGCCGGCACGGCGCTGCTCCGCGAGAGCCTGGAGCTGGCCCGCGGCACGGACCTGCAGGAGCACGCCGCTCGGGCCTACTGCAACCTGGTCTCGAGTGCGGTCCTCCAACGCCGCCATGGGGAGGCCCGTCGCTACGTGGACGAGGGCATCGACTACTGCGTGGACCGCGACCTCGACGCGTGGACCCAGTACCTCCAGGGCTGGCGGTCGCGGCTCCTGCTCGACCAGGGTCAGGTGGCGGAGGCGCGCGCTGCCGCGGAGGCGGTCCTGTTGCGCGCCGACCTCGCCGCCGTCGGTGCCCTCGAGCCGCGGGTCGTGCTGGCCCACGTGCACGCCCGGGCGGGATCGCCGGACGCCGCCACCCACCTGGCGCGCGCGGCCGCCCTGGCCGAGGGCATGCGGGAGATCCAACGGGTCGCCCCGACGACCGCGGCCCGCTGCGAGGCCGCCTGGATGGCCGGAGACGAGCAGACCGGAGCCCGGCTGGCCCTCGAGGCCTGGCCCACGGCACAGGCGGCCGACTGCCCCTGGAACCGGGGCTCTATCGCCACCTGGCTGGCCGCCGACGTCGAGGTCGACCTCGGGTCGCTCGCGCCGCCGTACGCCCTCGAGCGGGCCGGCGACTGGGAGGGTGCCGCTGAGGTGTGGCGCCAGGTGGGCTCACCCTTCGAGCAGGCGCTGGCCCTCGCCCGTAGCGGGCGGAAGGAGTCGCTGTCCGAGGCGGTGCGCTGCTTCGAGCGCGTCGGCGCCGAGGCGGCCGCCGACCGGGCCCGGATCCTGTTGCGGACCCGGGGATGGAGCGTCCCCCGCACCACCTCGGCTGCGCGCCACCCGGACGGGCTCACCGCGCGGGAGACCGAGGTGCACGCGCTGCTGCGCGAGGGGCTGAGCGACGCCGAGATCGCCGAGCGGCTGGTGATCTCGCGCCGCACCGCCGAGCACCACGTCGCGTCGATCCTCGCCAAGACGGGCGCCTCCTCACGGCGGTCCTTCGTCGTGCGGTCGACGCAGACCTAGGTAGCGGTCGGCGCAAACCTGGGTAGTCGTCACGGATCTGCGGCGGGGTCGGTGGCGGATAGACCTGTGTCCACCGGCCACCACCGGCCGGACGACACGAAGGGAACCACCGCAATGCCGCTCTACATGGATGTGCACACCCTCGGTGACGGCGTCACGATGAACGACGTCGCCAAGGCGCACGAGGCCGATCTCGCCACCCAGGGCCCACACGGGGTCAACTACCTGCGCTACTGGGTCGACGAGGGCAAGGGGCAGATCTTCTGCCTGGTCGAGGCACCCGACGCCGACGCCGCCAACACCGTCCACCGCGAGGCCCACGGTCTCGTCGCCGATCAGATCTTCCAGGTCCAGGAGGGTGCCTGACCGGCTGAGCCCCTGGACAGGCTCGCATCGGAGGGGCAGGGTGCAGGGATGCGACGACTCGGCATCCTGCCCCTGGTCCTGTCCACCCTCCTCGCCGTCGGCGTGGCCCTCGCCCCGGCGACGCTCGCCTCGTCCGGCAAGGCCGGGCACGGGGCGTCCGGGTCGCACGGCCACGGAGGTCACTCGTTGTCCTGGAAGGAGACGGTGGTCGATGCCGACCAGAGCTTCCGGGGCCTCGACGCGGTCAACCGTCGTACGGCGTGGGTCAGCGGCGGCAGCGCCACCGACGGGGCGCCGGGCCGCATCTTCCGGACGACTGATGGGGGCCGGACCTGGGCCGACCTGACCCCGCCCGGCACCGAAGGGCTGCTGTTCCGCGACGTCGAGGCCCGCAGCGCCCGCGTCGCGACCGTGCTCGCGATCGGGCCGGGTGACTCCTCGCGCATCTACCGCACCACCAACGGCGGCGCGAGCTGGGACGCGGCGTTCGTCAACGACGACCCGGCCGCCTTCTATGACTGCATGGCCTTCTATCCCGGCGGCCGCCGTGGGCTCGTGATGAGCGACCCGGTCGACGGGAAGTTCCGCATCCTCGCAACCGACGACTTCGGCGCCAGCTGGTCGGTGCTCCCGAGCGACGGGATGCCCGACGCGTCGACCGAGTACGGCTTCGCCGCCAGCGGCGACTGCCTGGTCACCGTCGGCCGGACGGCCTACTTCGGCTCCGGTGGCGGACAGGCCCGCGTCTTCCGGTCCGACGACTTCGGCCGCACCTGGAGCGCGTCCGACTCCGCCATCCCGCCGGGTGAGTCCGCCGGCGTCTTCGCGCTGGCGTTCCGCACGCCCCGCATCGGGGTCGCGGTCGGCGGTGACTTCGCCGAGCCGGCCGACGGCGTGGACGCGATCAGCACGACCCGCGACGGCTCGACCTGGACCAGCGCCGGCGACCCGGCACACCTCGCCGAGGACGTCGCCTACCTGCCGCGCCTGAAGCACGCGCTCGTGATCACCGGCGAGTCCGGTGACGTGATGGGCACCAGCGTCAGCCTCGACGGCGGCAGCAGCTGGCGCCAGATCAGCGACAGCGGCTACCACGCCCTCGACTGCACCGCCGACGGCTCCTGCTGGGGTGCCGGCGGCGACGGCCGCGTGGCCGTCGTACGCGTCACGCACTAGGCGGCTCGCCTCCAGGCCCCCATACGGCGTACGGCGCGCGGCGCGACTCACTCGCCGTCGGCGATAGGTGCGGCCTCCTCGGGGACCGGGACGAGGCACACCTCGGTGATGGCGTGGGCGCCGACGGCGCGAACCTCGATGCGCCACCCGCGGGTCAACGGCAGCGACTCTCCAGGGGAGTCCGGGATATGGCCGAGTCCGACCAGCAGCAGCCCGGCGACGGTGGTGTAGCCACCCGCGGGCAGGTCGTCGACCTGGATGCCGAGGTCGACCAGGTCGTGCACGGGGAAGGACCCCGGGACGACGTAGGAGCCGTCGGAGGACCGCTCGAGGTCGATCACGTCGGAGTCGGTCTCGTCATAGATCTCGCCCACGATCTCCTCGAGCAGGTCCTCGAGGGTGACGACGCCGTCGACCTGGCCGTGCTCGTCGATCACGATCGCGAGCTGGGCGCGCGCCTGCTTGAAGGCGCGCAGCGCGGCGTCGACCGGGAGCATGTCCGGCAGGAACAGTCCCGGTGTCGCGACCTCCCGGACGGGACCGGACCCGCCATCGGCGACCGCAGCCCAGTGGACGACGCCTTCGACCCGCTCGGGGTTGTCGCGCGCCAGCAGCGGTGCGCGGGAGTGCCCGGACTCGGCGAGGGCCGACCTCGCCTCCTCCTGGGACATGTCCGGGTCGAGCCACAAGACAGCCGCACGCGGCACGAGCACCTCGCGCAGGCGGCGGTCGTGCAGCTCGAGGGCACCGGTGATGATCTCGCGCTGCTCGGGGTTGAGCACCCGGTGGGTGCGGACCATCTCGCGCAGCTCGTCAGGGCTGATGTCCTCGGGCTCGTCGCCGGGACGCCCACCGAGAAGCCGCACCACCGCGTCCGTCGCGAAGCCCAGGACGGCAACAGCGGGTCGCGCCAGACTCGCCAGGAAGTCCAGCGGGCCGGCGACCACCCGCGCCCAGCCGAGCGGCCGCTGCATGGCGATCCGCTTGGGCGCCAGCTCGCCGAAGACGAGGGTGAGGAAGCTCAGCACGAGTGTCACCACGGTGATCGCCACCGCCTCGGCCGCGTTGCCGAAGAAGGAGAACGACGGCACCAGCGGCTCGGCGAGCGAGACCGCGGCGGTGGCGGACGCCAGGAAACCGGCGAGGGTGATCCCGATCTGGATCGTGGCCAGGAAGCGCGTGGGGTTGCGGGCGAGCCTCACCAGCCGGAGCCCACGGGCGCCGCCCTCGCGCTCGAGCTGTTTGAGCTGGCTCTCCCTCAAGGAGACCAGGGCCATCTCACTGCCTGCGAACACTGCGTTGACGAGGACCAGGACGAGCACGAGCAGCACGTCGGTCGGATAGCCAGACACCTGGTCGGCACACCACCTTGGATGAGTCGGAGTTGCCTTTCAGCATGCCAGGCGGAAGCGCTCCACCCCAGGGGCGCGATAGCGTCACGGCCATGACGGTCGAGCTCGCCCACGACATCCACGGTGACGGCCCGTTGCTGGTCCTCATCCACGGCATCACCGAGAACCGGCAGACCTGGGACCCGCTCCTGGAGGACCTGGCCACGGATCACCGCGTCCTGCGCGTCGACCTCCGCGGACACGGGGACTCGCCCACCGGCGACAGCTATGGCGTCGACGAGCTCGCCGCCGACGTCCACGCACTCGTCGACGAGCGTCCGCTGGTCGTCGGTCACTCGCTGGGCGGCATGGTCGCGACGGCGTACGGCGCCATGTTCGACGCCCGCGGCATCGTCAACGTCGACCAGTCGCTCGACCTCGCGCCCCTCCAGGCCGGCCTGGTGGAGCAGGCACCGGTGCTGCGGAGCGAGGCGTTCCCGCTGTTCATCGACGCGTTCTTCGAGACGATGCGCGGCGTGCTCGACGAGGACGAGTGGGCCCGCGTCAGCGGCCTGCGGCGAGCCGACCAGGAGGTCGTCCTCGGCATCTGGTCGGTCCTGCTCGACAGCAGCCCCGAGGAGCTCGCGGCCGTCGTCGGCCGGATCGTCGGCGGCCTCACGGCCCCCTACCTGTCGCTGCACGGCATGGACCCCGGCCCGGCCTACGCCGAGTGGCTCCAGGGCCACATCCCCCAGGCCCAGGTGGAGGTCTGGCCGGACCTCGGCCACTACCCGCACCTGGCGCGGCGGCAGGAGTTCCTCGACCGGCTGCGCGCCTTCGAGCTCGCGGTCCCGGCCGAATAGCCGAGATCCACGGTCGAGAAATCGCCCGAGGACCCCTGGACGCCCTACCGTAGACGGGTGAACCACCAACCGGACACGGGTTCGGACACTTCCCCCGAGCTGACCTTCGCCGACCTCGGCCTCGGTCCGGCGATGCTCAAGGCCCTCCGCGATGTCGGCTACGAGACGCCGACCGCCGTCCAGGCCGAGACCATCCCGCCCCTGCTCGCCGGCCATGACGTCGTCGGCCTCGCGCAGACCGGCACCGGCAAGACCGCCGCTTTCGCGCTGCCCGTGCTCGAGCAGCTCGACACGCACCAGAAGCTGCCGCAGGCGCTGGTCCTCGCGCCCACCCGTGAGCTCGCCGTCCAGGTCTGCGAGGCGTTCGAGAAGTACGCCGCCCACATGCGCGGCGTGCACGTGCTTCCCGTCTATGGCGGTCAGGGCTACGGCGTCCAGCTCTCCGCGCTGCGCCGCGGCGTCCACGTGGTCGTGGGCACCCCAGGCCGGATCATGGACCACCTCGAGAAGGGCACCCTCGACCTGTCACAGCTGCGCTTCTGCGTGCTCGACGAGGCCGACGAGATGCTCACCATGGGCTTCGCCGAGGACGTCGAGACGATCCTCGCCACCACGCCGGACGACAAGCAGGTCGCGCTGTTCTCCGCGACGATGCCGCCGGCGATCCGCAAGCTCGCCCAGCGCTACCTCCACGACCCGGTCGAGGTCCACGTCAAGGGCAAGACGGCCACGGCCGCCAACATCTCCCAGCGCTACCTGACCGTCAGCTACCCGCAGAAGGTCGACGCCCTCACCCGCATCCTCGAGGTCGAGAACTTCGAGGGCATGATCGTCTTCGTCCGCACCAAGAACGAGACCGAGACCCTCGCCGAGAAGCTCCGGGCCCGCGGGTTCTCCGCCGAGGCCATCAACGGTGACATCGCCCAGCCGCAGCGTGAGCGGACGGTCAACCGGCTCAAGTCGGGCAAGCTCGACATCCTGGTCGCCACCGACGTCGCCGCCCGCGGCCTGGACGTCGAGCGGATCAGCCACGTCGTCAACTACGACATCCCGACCGACACCGAGTCCTATGTGCACCGCATCGGTCGCACCGGCCGGGCCGGACGCAGCGGCGCGGCGATCTCGTTCGTGACGCCGCGCGAGCGCTACCTGCTCAAGCACATCGAGAAGGCCACCCGCCAGCCGCTCACCGAGATGAAGATGCCCTCGGTCGAGGACATCAACACCACGCGACTGAGCCGCTTCGACGACCAGATCACGGCCGCGCTGACGGCGCCCGAGTTCGGACAGTTCCGCGACATCGTGTCCCACTACGTCCGCGAGAACGACGTCCCCGAGGTCGACGTGGCCGCGGCACTGGCGATCGTGATGCAGGGCGACAAGCCGCTGCTGCTCGAGCCCGACCCGGAGCCCGAACCCCAACGTGGCAAGGGAAGTCGCGTCCCGGGCAAGGAGCGCGAGCCGCGTCGTCCCGGGTCGTCCGACGGCGACCGCACGTCCTATCGGCTCGCGGTCGGCAAGCGCCACAAGGTGGAGCCTCGCCAAATCGTGGGGGCGCTCGCCAACGAGGGCGGGCTGTCGCGGTCCGACTTCGGGCGGATCAGCATCCGGATGGACCACAGCATCGTCGAGCTGCCCAACAACCTCGACGCCTCGGTGCTCGACAAGCTCCGGGAGACCCGGATCTCGGGCAAGCTGATCGACATCCGACCCGACACCGGCGGCGCGCCACGCGAGTCGCGCGGCTACCAGGGCAACAAGGAGCGGCGCCCTGCGGGCCGTCGAAAGTACTGACCCCGTCTTAGCAAGCCGATAAGCGCCACACCGTGGGACTCCCTGCGAGGCCGGTCAGGCAGACCTATCTTGGGCAGGTGGACTGGACCAGTTATGCCGCCGCCTTGTTCGACCTCGACGGGGTCGTGACGCCCACCGCCGAGGTCCACATGCGCGCCTGGGACGTGATGTTCAACGACTACCTCACCTCCCGCGGCGACGGTCAGCCCGCCTACACCGACGCCGACTACTTCGCCTACGTCGACGGCAAGCCCCGCTACGACGGGGTCGCCTCGTTCCTGGAGTCACGCGGCCTCGACCTCCCCTACGGCGACCCGGGCGACCCACCCGGCGCCGAGACCGTGTGCGGCCTGGGCAACCGCAAGAACGACGCCTTCAACGAGGTGCTCCACGCCGACGGGGTCGACCCCTACCCGGGCTCGCTGCGGCTCGTGCAGAAGCTCCACGATCAGGGATTCCCGATGGCGATCGTCTCGTCGTCGCGCAACGCCCCCGACGTGCTCGAGGTCGCGGGCCTGGCGTCGTACTTCCCCGTCGTCATGCACGGCGGCGTCGCCGCCGAGCGCGGCCTGGCCGGCAAGCCGGCACCCGACACGTTCATCGCGGCCGCCCGCGACCTCGGCGTCGCCGTCGAGCTCAGCGTCGTGCTGGAGGACGCGATCAGCGGCGTCACAGCCGGGCATGCCGGCCACTTCGGACTGGTCGTCGGCGTCGACCGCGGCGTCGGTGCCGACGCCCTCACCGAGGCCGGCGCCGACCTCGTCGTGTCCGATCTCGAGGAGCTGCTCTGATGGTGTTCCACCCGACCTCGGCCGACCCCCTCGACCGCAGCCGTTTCCCGCTCGACCCCTGGGCTCTCGTCGAGACCCGGTTCGACGCCTCCGACCTCGGCGTCACCGAGTCGCTGTTCAGTGTCGCCAACGGCTACCTCGGCCTGCGCGGCAACTTCGAGGAGAGCCGCGACGCCTATGTCGACGGCACCTTCGTCAACGGCTTCCACGAGACCTGGCCGATCCTGCACGCCGAGGAGGCCTACGGCCTGGCGCGCGTCGGGCAGAGCATCGTCAACGCGCCCGACCCCAAGGTGATCCGGCTCTATGTCGACGACGAGCCGCTCGAGCTGTCCAGCGCGGACCTGCTGGAGTACGAGCGACTGCTCGACTTCCGCGCCGGCGTCCTCACCCGCCACCTCGTCTGGCGTACGCCGAGCGGCAAGCGCGTGCAGGTCAACAGCCGGCGGATGGTGTCGCTCGCCCAGAAGCACCTGGCCGTGATGACCTTCGAGGTCACCCTGCTCGACGGTCGTGGACCGGTCCAGCTGTCCTCCCAGCTGCTGAACCGCCAGGACCGCGAGCTCGAGCACCCCGCGATCGAGGCCCCGGCGGCACCGATCGCCGACCCCCGGAGGGGCGAGAAGCTCCGGCGCCGCGTGCTGATCTCCCAGGTCGCGCAGATCGAGGAGGACACCGGCCGGATCCAGCTCGGCTATCGATGTGCCGAGAGCGGCATGACCCTCGGGGTGGTCGTCGACCACAGCATCGACGCGCCCGTCGACGTACGCAGCCAGGCCCACATCTCCGAGGACGAGGGCAAGATGATCTACCGCCTCCAGATGGAGGCCGGGCAGACCGTCACCCTCACCAAGCTCGTCTCGATGCACACCGCCAGCCAGGTCCCGGCCCGCGAGCTGATCGACCGCGCGGAGCGGACCCTCGACCGCGCAGCCGAGGAGGGGGTCGAGCAGCAGTTCGCGGCCCAGCGCGAGTGGCTCGACGACTTCTGGGCCCGCTCCGACGTCGAGCTGCCCGGCCAGCCCGAGCTCCAGCAGGCCGCGCGGTGGAACCTCTTCCAGATCATCCAGGCCGCCGGCCGCGCCGAGACCCAGGGCATCCCCGCCAAGGGCCTGACCGGGTCCGGCTACGGCGGTCACTACTTCTGGGACACCGAGATCTATGTGATGCCGTTCCTGACCTACACGTCACCGGACGCGGCCCGCAACGCCATGCGCTTCCGCTACCTGATGCTCCCGGCCGCCCGCCGACGGGCGCGCGAGGTCAGCCAGCGCGGCGCGCTCTTCCCGTGGCGGACCATCAACGGTGAGGAGGCGTCGGCGTACTACGCGGCCGGCACCGCGCAGTACCACATCGATGCCGACGTGGCCTATGCGCTGAGCCAATACGTGGGTGCCACCGGCGACACGGAGTTCCTGCACCACGAGGGGATCGACATCTTCGTCGAGACCGCGCGGCTGTGGGCCGACCTGGGTTTCTGGCGGCGCGAGGACGGCCACTCGAGCTTCCACATCCACGGTGTCACCGGCCCCGACGAATACACCACGGTCGTCAACGACAACCTCTTCACCAACGTGCTCGCGCGCTTCAACCTGCGCCGCGCCGCCGACGCGGTCAACGAGGTGCGGGCCTCCGACCCCGATGCCTATGACCAGCTCGTGCGCCGCACCAGGCTGCGCGAGGACGAGATCCAGGAGTGGCGCGAGGCCGCCGCCGGGATGAGCATCCCCTACGACGACAAGGTCGGGATCCACCCGCAGGACTCCCACTTCCTCGACCGCGAGATGTGGGACCTCGAGAACACCCCGGCCGACGTACGACCGCTGCTGCTGCACCACCACCCGCTGGTGATCTATCGCTTCCAGGTGCTCAAGCAGGCCGATGTCGTCCTCGCGCTGTTCCTCCAGGGGGAGGAGTTCACCTATGAGGACAAGCTGGCCGACTTCTCCTACTACGACCCGATCACGACCGGCGACTCGACGCTGTCCGCGGTCGTGCAGTCGATCATGGCGGCCGAGGTCGGCTTCCACGAGCTGGCGCTGAGCTATTTCCAGGAGGCGGCCTACGTCGACCTCGCCAACCGCCACGCCAACACCCCCGACGGCGTCCATGTCGCGTCGACCGGCGGGGTGTGGGGGGCGCTCGTCTTCGGCTTCGGTGGCTTCCGCGACCTCGGCGCCGGCCAGTGGTGCTTCGACCCGCGACTGCCCGACACCTGGGACGGGCTGGTCTATCGGCTCACGCTGCGCGGCACCCGGCTGCGGGTGGACCTCCAGCGCGAGCAGGCGACGTTCCAGATCGAGGACGGCCCCGGACCGCTGTCCTTCGACATCCGCGGTCAGAGCGTGACCGTGACCCCCGGCGCCCCCGTCACCGTGCCCCTCCTCGACCAGGGCCCCCGCATCGCCGGCGAGCCCGCCAACCCCGCCGGCACCGTCCGCGCCGACGGCACCGTCATCTCCGCCACCGTTCCTCGTGGGGACTGACGGGGGGGGACAGTTTCCCCGAGTACGCGGGGAAACTGTCACTTACTGGCTGAAATATCGGTCAGCAAGTGCCGGTTTCTGTCAGTAGGTGTGACGCCCGGGACCGGCGGTACGGCGACGTCCCGGGCGTACAACGTCAGGCCGGCTCGTCGGGTCCGAGCCACTCCTTCGCGGCGACGACGAGCGCCCGTACGCCGACCTCGATCGTCGGGTCGATGACCGGGGCATAGAGCGGCGAGTGGTTGGACGGGAGGCCGGCGAGGACCCGGGTGATCGCCTCGAGCCCTGTGGCCTCGCGGAAGTGCGCTGGGTCGGCCCCGCCGAGAAGCCAGTAGACACACGGCACTCCGGCCTCCTCGGCGAACATGCCGACGTCCTCGCTCCCCGTGACCGGGCCGGGGTCGACGACCATCCCCACCCCGCCGAGCGGCCCGGTCGTGCGCACGCACGCGTCCGGGTCGTTGCTCACCATCGGGAACGACTCGGTCGTCTCGATGTCCGGCGCCCGCTGAGCCCCCGACGCCGCGGCCTCGGCGTTGACGATCCGCGCGATCGCGGCCAGCACCCGCGCCCGGACGTGGACGTCATAGGTGCGCACGCTGATCTCGAGCACCGCGTCGTCCGGGATGATGTTGACCTTGGTCCCGGCGTGCAGTGTCCCGACGGTGACCACGGCCGTCTCGCCGCCGGCGACCTCGCGCGACACCACGCCTTGCAGCCGCATCACCACCGCGGCCGCCATCACGACCGGGTCGACGGTCGTCTCGGGGCGCGAGCCGTGGCCGCCCGACCCGTGCAGGGTGACCTTGAGGGCGTCGTACGCCGCGAAGGCCGGCCCGGGATGCAGGCCGAGCGCGCCCGCGGGCAGTGGTGAGACGTGCTGGCCGAGGACGACGTCGGGGCGGCCGAACCGGTCATAGAAGCCGTCCTCGATCATCGCTCGGGCGCCCGCGCCGAGCTCCTCCGCCGGCTGCACGACCACCTGAAGCGTGCCGGACCACGTCGGGTCGGCGGCCAGCTCGGCGGCCGCCCCGAGCAGGCAGGTGACGTGCATGTCGTGGCCGCATGCGTGCATGACGCCGACGTCGTTGCCGTCGGGATCGGTGCCGCGCGCCGTCGAGGCATAGTCCAGCCCGGTCCGCTCCTCGACGGGCAGCGCATCCATGTCCGCGCGGACCAGCACCGTCGGCCCCTCACCACGCTTGAGCAGACCAACCACGCCGGTCCGGCCGACCTCCGTCGCAACCTCGAACCCCAGTGCCTGAAGGGATTCCGCGGCGATGCCCGCCGTACGCGTCTCCTGGAACGACAGCTCCGGGTGGGCATGCAGGTCGCGGTAGACCGCGGCCAGGGTCTCGGCGTCACCGGCGCGAGTGACGAGGGTCGGCTGGGTCATGGGGTGCCTCCGATGGGAAGGTGCTGACGCCGCGCGGTCAGAGCGCGGCGATGGTGCGTGCCACTGCGGCGACCGGGCGGCGGGCGTAGGCCCAGCCCGGCTTGCGCAGCAGGAACGACCAGCGGTCGCTCCAGGTGGTGGCCGACGCGATGTCCTCGGCGATGTCGCGCCACTCGTGGGTCGCGATCACCACCGGGTTGAAGGAGTCGATGTTCCTGGTCAGCCCATAGACGACCGGCTCGTCCTCCGGCTCGAAGGTGCCGAACAGCTTGTCCCAGATGATCAGGATGCCGCCGTGGTTGCGGTCGAGGTACTGCCGGTTCGAGCCGTGGTGCACCCGGTGGTGGGACGGGCTGTTGAAGACCTCCTCGACCCGACCGATCTTGCGGATCGCCTCGGTGTGAACCCAGAACTGGTAGAGCAGGTTGAGGCCCCGCGCCTGCTCGATGAGCGCCGGCCGCACGCCGACCAGCGCGAGCGCGCCGTAGGGCACGTTCGTGGTCAGGCTCTCCGCCACCGACTGCCGCAGCGCGGTCGAGAGGTTGTAGCGCTCGCTGGAGTGGTGGGTGACGTGCACGGCCCACAACCAGCGCGACTCGTGGCTGAGCCGGTGGTTCCAGTAGTAGAGGAAGTCCCACCCGACGATCGCCACCGCCCACGCGAGCTTGCCGTTGCCGAGGTCGACCGGCGACTTCTCGAAGAGGCGCTTCCCGCTCGTCATCACCGCCCACGTCGTCGACGCCACCAGGGCCGACGAGAACACCGCGCTGACCGCCAGCCCCCCGTGCACCCTCCCCGCGAGGTGCCCGGTGTTGTCCGCCGAGGTGCCCGGTGTTGTCCGCCGAGGTGCCCGGTTGTGCCCGTCGAGGTGGGAGCCGGGTCCACTCGCCGGGGCCTGCCGCAGCCGGGCCAGCTCCTCCTGGGCCTCGCGCACGTGGGCGGGGACCGTCTGGGGCTCGGGCAGCGAGCCGTCGCGCAGGCGGCGTCGTACGACGTCACCGACCGTGGTGGCGACCGCCGTCACCGCCCCGATGCCCAGGAGGACTTTGCCGTAGCGGCCGACCCCCGGAGTGACCGGGTCGAGCACCTTCTTGGCGACGTACGGCGCGATCAGGCTTCCGACGCCCATCGACAGGCTCGCGAGCGTGTCATGGAGCTGGTAGTCGCCGGCTCGCGTCCCCGCCGGGACAGGGTGGCGGCGCTGCCACAGGTATTCGGCGCCCATCGCTCCGAAGAACGCCGGGATCGCTGCCACCGTCAGGTCGACCTTCACCGGGCCATCATGCCCCGCGC
>Ga0209023_10002829_pt1 | contig 21196 bp, 19 predicted proteins | sample LakOneMetagenome_FD_187468 | JGI IMG/M metagenome (GOLD analysis project Ga0209023, IMG submission 187468) | Freshwater and sediment microbial communities from Lake Erie, Canada (SPAdes) (version 2) | ecosystem: Environmental > Aquatic > Freshwater > Lentic | place: Lake Erie, Canada...
AGCTCCGGTCCGCCGAACGGGTGCTCGGGGAACGCCGGAGCGTACCCGGCGGCGAGCAGTATCCGGTTACGGTCGCGAAAGGGGATCTGCAGCCGATCACCGAGACGCAGCAGCATTTCTCGCCCGGGCTTGGAGCGGCCGGTCTCGACGAAACTCAGGTGCCGCGCCGATACACCTGCATCAATCGCGAGCTCCAACTGGGTCAATCGGCGCCGTTGCCGCCACTCCCGCAGCAGCGGTCCGACGGAGTCTGACCCGGCAGAACTGTTGGTTGCCATTTGCACCGACTGTAGCCAGATCGGGATCACCATTCCATTACCTGTAGGTAATCGACAGCACGACCTGCGACCGCGACGATCACCGGTATCACCGTGAGGAGGACGAAATGACTGTATTGCTTCGACGGCTGGTCTGCGCCGCCGGCGGCGCCCTGATGGTCGTCGCACTCTTTCTGCCGTGGGCACAGGGACAGGACGCTGATCGCATCGCATGGGGGTTGTGGAAGGTCACTCTTCCGCTCTGCGTGGCGGTAGCTGGGTGTGCGTTGACCACGGCGATCACCGGCGGACGGTTCGGCCTGAACCGGCCCGATGTTTCGATTGTCGGCGCAACCGATGCCCTCGGCGTCATCACCACGATCACGTTGGCCTGGCTGTTGTTTCACGAGTTCCCCGCGAACGCCACCCCGCAGCCAGCCCTCGTCCTGGCGCTGTTAGCGGCAGCCGCAGCAGCTTTTGCCGCGGCGGACTACCGCCCGCTGCGCGGAGCGCCGTGGTTTCCGCGACTAGTAGACGAGCACGGCGATCCCGATCATCAGTATCGCGATATCAGAAGTGATGAGGTTCGCCGGTGACGTGGTGGTCGGCGTAGTTGAGGCCTTCCCGGACGAGCCTGCTCAGGTGGCCATCGACCAGCCGGTAGATAACGTGGCGCCCCTCTCGGCGGGTGGCGACCAGCCCGGCGAACCGTAGCTTTGCCAAGTGCTGGCTGATCGAGGTGCGTGAGCTCCCAGTCGTGGCTGTCAACGCGGCGACGTCGGACTCGCCCTGCGCCAGCAACCACAACAGATGCAGCCGGGTCGAGTCCGCGAGCATTCGGAACAGGTCGCTGGCGGTGTCCAGACGTTGCTGATCCGGTTCGGCGTCATGGCGGAGACTGGCGGTCGGCAACTCGGCCGGCGCCGGATCACCTGATCCTGATCGCGGCATCCGGACCACCTTCCCGCTACCTGTTCGCCGCCCCGACCGGCCGCCAGAGCGCAAAAGCTGTTCCCGCGGCGAGTGTAGCGACCACAGCGAGCACCGTGGCGGCGGCGGGCTGGCCGAACAACGCGCCGATCCATCCAGCGATCGGATACGTCAGCAGGAAGCAGGCATGCGACAACGAGAACTGCGCGGTGAATACCGCGGTGCGATTGTCGAGGGTCGAGTTGCGGCGTAACAGCCGTGCCGACGGAGTGTTGATCATGGAGGTGGCCGCACCCAACACCACCCACAGTCCGCCCAGCTCAATCCAGCCAACCACCGGGCCTTGATGCGCGACCAGGAACACCGCGGTGGCACCCAACGCAATAGCTGACAGCACGGCGCCGCTCAGCATCACGGTCCGGTCATCGATGGTGCGCAGCAGTCGCGGCACACTCAGCGCGATGGCCATCGACCCGCCGCCATAGCAGGCCAGGGCGATCGCCAAACCGGACTGCGGCGCGCCGAGCAGGTCTCGCACGTAGATCACAGTGTTGACGACGACCAACCCCGTCGCCGCAGCCACGGCCAGGTTCAAAGCCAAAAGCGCGCGCAACTCGCAACGGCGGCCCATCGCTCGCACGCCGGCCAGAATCCGGTTGAGCAGCGGCTCGCGGCCCTCCGGCATCGGTAACGTCGGCAGGTGGCTGGTCAGCACCAAGACCGCCGAGGCGGCAAACCCGGCGACCGTGCCCAAAAACATTGAGTGATAAGACATCACAGTCAACAATGCGGCAGCCAGCATAGGGCTCAACAACGATTCCAGGTCGTAGGCCAACCGCGACATCGACAGCGCCTGGGTGTACTCGTCCTCATCGGGCAGCACCGACGGTATGACTGACTGGAACGCCGGGGTGAACGTGGCGGAGGCCGCCTGCAGTACGAACACCAGCACGTAGATCTGCCAAACCGCGTCGACGAACGGCAACAACAAGGCCACACCACCGCGCACGACGTCGGCGCCCACCAGCAAAAGCCGGCGCGGAATCCGATCGGTCACCGCGGCCATCAGCGGGGCCACCGCCACATAGGCCACCATCTTGATCGCCAACGCGGTCCCCAACACGCCGCCGGCCTGACCGCCGGCCAAGTCATACGCCAGCAGACCCAGCGCGACCGTCAACAAGCCGGTACCCACCAACGCGACAACTTGGGCGGCGAACAATCGCCGAAACACAGCATCTTTCAGCGCGCCGGGCATCAGCCCAACCCGAATCGGACGATTCGTCACGCACCCCATTATCACCTACATATACGCACATGCGCACATATGGGTTGTTTGTTTTTGCCGTCCAGCCCGAGTTGGGCCGATCACTCCGCGCGATCAACGCCCTAAGCGGTTTGACCCAACTCGGGAGCCGTGGACAGCCTGTTTGCAGACCCCTAGGGGCGGAGGCATCCGCCCTCACGCATTCGTCGACTGTACGTCATTGACTCATAGTCAATCGGTTCGTAGCATGAGCCTGGAAGTTATAGCACCAAGATCGACACGCCACGTGCGCGGATGGTGGCGAGACAGCGAGGGTGAATCGTATGACCGAGCGACATCAGCGATGGTCGGTGTGGCTGGGATTAGGGTTCTTGCCGCTCTTCTTCCTCGGATTCGCCGTAGCCGGCTGGGTCCCCCCACCCGGGCCCAATATGTCGATGTCCGAAGTTCAACAGATGTTCGTCGGAGGTGGCACGTCAATTGGCATCGGCTTGCTGATCTTGACCAGTGGGGCATCACTCTTGGCGTTCCTGGGAGCAGCCATCACACATCAAATCCGGCGTTGCGTCGGCTTCCAATCCCCGCTGGGAACCGCGCAAAGCCTGGCGGCAGCTTGCTTGATTCTGGAATTCATAGTGCCGCAAATGATTTGGCAGGCTGCTCGCTACCGGCCCGAGCGTAACCCCGAACTGATTCAGTTGTGTTTCGACCTCGGATGGCTCATGTTCATCGGGGTGGTGAGTACTGCGATGGTGCAGATGCTGCTGCTGGCCGTGGCTGTTTTGCAGGATCCACGCCGCCAGCCCCTGGTGCCGCGATGGGTTGCGTACCTGAGCATTTGGGCAGCAATCAGCGTCGCGGCTGGAGGGTTCTGCGTCTTCGTCCAGACCGGCCCGTTGACCTGGAACGGGGTGATCGGCTTTTGGCTTCTCGCAACCGCGTTCTTTGTCTGGATCGTCGCCATCTCATGGGCTATGTTGAAGGCCACCAAACGTTCCGACGATGTCGACCAGGCACTGCCAGGCTGGGCGCAGAACGTTGCGCCCAAAGAAGCCATTCTGGTGAGTGCTGGTCTTTCGTCGCGCTAGATCGAATGCAGCTGTTTTCGTTCAGACCCAACTGCCCTCGAACTACTCGCGGAACACAAATCATGCCGCATGAGGTCCGACGTGTGGGACCTCGCGCCGTCAGTGCCTTAGCAATGGAGGGGCCTTGTTGACCGAAGAATCGAAAGACTCTTTTGATACCGTGATTGTCGGTGCAGGTGCGGGCGGGGTTGCTGCGGCAGCACTACTGCACCACAAAGGCTATCGAACTCTCTTGGTCGAAGCCGAACCGCAAGTGGGCGGACGCGCTTCAACAATCAGAGTCGACGGGTACGGGATCAACACCGGGGCGCAAATATTCGAACTTGGCGGCGCTAACGCGGAGCTGTTCGAAGATGTAGGTGTCCAGATCCGCGCCCGCAAGCAGGCCATACCGCTAGTGCTGCGGCTTGGACGGCGGGATATCCAGGTGATGAGTGGCTTCTCCGGGATGCTGGTTAATAAGGTAGTCATACCAACCATCGGCGGTTTGGCTCGCCGATTCGGCTGGTTCCGCCCCTCCGCGGATCTAACGCTAGCTGAGTGGCTGATCCAGCTGCGTGTCTCCGAGTCCGTACGCAGGTTGGTGCGCAATCTCTCGAGTGCCATGTTCGCTGCTGAACCCTGCGATGTCTCAGCCCAGGTCTTCTTCGACTACCTCACAAAGAAGGGGGGAATGAACCCCTACGGAGCCCATCCCGACGGGTCGATCGGGCCTTGGCAGGACCTTGTCGACCACTATCAGCGGTCCGGAGGAAATTTGCTGCTGAAAACCAGAGTCGTCGGGATCGACGTCGGGTCGTCGGGACTCGTTGATGGGCTACGCCTAGAGGATAACGAGGGGCTGGTGACCACAGTCCACACCAAGTCCGTCGTCAGCAACGTCGGCCCTGTGGCCACAGGAAATTTAATCGACGAAAACTGCTGGCCCTCTGGCTATCTCGCGTCCCTGCTGGAAAAGGACTACCCGGGCACGCTGATTACGCTCAACTTCTCGACGTCCAAACCGATTCCAAACCTGAAGACCCTCACCTTCTTTGGATTGACCAGGCGGATGGCCTACGCGGCCTATGTCAGCGGTCCGTCCCCGCGACTCGCCCCTCCGGGAAAGCATCTCTACTGTGTGTCCAGTACCCCGCACCCGGCCAGTTCTGGATTCGATACCGACACCGAGGTTCAGTTGCTTAAAGAGGAGGCTGCGGCAGCATTTCCCGGCTTCTCCGACGCGCATATCATCTCCGTTGCGGTGTGTACGGGCGACTGGCCTGGTCAACGGGCAATTCCAGGTAGGGATTGGCCGAACGAGACTCCGATTCCAAATCTGTGGAACGTGGGTGACGGCGCCAGACCTCCACTCGGAGCGGGGCTCAGCGGCTGCGTCGAGTCTGCCCGTCTTGTGGTCACCGCTGTCGACCTATACCACCGCAAGGGAAGATGATGGCACCCCTGCATATGGCGAGCTCAAGGCCGCAAGCTGACGAAGAACGACGGCAACACATCCCGGGTGAGCCCGGCCTGTGGGTCCTACTCTTCGCGGATCTCACGGTTTTCGGAGCGCTTTTCATCGTTTATCTCGTCAAAAGAGGCCAGGAGCCGGAACTGTTTGCCGAGTCCCAGGCGCTGCTCAACCGTAACTCCGGCGCGATCAACACCTTGATCTTGTTGACGAGCTCAGTCCTGATCGTTTTCGCGTTTCAAACGCTTCAGTCCAGAGGTCCCGGTGCGTTGGCGAGTCGACTGCTGTTCTCGGGAATTCTGATTGGCGCGTGCTTCGTGGTGGTCAAGGCGATTGAATACCAGGAGAAGTTCGCTGCAGGAATCACCTGGAACACCAACAACTTCTTCATGTATTACTTCGTTCTCACCGGCTTGCATCTCGCGCACGTTCTCGTCGGGCTTGGCGTGCTGATGGCTCTTTTGCCGATCACACGCGGTCCCAGCGTGACGTCGCAGCAAGTGGCGTTCTTCGAAGGAAGTGGCTGCTTCTGGCATATGGTCGACCTACTCTGGATCGTCATTTTCCCTCTAGTCTTCTTAGTGCGGTGAAATGATGGCACTGGTATTGCGCAGTCGCACAACGCTTGCGTGGCTGATTCTGATAGTTCTGACGCTCGTGTCATGGGTTTTGGGCACGCAGACAGGCGCAGTCGATTCGGCACATTTCGCAGCGAGCCTGTTCATTTTCCTCGTCGCAATCTTCAAGGTCCGCATCATCGGGCTGTACTTCATGGACTTACGCGAAGCGCCTGTCGGACTCAGGCAACTCTTCGATGTGTACTGTGCCGTGCTTTTGGTTGCGTTGTCTGGTGTATATCTGTTCGGCTGACCGACCGGACGCCATGAGGTGGGTCGCACACCGACGATGCTCGATTTCAGGCGCTGACCGAGCCGCAACTGATACTGCGAACGCCTGCTCGCAATGCTGGAAGCTGCACTGTCCCACTGCGGCAGGACGCGCCGCCGCGCGAATCCTGGAATTGCGCGACGACGGCGAAACCTGTGTCGTGGTGACGATCGACCTGAGATTCCTGTCCGGCTTAATGCCCAGTTATGGGACTAGTCGGGGTCGGTAGGCTCGACGGGTGGTGTGGATTCGGCGGGCCCGTTCCTGCGCACCCTCACACTCCTGCGCAACGCGACCATCGACATCGACGGCGTCATCGCCGCTACCGCCGGCCCGATACCGCGAGCGCTGCCACGTGCACGGCGATCCCGATCAGCGGGCCGCACAGCAGCGCCACGATCGTCCGGTGCTCCAACTCCATCGGCAGCATCAACAGCCCGGCGGCGGCCACCGTCGCGCCCACCCAGCCCAGCGAGTACGCCCGATGCAGGGCGGCGGCCACCGTCGCGGCCCCGGTCACCGTCAGCACCGCGATCGCCACCGCGCCCGCGGTGAGCCAACCGAGTAGTGCCCCGGAGGTCACGTAGTCCTCGCCGAAGCCGACCCGCAGCAGCCACGGCCCGAGCAGGTACGCCAGCGTCACCCCGACCGCGCCGACACCGGCCACCAGCACCACCGGCGACACCAGGGCCCGCAGGCGGTGCCCGCGCTCGTCGACGAAGTGCGCAATCAGGTTGCCCTGCATGGCCGTCAGCGGCACCAGCAGCGGCGCCCGGGTCAGTGTCACCGCCAGAATCACCACACCGCCTGCAGCACCCAGCTCACCGGAGGTCGCCTGCAGCAGCACCGGGAACCCCATCACCAGAATCGCACTGGCCCCGGCCGCGGCCACCGCGTGCGAGGCACCCCGCAGGAACGACGAAGGCCGCTCGTGCGCCGTCAGACGCGCCGCCGAGCGCGCCGCGGGGGAGGTGATCAGCAGCAACAGCCAGGCCACCGACCCGGCCACCGTCGCCCACAGGAAACCGCCCAGCCCCCAACCGGCCAGCACCGTCGCGACGGCGACGGCCACCCGGATCCCCGCGTCGGTCACCATCAGCGCGCCGTACTGGGTCCAGCGGTTGTCGCCCGCCAGCACACCCAGCAGCGTTGCGTGCAGGCAGAAACACGCCAGGCCAACAGCCAGCAGCAGCACCGACAACACAGTGTGCTCGACGAACACGTGCCGGGCCCAGCCCACCGCCGTCCCGGCGATCAGCAGACCCGACACCAGCCCAACCCCGGCGGCCACCCGCATCGGGTGCGTGGTCGAGTCCGGCCCGGCGCCGATGTTCGCGGCCGAGCGCGCCGCACGATCCTCACCCGACAAAAGCGCCAGCCGGATCTCCCGGGTGGTCTGCTGCAACAGCCCGTTGGCCGCCCCGGTCACCAGACCGAAGGCGCCCCAGAACACCCCGAAGATCGAGAAGCCGGCCGGTTCCAGGAACCGCGCCGCCAGATACAGGACCAGATACCCGCAGATCGCCGTCACCACCGTCGCCGCGCCCACCCGCGTCATGCTTCCGCGGCTGATCGCGCCGCCGGTGGTCACGGCCCGAATTCCAGTTCCGGAACCGGGCGGGAGAACAGCCAGGCATCCCACAGCCAGTGCAGCGACGCGCTGGAGTACTTGGCGGCCAGGCCGGTGAAATCATCGGTCACGGCCGTCGAATGTCGATACCGGGTGGTCCAATCCTGCAGCAGCGCAAAGAACTTCTCGTCGCCGATGGTGTTGCGCAGCACGTGCAGGGTCAGCGCCCCCCGCTTGTACACCCGGTCGTCGAACATGTCCTTGGGCCCGGGATCGGCCAGCAGCAGATCCGCCGGGGCGTCGGAGAGCTTGCGGTAGTAGCGCCGCGCCAGGTCCGCCGCGGACAGCCCGCCGCCGTGCTCGGACCACAACCACTCGGCGTAGCAGGCGAACCCCTCGTGCAGCCAGATGTCGCGCCAGTGCCGCACCGTCACGCTGTTGCCGAACCACTGGTGCGCCAGCTCGTGGGCGATGAGTCGCTCCGAATCCTGGCTGCCGTCACAGTGATTGGCGCCGAAGATGGAAATGCCCTGCGCCTCCAGCGGAATTTCCAGGGTGTCATCGGTGATGACGACGGTGTACCCCGAGGACAGCGGGTAGGGCCCGAACAGCTTGGTGAACAGCTTCATCATCTGCGGCTGCCTGCCGAAGTCGACGTCGAGGTTGCGCCGCAACCGTGCCGGCAGTACCGCCTGCATGGGCACCGGGGATTTCGACATCCGGACCAGCTCGTACATGCCGATCTGCAGGGTCACCAGATACGTCGACGTCGGCTCGTGCAGCTCGTAGGTCCAGGTGGTCTGCCCGGCGCGCACCCGCTTGGACACCAGTTCGCCGTTGGCCAGCACCAGGTACGGGCTTTCGACGCTGATCTGGATCCGGTAGGACGCCTTGGCGCTGGGGTGGTCGTCGCACGGGAACCACGAGGAGGCGCCGTTGGGCTGCCCGGCGACCAGCACGCCCTCGGTCAGTTCCTCGAAACCGACCTCGCCCCACAGGGTTTTCAGCGGCTTCGGCGACCCGGAATAGCGGATCACCACCGTCATCGCCGCCCCCGGCGGCAGCGCGGCGGGCAGGGTGACGTTCAGCTTGTCCGCGGTGTGCCGAAACCCGGCGGGCCGCTTGCCGTTGACGGTGACCCGGGAAACCGTCAGTGCCGCAGACAGATCCAGGCTGAAGGACTTCAGCGAGGCCAGGGTCACCGCGGTCAGCGTCGCGGTCCCGGCCAGCCGGTTGATCGCGACCTTGTAGTCCAGCTCCAGTTCGTAGCGTGACACCCGGTAGCCGAAGTTGCCGACGCCGGGCAGATACGGGTCGATCACCGGCGGACCGGCCTTGGCCCGCTTGTCCTTGCCCGAGTTCCGTTCTCCGCTCGACGCACTGGCCTTCCTCATGAGCGGTTCTTCTTCTTGGTCGTCCACGGCGCAATCGGATTACCCTGCCATCGGGTTGACGGCGGCACCTCGTCGCCGCGCATCACCAGCGAGGCCGGCCCGATGGTCGCGCCCCAGCCGATCCGGGCCGCCGGCAGCGCCACGCAGTGGGTACCGAGCGTGGCGCCGGCCTCCAGCACCACGGTGTCCATCCGCATGATCCGGTCGTGGAACAGGTGCGTCTGCACCACACAACCCCGGTTGACCGTCGCGCCGTCACCGAGGGTCACCAGGTCGGCCTCGGGCAGCCAGTAGGTTTCGCACCACACGCCGCGGCCGATCCTGGCGCCGAGACCGCGCAGCCACATGTTCATGATCGGCGTCCCGGAGGCCGCCCGGGCGAACCACACCGCCGCGACGGTCTCGACGAAGGTGTCCGACACCTCGTTGCGCCACACGAACGACGACCACAGCGGATGCTCGACGGCGCGGATGCGGCCCACCACGGCCCATTTCGCCAGCACCGCGATCATCCCGGCGACCACCCCGGCCGTCAGCAGCACCAGCCCGGAGCCCAGGGCCGCCCACAGCGGCCCGAACGCGACGGCGAGGCACTGCAACCCGGCCAGCACCCCGACGCCGATGCCGAAGGTGAGGATCACCGGGATGATCCGGCAGGTCTCGGTCAGCGACCGCGCGATCTTCAGCCGCAGCGACGGGTTGAAGGTTAGCTCGACGTCGGCATCGGTCGGTTTGCGGCGCAACCGGATCGGCGGACTGCCCAGCCACGAAGATCCGCGTTTGGCCTTGTGCGGGGTGGCCGACAGCACCGCGACCAGGCCATCCTCGGGTACCCGTCGGCCCGGCTGGGTGATGCCGGAGTTGCCCAGGAAGGCGCGTCGGCCCACCGTCGCGGTGGCCACGTGGATCCAGCCGCCACCGAGTTCGTAGGAGGCGACCGAGGTGTCGTCGGCCAGGAACGCGCCGTCCTCGACGACGGTGAACTTCGGCACAACCAGTGCGGTGGAAATCTCGGTGCCCCGGCCGATCTTGGCGCCCAGCAGTCGCAGCCACACCGGGGTGAGCAGGCTCGCGTAGATCGGGAACAGGTAGTGCCGGGCGGCGTCCATCAGCCGCTCGGTGGCCCACAGCTGCCACCCGGAGCGACTGCGCACCGGGTGATAGCCCTCGCGCAGACCCAGCGACATCAGCCGCACCCCGATCACCGTCAGGACCGCGTAGCCCCCGAACGCGGCCAGTGCGGCCACCGGAATCCACGGCAGGGCAGCCAGAATCGCCTCGCCCACCGTCGCGGTGTCGCGGACCGCGAAGCCGACGATCGCCAACCCGATGCCGAGTGCGACCAGCGGCAGGCCGGCCAGCAGGATGGACGTCAGCCCGTACACCGGCAACCACCACGGTCGCAGTGCCGGGCGGTGATCGGGCCACGGGTGATGCGCCTTGCCGGACTTGACCGCCGGTGAGCCCTTCCAATACTGGTTGTTCTTCACCTTGCCGACCACCCCGGAACCCGGTGCGACGTCGGCGTTCTTGCCCACCACCGCGCCGGGCAGCAGGGTGGTGCGGGTACCGACGGTGGCGTCGTTGCCGACGGTGACCGGCCCGACGTGGAAGAAGTCCCCGTCGATCCAGTGACCGGACAGGTCGACCTCGGGCTCGATCGAGCAGCGATCCCCGAGTGAGGCCATGCCGGTGACCGGGGGAGCCGAATGCAGGTCGATGCCCTTGCCGACCTTATTGCCCAGCGCCCGGGCGTAATACACCAACCACGGTGCACCGGACTGGTTTTCGGCACCGGAGGCCTCGGCCAGCCGCTCGGCGATCCACACGCTCAGGTGCTCGGGACCGCCGCGCCGGTAGGTGCCCGGCTCCAGGTTCGCCAGCAGCGCGCGGGCGCCGAGCGCGGCTATGCCCATCCTGCCGACCGGGGTGACGAACAGCACGAACGCGACGCCGACCGCCCACCAGCTCACCGGGGTCAGCCACGGCAGCGGATGCCAGTGCGCGGCAAGGTTGTTGGCGATGGCCAGCCAGGTCACCCACTGCATGCCGGACAGGATCGACAACGGCACCGCGGCCAGCACCTGGGCGGCCTGCGCCAGCCGGGGGGTGGGGGTGACGTGCCGCGGGTCGACCGCGGCGGCGGGTTTGAGTTCGTCGAGGAACCCGGCCAGCGAGCCGAGGCGGGGATGGTCGTAGAGCTGCGCGACGGTCACCTCGGGGTGGCGCTGGCGCAGCGCGGCCACCAACTGTGCCGCCGCCAGCGATCCGCCGCCGAGGGCGAAGAAATCGGCCTCGGGCCCGTCGACCGAGGCGCCGAGGATGTCGCGCCACAGGTCGGCCAGCCAGCCCATGGTGCCGTCCAGTTCGGGCCCGTCGTCGGCGCCGCCGGGCGGGGGCCACGGCAGCGCATTGCGGTCGACCTTGCCCGAGGTGCGGGTGGGCAGCTCGTCGATCAGCACCAGCCGCGGTACCAGCGCCGACGGCAGCGCCTCGACGAGCGCGACGCGGGCGGCGGCGAGGTCGAAATTCGGGTCGGCACTGGCGATGTAGCCGACCAGCAGGGGAGTGCCGCTGGCGGTGCGCCGCACCGCAGCCGCCCCGCCGGACACCCCGGGCAGGTGCACCAGGGCGTTGTCCACCTCGCCGAGTTCGATGCGCCGCCCGCCGACTTTCACCTGGTCGTCGGCGCGCCCCTGGAAGTACAGGCCTTCGGGTTCCAGGCGGACCAGGTCGCCGCTGCGGTAGGCCCGGTCCCAGCCGAGCGTCGGCATCGGCGCGTACTTTTCGGTGTCTTTCTCCGGGTCCAGGTAGCGGGCCAGCCCGACGCCGCCGATCACCAGCTCGCCGACCTGCCCGTAGGCCACCGGCAGTCCCTCGGCGTCGACGACGGCCAGGTCCCAGCCCGGCAGCGGCAGCCCGATGCTCACCGGGCTCTCGCCGTCTAGCCGCGCCGCGCAGGCCACCACGGTCGCCTCGGTCGGCCCGTAGGTGTTCCACACCTCGCGGTTGTCTTCACCGGCGGCGAGCCGCTCGGCCAGCTCCGGCGGGCAGGCCTCGCCGCCGAAGATCAGCAGCCGCACCTGCTCGAGGGCCTCGGCCGGCCACAGCGCGGCCAGCGTCGGGACGGTGGAGACGACGGTGATGTCGCGGGACACCAGCCAGGGGCCCAGGTCCATGCCGGAACGCACCAGCGACCGCGGGGCCGGCACCAGGCAGGCGCCGTGCCGCCAGGCCAGCCACATTTCCTCGCAGGAGGCGTCGAAGGCGACCGACAGTCCGGCCAGTACCCGGTCGTCGGGACCGATCGGGTTGTCGGCCAAAAACATCTGCGCCTCGGCGTCGACGAACGCCGCGGCGCTGCGGTGGGTCACCGCCACACCCTTGGGGGTGCCGGTGGAACCGGAGGTGAAGATGATCCAGGCGTCGTCGCGCAGCGTCGGCGCACCCGCGCGCCAGCCGCGCGAGGATCCCGGTCCGCGCACCAGCCCGGCGTCGGTGATGATCGCCACCACCTGCGCCTCGCCGAACACCAGCTCGGCGCGCTCGGCCGGGTCGTCGGCGTCGACCGGCACGTACGCCGCCCCGGCGGCCAGCGTGGACAGGATCGCGACGTAGAGCGCGTAGCTGCCCGAGGGCATCCGGATGCCGATCCGGTCACCGCGCCCGATGCCCCGGTCGGCCAGCCACGCGACGCTGGCCTCGACGTCGGCGATCAGCTCGGCGTAGGTCAGCACCACGGTGCCGTCGTCGATGGCGGCGGCGTCGGGGTAGCGCTGCGCGGTCTCGTGCAGGATGTCGATGAGGGTCCGCGGCGGTGCGGCCTGTCCGGACAATAGGTACTGGGCGGGGATCTGCTGAGTCTCCTGCGCCGTCACAGTCGCAAATACTAGGCGGTGCCGGTGTCGCCCGATTTTCCTGAAACGCCCGAAGCTGCCAGACTGTGACGTGAGGGGAGTATTCCTTCGCGGCGGTGTCGTCACCACGTCGGCTGTTGTTGGCCGACCGGCATCGCGGGTCCGGTTTCATCGACATCACCGGGCGGAAGAGACCTCGGCCGTATTCTCACGACCGGAGGCCCCTCGATGCAGGTAACCACCCTGGAATGGACGATCACTCTCGGCGTGACCATCGCCGTTCTGCTGTTCGACGTGTTCGTCATCGCCCGTCGTCCGCACGAACCGACGATGCGCGAGTGCGGTATTGCGCTGATCGCCTACATCGGACTGGCGCTGGCCTTCGGGGTGTTCGTCTGGAATTTCCACGGCCGCCAGTACGGCCTGGAGTTCTACGCCGGCTGGCTCACCGAGTACAGCCTGTCGGTGGACAATCTGTTTGTCTTCATCATCATCATGGCCAGCTTCCGGGTGCCGCGGAAATACCAGCAGGAGGCGTTGCTGGTCGGCATCATCCTGGCGCTGATCTTCCGCGGCGTGTTCATCGCGGCCGGCGCGGTGGTGATCGAGCGGTATTCCTGGGTGTTCTACATCTTCGGCGCGTTCCTGCTGTACACCGCGGTCAAGGTGGTGCGCGACACCGACCACAGTGACGACACCGAGAACGCCGTCGTCCGCTTCGCCCGTCGGCGCCTGAGCTTCACCGACACCTGGGACGGGCTCAAGCTGTGGGTGCACGAGAACGGCAAGCGGCTGATGACGCCGATGTTCCTGGTCATCGTCGCGCTGGGCACCACCGACCTGATGTTCGCGCTGGACTCCATTCCCGCGATCTACGGGCTCACCCAGCAGCCGTACCTGGTGTTCACCGCCAACCTGTTCGCGCTGATGGGGCTGCGGCAGCTGTACTTCCTGCTCGGCGACCTGCTGGACCGGCTGGTGTTCCTGCCGCAGGGCCTGGCGATCATCCTCGGCTTCATCGGGGTGAAGCTGGTGCTGCACGCGCTGCACGAGAACACCCTGAGCTTCATCAACAACGGTGAAGGCCTGGCGGTGCCCGACATCCCGACGCTGTGGAGCCTCGGGGTGATCATCCTGACGCTGTTCCTGACGATGATCGCCAGCCTGATCAAGACCCGGGCCCAGCGCAGCTGAAATTGGTGACTTGGGGTCCTTCGGAGGCCGCTTAGCCTTTTTCACATGTCGGAAAAGTCGAAGCGCGGGTGGGTTCTGCCCGTGGTCGCGGGCATCGGGCTGCTGCTCGTCGTCGCCCTGGCGATCGGACTCGGCCAGTACCTGTCCCGTCCGGACAGCGTCGCGCAGACCGTGCAACCGGTGTCGACCAAGGAGGCGCCGGCCGGTCTGCAGCCCGCCGACATCTCCTCCGACGACGGGTTGGCCCAGCCGGTGCGGATCAGTGCCACCGTCGACGGAACGCCGGTGGACCTGACCGGCGCCGTCTCCTACTGCGACAAGCGCGGCGAAGTGGTCGATATCCAGGCCACGGGGCCGCTGGGCGGTGGGAGCCGGGGCGGGGCGGTCATCGTGCGGATCGCCGGCGACACGACGACGACAACGGTGCTCGGCATGTCCGACGGCGAACTGGATACCAAGGTGGCACCGACCGTCGTGCAGAACGGGTCGGACTACGAAATCTCCGGCGAGCTCTACCGGCTGTCGCAGAAGGGCTGGGGCGACGAGGCGCACTCGTTCACCGTGACGGCGTCCTGCACGACGGCCGAGCCCGTGCGCACCACTACGCTCGCCCAGCCGGTCGCGATGGCCGCCACGCTCGACGAGACTCCGGTCGACCTGAGCAACACCGTGCCGTACTGCTCCGGGTCGAAGGACGACGACTGGTTCTCCATCGTGGCCAGCCGCACCCAGAGCGCCCCGGCGGACCACCCCAGCCTCTACGCGGTGATCAATCGGACGACGCTGCAGGTGTCCCACGGTGGCCTCCGAGGAGCCTCGGGGAAGCGTTCCTTCCGCGGTGACGGGCCGGCGACCGGCGAGAACTGGACGATGAACGTCACCAAGGACGGCACGGTCTACCGGGTCACCGGCACCGATGCGGTCTCCGGCGGGTCGGTCGAGATCGTCGCCGACTGCGCGGGCATCTGAACGGGCGTCAGTAGTGGTCGGCGACCGCGCGGGCCACCAGCATGGTTCGGGCGGTGTCCTCGTCGACGTCGGATACCTCGACCGCGGGTAGCAACGCCCTGGCCCCGACGGTGAACTGCGGCCCGACGACGACTGCAACTTGGCCAGCGGCCGGATCGCCGAGTAGCTGGTGGCCGCCGAGGTCCGGATTGTCGCGGGTGGACGGGTGGTCGGCGGGCTCGTGGGCCAGTGACACCGACATCGGGTGGTCGTCGAGGGTGAAATAGCAGCTGGTAACGGTTGTCCCCGAGGACCAGTCGACGCGGTGCCCGGTTTCCAGGGATCGCACGGGTGCGCACGGATCTGTGCCTGTCAGCGTGGTCGTGGGGAATTTCGACGAGGCCCAGCCGGGTCGTTTCGGGTATTCGGCGATGGCGGTCGTCACCACGGCTTCGGCGATCGCGCAACCGTCTGCGGCGGGGGGAAAGGACGCGAGGACCATCAGTGCGGCCCCGTCGGGATAGCGCGCGATGAATTGGCAGGACGCGGAGACGACCTGATCGCGCGGCGGAAGATTCGGTTGATCCCACAATGACGCGGAGGTGACCTCGACACCGTCGATCACCCGGTGCTTGACCCAGGACTCCTCGGCGGGCGTGGGTTCCTGCGGCGAACGCCAGGCCAGAGCGATGTTGACGTCGACGGTGCCGGCCGGATCGGTGACGGTGGCCGTGCAGCTGCCGAACTTCACCGGCCCGGTCACCGTCAAGGACCGGTTCCCGACGGACGTGGCCGCACCGAACAACGCGCACGGGTCGATGCCGCGCAGTTCTTGCAACGACGACGGTGTGTCGGACTGCGCGGCGGTTTCCGCCGCCGGATCGTCGTGATGGCAGGCCGCCAGCAATGCAGCCGCAGTCGCAAGGACCGCCGTCGTCCGGATTGCCATGTACAGAGGCTAACGAAGGTTCGACGCCGCGCCGCGCGCTGATTCGGGCCGCCCGTTACCACCAGTTCGAATAGCCGCCCTCGGGGCCGAGCATGCGCTCCATCCGCGACCGGATGATCTTGGCCAGTTCGTTGCGCAGCACCTTGCGCTCGGTTTCCAGGTCGTGGTGCATCCGGTCGGCGATGGCGGCGCCGATCACCGCGGCCGATTGCCCGTCGACGTAGCAGAGGAACTCGAATCCGAAGTTGGTGGCGTAGCCCCGGGCCGCGGTCCGCACCTGTGCCATCACCTGGGGGTCGTCGTCGACCAGCGCGCACGGTTCGCAGTGCGAGCGGGTGCTGCCCGGGCGTGCCCCGATCCGCGGTTGTGCCTCCAGGATCTGGTCGACTGCCGGTTCGGGCAGCTCGAACAGCAGCGCGTCGGCGCGCCGGAACAGCGAGTTGCGGTCAGTGTAGGGCCGCTCGGTGGCCAGGTCACCGGCCAGTATCACGCAATTGCAGCATTCGAACAGCGCGTGCACGGCCCGCCGGTGCGGCAGCGCGTTGAATGCCTCGAGTCCGATCCCCTGATGTAGCAACACCCTGAGAATCATCGAAGACGCGCGGTACGCCGGGGTTACCTCGTGTTACGGCCGAGAAAAATCTCCCCGGCCGGGCAATTTCTGCCCTGCTTCCCACCGCTCGCAGCCCCGGGCCACCCAACGCCCTGGGCGGCGAAACTCTCAGTGCCCGGAGGTCTTGAACCGCTCGATGGAGCGCTCGATCTCGGCCTCGGCCTCGGCGCGGCCCACCCAGTCGGCGGCCTTGACGAACTTGCCCGGCTCCAGATCCTTGTAGTGCACGAAGAAGTGCTTGATCGCCTCCAGCTCGAACGCCGACACGTCGGAGATGTCCTGGATGTGGTCCCAGCGCTGGTCGCCGGCCGGCACACACAGCACCTTGGCGTCGCCGCCGGCCTCGTCGACCATGTTGAACATGCCGACCGGCCGGGCCTCGACGATCACGCCGGGGAACACCGACTGCGGCAGCAGCACCATCGCGTCCAGCGGATCGCCGTCCTCGCCGAGGGTGTCCTCGATGAAGCCGTAGTCGGCCGGGTAGGCCATCGGGGTGTAGAGGTGGCGGTCCAGCCGCACCCGGCCGGTCTTGTGATCCACCTCGTACTTGTTGCGCTGACCCTTGGGGATCTCGATGGTCACGTCGAATTCCACGCCGCACGGCTCCTTCGGCTCGATAGTGCAAAAGCTTCGTGTCGAACCCTAGCGCGAGCAGCTCACCCGGAGTTCAGCGATACCCTGCACTACATGCACCCCGACCGTTGGCGCCGAGGCACCTACGTCGCATTCGGTTCCGCTGTGGTGGTGGCCGTGGTGACCCTGGTGGTCGCCGCCGCGCTGTGGACCGACCAGCACGGCCACGCCGCCAAGCCGATCGGCCCGCCCGCCCCCGCGGCGGTGACCGTCGCACCCGGGGTGGTTCCGGTCTCCGCCGACGCCCCGGTCCCGACGGCCGCCGGCCTGGCCAACGCGCTCGCCGGGCCGCTGGCCGACACAAACCTCGGGGCACTGACCGGCCGGATCGCCGACGCGATGACCGGTACGCAACTGTGGCAGCAGGGTGCCGACGTGCCCATGCAACCGGCCTCGGTGAACAAGACGCTGACCGTCGCGGCGGCGTTGCTGGCACTTGACCGCGAGGACCGGCTGACCACCCGCGTGGTGGCCGCCGACCAGAATGCCCAGCCCGGGGTGATCGTGCTGGTCGGCGGTGGCGACACCACCCTGTCCACCGCCGCGCCCGACGAACCGACCTGGTACCGCGGCGCCGCCCGGCTGTCCGATCTGGTTAATCAGGTGCGCCGCAGCGGAATCAAGCCCACCGCCGTGCAGGTCGACACGTCGCTCTACAGCGGGCCGAAGATGGCTCCCGGCTGGGACCCCGACGACATCGAGGGCGGCGACGTCGCGCCGATGGAGCCGGTGATGCTCGACGGCGGCCGGGTCCAGCCCACCAGCGTCGAATCGAAACGTTCGCTGACGCCCGCCCTGGACGCCGGCCGGGCGCTGGCCGCCGCGCTCGGGGTGGACCCGAACTCGGTGACCACCGCCCCCGGACCGGCCAACGGCGCCGAACTCGGCTCGGTGCAGTCGGCCCCGCTGATGTCCCGGCTGAGTGAGCTGATGAACGCCTCGGACAACGTGATGGCCGAATCCGTCGCCCGCGAGGTCGCCGTCAAACTACACAAGCCGGCCAGCTTCTCCGGCGGCGTCGACGCCGTCACCTCGGTGCTCGCCGACGCGGGCGTGGACCTCAAGGGCGTCAGCCTGCGGGACAGCAGCGGCCTGTCCGTCGACGACCGGCTGACCGCCACCACCCTCGATGACCTGATGGTCGTCGCCTCCGGCACCGAGCACCCGAAGCTGCGTCCGCTGCTGGACCTGCTGCCGATCGCCGGCGGCAGCGGCACCCTGTCCGACCGGTTCATCGACACCGGCACCCGGGCCTCGGCGGGCTGGCTGCGCGCCAAGACCGGCTCGCTGACCGGCACCAACACGCTGGCCGGCGTTGTGACCGACCGGTCCGGGCGGGTGCTGACCTTCGCGTTCCTGTCCAACGGCGGCGGACCGACCGGCCGGGTGGCGCTGGACAACCTGGCCGCCGTGCTGCGGACCTGCGGTTGCGGCGGATGACCGAAGACCTCGGAGCCGGTCCTCCGGTGGACTGGGACGTCGCCGCCGGCCTCGGGGGTCGGTTGGCCCGGCCCGGCCCGGCGATGTCGGACTACACCCGCGACCAGGCGATCGCCGAGCTGGCCGAGGCGTCCCGGCGCGCCGAACCGCCGGTGCGGGAGGTGACCGGCCTGATCACCGACGATGCGGTGCCCGACGCGATGATCGTCGACCGCCCGCGGTGGATCGCCTCGGCCGCGGACTCCATGCGCGCGATGCTCACCGCGGCCCGCGGCCCGGACCCCGAGAAAACCGAACCCAAGGGCCGGCTGGCCGAGCTGACCGCGGGCCTGGCCGCCCGCGCCGCCGGCGCGCAGTCCGGTGCGGTGCTGGCGTTCGTGTCCTCGGGCATCCTCGGCCAGTACGACCCGTTCGGCTCCCACGACGACGGGCGCCTCGGCCGGCTGCTGCTGGTCTACCCGAATATCGTTGCGGTGGAACGACAATTGCAGGTCCGCCCGTCGGACTTCCGGCTCTGGGTGTGCCTGCACGAGGTCACCCACCGGGTGCAGTTCACCGCCAACCCGTGGCTGGCCGGCTACATGTCCGACACCCTCGGCGTGCTGACCCGCGACACCGGCGAGGACGTCCTGGCCATGGTGTCGCGGATGGCTTCCTTCGTCCGCGAGCACAGCGGTGAAGAGCCCGGCGGCATCGTCGGCCTGATGCGCGCCGCCCAGGCCGAACCGCAGCGCGAGGCGCTGGACAGACTGCTGGTGCTGGGCACCCTGCTGGAGGGCCACGCCGACCACGTGATGGACGCCGTCGGGCCGGCCGTCGTCCCCGCCGTCGAGACCATCCGCGACCGGTTCGAACAACGCCGCCACCGCCACCAGCCGCCGCTGCAACGACTGCTGCGCGCCCTGCTGGGCATGGACGCCAAACTCGCCCAGTACACCCGCGGCAAGAAGTTCGTCGATGCCGTCGTCGAGCAGGTCGGCACCGCGCGCTTCAACGCCGTGTGGACCGGCCCGGAAACCCTGCCGCTGCCTGCCGAGATCGACCACCCGCAGCGATGGATCGACCGGGTGCTGTAGTCGGCCGGGCCGTCGCCGCCTTCGCCGACCGATACCTGCCCGGCGGGGCCGGCAGTGAAATGTCTTGGTGCGTGGCGCTGTCCGGCGGCGCGGACTCCCTGGCGCTGACCGCCGCGGCCGCGCACCTGCGCCCGACCACCGCGCTGATCGTCGACCATCGGCTGCAACCCGGATCCGCCGACATCGCCGCGCGCGCCGCCGAGACGGCCCGCGCCCTCGGCTGCGTCGACGTCCGGATCCTGCCCGTCGATGTCGGCACCGACGGCGGGCCGGAGGCCGCCGCCCGCACCGCCCGCTACGCCGCGCTGGACGCCGCCCGGCAGGGGCTGCCGGTGCTGATCGGGCACACCCTCGACGACCAGGCCGAAACCGTGCTGCTGGGCCTGGGACGCGGCTCGGGGCCGCGGTCGATCGCCGGGATGGTGCCCCACGACCCACCGTGGTGTCGTCCGCTCCTCGGGGTGCGCCGCGCCGAAACCCTCACCGCCTGCGCCGACGCCGGGCTTACCCCGTGGGCCGACCCGCACAACGACGACCCCCGCTACACCCGGGTGCGGCTGCGCACCGAGGTGCTGCCGCTGCTGGAGGACGTGCTCGGCGGCGGCGTCGCGGAATCCCTGGCTCGCACCGCCATCGCGCTGCAGGAGGACAACGCCGTGCTCGACGCGCAGGCCACCGCACTGCTGCCGGTCGCCATGACCGACGACGGCCTCGACGTCGGTGTGCTGGGGACGACGGCGCCCGCGGTGCGCCGCCGGGTGCTGCGGCTGTGGCTGCTGAACGCGGGATCGGCCGGGCTCACCGACACGGCGTTGCGCGCGGTGGACGCGCTGATCGGCGACTGGCACGGCCAGGGTGGCGTCGCCGTCGCCGGCACCCGGGCCCGGCACCGGATGATGGTCGAACGCCGCGACGGCGCGCTGCGGCTGCGGCACCGGCCGGTTTGATCCAACCCCGCGGATGCGCCCGTCGTGCCCGGCATGGCACGCTGTGCAACGTGCCCGCACACCCCGAGCTGTACTCCGGTGATATCAAGTCGGTGCTGTTCTCCGAGCAGGACATTGCGACCCGGACGGCCGAGCTGGCCGCAGCCATCGCGGCCGACCACACCGAGAACGGGGGCGAACAGGACCTGCTGTTGGTCACCGTGCTCAAGGGTGCGGTCATGTTCGTCACCGACCTGGCCCGGGCGCTGCCGGTACCGACCCAGCTGGAGTTCATGGCGGTCAGCTCCTACGGGTCGGCCACCTCGTCGTCGGGGGTGGTGCGCATCCTCAAGGACCTGGACCGTGACATCCACGACCGGGACGTGCTGATCGTTGAAGACATCGTCGACTCCGGACTGACGCTGACCTGGCTGATGCGCAACCTGGCCACCCGGCACCCGCGCTCACTGCGGGTCTGCACGCTGCTGCGCAAGCCCGACGCTGTGCGCACCGACGTCGACATCTCCTACGTCGGCTTCGACATCCCCAACGAGTTCGTGGTCGGCTACGGGCTGGACTACGCCGAGCGCTACCGCGACCTGCCCTACATCGGAACCTTGGAACCGCACGTCTACTCCGGCTAACGCACCTTCACGCCCGGCGCCCGGCGCCCGGTGATCCGGGCGAGCGGCGTGTGGGTCAGCTGAGTT
>Ga0209023_10002830_pt1 | contig 21190 bp, 24 predicted proteins | sample LakOneMetagenome_FD_187468 | JGI IMG/M metagenome (GOLD analysis project Ga0209023, IMG submission 187468) | Freshwater and sediment microbial communities from Lake Erie, Canada (SPAdes) (version 2) | ecosystem: Environmental > Aquatic > Freshwater > Lentic | place: Lake Erie, Canada...
GGGGGGGGGGGGGGGGGGGGGGCCGATCGGTAGTGGGGGACTGTCCGATCGGGGAGCGTGCGCAGCGGGACCGTACGACCGGCGCCGATGGCGACTGGATGGGATGCAAGCAGTGGCACGAGCATCAGGCACGCCGCGGCGGCGCGCACTCGCGATCCATTCGTTTTCTGTTCGCGCGCCATGCACGGCACGGGGGTCGTTGTTTGCGGAAGGACTTTCAGCCGGCGTCGCGGGCGCCGGCGGATGACACGACCGGCCGCTCGCCAGCGAGCAGGCGCGCCCGCGCTTCGGCCTTTTGCGCAGCGTCGTGCTGACCGAGCGCCGCATACAGGCGTGCCTGCAACATCGCGCACTCGAAATCCTGCTCGGCCCAGCGCGCAATGCGGCCGATCACCGCGCCGGCACGATCCAGGCGTGCGTCGGCCAGCAAGCTGTCGCCCCAGGATGCGGCGACGACCACGATATCCCTCGGCACGCCCCAGCGTTCGGCATCGGCCAGCGCCGTCGCGAACGCGGCGTCGGCTTCGTCGCCGCGACGCTCGCTGCGCGCCTGTTCCGCTGCGGCGAGGGCGGCGAACAGCGTAACCCCCGGCATGTCGCCGTGCGACTTCGACCACTCGGTGAACCGCGTCGACTGGTCGCGCGCCGCATCGATCCGGCCCATCGCGCGCAGCGCGCGCACCAGCAGCAACCAGGCCTGCGCCCGCACATGCGCCTCGTCTATGGTCGGCAGGGTCGAGGTGGCGCGGCGCGCGGATTCGATCGCCGCGCTCGCGTCGCCTGCAGAGAGTCGCAAACCCGCATCCGCAGTCGCGATGCTGCCAGGCAGCTCCGCCTCGCTCGCCAGCGAGGCGTCGCCCATCAGTTCGGCGATCAGGGCACGCGCTTCGCGCAGTCGTCCGCTCGCCGCCAGTGCGTTCGCGCGTTGCAGGTCGAAGTTGCCGCGGCTGCGCGGATTCGCGACGAGGCCGCGCTGCGGCAGCAGCGATTCAGCGGTAGCCAGCGCCGCCTTCGCATCCAGCAAGCCCAGTTCCGCCTTCATCTGCGCGGTCAGGGTCATGGCGAGGTCGTTCAGCGCACCGAACTGGCGCAAGCGCGCTGCCGCACGCTGCAGTACCGGCAACGCCTCGGCGTGGCGACCACGGTTGTTGTCGAGAATGCCCTGGTTGGCATCGACGCGTGCGAGCGCGAGCGTGTCGTTGGCGAGGACGAGGGCGATGCGGGCGTGCGCAAGTGCATTCGCCGCCTCGTCGTAGCGCGCAAGGTTGGTCAGGGCGGCAGCGAGCCCGGTATACGCCTGGCCGAGCACGCCGGGTTCGCGCGCGGATTCGGTCAGGCGTATCACCTCGCCGAAGATCGGGATCGCGTCGGCGCTGCGATCCTCACGCACGGTGATTGCGCCGAGCATGTGCAGTGCGCGGGCCCGCAGGATCGGATCATCCTGCGCGGAGACACGCGGGAGCACCTGTTCGAGGTTGCTGCGCACCGCCGGCAACCGACCTACGCGATAGTCGATCTGGGCGAGGCGGACACGCATCGCCGGTGCTTCCCGCAGCGCCACCGGTGCGGATTCGATCATCGCGCGCGCGGCAGTGAAATCGTCGCCGAGCAGGGCTGCCTGCACGCGCTGGTCGAGTTCGTCGAGCGACAACGAGGACGTTTCGGCGTGACGCGCCGGCGGCGTCGCGCCGAGCAGCAACAGCAGGCGATCGCTGGCCGCGCGCGCGGTCTCGATCGGATCATGGCCCTGGCTGCGCACGCGTTGCGGAGTGCCGTCGCCCTCACGCAGTTCCAGTTCCACCAGCCAGTCTTCGGCGCCGCGTGAAACGCGCGGAATGACGATCTTGCGCGCTCCGGTGAGCGCGCCGACCCGAGCCGCGGTATCGGTCCCCGACCCGGCATCGTTGCCCGCTGTCCGCCAGGCCGCGACCACCGTGTCGCTCGGGGCGACGGTTCGACCCGCCTGGCGCAGGCGCGATGCGACCAGGTCCATGAGGCCCAGGCGCAGCCACGCCCATTCCTCGCTCGATTCCACGTGCGCGGGCAACACCACCAGGGCGTCGGCAGCGACGCTGCTGGTTTCGACCGGACCGTGCAGGCGATTCCAGATGAACGTGCCGAGCGCGAGCAGCAGCGCGAATGCGCCGATGAGTACGACACCCAATTGCCGCGACGCCCGCCTGCGCGGGGCGACCGCAGGAGTTGGTTCGGCGTTGCTCGTCGGGGCATCGGCGACCGCGTGGTCCGTGGCGGAGTCGCCGATCCCGGTGGCGGCCGTTTCGTCGGTAGCCACGCTCGACATGGTCAGCTCACGCACCCAGCGATAGCCGAAGCGCGGGATCGTGCGGATCGCGTTCTGTTCGTTGCCGTCGTCGCCCACTGCACGCCGTGCCTTCAGCAGGGTCTGCCCGAGCAAGGTGTCGCTGACGTCGGCTTTGCCCCATACCGCGGCGATGAGTTCGTCGCGACCGACTGCGCGATCGCGGTGTTCGATCAGGTAGACGAGGCAGTCGAATACCTTTGGCGACAGCGCCAGCAGCGTGCCGTCGCGATGCAACTCGCGCGCGAGCGGATCGACGCGGCAATCGCCGAAGTGGTAGACCGGGTGGGACATTCGCCGAGGTTAACGCGCGCGGACGCGCGCGGCCACGTGGAGGATGACATGCGCGCGTCCGGTCATGCGATGAGCCAGGCAGCGAGGCCTAGGAACAGGCCCATGCTGAGCACGTCGGTCGCGGTGGTCAGGAAGATGCTGGAGGCGGTCGCCGGATCGGCGCCCATGCGCTTGAGCGCGAGCGGAACCGCAGCGCCGGCCACGCCGGAGAGTGCGCAACTGCCGATCATGGAAACGAAGGTGATGGCGGCAAGCATCAAGGCCTGCGGATGCTGCTGGTGGTGTGCCAGCCAGAACATGCCGATGGCTGCGACTACGCCGGTGAGTACGCCGTTGAGGAATCCGAGCCACGTTTCTTTCCACAGCAGCGCGCCGGCGCGCGATGCCTTCAGTTCGCCGAGCGTCATGCCGCGCAAGGTGACCGCCAGCGACTGGCATCCGGTGTTGCTGCATTGGCCCGACAACACCGGTATGAACACCGCGAGCAGCACGATGCGGTTGACCGTGTCCTGGAACAGCCCGACCACGCTTGCCGCGACGAACGCGGTGACGAGGTTGAGTTGCAGCCACGGGTGGCGGAAGCGCAGCGCGCGCTGCCACGGCGTGGCGAGTCGCTCTTCGCGCTCGACACCCACCATCGCGCCGGCCTGCGCGCTGATCTCGAACGCCTGTTCTTCGAAGATGACCGCGCCCCGCACGAGTCCGACCAGGCGTCCGTCCGCATCGCAGACTGGATACACCGGATAGTGGCGGCGCACGACTTCGCGCATCGCGTCGATGACGTTGTCCTGCGGTCGCAATGCGAACGGGCGGCTGACCATGATCTCGGCCAGGCGCTGCTGCGGCTGCGCGAACGCGAGCTCGCGGAAGGCGACGATGCCGCTGAGGTGTCTGCGCGCGTCGACCACGAAGACGTAGGTGACCAGGGTGTGCGAGACGATCGGGCGCAAGGTCTCGATGACCTCGGACGCGGTCGCTTCCTCGGTGAAAACGGCTGGTGCCGGCTCCATCAGGCGACCAATCGAGCCTTCCGGCCACTGCTGGCTGTTCAACCACTGGCCATCCTCGCCCTGGCCGGCGGCGAACGCGATCATGCGGCGGCGCTCGACCCCGAAACGATCGAGAATCGCGACCGCGCGGCCAGGGCCGAGTGCATGCAGCAGGCGTGCGACCGAGGCATCCGGCAGCGGCGCGAGACGCGTCACCGCGTCGTCGACGTCGAGATCGCGCAATTGATCCACGGTCACGGTCTGCGGTTGGGTCATGAGCGGGTTCCGGGGCGACTCGCGGATGCTAGCTGAAGCGCGCGGGGTTCGGCAGGGGAATCAGGACGTTCGGCATCGCACAGCCCGTTCATCGCCTCTTTAGGGAGCAAGCCTGACCATGGCGCAATACACCCAACAGAGGCGAGTGATGATGAGCAGCAAGGTTCTGTCGATGGCGATGGTGGCGGCGACGGGCGTCGCCCTGGTGGGTTGCGTGGCGACTCCGCCGCGTGCCCGGGTCTACGATGACGCCTACTACCAGAGGCGGGCCGCATACGACTGTTCGCGCTGCGGCGTCGTGCGCGAAGTCGGTCGCGTCTATGTGCGCGAGAACAGCACGAGCGGCGGCGGAGCCGTGCTCGGCGCGATCATCGGCGGCGTGCTCGGAAGCACGATCGGGCGCGGCGACGGCCGCACGGCGGCGACGGTCGCAGGTGCAGTCGCGGGCGGTTTCGCCGGCAACGCGATCGAACGAGACTCGAATGGACGCGGCGGCGACCGCGAGGCGTGGCAGTTCCAGGTGCGCCTCGACGATGGCCGCTGGGCGACCGTTACGCAGTGGGACAACGATGACCTGCGTCCGGGCGATCGCGTCATGATCCGCGACAACCGCCTCATGCGCCTGCGCTGAGCGGGCCCGCTGATGAGCCGAGCTTGCTCGGCCATCGGCGTCGGCGACGCCAGGGCAGCGGAGCGAGCTGCTCTGCTCCGCCGGGTGTGCCTTTGGAGAGCCGATCTTGCTCGGCTCATCGAATTCAGTTGATGCGGTAGAAGTTGTGCGCGCCGATCGTCGCCAGCGGCGGGCCCTTGATCCAGACAGGCGATACCGAATCGGCAAGTACGAAGTGGTCGGCATTCGGCACCACGAACTTGCGCTGGTTGCGCGGCTGTGACCACATCGCGAGCGAGCGGCCGGCGATCTCGACCGCCGTCTTCCATGCAGCCGGATTGGCGATCGGATAGTCGCTGCGCATGGTCGTCGTCGCGAACTGGCCGGGCGATCGCACGACGTCACACACGGTTGGACCCCAGCGTCCGCTTTCGCGGCGGCGCATCGCCACCTCTGCGACCGCCATCTGGCCCACCTTCGATTCGCTGCGCGCCTCCAGATAGACCGTGGTCGCCAGGCAGACATGGTCCGCGGCGGGCTGCGGCAGCATCGAAGTCAGCCACAACAGGAAGGATAGTTTCATGCACACCTCTCTCAGTCGGTGGCACGACCCGGTCGCCGCGGCGCATGCGCCATTGCGTCCACCGGCGAACTGCCGCCGGCTGGTCGAGCTGCCAATCGAATTGGAATGAATCTGCGGCGCCTGCATGACCAAGCCATGCGTGTTGCGCCCGTCAGTCGCGTCTGCCACCCCGGCAGTCGCTCCGACGTTTTGCCACGTGCCGACGCCTCTGCGTCGTGGTCGGCTGCCGGCCTCAGGTCAACGGCAGTCGTCCGAAAAGCTCATGGAAAACAAGATAGTGGATACAAAAACGCCCTGATTGGTCAGGGCGTGGAATTGAATGTACTGGAGAATGGAGCACTTGTCGCTGAACGGCGGTCCGGCCATTCAGGTGGGCTTAACCGGGTCTCAGGCATGCCGAACGTCGCATCGCCGCCTCGGGACCGGGCGCGCAAGTCCCTGATTGACACGCAGTTCGGGCCCCACCGGGATCGCCTTCCCGACGGCAATGCAGGCCGTTCGCAGTCGGATCAGTCGATCAGCAGGATGGCACCGGCGTTGGTCGTCAGCCTGTGCGAACTGCCGTCGGCGAGCACGGCGAGCGCGCGTCGTGGCGTCGAACCGGCGACATATAGAACCCTTCCTGCGACGCCGCCGGTCGGGTCGAACAGTTCGTCGCCGGCTTCGACGATGGCCGATCCCTGGACCGTTGCCCGATGCGGGTGGCGCTTGTTGCCGCCGCGAAAGTGCAGGCGCGCGGCGATCTCCTGCCCGGGGTAACAGCCCTTGTCGAAGCGGATCGCGTCGATCGATTCGAGATCGAGTGCCTGCGGGGTGCATTCGCCGGCCATTGCCGCAGGGAGCAGGGGCAGGCGCGCTTCCACGTCCCGCTGGCGCCATTGTGCAAGCGCCGGCGCATCCGCCGGGCGCGGATCGCCCGGCGCGAGCCGGACGGCGCGACCGTCGGTGAGCATGAGCGTCCAACCTGCGTCGGAATGGGCGACCCGGCCCGCTTCCAGCGCATCGGTTTGGACAACGATGGCTTCGACCGTCGCATCGATCGGTTCGATGCGCACTGCGGCGCGAAACACGAAGCGCGCGAGCGCCGCGGTCATCGTCGCCGTCTCGCCGAGGGGTTGCCAGGCGAGCAACTCTTCCGCGCCGACGCGCAGCAACAAAAAGAACGCGCGCGCGCGACCCTGTGCGTCGAGCCACGCGCTCCATTGCCAGGCGCCCTCGGCCAGTGCGCGCACGTCGCTGGTGAATTGCGCATGCGCGAACGCGACCGCGTCGCGGCCGGCGATGCGTACGAGGGCGGCCGGGCCGAGGGAGACGGTCATGCGCGCGTCGATACCGGAGGGAAGCCCGCACTGTATCAGGCTTGCCCGCTGGTGCCTGTTGTCTCATCGGTGCGTGAGGGTTTACCCTTTGCATCGCATCGCACCATGTCCGAACCCAAGACCTCCCCGACCGAGCCGCCGAAACCGGCGCTGGCCAGCGTCCCGAAGGACGCGCCGGCGGAGCATCCGGCCGGGTCGGTGCCGGAGATCGGGGGGCGTGCTTCGGGACTCGACCCGACGCGGTACGGCGATTGGGAATTGAACGGCCGCTGCATTGATTTCTGATGCGTACTCCCCGCAAGGGGACAACGCGCATCGCGCAGCGGTTTGAACCGACAACGTCTGCACGAGCCAGCCATGCCAGCCACTGCGCGACCGCTATCTCCCCACCTGGGCGTCTACCGCTGGCAGATCCAGATGGTCACCTCGATCCTGCATCGTGCGACCGGCATCGCGCTCGCCGCCGGAACGATCCTGCTCGTCGTGGCGCTGCTCGCGCTCGCCAGCGGGCCGGATGCATGGGCGCGAGTCGTCGCGTTCTGCGGCTCGTGGATCGGCATGATCCTGCTGCTCGGCTGGACCTGGGCGCTCGCCTACCACCTGCTCAATGGCATCCGGCATCTGGTACAGGACCTCGGGTACGGCTACGCGCCGGCCCAGTTTGTTCGCAACGGCTGGATCGTCACGCTCGGCAGCCTCGTGCTGACCGGCCTCGTCTGGGCCTGCGTGCTGGCACAGCGGAGTGGCGCATGAGCCACCTGCGCACACCACTGAAGAACGCGCTCGGCCTCGGCTCGGCTCGCCAGGGCGCGCATCATTTCATCACCCAGCGCGTGACCGCGGTCGCGCTGGTGCTGCTCGGTGGCTGGTTCGTCTGGACCGTGCTCTCGCTGCTGCATCTGGACTACGCCGGCGCCCACGCACTCGTCGCCCAGCCATGCAATGCGTTGCTGTTGCTCGCCTTCGTCGTCGCTGTGTTCTGGCACGCGCAACTCGGCCTGCAGGTGGTGATCGAGGACTACGTGCACGCACGCGGCTCGCAGCTCGCACTGCAGCTCGCAGTGAAGTTCCTCTGTTTCCTCGGTGCCGCGGCCAGCGTGCTCGCCATCCTCAAAATCGCGCTGGGACGCTGACCATGGCCGGTACCGCTTACAAGGTCCAGGAACACAAGTACGACATCATCGTGGTCGGCGCCGGTGGCGCGGGCCTGCGCGCGACATTCGGCCTCGCCGCTACCGGCCTGCAGACCGCCTGCCTGACCAAGGTGTTCCCGACGCGCTCGCACACGGTCGCGGCGCAGGGCGGCATTTCGGCAGCCCTCGGCAACATGGGCGAAGACGACTGGCGTTTCCATTTCTACGACACCATCAAGGGTTCGGACTGGCTCGGCGACCAGGATGCGATCGAGTACATGTGCCGCGAGGCGATCCCCGCGATCATCGAGCTCGAGCACTACGGCGTGCCGTTCTCGCGCACCGAGGAAGGCAAGATCTACCAGCGCCCGTTCGGCGGAATGACGACCCATTACGGCAAGGGCACCGCGCAGCGCACCTGCGCCGCGGCGGACCGCACCGGCCACGCGATCCTGCATACGCTCTACCAGCAGTCGCTCAAGCACGACGCGCGTTTCTTCGTCGAATACTTTGCGCTCGACCTGGTCTTCGACAGCGAGGGCGTGTGCCGCGGCGTGCTCGCGCTCGACATGAGCGAAGGCGCCCTGCACCTGTTCCGCGCGCATGGCGTCGTGCTCGCGACCGGCGGATACGGCCGTGCCTACTTCACGGCGACGTCCGCGCACACCTGCACCGGCGACGGTGGCGGCCTCGCGTTGCGCGCCGGCGTGCCGATGCAGGACATGGAATTCGTGCAGTTCCACCCGACCGGCATCTACGGCTCCGGCTGCCTGATCACCGAGGGTTCGCGCGGCGAAGGCGGTTTCCTCACCAATTCAAAGGGCGAGCGCTTCATGGAGCGTTACGCGCCGAACGCGAAGGACCTCGCATCACGCGACGTCGTCAGCCGCTCGATTGCGATCGAGATCCGCGAGGGTCGCGGCGTCGGCGAGCACAAGGACTACGTCAACCTCAACCTGCAGCATCTCGGCGCCGAAGTGCTGCACGAGAAGCTGCCGGGCATTTCCGAATCGGCGCGCATCTTCGCCGGCGTCGACGTCACGAAGGAGCCGATCCCGGTGGTGCCGACCGTGCACTACAACATGGGCGGCATCCCGACCAACATCCACGGCGAAGTCGTGCGCAAGGTCGGCGACGACCCGAACGCGGTGGTGCCGGGTCTGTATTCGATCGGCGAAGCGGCTTGTGTGTCGGTGCATGGCGCGAATCGCCTCGGTTCGAACTCGTTGCTCGACCTCGTCGTGTTCGGTCGCGCGGTCGCGCAGCGCTGCGCGGCGACGATCAAGCCGGGCCAGCCGCACAAGGAACTGCCGGCCTCGGCCTGCGACAAGGCGCTTGCGAACTTCGACCGTTTGCGCAACGCGAACGGCTCCACCCCGACCGCCGAGATCCGCACTGCGATGCAACGCACGATGCAGGCTGACGCGGCGGTGTTTCGCACTGCGAAGACGCTGCAGGAAGGCTGCGCGAAGATGGACAAGGTATTCGCTTCGTTCGATGACGTGCGCGTGTCCGATCGCTCCCTGATCTGGAACTCGGACCTGATCGAGACGCTGGAGCTGCAGAACCTGCTCTACAACGCGGTCGCGACGATCAACTCCGCCGAGCAGCGCCCCGAGAGCCGAGGCGCGCACGCGCGCGAGGACTTCCCGGATCGCGACGACGCGAACTGGATGAAGCACACCCTCGTCAACGTCGACGAGAAGGGCAAGTGCGCGTTCGATTCGCGCCCGGTGCACATGAATACGCTGACCGGAGATGTCGAGCCGGTACCGCCGAAGAAACGCGTCTACTGAGGATATCGTGATGACTGGCTTCCCGTCTCCGCTCTCGTTCGTGATCGTCGCGCTGGTCTTGATTCCTCTCGGCGTGGCGCTGAAGCGATGGTACGGCCGCGATTCCGCACGCAGTCTTATCGTGCTCATGGTCCTGCTCGCATTCGTATCGCCGTGGCTCTCGCTCGCCACGTTCGTCGTCGCGCGCGTGCCGGGCATGTTCCAGCGCGGTCCACACATCAAGAGCAACTGAAGATGGCCGAATTCACGCTCCCGAAGAACTCGAAGATCAAGGCCGGCAAACACCATCCGGCGAAGGTGGGCGCGAAGGACATCTGCACGTTCCGCGTCTATCGCTGGAATCCGGACGACGGCGAGAATCCGCGCATCGACACCTACGACGTCGACATGGCGACGTGCGGGCCGATGGTCCTCGACGCGCTGATCAAGATCAAGAACGAGATCGATCCGACCCTGACCTTCCGCCGCTCGTGCCGCGAGGGCATCTGCGGTTCGTGCGCGATGAACATCGACGGCACCAACACGCTCGCCTGCACCAAGGCGATCGGCGAATGCGGCAAGGGCGACGTCAAGATCCATCCGCTGCCGCACATGGACGTGGTCAAGGACCTCGTGCCGGACCTGACCCATTTCTACGCGCAGCTCGCCTCGATCAAGCCCTGGCTGCGCACCGAGACGCCGGCGCCGCCGGACCAGGAGCGCCTGCAGTCGAAGCAGGACCGCGCCAAGCTCGACGGTCTGTACGAGTGCATCCTGTGCGCCTGCTGCACGACTTCGTGCCCAAGCTACTGGTGGAACAGCGAGCGCTATCTCGGCCCTGCGGTGCTGCTGCAGGCGTACCGCTGGATCGTCGACTCGCGCGACGAGGACACCGGCGCGCGCCTCGACGAACTGGAGGATCCGTTCAAGCTGTACCGGTGCCATACGATCATGAACTGCGCGCGCACCTGCCCGAAAGGCCTCAACCCGGCCAAGGCGATCGGCGAGATCAAGAAGCTCATCGTCGAGCGCGCGGGCTGAGCGAGCCCATGTCCGCCGGCGCCGTCGCCCAGCGATGAACTCCGGCGCCGAGGACGCATTGCTCGGTCGTCTGCGCTGGCGTGCGCGCCGCGGCACGCGCGAACTGGACCGCCTGCTCGGTTGGTGGCTGGAGCATCGCTTCGCCGGCGCGGATGCCGACCAGCGCGAATGCTTCGACGCCTTGCTCGACACGTCCGACCCGCAATTGTGGGACTGGCTCACCGGTCAGGTGCCGCCGGAACTCCGCTTCGCCGCGATCATCGATGAAATCCGCTCCACCCATTGCGTTTGACTACCGGCCGTCGCGCGGCGTGATGGCCGGTACCTGCGTGATCGCCGTTGCAGCGTCGCTCGCGCCGTGGTTTTCCTCGTTGCCGCCGGGCGCATGCGTCGGACTCTCCGTGCTCGTGCTCGCGTTCGCATCCGGTTCGCTCGCGCGCTTTGCGCGCCCCGGGTTCGTGCGCATCTCGCACGGCGCTGCAGGCTGGATCCTGTTCGACGATCAACGGGTCGAGCATCCGGCGCTGCTCGTGCAACACCGTCGCCTCGGCGCGATGCTCGTACTCGATTGGCGGCATGACCGGCACACGCACTTCCGCGCCGTGTTCACGCCGGACAATCTCAATGTCGAGACGCGCAGGCGGCTGGTCGTGCTGCTTGCGCGTTGCGAGCCGACGCAACCAGCGCCGATTGCTTAGGGGTACGCGCAAAGCGCTGCCGCCGGTGCGGGATCGTCGCGGCGTGGGGCGTAGTCGCGCTTCGCACTCGACCCTGCATCCGCGCTACGGGACGGCCATGCCGCATTCGCGCAGCAGGCGTGCGAGCGCGATCAGGGGCAGGCCGACCAGGGCGGTGGGATCAACGGTCTCGATGCGCTCGAACAGCGCGATGCCGAGGCCTTCGCATTTGAAGCTTCCGGCGCAATCGAGCGGCTTCTCGTGTTCGACGTAGCGTTCTATCGTCGCCGCATCGAGGGTGCGGAACGAGACGCGCGTGCGATCGACGGCCGCGTGGACCGTGTTCTTCCCGCCGCGCGTGTCGATCACGCACAGCGCGGTGTGGAAGTCGACTTCGCGACCGGAACAGGCGGCGAGCTGCGCCTGCGCCGCCGCGATCGAGCCGGGCTTGCCGAGCGCCCGGCCCTCGAGTTCGGCGACCTGGTCACTGCCGATGACCAGCGCGGCGCCGCAATCCGCCGCGACGGCGTGCGCCTTGGCCTGCGCCAGGCGCCGTGCAAGCGCGAACGGTGATTCGTCCGGCAGGGCGGACTCGTCCACCTGCGGCGCCTGCACGCGGAACGATGGCAGGAGCCGCGCAAGCAGCTCGCGCCGATAGCGTGAGGTCGAGGCGAGCACGATTTCGACCGTGCCGGCTTCGCTCATGGGACGCCGTGGGTCGAAGGCAGGCCGGCAGTACCGCGCGTGTGTTCGAAGTCGGCGCGCACGTCGGCAAGGCGTTCCATCTGCCGCGCGAGCGAGTCGCGTGTCGCCGCCAGCGCATCGCGCGCGGACACCAGTTCCGCTTCCGACGCGCTCGCCGAGTTCTGCTTCAGCCAAAGGCGATGCGCAAGCAGGTCGCGCAGCGCATCCTGTACCTGCGGCTCGGCGGCGAGGGTCGCTCGGGCCGACAACTGCTCGGAGGCCGACAGCGTCGCGGCGGCGAGCGCAGGCACCTCGCGCAGGCGTGCGCGGCATTCGAGCAACTCGCGTTCGAGCGCATCGGCGAGGTCCAGGATCTCGCCGAGCAGATCGCGCTGTCGCAGCAGGCGGCGCTCGCGCCAGCGGGCGGCCAACAGGCCGAGCAACGCCAGCACGGCGCAGGCGAGCAGGATGGTCATGCGATACTCCCGGATCCCCGGGTGTCAGTGTAGCCTCGATCCGGTCGGCTCCGGAGGTGTTCAGGTTGACAGCGAAGGGGCCTCCACCTACCATCGCGCGCCCATGTCCGCAGCCCTGCCAGATCGCGTGGATGTTGCACGCCAGGTTCAGGCGCGCCGTTCGTACGAAGGAACACTGTCGCTCGCGTCGATGCGTCGCCTGCAGGGCAGCCTCGCCGCGACGGATGGCGAGGCGCGGTATCACGTCGAATTCGGCAAGGACGAGTTCGGCGTCGCCTACCTCGAATTGCATGTCACGGCCGGCCTGCCGCTGGTTTGCCAGCGTACGCTCGATGTATATGTGCAGGATGTCTCGATCGACCAGCGCCTCGGTCTGATCGGCGAGGAAAGCGAGGAGGCCGCGCTGCCCCCGGGCTACGAGCCTCTGCTCGTGCCGGATGGACAGGTCGGCATCGCCGACGTGATCGAGGACGAACTGATTCTTGCGTTGCCGGTGGTGCCGCTGAAGCCCGGCGAACCGCTGGAGTGGAAGGGCGAGGCGGACGACGTCGTGCCCGAGGATAAGCAACCCAGTCCGTTCGCGGTGCTGGCGGGTTTCAAGAAGAGCAAATAAGGTGCGCCTGGCGCATCGACACGAAATTGAATATCAGCGGTCCGGATGGCCGCTTCACCGGTTCGGGTAAGGAAGCCCGCCACAGGAGTCAAGAAAATGGCCGTCGCCAAGAGTCGCAAAACCCCGTCCACCCGCGGCATGCGCCGTTCCCACGATGCGCTGACCTCGAAGCAGCTGTCGACCGATCCGACCTCCGGTGAGGTGCACGTGCGCCATCACGTGACAAAGGACGGCTACTATCGTGGCAAGAAGGTCATCGAGACGAAGACCAAGGCGCGCGACGCCGAATAAGCGTGCAGCCGGCGTGATGCCCCAGGCGTCGCGCTGGGTGATGGCCCGGGGAGGACGCCCCGGGCGGGGTTGCCCTGCCGGGTCCGGATGACCGGGTGCGGCAGCAGCGCGCGCCGCGAGTCGGCGTGCGTCGAATCGCGGGGAGGCGCCTTGCGCCGGCTCCTGCCAGCCTCGAGTGGGGAACGACCCTGATCTACTCACGCATCGCGGGTACCGGCAGCTACCTGCCGGAAAAGATCGTCACCAATGCCGACATGGAAAAGCTCGTCGAGACCACCGACGAGTGGATCGCGTCGCGCACGGGCATCCGCGAGCGCCGTTTCGCCGCCGACGGCGAGACCACGGGCGACCTCGCGTTCTACGCAGCGACCCATGCGCTCGACGCGGCGGGCATCAAGGGTGCCGACCTCGACCTGATCGTGCTCGGCACGACCACGCCCGACATCATCTTCCCGTCGACCGCGTGCCTGCTGCAGCATCGCCTCGGCGCGAATGGCTGCGCCGCGTTCGACGTCAATGCCGCGTGTTCCGGCTTCCTCTACGCGCTCGGTGTCGCCGACCAGTTCATCCGCAGCGGCCAGGCGAAGAAGGCGCTCGTCGTCGGCGCCGAAACGCTGACGCGCATGCTCGACTTCAGCGACCGCTCGACCTGCGTGCTGTTCGGCGACGGGGCCGGCGCGGTCGTGCTCGAAGCCTCGAACGAACCGGGCATCATCACCACCAAGCTGCATGCCGACGGTGGCTACAAGCATCTCCTCTACAACCCGGTCGGCGTGTCCGCCGGTTTCCGCGACGACGAGCCGAACCACGGCGTGCGCGTGATGATGACCGGCAACGAAGTGTTCAAGGTCGCGGTCAAGACGCTCGACCGCATCGTCGAGGAAACCCTCGACGCGGCCGGCATGCACGAATCGGACATCGACTGGCTGATCCCGCACCAGGCGAACCTGCGCATCATCGAGGCGACCGCGAAGCGCCTGAAGCTGTCGATGGATCGCGTGATCGTCACGGTCGACCGCCACGGCAACACCTCGTCCGGCTCGGTGCCGCTCGCGCTCGACGAAGCGGTGCGTTCGGGCAAGGTGCAACGCGGCCAGACCCTGCTGCTCGAAGCGTTCGGCGGCGGCTTCACCTGGTCGTCGGCGCTCCTGAAGTACTGATCGGCTCGCCATGCTGTCGGATCTCGCCGGAGCGATCGCACACGCTGCGGTCGCGCTCGTCCGCGATGTCCTCGTCGATTTTTTCCTGTTCAACATCGGTCGCGGCGCACTGCTTGCCTGTACGCTCGGCCGCTATCCTCATGGGCCTGCGCTGGAGCGCGATTCCGCGCGGATCAGCGCAACGGGCTTCGGGATCGTGGTACTGACGGGAGTCGTGCTCGCGGTGTACAACCATCTTTTCGCGGTCATCTGACGGGAACCAATCATGTCGTCGCTAGCCTTCGTGTTTCCGGGTCAGGGTTCCCAGTCGATCGGCATGCTGGCCGAGCTCGCCGAATTGCATGCCGGCGTGCGCGAGACGTTCGCTGAAGCGTCCGACGGCGCCGGTGCGGACCTGTGGACGCTTTCCCAGGGCGGTCCCGAGGTGATGCTCAATCGCACCGAGTACACCCAACCCGCACTGCTCGCTGCCGGCGTTGCCGTATGGCGTCTGTGGCAGGCACAGGGCGGGGCAACACCGACGCATCTGGCAGGCCACAGCCTCGGCGAATACACCGCGCTGGTCGCCGCCGACGCGATCTCGCTGCACGATGCGGCCCACCTCGTGCGCATCCGCGGCCAGGCGATGCAGGACGCGGCGCCGGAAGGCGTAGGCGCGATGGCGGCCGTGCTCGGTGCCGAGGATGCGATGGTCGAGGACGTGTGCCGCGAAGTTTCGGGCGAGCACGTCGTCGTCCCGGCGAACTACAACTCGCCCGGCCAGATCGTGATCGGCGGCCATGTGCAGGCGATCGATGCTGCGCTTGCGAAGCTGACCGAGCGGGGCGTGCGCAAGGCCGTCAAGCTGGCGGTCAGCGTGCCTTCGCACACACCGCTGATGCGCGAAGCGGCGAACCGGCTCGCCGAAGCGATGAATGCGTACGCGTGGCATGCGCCGCGGATTCCGGTCGTGCAGAACGTCGATGCGAAGGTGCATGACCGCGTCGACGCCGTGCGCGATGCGCTGGTGCGCCAGTTGTACCTGCCGGTGCGCTGGACCGGATGCGTGCAGGCGCTCGTCGCCGCGGGCGTCACGCGCGTTGCCGAGTGTGGCCCGGGCAAGGTGCTGAGCGGATTGGTCAAGCGCATCGACAAGTCCGTCGATGGCCGCGCGCTCGGCACGCCGGGAGAGTTCGAGTCCGCGTTGGCGGACTGGCGCGGCTGAACCGGATTCACCATTGCCAGCAAGAGCATCGTCATCGACACAGGATCGAGCACAATGAGCAAGCCCCTCGAAGGTGAAATCGCGCTGGTCACCGGCGCCAGTCGCGGCATCGGCGCGGCAATCGCGGATGAACTCGCCGCGCATGGCGCAAAGGTGATCGGCACGGCGACGACGGAAGCCGGCGCGCAGGCGATCGGCGAGCGCCTCGCCGCGCACGGCGGCGTCGGGCGCGCGTTGAACGTGACCGATGGCGCCGCGGTCGAGGCGTTGATCGACGCGATCGGCAAGGAGCACGGCGCCGTCTCGATCCTCGTCAACAACGCGGGCATCACGCGCGACCAGTTGCTGATGCGCATGAAGGACGAGGACTGGCAGGTGATCCTCGACACGAACCTCACCTCCGTCTACCGCACGTCGAAAGCCGTGATGCGCGGCATGATGAAGGCGCGCAAGGGCCGCATCATCTCGATCGCCTCGGTGATCGGCCTTACCGGCAATCCGGGGCAGTCGAACTATGCTGCGGCGAAGGCCGGCATCATCGCTTTCTCGAAGTCGCTCGCGCGCGAAATCGGTTCGCGCGGCATCACCGTCAACGTCGTTGCGCCGGGTTTCATCGATACCGACATGACGCGCGCGTTGCCGGAAGAGCAACGCAATGCGCTGCTCGGCCAGATCGCACTCGGTCGCCTCGGCGCGGCGGATGACATCGCCAAGGCGGTCGCATTCCTCGCCTCGCCATCGGCCGCCTACATCACCGGCGAGACGCTGCATGTCAACGGCGGCATGTACATGCCGTAATCCTCGCCCCGTTGTGCTTGCTATTCAGCACGTTGCACCCCACTTGCAATGTGGCCAGGAGGTTCGCGGGTCCGCGCCGCGCGCAACTGGCGAGGGGGCAGGCCTTCCACTACAATGCCGCGGTTTACAGGGGCGCGCCGCCCGCGCGGCATCATTGCCCCGCATGCGCCGCACGAATTCCGATCGGAGGTTTGAAGACACATGAGCACTATCGAAGAGCGCGTCAAGAAGATCGTTGTCGAGCAGCTCGGCGTGAAAGAAGATGAAGTCACTCCGAATGCGTCGTTCGTCGACGACCTCGGCGCCGACTCCTTGGATACGGTCGAGCTGGTGATGGCGCTGGAAGAAGAATTCGAGTGCGAGATCCCGGACGAGGAAGCCGAGAAGATCACCACCGTCCAGCAGGCGGTCGACTACGTCAAGGCGCACGTCAAGGCCTGACGGAAATTTCCCAATCGGGAACCAAAGCTGCGCCCCCGAGGCGCAGTTTTGCTTTTGATGAACAGTGCGGCCAGGACGGCCGCTCTTGCTGTCGCGATCATGGACGGTCGCTGAGGTAATCCCATGAGCAAGCGAAGGGTCGTCGTCACCGGTCTCGGCATTGTCAGTCCCGTCGGCAACGACGTGGCAACGGCCTGGGCGAACATCACCGCCGGCAACAGCGGCATCGGGCCGATCACCAATTTCGATGCCTCGACGTTCCCGACGCGGATCGCCGGTGAAGTACGCAACTTCGATCCCGCGCAGTTCGTCGCCGCCAAAGACGTCAAGAAGATGGACCCGTTCATCCACTACGGCATCGCCGCCTCGGTGCAGGCGCTCGCCGACGCGGGCCTGCATCCGCACGAGCACGACGAGGAACGCATCGGCGTCGCGGTGGGAGCCGGCATCGGCGGCATCGCGACGATCGAGAAGACCGCGATCACCTATCACGAGCATGGTCAGCGCAAGATCTCGCCGTTCTTCGTGCCGAGCTCGATCATCAACATGGCCTCGGGCAACCTGTCGATCATGCTCGGGCTGAAGGGCCCGAACATCGCCTGCGTGACCGCATGCACGACCGCGACGCACAACATCGGCCTCGCGATGCGCATGATCCAGTACGGCGATGCCGACGTGATGGTTGCGGGCGGTGCGGAATTCTCGACGGTGGGCACGGCCGTGGGCGGATTCTGCTCGGCGCGTGCGCTCTCGACGCGCAACGACGAGCCGCACAGGGCGAGCCGCCCATGGGACAAGGACCGCGACGGCTTCGTGCTGTCCGACGGCGCCGGCGTGCTGGTGATCGAGGACTACGAACACGCGAAGAAGCGCGGCGCGCGCATCTACTGCGAACTGGTCGGCTTCGGCATGAGCGGCGACGCGTTCCACATGACCGCGCCAAGCGAGAACGGCGAGGGCGGCGGCCGCTGCATGGTCGCTGCGGTCAAGGACGCGGGCTTGAATCTCGCGGACGTGCAGTACATCAACGCGCACGGCACCTCGACACCGGCCGGTGACGTCGCCGAAGTGCAGGGCATCAAGGGCGTGTTCGGCGAGCACGCGAGGAAGCTTATGGTCAGCTCGACCAAATCGATGACCGGTCACCTGCTCGGCGCTGCCGGCGGCGTCGAGGCGATCTTCTCCATCCTCGCGCTGCGCGACGGCATCGTGCCGCCGACGATCAACCTCGACCATCCCGGCGAAGGCTGTGACCTCGATTTCGTGCCGCACACCGCGCGGGAGGCGAAGCTCGACGTCGTGCTGTCGAACTCGTTCGGCTTCGGCGGCACCAACGGCACGCTGGTTTTCCGCCGTGCCTGATCGGCATTCGAAACCGATGCGGAAAGACTGAAACACGACGCACACGGAGTGCTGGAAGGAAGAGTGGAAGCTTCCTCACCTTCTTCGCATGCTCTGTGAGCTCCGTGTTTCAATCTCCCCAGCGCGTCGCTTTCCATCTGGTCCGGAATCGAGCCATGGCCCACGCAACCCGGGAAATCGCCGGTACGCGCGATCTGCTCGCGCTCGCCGCGGCGTGGCCGCAGCGTTATCCGGGGCTGCTCGAAAGCGTCGCGCGTGGCAATGCGCGTGCGCGCCACGACGTGCTGTTCGCGTTTCCCGAGCGTTGCCTCGGGCTTGTGGACGGCGTGGTGCGGGGCGAGCGCGGCGATGAGCACGGCGCCGGTTTTCTCGGCGCGCTGGATCGTGTGTGGCGAGCGGAGCGGGTCGAGCGCGGCGGCGACGACGGCCTGCCGTTCCACGGTGGCTGGTTTCTCTACCTCGGCTACGAGCTGGCGGCGGAGATCGAGCCAACCCTCTGCTTGCCGGTGCCGCGCGAGACCGTGGTGCCGACCGCGCTCGCCTTGCGGTGTCCTGCCGCGATCATCGTCGACCACGCGCGTGCGTGCACCGTACTCGTCGTCGAAGCGGGGCGCGAGGACCTGTTGGACCTGCTCGCGCAGGACATCGACGCTGCCGGCCGCTTCGACGCGACGATGCCGGCGCGGATCGACCTCGACGAGGATTCGCCGCGCGAGTTCATCGACGGCGTCCACCGCGTGCACGAGCATCTGCGCGCGGGCGACGTGTTCCAGGTCAACCTCTCGCGCGCGTGGCGTGCGCGCTGCACCTCGGCGCCGCGTCCGGCGGACCTTTATGCGGCGCTGCGGCGCGCGAACCCGGCGCCATTCGCGGGCCTGCTGCAGCACGAGGGCTGGGCGATCGCGAGTTCATCCCCCGAACGCCTGGTCGAAGTGCGCGGCGACCTCGCGCAGACCCGCCCGATCGCCGGCACGCGTGCGCGCACTAGCGGCGACGACGATGCGAGCCGCATGCGCGAACTGGTCGGCCATCCGAAGGAACGTGCCGAACACGTGATGCTGATCGATCTCGAACGCAACGACCTCGGTCGCATCTGCGTGCCGGGCAGCGTCGTCGTCGACGAACTCATGACGGTCGAGAGCTACGCCCACGTGCACCACATCGTGTCGAATGTGCGTGGCCGCCTGCGCGCGGGCATCTCGCCGGGGCAGGCGATCCGGGCGGTGTTTCCGGGCGGCACCATCACCGGTTGCCCCAAGGTGCGCTGCATGCAGATCATCGCCGGAATCGAGCGTGTCGGCCGCGGTGCCTACACCGGCTCGTTCGGCTACCTCGACCGCAATGGCGACCTCGACCTGAACATCCTGATCCGCACGCTGACCCTTTGCGGCAGCGAAATCGGGTTTCGCGCCGGGGCCGGCATTGTCGCGGACTCCGATGCGCAGCGCGAACTCGAGGAGACGCGCGCGAAGGCGCGCGGACTGCTGCGGGCGTTGCAGGCCGAGGCGTAATCGGCGTGTTACGCTCGGCGCAATCATGCCTCGAACGGAAACCCGCATGAATCTTGCTGTCCGCGGTGGTGCGCTGTTGGGCGTGTTGCTCGTGCTGCTGCTGTTCGCGATTGCCGGCGGCGTGTGGGCATGGACCGACTACCAGCGTTTCAGCGAGGCGCCGCTGCCGGTCGCGAGCAACGACAAGACGATCGACGTGGCGCGTGGCAGCAGCTATCAGCTGATTGTCGCCGAGCTGCGTCGCCAGGGTATCGCCGGTCACGGATTCCGCGATGGCCTGTACTGGCGCGTGCTCGGCCGTGAACTCGGCGTCGCCGGTCGCCTGCATGCGGGCGAGTACGCGCTGGCGCAGGGCATCACGCCACGCGCGCTGTTGCGCAAGATGGCGGAGGGCGATGTCGTGCAGCACCGCTTCACGATCGTCGATGGTTGGACGTTTCGCCAGCTGCGCCTCGCGCTCGCGAACGAGACGGGCCTGCAGCAGACTCTTCCCGGCAGCAGCGACGAGGACATCGCGCATCGCGTCGGCATTGCCGACGGCAAGGCCGAAGGCTGGTTCCTGCCCGAGACCTATTCGTTCGTGAAGGGCGAGTCCGATTTCGACGTGTTGCAGCGCGCGCATGCAGCGATGCAGAGGGCGCTCGACCGCCTGTGGCCGGCCCGATCCGGCGACGTGAAGCTGGAGACGCCGTACGAGGCACTGATCCTCGCCTCGATCGTCGAGAAGGAAACCGCGCAACCGGCCGAACGCGCGCAGATTGCCGGCGTGTTCATCCGCCGACTCAAGTTCGGCATGCGCCTGCAGACCGATCCGACCGTGATCTACGGCATGGGCGAGAACTATGCGGGCAATATCCGCCGCAGCGACCTCGAAACCGACACGCCCTACAACACCTACACGCGCGACGGCCTGCCGCCGACGCCGATCGCGCTGCCCGGCACGGTCGCGCTCGAAGCGGCGCTGCATCCGGCGCCCGGCGACGCGCTGTACTTCGTTGCGCGCGGCGACGGCAGCCACGAGTTCTCGCCGACGCTGGAGGCGCACAATCGCGCCGTGCAGAAATTCCAGCTGCATCGCAACCAATGAGCGGACATCCGATGCGTGGAAGGCTGGTGACGCTCGAGGGTGGCGAAGGTGCCGGCAAGAGCACGGTACTCGCCGCCGTGCGCGAATCCCTCCAGGCGCACGGCATCGACGTGGTGGTCGCGCGCGAACCTGGCGGGACGGTACTCGGCGAAGCGGTGCGCAAGCTCGTGCTCGACCCCGCGCATGCGGGCGTGTGCGCGGAGAGCGAGCTGTTGCTGATGTTCGCCGCGCGCGCGCAGCTGGTGCGCGAGATCATCCAGCCCGCGCTCGCCAGCGGGCGCTGGGTATTGTCGGATCGCTACACGGATGCGAGCTATGCCTACCAGGGCGGCGGTCGCGGCCAACCGGCGGGACGCATCGCGGAACTCGAGCGGTGGGCCGCTCCGGTCGCGCCGGATTTGACCCTGCTGCTTGATTTGCCGGTCTCCGAGGGCCTTGCGCGTGCCGGCGCCCGCGGCGAGGCCGATCGCATCGAGCGCGAGAGCGGCGACTTCTTCGAGCGCGTGCGCGCCGCGTATCGCACGCGCGCGGCAGCCGAGCCCGCGC
>Ga0209023_10002831_pt1 | contig 21189 bp, 22 predicted proteins | sample LakOneMetagenome_FD_187468 | JGI IMG/M metagenome (GOLD analysis project Ga0209023, IMG submission 187468) | Freshwater and sediment microbial communities from Lake Erie, Canada (SPAdes) (version 2) | ecosystem: Environmental > Aquatic > Freshwater > Lentic | place: Lake Erie, Canada...
CCGCGTCGAAGTGGCAGCCTTCGCGGTCGCCGGAGTGGTTCAGCGGGAACAGCACTTCCTGCGTGAACTTCGCACCTTCTTCGAGCACCTGGTTGATGATGTCGGCGTCGATTTCCTGGTATGCCGGTAAGTTCTTGAACTCTTCGCTGACGTTGAGGAATTCGTGCAGAACGAACTGCATATCCCGGATTGGCGCGACGTACTGACCCATGGTTTTCTCCTGACGAAGGTAAGATTGTGTGGTACTTGAAAGGCAGCTTAGTTCTGCTGAATGCGCTGCTGTGTATCTTGAGTGGGATTACGGTAATTCTCGATCAGCCGCGCGAAACCGCGGTTGGCGCGTTCGAGCGCGCCGGGTACCCGCAGGAAACGTGCGTCATGGTGCAGGGCCAGGATCAGCCCGTACATCTCGTAGACCAGTTGCTGCGGGTCGGTACCCGCCTGCAGGGCGCCGACGTCCACGCTTTGCTGGACGGCACGCAGCAGCGCCCCCTGCCAGGCGCGCACCATCGCTACCAGTGCTTCGCGGATCGGGCCTGGACGGTCATCGTACTCCACCGCACCGCTGATATAGATGCAGCCCGACGCAATTTCCACCGAAACCCGCTTGACCCAGCGCGCGAACATGGACTCCAGGCGCGGCAAGCCGCGTGGTTCCTTGACGCTGGGGAAGAATACTTCCTGCTCGAAACGGTGGTGGTAAAGCTTGAGCACTTCCATCTGCAGGTCTTCGCGCGAACCGAAGTGCGCGAACACGCCCGATTTGCTCATGTTCATGCGGTCGGCAAGCAGGCCGATGGTCAGGCCTTCGAGGCCGTTGCGGCTGGCCAGCTCGAGCGCGACGTCGAGAATGGCTGCCCGCGTCTGCTCGCCCTTGCGCATGAATTTTGCTGAAGTGTTGATGACTGTCCCCTGGGTGAATCGAAAATCCGAACGCTCGTACTATTATCTATCGGCGGGTGAATGTCAAACGGGAACTTAGAGGTGGGGTTCTATTGTGCGGAGGGCGGGAATTCCACTAGGCCGTTACGGCTGTGCCGAGGGTAGTTGAACGCGTGGACGGGAAACCCGTCCACCCTACTCCCATCCCTTACACGTAGGGTGGACGGCTGTACCCCGACGGGCGGCGTTCACGCGGCCATTGCGCCGTCCACGCGTTCAGGAAACGCCCGTACGGCGGCAACTTCCTACTCCCCCGCCCGCGTAATCGCCCTGCGATCCCGCTTGGTCGGCCGCCCCTTGATCGTGCTGCCCGGCTCCGGGAACAACCTGCGCGCTTCCGTATCGTTCTCGCGCCGCGTCATGCTTTCCTGGGTCTCGCTATATAAAGTGCGCGCAATCGGCGCCCCGCCGCGCTTGTCGGAAATCCCGAGCACGGTCACTTCCCAGCGGTCCGAGCCGTTGTCGATAAAAATCTTGTCGTTCAGCTTCACGGCGCGGGCCGCCTTGACCGGCTCGCCGCCGATCCGCACGCGGCCACGCTCCACCGCATCGGCCGCCAGCGAGCGCGTCTTGAAGAAGCGCGCAGCCCACAGCCATTTGTCGATGCGTACACTATCGTTTTCCATTACTTGTCCTTGTCTCGATACAAGTACCCCATATGCTGGCGAGGAAGCGTTTTTTCGACCCCTTATCCGCTCATTACGCGTAGCCGATGGCAAAAATTCGCATCGCAAACTTGTAGGCAAGGTAAGCGGTCCCATACAAGGCGCGGCGTACCCAGCCAAAGCCGGCAAATTCCTCCAGGTGCACCGGCACCCCGTCCGCCACCCCACGCAGGATGTGCGCCCGCACCGCACGCGCAAACCCGGCGTCGCGCACCACGATGTTCGCTTCCTGGTTCACGAACAGCGACAGCCCGTCGCAATTGCTCGAGCCTACCGTCGCCCAGTCATCGTCGACCACGGCGATCTTCGCGTGCAGCTGCGTCTTGCGGTATTCCACCACCTTGATGCCGGCCGCCAGCAGCTTCGGATAAAACGAGCGCGCCACCGCGTCCTGCATCTTGAATTCACCCACGCCAATCAGGAGCGTGACGTCGACGCCGCGCGCGGCCGCATGCGCCAGTGCTTCGCGGAACTTGCGCCCCGGCGCAAAATAGGGATTGGCCAGCAACACGCATTTGCGCGCCTGGCCGATCGCCTGCAGATAAGCACGCTGGATGGTGCGCCGGTTGCGCAGATTGTCGCGCACCACGAAGGCGGCGCGCATCGGGCGATTGCCTTCGCTTGGCGGCTGGCGCCGCATCTCGCGGAACAGGCCGATGCGGCGGATCAGCGGCAGGTGGCCGGCGCGCGCCCACTGGGCTTGCGCTTCGAGGTGGATCTGCGCCAGCAGCGGCCCCTGCACCTGCACGGCGAAATCCCAGCGCGGCGCCGGCAACGGACGGTGCGGCTCGTAGTCGCACAGCATGTCGTCGTTGATGTTGATGCCGCCGATAAACGCGACCGCGCGGTCGACCACCGTGATCTTGCGGTGGGTGCGCGTGACGCCGCGCTTGAACCAGGGATTGAAGACGCGGTAATGGACGCCGGCGGCGGCAAAGGCTTCGGCGCGGCGGCAGCAGACGCGGTGGCCGCTGCCGAACCAGTCGACCAGCACCCGTACCTTGACCCCGCGCCTGGCTGCACGGATCAGCGCCGCCTCGATGCCGCGCGCAACCTCGTCCTCGGCAAAGATATAGGTCTCGAACAAGATGTCGTGCCGTGCGGCGTCGATCGCGGCGATCATCGCCGGAAACAGCTGGAGGCCGGTTTCGAGCAGGGTGATGTCGTTGTTCGCTACATAGCTGACCGGGCGCATAGGCTAGGGAAGTACTTATTTATTCTGGTGGATGGAATCGGTTACGAAAAATGTGCCCGGCAAGGCCTCGCCGGCCGCGCGCAAACCGCAGCGATACCCCGTGGTATCGCGAGGATTTGCAACGCCGCTGGGTGCATTTTCTCGTGGCCGAGGCCGCCGCCACGAATAAATGAGTACTTCCCTAAGCGAGCTGGAGTTCCGCGACGATCGGTGCGTGATCCGAGAGTTTGGCCCAGATCGAGCCGGCCATGACCTGCGCGTTATCGACCTTGAAGCCGCGCACGTAGATGCGGTCGAGGCGGAACCAGGGCAACGCGGCCGGGAAGGTACGTGCCGGCGCCAGGCGCGGCTGGCGCCCTGCCCAGCTGCGCACCATGTCGCCCAGGGCGGATTTCGGCCCGAGTTCGTCGAACACCTCGGCCACGCCGAGGGCATTGCGCAGGCGGTCGCTCAGGGTATTGCGCCAGTCGTTGAAGTCGCCGGCGATGATGACCGGTTCGCCATTCGAGGATTGCTGCACCGCCTCGATCAGCTGGACCGTCTGGCGCCCGCGTCCGCCTTCGAACAAACCTAGGTGGACCACATAGCAGTGGACGCGGCCGGCCGGCGTTTCGAGCACGCAGTGCAGGATGCCGCGCTGCTCGTAGGCATGGTCGGACACGTCGTGGTTATGGCTGTTCTCGATCGGGAAGCAGCTGAGCAGCGCATTGCCATGGTGGCCGTGGTCGTAGACCGCGTTCATGCCGTAGGCCGAATGGTGGGAATCGCCGGCGAAGTATTCGTACTGCGCCGTTTCCGGCCAGACGCGGTGTTCGCGCTTGTGATTGGCGTAGCGCGCCAGATTTCGGTCGTGCCTGCCCTGTACTTCTTGCAGGAAGACGATATCAGCGTGGAATTCAGCGATGGCTTTCTTCAGTGCGAGAACCCGGGGGGTGCTGCGCAGCGATGAGACGCCCTTATGAATATTATAGGTAGCGACACGAATCTTCATGGGAATATTCTACCCCCATCAGTCCGTGACATTTTGGAACGACTTCCAATCGTGCGGCCTGGTGCCGCGGTACTGCAAAAACCCGGTTGTTACGGGTGCGGGGTGAGCCGAGGGCTGCACCCCGCGATGCGATCAATCGAACACGGGGGCGGCTTCCCAGTTGGCGCGCAGGGCGGCGTTCCGGGGTGCTGCCAGGTTGTCCGCCTCGTCCAGAGGTACGGCAATCAGGCGCGGGCCGCTGAGGCGCAAGCCACACTCGAGGTCGATATAAAAGCATTCATCGTCCACGCTCAGGGCTTTCACCTTTTCCTCGTGCTTCGGTTGGAATTGATCCATTCTTTCCTCCAGAATCCGTTGGTTGGACTATGTTGCAATTATTAAATTTCGCTGGATGCGAATTGCTGACAATATTCGACCGATTTCTGATTGTCAACCGCAGATTCTATTGTGCGCTACCTCACATAACGAATTTCCTACAGGCATTTTTCCAGCAGGAATTAATTTCATTGGGTTAATAGCAAAGTTTCTTTCAAATCATTTTTCGAGTCAGGCTGCATATTACGAGGGCGATGACACAATTTGCGTCCACGTTTGACGACGACGAACGAACTTTCGCCCGGTAACTTTTACCAATAGTTAAAACAAAGAATCGAAGGGTTCCGGGTAGCAAAAAAAATCGGCACGTTGGGCAGTTTTCTGGTGGAATGACCGTTGTATTTACGGTTTGTTAAATAAATTTCTTGACTTGTTTTGCAACTAGTGCAGAAAGAACAAGGAGGGAAAGGACGCCGGAAACCAGCATGTTCAGCAGCTGGCCGGTTGCCGGATGATGCAGGAAGATGCAGTCGGTAATGTGCTCGGCGACCGCCGCTCAGTGACTGCGGCTCAGTGACTGCGGCTCAGTGACTGCCAAGCACGCAGTCGAGCAGATGGCGTTCGAGTGCCGCGAATGCCGCGCTGCCGCGTTCGCGCGGACGCGGCAGGGTCACCGGTACGTCGTGGACGATGCGGCCGCCGTCGACCACCAGCACGCGGTCGGCCAGTGCCAGCGCTTCCTGCACGTCGTGGGTGACGAGCACGGCAGTAAACCCCTGGCGCAGCCACAGGGTTTCGATCAGGCGCTGCATCTCGATGCGGGTCAGCGCGTCGAGCGCGCCAAGCGGTTCGTCGAGCAGGAGCAGCTGCGGCGCATGCACCAGGGCGCGCGCCAGGGCCACACGCTGGCGCTGGCCGCCCGATAGCACCGCCGGCCACTCACGCGCGCGCTCGGCCAGGCCGACGGTAGCCAGTGCTTCCCGCGCCCGCTCGGCGCCGTCCTTCAAACCGAGCGCAACATTGTCGAGCACGCTCTTCCAGGGCAGCAGGCGTGCTTCCTGGAACATCAAGCGGGTGCCACCCACGCCCGTGCCGGCATCGACAGCAAGGCTGCCATCGTCGAGCTGCTCGAGTCCGGCGATCAGGCGCAGCAGCGTGCTCTTGCCGCAGCCGCTGCGGCCGATCACGGCCACCGCTTCGCCGGGCGCGATGTGCAGGTCGATGTCGTCCAGCACGGTGCGCTCGCCGTAGCGCTTGGTCAGCGCACGTGCATGGACTTCAGCGCCGCGTCCGGCCGATGCGGCCGTGGACCCGACGCGGCGGGTTTCTTCTCGGGTAATCTGCATAAGACCTCGTGATCAACAAACGGCTAGCGGTAAGCCGGATTCCAGCGCAGGAAAGTGCGCTCCAGTGCGCGCGCCGCCAGGTCGGCCAGCTTGCCGAGCAGCGCGTACAGCAGGATGCCGACCAGCACCACATCGGTTTGCAGGAATTCGCGGGCATTCATCGTCATGTAGCCGATGCCGGACTGGGCCGAAATCGTCTCGGCCACGATCAATAGCACCCAGACCAGGCCCAGCGAAAAGCGCACGCCGACCAGGATAGCGGGCAAGGCCGCAGGCAGGATCACGTCGCGGTGCAGGGCCCAGCCGGATAGCCCATAGCTGCGCGCCATCTCGATCAGCCCCTGGTCGGCCGAGCGAATGCCGTGGAAGGTGTTCAGGTAGACCGGGAAGAACACGCCCACCGCCAGCAGGAACAGCTTCGCGGTCTCGTCGATGCCGAACCACAAGATCACCAGCGGAATCAGCGCCAGCGCCGGGATGTTGCGGATCATCTGCAAGGTCGTGTCGAGCAGGGTCTCGGCGCGGCGCGAACTGCCGTTCAATAAGCCCAGCAGCAGCCCGAGGCCGGCGCCGATACCGAAGCCCACGGCCGCGCGCCACAGACTGGTGCGCAGGTGCGACCATAATTCTCCGGATTCGGCCAGCGACCAGAAGGCAGTCAGTACCTGCCAGGGTTCGGGCAGGATGCGGCTCGAGAGCCAGCCGGCGTGGGCGGCGACTTGCCAGAGCGCGACCAGGGCGATCGGCAAGGCCCAGGGCGCCAATGCCGCCAGGACCGGATGGCGCCGGCCGGCGGAGGTCCGCTTTTCCGCTTTGCCGGAAGAGCCTGCGAAAACGCCGGACGCCGCGGCGTTGGCGCCCGCCTGGCGCGGCGCCGCAGCAGGCCGCACCGGTTCCACGCTGCCGCTGTCGGACGCGCCCGCCGCACTCGCCCGCAGCACCTCGAACGACGCCATTTACGCCGCCTTTTTCTTCGGCACGATGTCGCTAGCCATCATCTCGCCGAAAGGTCCGGTCAGCGACTGCTCGCCGCCTTCTTTCCCCTTGCCGAGCAGCGGGAACACCAGTTCGGCAAAGCGGTAAGACTCTTCCAGGTGCGGGTAGCCCGACAGGATGAAGGTCTCGATGCCGAGGTCCTGGTACTCGCGCATGCGCGCCGCCACCGTTTCCGGGTCGCCCACCAGCGCGGTGCCGGCGCCGCCGCGTACCAGGCCGACGCCGGCCCACAAATTCGGCGAGACTTCCAGCTTGTCGCGCCGGCCGCCGTGCAGGGCCGCCATGCGCTGCTGGCCGACCGAATCCATTTTTGCGAAGGCGGCTTGCGCCTTGGCGATGATGTCGTCGTCCAGGTGGCTGATCAATTCATCGGCGGCGCGCCAGGCTTCTTCATTGGTCTCGCGCACGATCACGTGCAGGCGGATGCCGAACTTCACGGTGCGGCCACGCTTGGCGGCACGCGCGCGGATGTCGGCCAGTTTTTCGGCGACGGCCGCCGGCGGCTCGCCCCAGGTGAGGTAGACGTCCATCTGCTCGGCCGCCAGTTCGTGTGCCGGTTCCGAGGAGCCGCCGAAGTACAGTGGCGGATGCGGCTTCTGGATCGGCGGGTACAGGGTTTTCGCGCCCTTCACCTGGATATGCTTGCCCTCGAAATCGTAGCCGGCCGCCCCGCCCTCGCCGGACAAACTGGCGCGCCAGACGCGGATGAATTCATCCGAGATTTCGTAGCGCTTGGCGTGGTCGGCGAACAGGCCGTCGGCCTCGAGTTCGCCCTGGTCGCCGCCGGTGACGACGTTGATCAGGAGGCGCCCGTTCGACAGGCGGTCGAAGGTGGCGGCCTGGCGCACGGCGAGGCCCGGCGTCGACAGGCCGGGACGGATCGCGACCAGGAATTTCAGGCGCTTGGTGGCACCGATCAGCGAGGCGGCCGAAATCCACGGATCTTCGCAGGAGCGGCCGGTCGGCAGCAGCACGCCCTCATAGCCCAGGGTGTCGGCGGCGACGGCGATCTGGCGCAGGTAGTCGGCATCGACCGTGCGCGCGCCCTTGGTCGTGCCGAGGTAGCGGCTGTCGCCGTGGGTAGGGAGGAACCAGAAGACGTTCGGAGAGGTGGACATGGTGTTTCCTTAGATTGAAGAGACCAGCGCGTCTTTCACGACGATCGGTTTCGGAATCAGTTTCAGGGCGTGGAAGGCATCGGCGATGCGCTGCTGTTCGCGCACGACCTCCGCCGACATCGGCTTCACGCCATAGGCATAGCGGCTGGCGGCCAGGTCGACCACGTTCTTCGGCAGGCCGGTCTGGGCCGTGAGGATGGTCGACACCTCGCCGGGATTGGCCTTGCCCCAGGCGTCGACCTTGGCGATTTCTTCGATCAGGATGCGGTTCAAATCGGCATGCTTTTCGGCGAAGCTGCGCGCGGCCAGGTAAAACTGGTGGTTCGACACCAGGTTGCGGCCATCGGCCAGCACGCGCGCGCCAAGTTGCTGCTCGGCGGCAGCGAGGAAGGGGTCCCAGATCACCCAGGCGTCGACGCTGCCGCGCTCGAAGGCGGCGCGCGCGTCGGCCGGCGGCAAATAGACCGGCTGGATCGCGCTGTAGGGAATGCCGGCCTTTTCCAGCGCCTTCACCAGCAGGAAGTGCACGTTCGAGCCCTTGTTCAGGGCGATCTTCTTGCCGCGCAAATCGGCCAGCGTGCGCAGGGTGGAATTCTTCGGCACCACGATGGCTTCGCTGCCTGGCGAGGCCGGTTCGTGGCCGACGTAGACCAGGCGCGCACCGGCGGCCTGGGCAAAGATCGGCGGCGCCTCGCCCACCGTGCCGAAGTCGATGCTGCCGACGTTCAGGCCTTCGAGCAGCACGGGGCCGGCCGGGAATTCGGTCCATTTCACGGCGATCTTTTGCGCAGCCAAACGCGCTTCCAGGGTGCCGCGCCCTTTCAGCAGGGTCAGGGTGCCGTATTTCTGGTAGCCGATACGGATTTCCGTCGGAGCCTGGGCAATGGCGGGCAGGTGCAGGCCGGCGGCGATGCCGGTGGCGCCGGCGGCGAGCAGGCCAAGGGCGCGGCGGCGCGCAGGCCGCAGGGTGGAGTCAGGATGCATGGGGACTTTCCGGTATGAAGATTCAAGCGGGGACGGCGTGCAGGTCCTTGGCGGCGGGTTCGCTGGCCGGGCGCGGCGCCACCAGGCGCAGTTCCGAGGCCAGCTGCTCGACGCCTTGCGCCACGCGCACCGCGATCGGCGCGGCCAGGTTCAGGCTGCCATCGAGCCCGCGGCCCAGCTGGTCGGAGGTGGCATAGATGCTGGGCAGGATCGAGCGCGCCGCCATCGAGGCCAGCACCGGGCGCAGCGCGTAATCGAGCGCCAGCATGTGCGACTGGCTGCCGCCGGTGGCCAGCGGCAGCACCAGCTTGCCGGCCAGGCCATCCTGGGGCAGCAGGTCGAGGAAGGCTTTCAGCAGGCCGCTGTAGGCCGCCTTGTAGACCGGCGTGGCCACGACCACGGCATCGGCCTGGCGCACCTGTGCCAGGGCACGGGCAATCGAGGGTTCGTCGGTGTCGAGCGAGAGCAGCGCGGTGGCGGACAGGTCGCGCACTTCGATGCGGTGCAGGCGCTGGCCATGCAGGGCCAGGCGCTCGCCGATGTGCTGCAACAGGCGCGAAGACGAAGAGTGCGGCGCAGGGCTGCCGCCAAGCAGGATGACGCTCATGGTGTGTCCATTCATATAAGGATGACCACAGACTAGGGCCACGCGGCGTGCATGAAAACGAATCGTTTCGCACATCCTTATGCGCCCGCCGTTTTAAGGTTTTGCGCATATCGATGGCCAAATTTCTTCGTTCACGCGGCCGCAAACCCGGTGCAATACTGGTTGCCACATTCTCATCAAGGCAAGCACGATGTCTTCCACCGTCTCCCCTTTGCGCGCCGCGGAACCCGAATCGGTCGCGCCTTCCTTCCCCGATCCGCTGGCCCTGGCCGAGCGCCTGGCCGAGCAATTTGCCGCCACCGCCGTCGAGCGCGACGCGGCCGGTGGACACGCGGCGCACGAGCGTGAACTGATCCGCGAGAGCGGCCTGCTGACGCTGTCGATTCCGGCGGAATTCGGCGGCCAGGGCGCGCGCTGGGAAACCGTGCAGGCCGTGGTCCGCACGCTGGCGCGGGCCGACAGCGCGCTGGCCCACCTGTTCGGTTTCCACCACCTGCAACTGGCCGGCATCCGCCTGTACGGCACGCCGGTCCAGCAGCGCAACCTGCTCACGGCCACCGTCGAACAGCGCCTGTTCTGGGGCAATGCCCTGAACCCGCTCGACAAGCGCACCCGCGCCCAGGCCATCCCGGGTGGCTTCATGCTCGATGGGATCAAGAGTTTTTCTTCCGGTTCGGTGGGCTCGGACTGGCTCACGCTCTCGGTCTGGGACGCGGCCGCGGACGCGCCGCTGATCGCGGTGCTGCCGACCGCCCAGCCGGGCATCCGCGTGGAAGCCGACTGGGACGCCTTCGGCCAGCGCCAGACCGATAGCGGCAACGTCCACTTCGACAAAGTCTATTTGCCGGCCGCGCTGGTGCTGCAGGCGCCGGGCCAGGCGCCCACCGCGCAGTCGACACTGCGCTCGCAGGTGGCGCAGCTGATCATGACCAACCTCTATCTCGGCATCGCCATCGGCGCCTTCGAGGCCGCGCGCGACTACACGCTGGAACAGGCGCGCCCCTGGTTTGCCTCCGGCGTGAGCGACGCCAGCCACGACCCCTTGACCCAGCACCGCTATGGCGACTACTGGCTCAAGCTGCGCCCGGCCAATGTGCTGGCCGACGGGGCCGCGCGCCTGCTCGACGCCGCCTTCGACAAGGGCGCGGAGCTCACGCCCCAGGAGCGCGGCGAAGTGGCGGTGGCCGTGGCCGAAGCCAAGGTGCTGTCGCATCGCGCCGCCATCGATATTTCCAGCGGCATGTTCGAGCTGCTGGGTGCGCGCGCGACCTCAGGCCGCTTCGGCTTCGACCGCTACTGGCGCAATGCCCGCGTGCATACCCTGCACGACCCGATCGACTACAAGCTGCGCGACCTGGGCCGCTATGCGCTCGAAGGCCGCCTGCCTGAACCGACGGCCTACTCGTGAACCGTGCCTGATACCGCCATGAGCATCGTTCCGACTCCCGACACGCCACAGGTGGCGATCCGCCTGGCGGACGTCGCCAAGACCTTTGCCACGCCCGACGGCGGACGCTTCGAGGCGATCCGCGGCGTCTCGCTCGACATCCTCGATGGCGAGATCTTCGGCATCGTGGGCAAGAGCGGCGCCGGCAAGTCGACGCTGCTGCGCATGATCAACCTGCTCGAACGCCCCGAGCGCGGCAGCGTGCTTGTAGCCGGCGAAGAACTCACCCGCCTCGGCAAGCGCGACTTGCGCAAGGCGCGCCGGCACATCGGCATGATTTTCCAGGGTTTTAACTTGCTGCAGAACGCCACCGTGTTCGAGAACGTGGCCTTTCCGCTGCGGCTGCACGACGCATTGAACGCGCCGCGCCTGAAGGCACGCGTGGCCGAATGCCTGGAACTGGTGGGCCTGGCCGACAAGGCGGCCAGCTATCCGGCCCAGCTGTCGGGCGGGCAGAAGCAGCGGGTGGCGATCGCGCGCGCCCTGGCCAGCCATCCGGCGGTGCTGCTGTGCGACGAGCCGACTTCCGCGCTCGACCCGGAAACCACGCGCGCCCTGCTCGACACGCTACGCAGCATCAACGCCCAGCTGGGCGTGACGGTCGTCATCGTCAGCCACGAGCTGCAGGTGCTGGGCACCCTGTGCGACCGCGTGGCCGTCATCGAACACGGCGTGGTGGCGGAGCAGTTCGCGCTCGCCGACCACAGCGTCCCGCGCCAGACCGCGCTGGGGCGCGAGCTTGCCTACTACGGCACCGAGGCCTTTGCCGCCGCTGCCTGGGGAGATGCCCATGCCTGACTCGATACTCGCCGTCCTGCCCGAACTCTGGACCGCTTTCCTGCAAACGGCGCTGATGCTCGGCATCGGCGTCACGGCGGCGGTGCTGCTGGGCGGCCCGCTCGGGGTGCTGCTGTTCCTGGTGTCCGATGGCCAGGCCCTGCAACACCGGCGCCTGGCGCTGGTGCTGGGCTGGTTCGTGAACACGGTGCGCTCCTTCCCCTTCATCATCCTGATGGTAGCGCTGGTGCCGTTCACGCGGGTGCTGGCCGGCACCTCGATCGGTCCACTGGCGGCTTCGGTACCGCTGTCGATTGCGGCCATCCCCTACTTTGCGCGCCTGGTCGAACAGAATTTGCGCGACGTGCCGCGCGGCGTGATCGAGGCGGCGCAGGCGATGGGCGCCTCGGAGCTGCAGATCGTCTTGCGCGTGCTGCTGCCCGAGGCGCGCGCCGCCCTGGTGCTCTCGCTCACGGTCCTGTCCATCAGCTTCCTCTCGTATTCGGCGGTAGCCGGCGTGGTGGGCGGCGGCGGCATCGGCGACCTGGCGATCCGCTACGGCTACTACCGCTTCGAGACCGACGTGATGATCTTCACGGTGACGATTTTGATCGTGCTGGTGCAGCTGATCCAGCTGACCGGCGCCCGCACTGCGCGCCGCCTCGACAAACGCTGATCCCTACTCTTCCAATAAAAAGGACTTCCATGCGCTTCCCTCGCCGCACCTTATTTGCCGCTGCCCTGAGTCTGCTCGTCGCCGGCGCCGTTCACGCCAAGGATCCGAAGGAGCTGGTGATCGGCACCAGCGCCGGCCCCTACGCCGACCAGATCCGCTACGGAATCAAGCCCATCCTGGAAAAGCAGGGCTATAAAGTCAAGCTGGTCGAATTCAACGACTACATCCAGCCGAACTTCGCGCTGGCCGAGGGCGCGCTCGACGCCAACGTCTTCCAGCACATCATCTACCTGACCCGCTTCGCCGAGCAGCACAAGCTGCCGCTGTCGGAGCTGATCAAGATCCCGACCGCGCCGATCGCCATCTACAGCCACAAGCACAAGTCGCTGAACGAAGTCAAAGCCGGCACCACGGTGGCGCTGCCGAACGATCCGACCAACCAGGCGCGCGCCCTGGTCATGCTGGACCAAATCGGCTGGGTCAAGCTGAAACCCGGCATCGACCCGATCAAGGCGTCGGAGAAGGACATCGCGCAGAACCTGAAAGGCATCAAGCTGCTGCCGCTGGAAGCGGCGCAATTGCCGCGCTCCCTGCAGGACGCCGACTACGCCTTCGTGAACGGGAACTTCGCGCTGGCCTCGGGCCTGAAGCTGAAGGATGCCCTGCGCACCGAGAAGATCTCGCCGAGCTACGCCAACCTGGTGGCAGTGCGCACGGCCGATAAAGATAAACAGTTTGCAAAGGACATCGCCGCCGCCTACCGCTCGCGCGAGTTCCTGGAGGTGACGAACCAGCGGTTCGCCGACTACGCCAAGACCGATTACCAGCTGGCCCTGGAAAAGAGTCCGAAATGACGGCTGATGTGAGAGCGGGCGGCGTGGGCACAAGTGCCTTGCGCGGCCCGGCCCACCCTAGGGAAAGCGAAGCAAATTCGAAGAAGCCGGTGCGCTTCAACGCCTTCCAGATGAACACCCCGAGCCACCAGTCGCCGGGGCTGTGGCGCCATCCGCGCAGCGATAGCGCGGAGTATGCGAGCGCGCGCTACTGGGTCGAGCTGGCGCAATTGCTGGAAGCGGGCGGCTTCGATGCGATTTTCCTGGCCGACGTGCTGGGCGCCTATGACGTGTATGGCGGGAATCTGGACGCCGCCCTGAAACACGGCGTGCAGCTGCCCTTGAACGACCCGCTGGCGCTGGTGCCGCTGATCGCCCACGCCACCACGCGCCTGGGGATCGGCGTGACGGCCGCCGTCACCTACGAACACCCGTACACCTTTGCGCGGCGCATGTCGACGCTGGACCACCTGAGCGGCGGGCGGGTCGGCTGGAACATCGTCACCGGCTACCTCGACAGCGCGGCGCGCAACCTGGGCCAGGAACGCCAGCTGGGCCACGACGCGCGCTACGACTTGGCCGACGAATACCTGGATGTCGTCTACAAGCTGTGGGAACAAAGCTGGGACGAGGACGCCGTGGTGCGCGACCGCGAACGCGGCGTCTATACCGACCCAAGCCGCGTACACCCGATCAACCACCGTGGCGCGTACTACACGGTGCCCGGCATTCACCTGTGCGAACCTTCGCCGCAGCGTACGCCCTTCCTGTACCAGGCCGGCGCTTCGACGCGCGGGCTGGCATTCGCCGCGCGCCATGCCGAAGCGACGTTCGTGAGCGGACCGACGAAGGGCATCGTGGGGCGCTACGTGGACAGTGCGCGCGCCGCCGTGCAGGCCGCGGGCCGCGATCCGGCCGCCCTGCGCGTGTATGCCCAGGCGCTGGTCGTTGTCGGCGCCACCGAAGGCGAGGCCCAGGCGCGCCTGCGCGAGTACGAGGAATTCATCGACATCGAAGCCTCGCTGACCCTGCTCTCGGGCTGGACCGGCGTCGACTTTTCGCGCTACGGCCTGGACGACACGGTCGACTACATCGACACCGAGGCCGGCCGTTCGGCGCTGGCATCGCTCAGCGTGGCCGATCCGTCACGCCGCTGGACGGTCCGCGAAGCGGCGCGCTTCATCGGCCTGGGCGGACGCGGGCCGGTGATCGTCGGCGACGCGGCGCAGGTGGCCGACCAGCTGATCGCCTGGCTCGACGAGACCGGCATCGACGGCTTCAACCTCGCCTTTGCCCTGCCCTACGAGGACATGCAGGGCGTGGTGGAGCTGGTGGTGCCGGAGCTGAAACGGCGCGGCCGCTATCGCGACGACAAAGGCAGCGCCACGCTGCGCGAACAGCTGCTCGGCGCCGGGCCGCGCCTGGCGCCCGACCATCCGGGCCGCCAGGTCAGGATCGAAGAATCGCCCACCGACACCTCGCTGCGCTCCGCAGCCTGAACCACGAAAGAAAAACATGCAAAGAAGAAGCCTGCTCCAGCTTGCCGCCAGCGGCCTTGCTCTCTCCGCCCTGCCCCTGTCCAGCCGCGCCGCCAATCTGGAAGAACTGCGCCTGGACTACGCCTATTACTCGCCCACCAGCCTGGTGCTGCGCCACTTCGGCTGGCTGGAAGAAGCCTTCAAGGCTGAGGGTACACGGGTGAAATGGGTGCTCAGCGCCGGCAGCAACCGCGCCCTGGAGTACCTGAACGCGAACAGCATCGACATCGGCTCGAGCGCCGGCCTGGCCGCCCTGCTGGCCAAGGCCAACGGCACGCCGATCAGGACGCCCTACATCTACTCGCGCCCGGAATGGACGGCGCTGGTAGTGCCGAAGAACTCGCCTATCCGCACGCTGGCCGACCTGAAGGGCAAGAAGGTGGCGGCCACCAAGGGCACCGATCCGTATTTGTTCCTGCTGCGTTCCCTGCAAAGCGTGGGCCTGCGCCGGAGCGACATCGAACACGTCGCCCTGCAGCACGCCGACGGACGCGCCGCGCTGGAACAGGGCCGCGTCGATGCCTGGGCCGGACTCGACCCGCACATGGCGGCGGCCGAACTCGAAGGCGGCGCGCGCCTGCTGTACCGCAACGTGTCCTTCAATACCTACGGCTTCCTGAACGTGCGCGAAGACTTCCTGGTGAAGTATCCGCAGCAGACCGCGCGCGTGATCGCGGCCTACGAAAAGGCGCGCCTCTGGACCCGCGCCAACCCGAGCGAAGCGGCGAAGATCCTCGCAAGCGAAGCGAAAGTCTCGCTGCCAGTGGCCCTGCTGCAGGTGAAGCTGCGCAGCGACTTCAGTAATCCGCAGCCCTCGAACGAACACCTGAAGGCGCTGCAGCTGGCCGCCCCCATCCTGCGCGAGGAAGCGCTGGTGAAACCCGGTACCGACCTGAACGCGGCCATCGCCGGCCTGATCGACACCCGCTTTGCGCAGCAGCTGATCGCGCGCGCTTGAACCCATGAAGCCGCACACCATCGACCTTCCCCTGCCAGCGTCCGCGCCGGCGCCGCGCAAGCCCTGGCGCTTGCCGCTTGGCTTGCTGCTGCCCCTGCTGGCCGTGGCAGCGTTGGAGTTCGGCGTACGCAGCAGCCTGGTGCCGGCCAACCTGATGCCGGCGCCGAGCGAAATCGCCACCACCCTGGCCTGGCTGGCGCAGAACGGCCTAGCCGGCCACCTGGCCAGCAGCTGCCTGCGCGTGGCCGCCGGCTTCGCCATCGGCGCCAGCCTGGCCCTGGTGCTGGGCGCGGCGGTGGCGCTGAATGCGCGCACCGAACGCCTGCTCGACCCCAGCTTCCAGGCCCTGCGCGCGATTCCCTCGCTGGCCTGGGTGCCCCTGCTCCTGCTCTGGTTCGGCATCGACGAAACGCCGAAGCTGATCCTGATCGCCATCGGCGCCTTCTTCCCGGTCTACATGGGCGTGGTGTCGGGTATCCGCGGCGTCGACCGCAAGCTGCTCGAAGTCGGGCAGCTGTACCGGCTGTCGCCGCTGGCGCTCGCCCGCCGCGTGCTGCTGCCGGCGGCGCTGCCGGCCGTGCTCACGGGCCTGCGCAATGGCCTGAGCCTGACGTGGATGTTCATGGTGGCGGCCGAATTGATCGCCGCCAGCCAGGGCCTGGGCTACCTGCTGTCGGACGGACGCGAATCGAGCCGCGCCGACATCATGCTGGCGGCCATCGTGCTGCTGGCCCTGCTGGGCAAGTTCAGCGACACCGCCATGGGTGCGCTCGAAGCGCGCCTGCTGTCCTGGCGCGACAGCTACGCCAATCGGGGTGCGCGATGACGGCCCTGCTGGAACTGGCCGTCGACGACAAGCGCTATGGCACGCGCACGATACTGCGCGGTTTTCATTTGCGCCTGGAAGTGGGCGAAGTGGTGAGCCTGATCGGCGCCAGCGGCTGCGGCAAGAGCAGCCTGCTGTCGATTGCCGCCGGCCTCGATGGCCAGTACCGCGGCAGTGTACGTTTGCGCGGCGGCGCGATACGCGGCACCCATGCCGAGATCGGCCTGATCTTCCAGGAACCGCGCCTCTTCCCCTGGCTGACGGTGGAGCAGAACATCGTGTTTGGTGCGGACGGTGCGCCCGATGCCTGCCGGGTCGCGGCCTTGCTGGAAGAAGTCGGGCTGGCCGGCTACGGCAAGTCGCTGCCGAAACAGCTCTCCGGCGGCCAGGCCCAGCGCGTGGCCATCGCGCGCGGCCTCTACACCCAGCCGCGCGTGCTGCTGCTGGACGAACCCTTTTCGGCAGTCGACGCCTTTACCCGCATGCGGCTGCAGGACCTGCTGGCGCGCGTGGCCGAGCAGCACCGCCTGAGCGTGCTGCTGGTAACGCACGACATCGACGAAGCGCTGTATTTGAGTGACCGCATCGTGCTGATGGACGGCGTGCCCGGCCCGGCGCGCGCCGAGTTCGAAGTCGATCACGCAAGGCCGCGCGAACGCGCCGTGCTCTCTACATCAGCCCTGAAGCCGGCAATCCTGGCGAGCCTGCACGCGGTGCACGCGATCTAAGGGTCTATCTGATTGAATCAACGCCATAGACGGTTTTCCGTAGGGTGGACGGGTTCCCCGTCCACGCGGCGATCGTTTGCAGCAAGATCATTCGGCACGAAAGCGGAGTTGCAGCTTCTCGCCGGGTGGACGGCAAAGCCGCCTCTCAGGCGCCGCGCATCAGCGCCTGGGTCACATTGCTTCCTGCCGGCACGCTGGTCGTGAGCCAGACATTGCCGCCGATGGTCGACCCGGCCCCCACCGTGATGCGCCCGAGGATGGTGGCGCCGGCATAGATGACGACGTCGTCCTCGACGATCGGATGGCGCGGCGCGCCTTTCACGAGCGCCCCGCTTTCGTCGGTCGGGAAGCGGCGCGCACCGAGCGTCACGGCCTGGTACAGGCGCACGTGGCGGCCGATGATCGCCGTCTCCCCGATCACGACGCCTGTGCCATGGTCGATGAAGAAGCTCGGACCGATCTGTGCGGCCGGGTGGATGTCGATGCCGGTGAGCGTGTGCGCGATGTCGGCCGCGAGGCGCGCCAGGAAAGGCACGCCGAGGCGGTGCAGGCAATGCGCCAGGCGGTGATACAGCACGGCGATGGTGCCGGGGTAGCACAGCATGATCTCGGCCACGGAACTGGCGGCCGGGTCGCCGGCCAACGCCGCCTGCACGTCGGACACCAGCAACGCGCGGATGTCCGGCAAGCTGGCGGCAAAGGTGCGCGTGATGGCGCGCGCCTGCTCGGCCAGCTCGGCCTCGCTCAATTCCTCGGATTCCGGACTGAAGCGCAGCGCGCGGCGCACCTGCTCGACCAGCCGGTCGAGTGCGACATTCAGCGTGTCGCCGACAAAATAATCGATGCTCTCGTCGTTCAGGTCCGGGCGGCCGTAATGGGTGGGAAACAGCGCCGCCGAGATGCCCTCGATCACCTGCTTCAGGACTTCGCGCGACGGCAGCTCGCGCACCCGGCCCTGGTGGCGGATGTTATGGGTGTTCTCGCGCGAATTGCGCAGCGCCTCGATAATGGGGCCGAGCTGCCAGTGGTTGGCGCCGGCCGGGGGGAAGTGGTTGTCGTTCATACATCCAGCCTACTCCAACATGCCCGCTGCACGAAGGATTTTAATTACACTTCTTTATTCCAGAACAATGCCATCGCGTCTTCTTGGGAGTAGGAAATTTCTCTAACGCAGCATCGCGGTGATTCTTCTATTCGCGGTTATTCTTTTATTCGCGGTGATTCTTTTATTCGCGGTGATTCTTCTATTCGCGGTCATTCCTCATATGAAAAGCGATACTGTTCCTTCGTCAGCATGAAGGCCGGCGCCGGCTTGCCCGCTTCCACCAGCACGATGTCGGTCGGGACCGCATCCTCCGGCGCGCCGGCTGGGGTCGCCTTGACCACGCGCCGCCCGCTGGACGGCAGCAGCCTGGCCGGCACCGGCACCGCCGTGCGCCCGGCCAGCGAAACCAGCCAGCCGGGCCGTCCATCCTGGACCGGATAGCGCGGGTGAATCACCTGCACGTCGATTCGTCCGTTCACACCCAACAGGATCGGATAGCTGCCATCCTGGTTGCGCAGGACAATCGGCCCCTGGGATGGATAGGTGGCCAGCAGCGGCGCATACAGCGGGTTTTCGTCGGCCGGATCGGGATGGGCGATGAAGTCGACCTGCTCGACGTGCAGCGAGGGCAGGCCGCTCATCCGGCGCAAGTGCTCCCCCATCAGGATCGTCTTCGGTTCGGCTTCGGGCGACTTGTGATGGTGGGAATAGCCAACCAACACCAGCACCTTGGCGTTCTTGTCCTTGGCAAAGATCCGATCGACCAGGTTTCGCGCCTGCATCTCTTCGCGCAGACGCAATTGCTCGGCCGGCGTCCGGACGCGGATATCCTCGAACTCGTAGGGGACGAGCGTCCAGCCATCGGTCAGGGCGGCGTTGACGAATCCGGCGAACACCGGCTCGCCCGTGTAATAGCCTGCATTGCGGGCGACATGGCGCTTCTCGTTTGCCGCCTGGGCGCCAGGGGAGTTGAATGTCTCGCAGGCCAGGTAGGTGTAGCCGATCTTCCTCAGCTCGGCGGCCAGGCGCTGGGCGAAGGCCCGGTGCAAGGGCACATGGTGGGCCTCGTTGATGAGCACGATCCGTTTGGTGCGTGCCTCGCGGACGATCGCTGCAATCGCATCTTCCGCCGCGGCGTGCTCCAGCAGCGCCATCTGGCGCACGATGGCGGATGAATGGCGCAACTGGCGCCGCCGCAAGACATCGAAGGCCGCCATGGCCCCATCGGTGTCGCCAACGAAGGAACGCGCCGTGCCAAGCATCTGCAGCTGGCTGCCGCGCTGCAGCACCAGCTTGTCCAGAACGGGGTCGCTGCCGTTCGGGGCACCGCCCCGACCGAAAACGGCGGCCGGTAGCGGCGCGACCGCTCCTTCTGCCGTTTTCAGGCGCTCCATATACGTCTCTGGCAAGCGCGTCTGGGCAGCAGCGTGTGAAACGAAGAGGCAAGCGAACGCGGCAAGGACGACAGCACGTAGCTCCATCGGAAACCCTTCTGCTCAGTTGGCAAAATGTTTCCAAACAGTATAACCTTGCTGCCGGCAAAAGTTGGCTAGCTGATATGACAGGGCGAGCCCTTACAGATTGACACTTCTCTTACAGCGAAATTGACAACATCCGACGGCATTCGCTGCGACACTGTGGGTGTACGTACAGAGCCGCCAACGGCCACCGACTAAGATCAACCCATCATTGAACCCTGGAGTAGAAAAATGCGACTTGCTCACAACAATATGAAACGCATCGCCGCCGTGCTGGTCCTGGCCGCCGCATCCACGTCCGCGTTTGCCCAGAGCGCCGACTACCGCCGCGGCTACGACGACGGCTATGCCGCCGGCCAGCGCGACGCCCGCGATGGCGGCCGTGGCAACCATGGCCGCGGCAATTTGAACATCGAAGAGGCGACCTATGGCGTGCGTGGCGCCATGTGCGATGCGCGCCGCGCAGTGCGCCAGGAAGCCGAACGCAACGGCGGCCTCGTCGTGGCCGGCAATCACCTGTGCGGCGATCCGAAGCGCAATACCAACAAACAGCTGACCGTCGTTTACCGCTGCGGCAACGACCGGCCTGTCCAGGTTTCCGCGCGCGAAAACGACACGCTGCGCCTGAGCTGCTGGCGCTAAGCGCTAGCGCTGCGTGAAATGCCGGGGCAATTGCAACACCGCCTCGGCATTCGACGACGAAAAGCAGCGGTCGGCCGCCTCCAGCAGCGGCAGCCACGCATACTGCACATGCTCACGCGGGCTGAGCGTGATGGCGATGTCGCGCGGCACGCAGACCGAGAACACGTGCTCGGTGTTATGCGTCACGCCCGGCGCGTAGCGGTGGCGCCAGGTCGGATAGATCTCGTAAATATTTGACAATCCCCAGTCCAGCAGGCGGATTGTATCCCCATCGGCAACGATCCCCGTTTCCTCGAACAGCTCGCGCGCAGCTGTCTGCAGCAGCGGCTCGTCGAGCGCATCGAGCGACCCCGTCACCGATTGCCAGAAGCCGCGCCGGTCGGCGCGTTCGATCAACAGCACTTCCAGGTCAACCGTATGGATGACAACCAGGACCGACTCGGGAATCTTGTGCACGCTTGAACACTCCGTGAAACGAATAAAAAAGGCCGGAACCCGTCAACGACAGGTTCCGGCCTCTATTCTACCCAGCCATACGGCCGGACGTGCTTAGCCGACTTTCGGCTCGTTGCGCAGGCGGATGTGCAGTTCCTTGAGCTGCTTCTCGTCGACTTCCGACGGCGCATTGGTCAGCAGATCTTGCGCGCGCTGGGTTTTCGGGAAGGCGATCACGTCGCGGATCGATTCCGAGCCGGTCATCAGCGTGATCAGGCGGTCCAGGCCGAAGGCCAGGCCACCGTGCGGCGGCGCGCCGTATTGCAGGGCGTCGAGCAGGAAGCCGAACTTCAGCTGCGCTTCTTCGGCGTCGATCTTCAGGGCGCGGAAGACCTTGCTCTGGACTTCTTCGCGGTGGATACGGATCGAACCGCCGCCCAGTTCCCAGCCGTTCAGGACCATGTCGTAGGCCTTGGCAACGCAGGCGCCCGGGTTGGTCTCGAGCATGTCTTCGTGGCCGTCCTTCGGTGCGGTGAACGGGTGGTGGGTGGCGTTCCAGCGGTCGCCGTCTTCGTCGTATTCGAACATCGGGAAGTCGATCACCCACAGCGGCGCCCAGACGTCGTCGAACAGGCCGGCTTTCTTGC
>Ga0209023_10002832_pt1 | contig 21187 bp, 17 predicted proteins | sample LakOneMetagenome_FD_187468 | JGI IMG/M metagenome (GOLD analysis project Ga0209023, IMG submission 187468) | Freshwater and sediment microbial communities from Lake Erie, Canada (SPAdes) (version 2) | ecosystem: Environmental > Aquatic > Freshwater > Lentic | place: Lake Erie, Canada...
GCGGCAACTTGGCCCGGCGAGCCGGGTCGCCCCGATCGACAAACTGAGTTTGCCGCTGACGATCGTGCTCGCGACGCTCGTACTCGGCGAGCACATCACACCCCGTGTGGCGTTCGGCGTGGCGCTGATGGTGGTGGGGGGACTGCTGACGCTCTGAGTCGCGAGCGTCAGCATCGACAAGTGAGGTGCGACAGCCGCCGACGGCGGCCGTGCGTCGAACCGCAGTCTATTCGGGGGCCGGCGTGTCGCCCTTCTTCAGGCGCTCGCGCGCCTTCTGCACATCGCGCTGAAAGACGAAGAGCTTGTCGGCGTTGCCGGCCGGGTCGGTGAAGTTGAGGCTCTTACCGCCCTTCAACTTGATGCGCAGGTTCTTTTCCAGATAGTCGACATCGAACGTCTCCATGTCCATCAGCGGCGTTCTAAAGGCGTCGTCCTTATCGGTGGTGTCGTAGCGGAGTCCCTGCGGTGTCGCAATCAGGCGTCCCTTGCACGAGCCCATGCGGTGCTTGTGCACGACGTCGATGCTGGTGTTCAACCTGATCTCCCGCAGCTTGACGGTGACCTGCTGCGACCCTGGTTTGACGTCGATGCTCTGTGCGACGCCGTCGAAGCCGGTTGCCGAGACATTCAGCTGGTGGGTGCCGGGAATCACCTCGGTGGTGGTAACGGGAGACTTGCCGAGGAACTTGCGGTCCACGAACACCTGCGCATCGGGCACATCGGTGTCAATACGCAGCGTGACGGAGTCAGCGGCTGGCGCTTCCACCGGTGCGGGTGCTGCGGGTTCGGGAGCGGGCGTCGAGGGTCGCGGACGCGATTCTCGCGGCCTGGCAGGTTCGGCCGGTGCAGGTGCCGGGGCCGGAGCCGGCGTGGCGCGCGGCGCCGGTGCGGGAGCCGGCGCGGGTCTCGTCGCTGCCGTGTTGGTTTCGGGAGCCGGCGCGGGTGCCGACGGCATGAACAGATAGACAGCGCCGCCGACGACGAGCGCGGCAACGACAACGAACGCGAGCACGCGTTGATTCACGTGACAACCTCACAGCAATCGCGCCGACCCGCTGTCGGCCGCGTCATCAGGCTTGCGATCCTACACCGCACTCGCAACGCCTCTACCTCGGAGCCTCCGCACAGGTCTCACGCCTCAGGCGTCCGGCGCTGCGCTTTGTAATGGCGGACCGCACCGACGGCCCATTCCCAGGCATTCAGGCACAGGAACACCGCCCAGGACGCCGGTGCCGACACGCTGAACGCCATCATCAGCGCGACGAGCTGGTCTGCCGCCGTCTCGGGATGCCCGAGGCCAAGGAAACCAAAGTCCAATCCGAGCATGCTGACGAGCGTCGCGACGACGCTCGCGCCAGAGGCGAAGGGAAGCGAGCGCAGCAGCGGCAACAGCACCATGCTGTTCAGGGTGAACGGGATACGACCGGACATGCGTCCACAAGTATTTCGATTGGCAGGCCGGAGATCAACCGCCGGCGGCTCCGAAGCGAGCCGACCGGCGATCGAAAGACGATGCGGCGACCGTCGGGTAAACGGGCGCCAAGGGGTTTCTACTGCGGGAAGGCCGCCGGTTTCGCGTCCATAAAGCCTTCGCCGTTCAGGGCTTCCATGAACGCCACGAGTGCATCCACTTCCGACGGCGTCAGCCCAAGCTTCTTGACCTTCGGGTCGAGTCTCGGGTTGGCCTCGCCTCCGCGGTTGTAGAGCGCCACGACCTCTTTCAAGGTCGCCACTGAACCGTCGTGCATGTAGGGGGCGTGACGCGCGCAGTCGCGCAGGGTGGGTGTTTTGAAGGCGCCTTCGTCGGCCGCATTCTTCGAAATCGCGGAGCGCCCGACGTCCTTGAACTTCTTCGTCTTCCCGTCGTACCCGACCCCCAGGTTGTGGAATGAGCTGTCGGTGTAGCTATTGCCCAGATGGCACTGATTACAGGCGGCCTTGTTGAAGAACAGCTCATACCCCTGCTTCACCTGGTCCGACACGGCCGCCTCGTCCTTGTTCAGGCGCCAGCGGTCGACGGGAGAGTTGCCGCTCATGCGCGTGCGTTCGTAGGCGGCAATCGCCTGCGCGACGCGCTCCTTGGTGATCTCTTCGGTTCCAAAGGCTTCCTTGAAGTATTGCGCGTAGCCCTTGGTCTTCTGCAGCGACGCGATCATCGATTCGTGCGTCGCCCCCATTTCAATCGGATTGGCGATAGGTCCGAGTGCCTGGTCTTCGAGCGAGGACGCACGACCATCCCAGAAGAAGTTCGGATAGAGCGTCACGGCCTCGTTGATGAACGATGGCGACTTCCTTCCGCCTTCCTGCCCTTTGACACCTGTGGAGTGCGGTGTCGGCTCCGAAAAGGCGTGCTCGGGGCGATGGCAGGTCGCGCAGGCGACCGATCCGTCTGCTGACAGCCGCGTGTCGTAGAACAGCCAGCGGCCGAGGCGCACGCGCTCGGGCGTCGGCGCATTCGGCAGCGACGCCAGCTGAATCTCGCTGCCGAGCGGTCCTTCCGGAAGTGGTTTCACGGGATTGTCGGTTTCCCAGGCGGGAGCGGGTGGAGCGGTCTTCGTGGTTGCGTCTTCAGAACGGGAACACGCTGCAGTTGTGACGAGGGCGAGCGCCAACACGCCGACGAGCGTACGCATGAGAACCTCCGAGTCGATGTCAGTCTCAGAGATTCAATAATGCTGCCCGCGGTGACGCGCCGGATTTTCCCAGAGAAATCAGCCGAGTGCTCGCGCCTGACGCCGGAGCGCCGCCAATCCGGCAGTCCGCACCTGGATCGGTGCTCGACACCATCGTGCGACTGCACGCATGTGAAGAGCGTGGCTACCGGCGGGCCCGAAGCCATGCGGGCCTGGCCGATAATGGTGTGTGGCGTCGCGTCAGTTCGAACCGGATCCCGACGAAGAACAGGCCCTGTGGGACCGAGCGGTCGACAATGTGACGCCGCTGCCCAAAGACCATCGGGTTCGGCCGAAAGCCGCGCCTCGCGTGCCGCCCCCGCTGCCTCCTGAGCCCTATCGGACCCCACCCATGCGGTCGCGGGACACCGATCCGGACGAAACCGAGGGTGACTCCGGCTGGGTGGCCAACGGCATCGATCGGCGGCAGTTGCGCAAACTGCGGCGCGGCCAATGGCTGCCCGGCAGACGGCTGGACCTCCACGGCATGACCCGCACGGCGGCGGCCAGCGCGACGCGGCGCTTTCTCGAGGCCAACCGCGGCGCCTTCCGCTGCGTCGCCATCGTCCACGGCCGCGGCCTGCACTCGAATGGTCGCGCCGTCATCAAGGGTGACGTGCGCGCCCTGCTGCGTGAGCATCCGTCGGTGCTGGCCTACAGCGACGCGCCACGAGACGATGGCGGGAGCGGCGCAGTGTACGTGCTGCTGCGGGCGTAACCGACACCCGGCGAACGTCATTTCATTGACGTATCGTGCCGTCTCCCTTCGCCACGTCTCGCCACAATTCTGAGTCCTCGCTCGCCCGCTCGAGCGTGTGATATCGATCGACGGATCACAGTCAGTGGCCGCTCGTTCGCTTGTGACGGGAGCGGCGTTACTGCGTCGTGAGTTGCCGAATCGCTCAGGAGCAACATGTCGTCATCCGCGTTTCCGACGCAGTCGCCGCTCAATCTCATCATGCCGATCAAGCCTGGCTCCGCACCGCTGCTGCGCGCGCTGCTGACAGGCGTTGGGTCGCGCCCGGACAACCCGCTGAGCCGTGCGCTCATTGCACTGGGCAACGTGCATCACGCGCAGTTCGTGTTCCTCGAGAGCGACTCGCGACTCGGCGTGCTGACCTGGTATGACGGTTCGTTCGACGACTACATCCTGTCGTTTGTCGAACACATTGGCGGCATCTTCAACGCCGTCCTCCAGTACATCGAGGGCGCAGACGCCTTGACTCCGGTGGAACTGCACCGCGACGCGTTCGCCGCCTTCATTGCCGCGCACGACTACAAGTGTCTCCACGCGTTCTCCGCCTATCCGGGCCAACGCCTGTTCGACATCAAAGACGCCCTTGGAACCCACTGACCGATGACCGACCAGCACATGCTCAGCGACCGCGACTACCGCGATATCCAGGGACTCGTGTTGTACGGCACGACCTGCTCGACGCTGCGGTATCACTTCCTTCGCGTACCCGAACCGGTGAGCGGCCGACGCTTCCTCCGGACCTTGCTCGATGGACGCTCGCCACTGGCGGTGACCACCGCCCGACTGCGAGACGAAGACGCCCGTCCCGACACGCTTGTGTACGTCGGACTCACATGGCACGGGATGAAGGCACTCGGCGCCTCTGCGGTGACGCTGGGATCGTTTCCGCCGGAGTTTCAGCAGGGGGCCAAGGCGAGAGCGGCCGAACTCGGGGACACGGGCGACAGTGCGCCGGCCGAGTGGGTGTTCGATCCGGAGGTTGCGCACCTCGCGGTGCTGCTCTACGCAAGGGACGCGGAGCGACTCGAGGCGTTGTCCCGACAGTTGCTGGATCTCGCGGTGGCCCATGGGTGCGGCGTGGTGTCGACACTCGATGGCCGGGCACTGCCCGACTTCGTGCATCCATCGGGTCAGGTCATCACACGGCCCGTGCACTTCGGGTATAGCGACGGCATCAGCCAGCCGGAGATTCTTCCAGCGCCCGGTCGTCAGCCAGGCGCGCCGCCTGCCGTTCCCCCAGGCATGTTCATCCTCGGACATCCGGACAGTCCGCAGGACGGCGAGTCGTTCGCTGTCGCGAACCAGCCGATGCCGATCCCTTCTGGCCTCGGACAGAACGGCACCTTCGCAGCGTTCCGCATGCTGGAACAGGATGTGGACGCCTACGAAGAGTTCCTCGACCGCAACAGCACGTCGCCCGAGGCTCGCGAACTCCTCGCAGCCAAGATGCTCGGACGCTGGCGCAACGGCGTACCACTGTCGCTGTCGCCGACAACACCGACGCCGAACCCGCCGCTCGACGCGTCGCAGATCAACAGCTTCGACTACCTCCCGACCACCGATCTGCCGAACGCCCTTCCAGATATCGACGGCGCCATCTGTCCGGCAGGCTCACACATACGTCGAGCGAACCCGCGCAGTGCGGACGTACTCGGGCATATGGGCAATCGTCTGCGACTCATTCGTCGCGGCATGCCGTACGGGCCGCCGTACGACCCGCAGCACACGCACGATGGGCAGTCGCGGGGCATCCTCGGACTGTTCCTCTGCGTGAACCTGAAGGATCAGTTCGAGTTCATCATGCGGCACTGGGTGAACGACGGACTCTTCGCACGTGGCCTTCCACCAGGAGACAAGGATCCGCTGGTCGGCGCGCAAACCGTCGGTGACAGCTTCAGCTATCCGGCGACCGACGGCACCGTGGTGACGCAGGGACTCTCGCGCTTCGTCCGCACGCGAGCCGCCGCGTATCTCTTCTTCCCGAGCGTGACGGGATTGCGCCTTCTCTCGAGCTTGAACGAGCAGGTCACAACCGAACTCGATCAGCAGACGGCGGATGAAGCCATCGACGTGGTCGTGCAGTCCATGATGCACGCCATCGGCAGCGGCACGACGCGCGACGCACATCCCAAGCACCACGGGCTGGTCAAGGCGACGTTCGAGATTGCCGCAGAGGTGCCCGCCGCGCTTCGACACGGGCTGTTCGCGACACCGGGTCGCTACTCGGCCTACATCCGGTTCTCGAATGGCCGACCCACCGCCACGCTGCCACCCGATGCGGCACCCGACGTGCGTGGTTTGGCGATCAAACTATTTGGCATCGATGGTCCGAAGGAAGCGCCGGACGAGAAGCGCACGCACGACTTCATCCTCGCCAGCCATCCGGCGTTCTTCGTGCCTGACGTGTTGTCGTATGTCGACTTCCTCAAGTTGGCGACGCTCGCCGACAAGGTGCGCTTGTATCCGGAGTTACCGAAGTCATTCCGCTCCTTCGAGAGTCCGCTGACGATCAAGTACTTCAGCCAGACCCCCTATGCGCTCGGTCCTCTGTGCGTGAAGTATGTGGTGCAACCATTGGACCCCGCCGAACAGGCGCCGTTGACGCTGACGCCCGAACAGATGGCCGCACGCAGTCCGAACTGTCTTCGCGAGGCGATGGTGCAGCACCTGTCGTCGAAGCCAGCCACGTTCGCGTTCTCCGTCGTGCTTCCGCCAGACCTTGCCGCCGAACAGATCGACGATGCCACGCGCGTGTGGGATACACCGCCCGTTCGCGTCGCAACCATCACTATTCCTGCGCAAGACTTTCAACGGCCGGCGAATGACTCGCTCGCGGAAACGATCTCGTTCAGCCCCTGGCACTCGCTGCACGAACATCGTCCGCTCGGCTCAGTCAATCAGGCGAGGCGCCGCGTCTACCGCGATGCATCGGTCCTTCGTCACGCCAATCGTGCGGTGGCGGTGACGGAACCAGACGGAGTACACGACCTGGATTGATGCCGAATCCTTCACGCTAACGACATCGCGACACCCGCCGGATTGGCGGCGCTTGCGATCCAATCGCACTGACCTCGCATGTCCCGCGATTGATTCTGCACATCTCCACGATTGCCAACGGCTCGACATTTGAGTGAGTCTGTTGAGGTGATCGGGCGACAGCTCTCGCATTTTTACGTCGTTGGGCGGTTAGGCAGCGGCGGCATGGGCGACGTGTACGAGGCGCAGGACCTCCGCCTACCGCGCTCCGTGGCACTGAAGGTCCTCAAGCCTTCGCTGCTCGACAATCCTGTCGCGGTGCGTCGGTTCCAGCGTGAAGCGCGTCTGGCGGCATCACTCAATCATCCGAACATCTGCACGATTCTCGACATCGGCGACTCAGACGACGGTGCGTTCATCGCGATGGAGCTGCTGAATGGCGACAGCCTGAAAGCGCGCTTGCGACATGGTCCGCTGCCGCTCGACGCACTGCTCGACATGGCGACGGACGTCGCACAGGCGTTGTCGAACGCGCACCTGGCCGACATCATTCATCGCGACATCACGCCGGGCAACATCTTCCTCACCGACAGCGGTGCAACCAAGCTGCTCGACTTCGGACTGGCGAAGGCCTTGTCGCCTGAAGACTCAGACCTCGCGTCTGGCGATACCGTGACAGACGACGGCAATGTGCCGGGAACGGTGTACTACCTCTCGCCTGAACAGTTGCTCAAAGGTCTGGTTGATCGTCGCTCTGACCTCTGGGGGCTGGGCGCGGTGCTCTACGAGGCGGTCACGGGCGCACGTCCCTTCGATGCGCGGAGCAAGTCGGACGTCGTTCAGCAGATTCTCTCTCGAGCACCGCTGCCACCGCGGCGCCTCGTGCCGGACCTCCCGGCAGCCCTCGATCAGGTCGTTCTGCGTCTCTTGGATCGCGATCCCGATCGCAGGTATCAACGCGCCGCCGATCTGCTGAAAGACCTCGACACCGTTCGTCGTCAGGAGCGTCCCGCACCCGAGGTGCGATCCGGACCGTCGCGCGTGTCGATTGCCGTGCTGCCGTTCACGATTCTCGGAGACGAAGACGAGACAGTTCGCGGCTTTCGCGACGGACTGGTCAGCGACGCAGCGTGGGCGCTGCAGCAGGTGCCGGGCATCCGCGTCGCGTCGCGCACGTCGACAGACGCGCTTCGTGGTCAGACGGTCCGTGTGCTCGGCGAACAACTGGGCGTCGACCACGTGCTCGAAGGCAGCGTGCAGCGCGCCGGCGGTCGTTTTCGAGTGATCGCGGGTCTCGTGTCAGCCGCCAACGACGAGCAGTTGCGCATGCCCCTGCGTCTCGATCTGCCGGCATCAGACATCCTGTCGGCGCAAGACGAAGCCACACGCCAGATCGTCGCGACGGTGAAGTCTGCCGCCCTGCGGCCCGCGCACGCCGTCAAGAGTCCGGACGCCAACGTCGAGTACCAGCGTGGTCTGCACGCGCAGCGCGAGATCTTCGCCGGCAGCTGGAACAGCGTCATCGAACATGCGACGCGGGCCATCGATCTCGACCCTGCCTTTGCCCCCGCACGCGTGCTGCTCGCCGACTGTTACAACACGCTCGGCCTGCTCTCACTGATGAAGCCACGTGTCGCGTTTGCCAAGGCGCGCTTCGCCGCCGAACGTGCGCTGACGATCGATCCCGAACTCGCCATGGCGCACGCCGCGCTCGGCCTGGTGCGTTTTGGCGACGACTGGGACTGGACGGCCGCAGAGGAACATCTCCGCAAGGCGCTCGAGCTCGATCCCGAGCTCGCATCGGCTCGCGTGCATTACAGCTGGCTCTTGATGCTGCTCGGAAGAGAGTCGGCAGCGCTGAAGGAAGCCAACCGTGCGGTGTCGACCTGGCGCTCTCGCTTCGTCGTGTCTGGTGCGGCACTCACCTACTTCCTCGCAGACCGCTACGACGATGCCATCGAGCTGTGCACGGAGTGCCTGGACTCGAACCCCGACACGGTGTTCGCGCTCTATCAGCGTGGGCAGTGCTACCACATGAAAGGCATGTTCCCCACTGCGCACGCCGAACTGGAGCGAGCCGCGCAGATCGGACGACGTGCGCCCTTCTACCTCGGACTCCTCGGGAAGAGTTACGGCGAAGCCGGAATGAAGGGCAAGGCGATGGCGATTGTGAAGGAGCTGAACGACATGCAGTCGCAGCGCTACGTGGCGCCGCACTGCTACGTCTACGTCTATCACGGCATGGGCGAGCGCGAACGCGCCTTGCGTCATCAGGAAGACGCGTACCGAGACGGCGGACAGCCGCTGAACTACCTCTCGCCCTTTATCAGGAATCTGTTCTCGCTCGACCCGACGCACCGCGATCGGCTGCGACAGATGCGCCTGACGGTGTAGGTACCGTCGTCCCCAACGCTTCGGCGAGTCGCTTCACCGCGCGCGTCACGGCCATGCGTGCCGCATCGGGCGTCGACTTGCCAAGCTTCTGCGCGATCTCTTCGAACGTGTGGTGGTGTTCCAGTCGGAAGATGATCGCCATGCGCTCCTGCGGCTTTAGCGTCCGCAGTGCCGCGAGGTAGCGGTCCGACCGCTCCTTGCGAATCAACTCCTCGAGCGGTGAGTAGCCGTGGTCGTGCACGACCTCCGGCAGTTCCTGCGTCACCCCACGCCGAGTGACTCGCCGCACCTCGTCGCGAATCCGGTTGCGCACAGACTCCCGGAGATACGCCTGCATGCCGTCGACACTGCGGTGCTCGAAGTGCTCGACGCGCGCCAACGCCTTGACCACCGCGTCCTGCACCACATCTTCGGTATTGGCGCCGCCGCGTGCGTAGTACGGCAACTTGCCTCGCGCCCACGTCCGAAGCGGCCCAACCGTGCGCTCAATCAGCACACGTGCGGCTTCGCCGTCGCCCGTGCGTGCCTTGGCGAGGACGTCCAGGGTGGAGTCGCAGTCGGGAATATCGGCGTCAGGTTCCAGCTGGTCGGCGGGCGCGGCAGTCGAGGCTGACTTCTGTGACACGGTGTTCTCCCTCCCGCGAGGCGTCGATCTTAGCTCAACGCAGGTCAGCGTCCGTCCGACAAATTGTCGCGCTTTGGTTCACGAATGGCGGCAACTGTCGTAGCTCAAGACAGTAATCACGATTGTCGAGCGTCGCCATATCCGAAAAGATGAAGAAGGGCAGGCAAGAACTTGCCTGCCCCATCGACGTTGTCAGCCTGAGCCACCAGAGCCATGCACGCTGCTCAGCTCGGGATGCGGCATTGGTGACTGCCAGAGGCGGGCGCAGCAAATGCCGCGCAGGATTCGACTGGACGCGCTCAGACGCGCGGTGTCACGGGTTCAGCTGACGAACCGGACGCACCTCTACACACCCTTCTCGGACGGGCGGGATCTTCGCGGCCATCGTGAGCGCCCCATCGAGATCAGGCGCTTCCACCAGATAGAACCCGGCGAGCTGCTCCTTGGTCTCGGCGAACGGCCCGTCGGTCATCGTCGCTTTGCCGTCGCGCACGCGGATGGTGGTGGCCGTCTCGACGGCTTCGAGCGCTTCCGCGGCTATCAGCGCGCCGCTGGCGTGTATCGAGGCGACCGACGCCACACATTCAACATCGGGCACCGCGTGCAACTTCTCTGCTTCGAGATACACCAGACACAAGTACTTCACGTGACCTCACTCTCGTGATGAATCCGGGTCGCTCGATGTTGGCGCAGCTGTTGAAAATCCGCCTGTGCGACTTCAGTCAAGCGACGTTCGAGGAACCTGCGTTCCGGTTCCTGCCGAGTCAATTCCAGTGCTCGCGTATACGCCGCATGCGCGTCAGCGAGCCGACCAAGGCGCCGGAGCAGGTCCGCACGAGCGGCATGCGCGAGGCGATAGTCGCGCAGTTCTCCGCCAGCCAGGATCCTGTCGACGAGGGTAAGACCCGCGGCCGGACCGTCGCGCATGGCCACGGCCACCGCGCGGTTCAGCGCCACCACGGGGCTTGGCTGCACGCGCATCAGTACGTCGTACAGCCCCACCACCTCCGACCAGTCCGTTGCGCCGCTTCCCGATGACTCCGCGTGCAGCGCAGCGATGGCTGCCTGCAGCACGTAGGGACCGATGCGACGCGAGCGCAGTGCCTGCTCTACCAGGCGAACCCCCTCGGCAATCTGCTCACGATCCCACAGCAACCGGTCCTGGTCTTCGAGCAGCACGAGGTCGCCGGCGGCGTCCGTCCGCGCCGCACGACGTGATTCGTGCAGCAGCATCAGCGCGAGCAACCCCTGCACCTCGGGCTCTGGCAGGAGCTCTGTGAGCAAACGGCCGAGACGAATCGCCTCGCTCGCGAGATCGTGCCGAACCGCCACGGTTCCGGCGGACGCGGCGTACCCTTCGTTGAACACCAGGTAGATGACGCGCAGCACGGCGTCCACGCGCTCGGGCAGTTCGGCGCGGTCGGGCACACGGTACGGAATGCGCGCCTGGCGAATCTTGTTCTTCGCGCGCACGATGCGCTGCGCGAGGGTCGGCGCCGGTGTCAGGAACGCGCGTGCAATCTCCTCGGTCGTCAGCCCGCACACCTCGCGAAGCGTGAGTGCAACCTGCGCGTCAGGCGCAAGCGCCGGATGACAGCACGTGAATATCAGTCGAAGACGGTCGTCTTCAACACTCTCGGCATCCACCCACGCGTGGGCGTCGAACACCGGCGCGTCAGCGGCGCCGGGATGCTGGTCGAGCGGATCGAAGCGCTTCTGCCGCCGAAGTGCATCGATGGCCTTGAACCGTCCGGCAGACACCAACCAGGCGCGCGGGTTGCCCGGTACGCCGTCGCGCGGCCACTGCTCGAGCGCTGCACGCACGGCATCGTGCAGTGCCTCTTCCGCCCGATCGAAGTCGCCAAGCAGCCGAATCAGCGTGGCGAGCACGCGGCGCGACTCGGTGCGATAGACCGAGTCGACCAGCGCCGGAATGTCGAGCTCGTTCATCTACGTGCCAGCAGTCCTTCCCGCCCGGTCCCACGGTTCCTGACGGGTGTCAGCGACTCGTCGAAGAGTCACGCGATGGATGGACAGGTTCCCATCCTCGACACGCCAGGACGGGCAACAACGGGTATTTCGGAAACGCTGGCTCGTCTGCCGAACGTCCGCACAGATAGAACTCAGAGCCACGAGAAGACGCGACGCGTCTGAGAAATCGACACGTCTCACAGAGTCCACCGCGTCCTCGTCCACGCTCGTCCATCATTGGTTGTCCGGATACCGCCGGCCTTCTGAGCGGCACGTGCTGCACGCGCACGCGTGAGCCGGCACGCTCAGCGCGGAAGATGGAGCGACATCAGCACGAGCGTGCCGTCAATCTGCGTGAACCAGTGCGGTGTGCCTTCCGGAACCAGCACGAAGTCGCCAGCGGCAATCTTTCGCGACTCGCCGCCCTCGATGCCCGTGCCGCTCGCGTTGTCGGCATTCGTGCGCCGCTCATTCTGGAGATGACCACCGGTCACGACGGTTCCGGAGCCCTCAACCACCACGAACAACTCCGCATCCTTCATGTGCGTGGACGCCGGCGCATTGAGGCCGCCAACGCGGTACTCGAGATTGGCACTGTAGGACGCGAGCGAGACGATGGGCTGCGAGAAGTTCGGCTGGTCTGGCTTCCGTTCAGCCCTGGCCCTGGCAATCATCGCCTTGACGTCTGCGGACGACGCAAACAGCTTCGCCGCGGCGGCCGGATTGCCCTGCGCATGCGCGACGGACACGGCCGATACCGCCCCGCACATGACCATCATTGCCACCAGCACCGTCATCTTCATCGTCTGTCTCCTCCTGCCCGCGAATTGTAGCGTGCATCGCACGTGCAGCAGCCTCACGAGCCTGGCGCCAGCGCACGGTCTCCCGCCAACGGACACACACTGCTGGAATGTGTCATGATCAGACGTGAATTCCACGACGCAAGAAACCGTTACTTTCGCTCATCTCGGCCTTCGCCGTGAGCTCGTCGACGCTGTCGCCGCGCTTGGTTACGAAGAGCCCACCCCTATTCAGCGCGAAACGATCCCTGTCCTGCTCGCTGGACGCGATCTGCTGGGCCAGGCCGCGACCGGCACTGGAAAGACTGCGGCCTTCGCACTGCCGCTGCTGCATCTCATCGGCGTCGACCGTCCGCGTCCGGGACAGGTGCGCGGGCTCGTGCTCGTGCCTACCCGCGAGCTCGCGATGCAGGTCGCGGAAGCGACGCACAAGTACGCCAAGGGCTCCGGCGTGTCGGTGCTGCCACTCTACGGCGGCGCGCCGATGCACCAGCAGGTGCGGGCGCTCGAACGCGGCGTCCACGTCGTGGTTGCGACGCCCGGACGCGCACTCGATCACATCCGCCGCGGCACGCTGCGCCTGGACGCCCTCAGCTTCCTCGTGCTCGATGAAGCCGACGAGATGCTCGACATGGGCTTCGCCGAAGACCTGGATCAGATTCTCGAGAAGACTCCGGACACGCGGCAGACGGCCCTGTTCTCCGCCACGATGCCATCGCACATCCTGTCCATCGCTGATCGGCATCTGAAGAATCCCGAACGCATCACCGTCGCGCGGGAAACCAAGGCGCTCAGCGCTGGCGCTGTCCCCCGCGTCAAGCAGGTCGCCTACGTCGTCGGTCGCGCGCACAAGCGTGCGGCCCTGGCGCGCGTGCTCGACATGGAAGATCCGGTCTCCACGCTGGTCTTCTGTCGCACGCGTCTCGACGTCGACACGCTCGTCGAAACCCTGAACGCCCATGGCCAGCGCGCGGCGGCACTCCACGGCGGCATGGCCCAGCGTCAGCGCGACGCCGTGCTGCAGCAGTTCCGGGCGCAGAAGATCGACCTGCTCATCGCCACCGACGTGGCGGCGCGCGGACTCGACATCGAGCACCTGTCGCACGTGGTGAACTACGACGTGCCGGCCTCAGCCGAGGTCTACCTGCACCGCATTGGACGCACCGGTCGCGCAGGCCGCGGCGGCACCGCCATCACGTTTGCAGAGCCGCGTGAGCATCGCCTGCTTCGCGTCATCGAGCAGTTCACGAGAGCGAAGATCGAGATCGCCACGGTGCCGACGGTTGCCGACCTGCGGTCACGTCAGCTCGACATCACGCGTGCGGCGCTGCGTGAGCGTCTGCTCGCCCGCGACTTCGACCACGTGCGGGTCGTCGTCGATTCGTTGAGCGACGAGTTCGACATCGTCGACATCGCGACGGCAGCCATACACATGGCACACTCGGCGTCAGCTGGCAACGGCGATGACCGCGAGATTCCCGTCATCGACATGGGCAAGCGCCCGGAGAAGGGCCGCGCCGATCGCGGCGGCTTCGAGCGTCCGGGGCGTGCGCCGCGGGAAGAAGGCGCCCCCCGTACCGGGGGCAAGCTGGTCGCGGGTTCGCGCACGGGCGAACGCTCCGCGGGCCGTCGGCCGGCTGGAGACGGAACATTCGCACGGCTGTGGATCGGTGCGGGACGGAAAGCCGGTGTTCGGCCGGGTGATCTGGTCGGTGCGATCACCGGAGAAGTCGGCATCGAATCCCGTTCGCTCGGAGCGATCGAGATCACCGATAACTTCTCGCTCGTCGAGGTGGAAGAGTCGCTGGCGAACGACGTCATCGAGGCGATGAAGAATGCGTCCATCCGCGGCAAGCGCGTCACGATTCGTCGAGACCGCTCACACGAGTAGCAGGCTGCTCGTCCGGCCGTAGACGCAACCTGCGCGTCTTCGACGGACGAGCCCTACGCTTACCCTCTCACAGCTGCGCTGAAGCTCAGGGCTTACCCTGGCCGCCAAGGCGCGCGAACGCCGCCGCCATCGAGGTTGACGGCGCGGCGGCACGCGGCGGGGCCACCGGCGCCGCGGGTTTCTGCACACCGCGAGCCGGAGCGACAGGCGGTGCGGCGCGTTGCACCGAACCCTGCGGACCCGGCGCCGGCTGACTCAATCGCATCGTCAACGCGATGCGATTGCGCTTCACGTCGACGTCCACGACCTTCACCTTCACGACGTCTCCCGCCTTCACGACATCTCGCGGGTCTTTCACGAAACGGTCGGCGAGTTGCGACACGTGCACCAGACCGTCCTGGTGCACGCCGATGTCGACGAAGGCGCCGAAGTTCGCGACGTTCGTCACCACGCCTTCCAGCAGCATCCCTGGCGCCAGATCGGAGACCTGCTCGACGCCGTCCTTGAACACGGCGGTCTTGAACTCAGGTCGTGGGTCGCGACCCGGTTTCTCCAGTTCGCCAAGGATGTCCTTGACCGTAGGCACGCCGAACTGTTCGTCGGCGAAGTCGGCGGGACGCAGAGCGCGCAGCACGTCGCTCTTCCCAATCAGCTCACGCACCGGCATCCCCGTGCGCGCCACGATCCGTTCGACGACAGGATACGACTCGGGGTGAACGGCTGATCCATCGAGCGGATTGTTACCGCCCATGATGCGCAGGAACCCGGCGGCCTGCTGGAAGGTGCGGTCGCCAAGCCGCGGTACCTTCAGCAGGTGCTGGCGGTCGCTGAACGCGCCGTTTTCATCGCGGAACGCCACGATATTGCGAGCGATCGAATCGGACAAGCCCGAGATGCGCGCCAGCAGCGGCGCAGACGCCGTGTTGACGTCGGCACCAACCGCGTTGACGCAGTCTTCGACGACGGCGTCCAGCTTCCGTGCAAGCTGCGGCTGACTCACGTCGTGCTGATACTGTCCGACTCCGATGGCCTTGGGTTCGATGCGCACGAGTTCGGCGAGCGGGTCCTGAAGCCGCCGCGCGATCGACACCGCGCCGCGCAGCGACACGTCGAGATCCGGAAACTCCTTCGACGCCAGTTCTGATGCCGAGTACACCGACGCACCGGCCTCGGACACGACGGTCTTGATCAGCGACAGCTCCGGATGGCGTGCGATGAGATCCGCCGCAAGCTTGTCGGTCTCTCGCGATGCCGTGCCGTTGCCAATCGAGATCAGCTGCACGCGGTGCTTGGCGCACAGCGTCGCGAGCGTGCGGAGCGACCCTTCCCAGTCTTTGCGCGGCTCGTGCGGATAGATGGCGGTCGCATCGAGCAGCTTGCCGGTGCCGTCAACGACGGCGACCTTGACGCCCGTGCGAATGCCCGGGTCCAGCCCCATCGTCGCTCGCTGCCCAGCGGGGGCCGCCAGCAGCAGATCGCGCAGGTTGAGGCCGAACACCTTGATGGCTTCTGCCTCGGCCAACTCGCGCACACGCGCCTCGACGTCGGCTTCGAGATGCACGGACAACTTGAACTTCCAGGTCCAGCGAACGGTCTCGAGCAGCCACGCGTCTGCCGCACGCCCCGCGTTCTGGATGGCGAACTTCGCGGCGATTCGACGCTCGGGCTCGGTGGGCCCGACGTGTCCTTCAGGCTCCGGCAGCGCGATCGAAAGTCGGAGCACTTCCTCCTTGCGTCCGCGCAGCAGGGCAAGGGCGCGATGCGACGGAATGCTCTTCACCGTTTCGCTGGCCTTGAAGTAGTCCGCGAACTTGGCGCCCGCGTCTTCCTTGCCGGGAATGACGGTCGAGCCGATCTCACCGCGCTCCCAGAGCATCTCGCGGAGCGATCCCACCAGTTCGGGATCTTCGGCAAAGGTCTCGACAAGAATCCATCGCGCACCTTCGAGAGCAGCCGCGACATCCGCCACGCCCTTCTCGGCGTCGACGAAGGCTGCGGCTTCCTGCTCGGGGACCTTCGTGGGGTCGCCCAGCAGCATCGTCGCGAGCGGCTCGAGACCGGCCTCGCGAGCCACCTGGCCACGCGTGCGCCGCTTCGGTTTGTACGGCAGGTAGAGATCTTCGAGCCTGGCCTTGGTGTCGGCGGCCAGGAGGGCGGCTTCAAGCTCCGCGGTCAGCTTGCCCTGCTCGGCGACGCTCTTGAGCACGACAGCTCGCCGGTCTTCCAGTTCACGCAGATACGTCAACCGTTCTTCGAGCGCCCGCAGTTGGATGTCGTCGAGGCCGCCAGTGGCCTCCTTGCGGTAACGGGCGATGAAGGGAACGGTCTGCTTGTCGTCCAGCAGCGCCACGGCCGCGGCAACCTGCGGCAGGCGTACGCCAAGTTCTTCTGCAATACGTGCGTCGATCGATGTCATGGAAAAGAAGGAAAACAGGACGGAACGAATGCGGTGACGGTGCGGCAACGTGCCCGGCACCAGGAACGCGTCGATTGTAGCAGGGTGCTCGAACGAACCGGTGGTTCTAACCAGCGACGGCGTGTGAGTCGATGCGCCGCCGCGAACTCGCCGCCACGTAATGCGCTTCGACGAAATCGATGCCGTCGGCCGTGATCGACAGCTTCGAGTTGTCGTCGCGACTGAGGAACCCCTTTTTTGCGAGATACCACACCGTGAACTCGAGATGTTCGCGCGCATGGCCGGTGAGTTCCTCGAGGTCGAGCAGGAACATGCCCGGTCGGCCCGGATCCGCACGACGCCGCTGATAAAGCACCTCGAGCACGGTCAATCGCACCATCTGCTCGATCTCGATCGGTCCACTGATGCTGTCGGGCGCGGCAACAGGCTTCCAGCGCGTCTTCTTGACCTGGTTGTACAGGACGTCGTACTTCGCCCGCCGTTCCGCATCAGACAGAACGTTGTAGGCCTCAATCAGTTGCCGAAACCGCGTATCGTCGCCTGTTGTCTGATTGTCCGGATGGTAGCGCTGCGCGAGCAGGCGGTAGACGCGGTGGATCGTCTCCGGCTCGGCGTTCGGACTGATCTGCAACAGTTCGTAGTAATCGACTTGCTCGTGAGTCGACATGAGTTGCGTACACCTTTCTGCTGACGACGACCCGGGGGAGCACACGAGAGCGGCGAGCGAAGCGATGCGAGGACGCGTGCGACACGTCGTGCAGCACCACGCCAGGCGTGAGACGAACGACGTCGGCGACTAGCTGAGCAGTGTAACGCAGAGCTGGGTAGCAGCGCCAACATTTTGGCGCTACCCCTAAAGGGACACAACGAGAAAATGTGCAACTACATGAAAAGCCGCGACGGGCCGGCGGCGGTGTTGCGCAGCTCGGCGCGAACGGCGATGCGCCGAGGTCTCAGGCGCGTGGGGCGGCGGCGTCGGGCTCGATGGGGTCAGGACTCCACGGCGGCAGGAAGTGCACCAGGGCCCACAGGATGAAGAAGGGTGCGATGAGCAGGCCGACCGACGGCAGCAGGCCCTCCTTCGTGGCGAATTGCAGCTTGTAACTCGTATATCCGAGGAAGCTCTTCGAGAACAGCTGTCCCCCGATCACCACGTTCCAGCGCATGGCGAAGATGCCGATCAGCGTCAGCGCTCCCGCCACGATGTAGACGCGCACCCGCGTCGCAGACGACAACGGCAGCAGTTGCGTCATCGCGAGCAGGATCAGCGGCACGACGGTCCCGATCAGGATCTGCAGCACGATCTGCGACATGAACAGCCGCGTGTGCACCATGAAATCGAGTGCTCTGAACGACTCGTCCGACTCGTAGATGCGGTGAATCAGGTCGACCAGTTCGAGCGAGAAATCGACGATGAAGGCATAGAAGAGGTACTTGGCGATCTGATCGACGCACGCGACATCGATACCTCGTTTGTAGATCTTCGACATCGCCATGAACATCAGCATGACGAGGGCAATGCCAGACACCATCGCCGAGAACAGGAACACGATCGGCATGAGCGGCGTCGACCACCACGGGTTGGCCTTGATCGAGCCGAAGATGAAGCCGACGTACCCATGCAGCAGGAACGCCGACGGAATGCCGATGATGGTCAGCGTGTGACCGACACGATCATCGATGCGAAGCGCGTCCTCTGACACGTTGTCGGACCCGAGCGTGAGCAGGCCGTAGAAGATGTGCGCCAGACCACTGCTCTGCTGATGGTGCAGCACCAGGTCGCGGCGGTACTCGAGCCAGATCTCGAGGACCAGCACGACCATCAGATACCAGAGATAGACGAACCCGAACATCGCCATCGCCGAGGTCCGATGCGGCGTGAAGTACATCTCGAGCGAGCGCTCCGGGTGGCCGAGATGCAGCTGCAGCGGCAAGGGCGCGACGATGAGGAACGCAAGGGCGGTCAGCAGGGCGAGGCGATACGTGGGTCGCACCACGTGCACGTTGAAGACGCGCTCGAGCGAGGCCAGGATGAAGGCGCCGGCGACCAACCCTGTGATGAACGGATAGAGCACGATGAGGATGCTCCACTGGAGCTCCACCTCGTTCGGATACATGTAACCCTGGACTGCGCCCACGGCTGCCCCCTAACGAACGGACCCGTCAAGGCCGTTGTAGTACGTCTTCGAGCCCGTCGCGAGATGTGCCTTGAGCACCTGCACCTTGTGGGTGCGCAGATACTCGTGGATCGGATCGGCCGGATTCTTCAGGTCACCGAGCATGCGGGCCTGCGTCGGGCAGACCTCGACGCACGCCGCCGTGAGTCCCTTCGTGATGCGGTGATAGCAGAGCGTGCACTTGTCGACGGTGTTGGTGCGCGGATCGATGTACCGGCATCCGTACGGACAGGCCTGCACGCAGTAGCGACACCCGAGGCAGCGCTCTGTGTCCACGAGCACGACGCCGTCCGGACTATCGAACGTGGCGCCGACCGGACACACCTGCACGCACGGCGAGTCGACGCAGTGATTGCACATCTTCGGCACGAAGAAGGTCTTCACGTTGGCGGGCAGATTCGGAATCTCCGGGAAGCCGTCGTAGCCGCCGCGTGGCGAGTCCACGATGGGGTGTTCCGGGTCTTCCGGATTCACGATGTAGCGCTCAACCCAAGTGCGGAAGAACTCGTCTTCGAGCGGCACGTTGTTTTCGGTCTTGCAGGCACGCACGCACTGTCCGCAGCCGATGCACCGCTCGATGTCGATCACCATCGCCCACCAGTGCTCGGTCATCGTGTAGTTCGGTGCCTTCTCTGGCTGGCCTTCGGCAATCGCATCCCAGGCGACGGACGCCGCACCGGTGAGCACGAGCACCCGTGCCGATTCGAACAGGAACTGCCGCCTCGAGGGTTGCATCGCGGTCGCCTCTCTCACGAGATCGTCGGTGCGTGCGGGTTGTGACGCTCGATGCACTTGTTGTCGCCAGCGTGGTCAGCCACATCCACCTGCGGAAATGCCGCCGGTTTGCTTTGACTCTGCTGATGACAACTCACGCAGGGTGCGCGGCCGTCTGGCCAGGTCGGCTTCAGTGGCGGCTCGCCAGCCGCGTGACTGGCCAGCGGACCGTGACAGTCTTCGCACGACACCTTCGCGTGCTTCGCTGTCTTGCGAAGGTCACCAATGTCGCTGTGGCAGTCGACGCACGCGGCCTGACCCGCAAACGTGACCGGGCGCGCACGGGCATCGTCGAGTGCACCGGCTCGATAGTGACCGTAGACGCCGAAATCGGCGGGGATGGACAGCGAGCGCGCGACGAGGAACACGCCGATGCCGACGACGAACAGGCCGGCCATACGTAGCAGGTGCGCGTAATTGCCGGAACGTCCGCCCATCGCTCCTCCGTCGTGGTTGCGCGGTCTGGGCGCACCACTGCAGTCGGGATGCCACGACAGGAGAACCGTTTTGCGAGGTTTTCTGCAGGTTGCAGAGAGGTCGGGTTGGAGGCAGCCCGCGGTTGCCGGCTTTTCGTCGTCTGGCGGGGGTGGCTCGGGCGCAGTGTCGCGACGCTGTCAACGTGCGGGTGAAGCGAGGGACGGCGGGACCTGAGACGGCCGGCCGACGAACCGGATTCGGTTCGCCGGCCGCAGGCACGCGTTAGCGCGCGGCCAGCTTCACGAACTTCTGCGCGCGACGGCCGGTGCCGACTTCGGCCGTGTAGACATTGCCCTTCGAGTCTGTCGCGACGTTGTGGAGGAAGACGAACTCACCGGCGTAATGACCGATGCGACCAAAGCTGCCCACCTCCTGAAGTCCACGGCGATCGAACATGTGGATCTTCCCGTTGCCCGCGTCAGCGACATACATCAACTGCTGCGCAGGGTCTGGTGAGAACGCGATCGAGAACGCGGTGCCGAGCAGCTTGGTCTTGCGCTCGATGAACATCTCACGCTGGAACTTGCCGTCGATCGAGAACACCTGCACGCGGTTGTTCGTGCGTTCCGCCACATACACCAGCCCATCGTCCGAGACGCGCACGCCGTGCACGAGATTGAACTGCTGCGCGCCGGGGCCGTCGTAGTTCGGGCCGTTCGGCGCTTTGTCGTCAGGCACGTTCCCGTAGGCGCCCCACATGCGCTTGAACTTGCCGGTCTCGGCATCCAGGACGACGACGCGGCGATTGACGTAGCCGTCGGCAATGAACGCCTCGTTGGTCTTGGGATAGACGTAGATGTCGGCTGCGTTGTTGAAGTTCTCCGTGTCGAGACTTCCCTTGCTCTGCCCGCGCTTACCAACCTGGAAGATGAACTTCCCGTCGCGCGTGAACTTGAGAATCATGTTCTCCGTGCGTTCGCGCAGTCGTGGTCCACCGGCCGACGACAACCAGACATTGTTCTTGTAGTCGACGAAGATGCCGTGCTCGTCCTTGGGCCATTCATAGCCCTGTCCTTCCCCGCCCCATCCCTGTATGTAATTTCCGTCCGCATCGAACTCCATGACTGGCGGCGCCTCGCGGCAGCACTCGGCCTCCGGGTTCTGCGCCTTCTCGTCGGAGTTGAGCGACCAGGGGCGCTGAATGAGCCAGATGTGATCGCGCGAGTCAACGGTGATACCGGAGACCTGCCCAAGAATCAGTCCCTTGGGCATCTTCGGCCAGAACGGATCGACCTGATAGCGCGGTGCGGCAGCAGG
>Ga0209023_10002833_pt1 | contig 21186 bp, 16 predicted proteins | sample LakOneMetagenome_FD_187468 | JGI IMG/M metagenome (GOLD analysis project Ga0209023, IMG submission 187468) | Freshwater and sediment microbial communities from Lake Erie, Canada (SPAdes) (version 2) | ecosystem: Environmental > Aquatic > Freshwater > Lentic | place: Lake Erie, Canada...
GACGTGCGTTGAGAACGCGAAGACCTACAACATCAAAGTCATCTCGGTCTCGATCGTCATGGGCTCGAGCCTCGACAACGACACGACCTTCTCGCTCAACGACCGGCTGCTTCGCGCCCGTCAAGCCGGGATCGCCGTTGTGGCCGCAGCCGGCAACCAAGAAGGACCGGTGCAATACCCCGCCGCGCACTCAATCGTCCTCGGCGTCGGCGCCGCCGACACCACTGGCGAACGCTGCCCCGGGACCGCAAGCGGACCAGAGATCGCGTTGACCGTCGCCGGGTGCCCCGCAGAAACAACACTCCTCGACGGCAGCGCCGCATGGCTGACCGGCACCAGCCCCGCAACCGCCTACGTCGCCGGCATCCTCACACAGCTCCGCGGCCTCAAGCCCGACCTTGACCCCGCCCAAGCCCAGGCACTACTGACCGACCATCGCGGCCCACAGAAGCAACTCGACGTCACCGCTGCCTACCAGGCGGCAGGCCTCGCCGGTGCGCTCGAACAAGCACGAACCTTGCGGCAACCCGCAAGCTCAGCGGCCGGGTCCCCGACCCCGGCGGGAGCACCGCGCACCACGATCGCGCCGGGCATCAAGAGCACCAACGCGGCAGCTCGCCGCTGGCCCGCACCAAAGATCGCCTCCGTTCGTCAACGCGGCCACCGGATCACGATCCGGTTGGCCTCGCGCCCCGCGGGCTGCACCATCCGCGTCACGCTGCTCATCCGGACCAAGGGCCACCGGTTCGCGAACGTCCGGCGTGTCGTCGTAGCCCGCTCGCGCACGATCTCCGCCCGCGTCAACGGGGTCGTGACGGGCGGGACCGTGCGCGTCGAGGGCAGCCCCCGACATGCGTCGACCAGCGCGAATCTTCCGCTCTAACAACTACCGTGACAGCGTGATCGGTAAGGCAACAGCCGCGGTCGCGGCCTTTGCCGCAACCCTCGCCCTCGCCCCCGAAGCGGGCGCCACGCTGCTGCCCACTGGTCCAGTCCCCGGCGGGGGAGGGTTCGTCATCCAGAGCTGCGGCGAATCCGCAAGCGCACAAGGCTGGACTGCGAGCAACAACGCACCAGCACGGGTTGAGACGTTCACCGACTGCCCGACCACAGCTGGCCGGATCCCCGAGTTCCCTGACCTGCGCTACTACACCGGCCTGCACGCCGGCGGCAAACGCGGCCGCGACAGCGTCGCGCTCGACGACGCCCAAGCAGGTGACCAAGCCGAACTGACGTTCACAGCGACCGCGGGCACACAAATCACCCGCGTCCGAATGTGGCGCTACCTGCTCAAGAACGACGACAACGACTGGTGGCCCTACATCAAGGCCGGAGCAACCACCATCGACAGCTGCGAATTTGCCAGCGGCGCGACCGTCTGCAGCGTCGGCGGCGCGGGAGCATGGACACCCAATGCTGAGAACGACATGGACGAGTTCCACCTCGCGTGGTACGACAGCGCGCCTGCGGAAAACCTGCCGAACCTCGCGACGTCAACGTTCACCGTCGGGATTCTTTGCCGCGCCCAGGGCAACAACATCTGCGGCAACGGCTACCTCGCTCCGGACTCAGCGGCTGAGATCTACTCGGCGTTCCTGACGCTGACCGATCCGAGCACTCCGACGCTCGGAACCACGGGCGGCGACTGGACCGGAACGAGCCCGCTCACCACAACACCAGCGTTCACTGTCGCCGGCACAGACAACTCGGGCATCCGCGCCGCCCGTCTCTACCTCGACGGCCAACAGGTCGCCGAACAGCAGAGCCCCTGCAGCTACGACCGGCCACGCCCCTGCAACGACCTCACGGCCTCCGCGCCGCTCGGGTTCGACCCCGCCACCATCAGCGACGGAGACCACCAGCTGCAGCTCGCCGTCGTCGACGCCGCCGGCAACGAGACGCGCACATCCCCAGTCACGAGACAGGTCGACGGAACACCGCCCGCCGCACCCGAGATCACAACCCGCAGCCTTGGCGGGAACAGCACCACCGTCAGCTGGCAGCCAGTAGCGGGCGGCGGCGGCCCAGTCGCAACCACGAACTCATCGTGGCGGCTCTGCACACCCGACGGAACCTGCGGAACCCCCACAACCGGACCCGCCACCTCCAGCAGCAACCACACCGTCGGCAGCAGCGGCTGGACCGTCAAGATCAGACTGATTGACGCCGCCGGCCGGGCCAGCGCAGAAGCCACCACCACACTGCCCTACACAGCACCGACGTCCACCAGCACCACCACGACCGGGTCCAGCACGACACCCACAACACCAACGACCACCACGACAACACCAACGAGCAAGACGCCAACAACGCTGCGGATCTCGCGGCCCGCCGTCACCGGCCGAACCGTCACGATCACCGGCACAGTAGGCGTCACCAAAACCACGATGACCGTCACCCTGACCCGCAAAGGTCACAAGCGCATAACCCGCCGCGTAACCGCCTCCCGCGGCAAGTACAAGGTCAAGATCCGCGGGGTGCCGCGCGGCCGGTGGAAGATCACCGTCCGCTACCCGGGCTCCAGCACCCGCCTGGCGTCAGCAGCGGCCCGGACCATCACCATCCGGTAGCTCACCGGAGGTCGTTGCTGCCGGCGGGCGCGGCGCGCTGCTTCAACATCGGTCCGCATACAGAGCGCCGAAATCAACGGTCCCGAGCGCTGTCCGATCAATGTCTATAGAATGGGACATCGATAAGTCAAAGCGGCGGGGAGAAGGAAGGCGCGCATGACTGCAACACAGACCAGGCAGCAACAAGCCCTCGAAGAAGTCGAAGGCTTCGAAGAGGATCTGCGCGCACTCGTCGCCGGGCGCACGAACGCCCCCGGCGGCACCAAAGCCCTCGTGAAACTCGCTGACCGCACCCTGAACCGGCTCCTGGAACTCGACGCGCAACACATCGACCTCGAACTCAGCGACGCGTTGAGAGCCGAGATCAACGTCTACGTGCTCGATGCACTCCGCTACCTCAAGAAGATTCGCACCGACCGAACCGACGCCGACAACCTTGCCTACGGGCGCAAAGCGCTGCTCGAACTCGAGGCCACCAGGCACATCCTCCGCGACGGCCTTGACCATGAGCCGCTCAGAACGTTCGGGACCGCTGAGCGCCCCCAGCTCTCGCGAGCGGACGCCGTCCGCCAACTCCAAACATGGCTGCCACGCCTGGAGAAAGAACGCCGCGCAGAACTCCTCGGGATCAGCACAAAGACCCTCTCGCGGTGGGCGACCACCGACGACAAACCAGCAACGTGGCGAGCAGAAATCGCCACCGTGCTCGTCGGCATCCTGCAGCACTCATGGACCGACGAAGGCGTCTACCGCTGGTTCTCCCGCCCGCACCCACAACTCCAAAACCAGACACCACACGCACTCCTACAAGCCGAGACCGGCGACGCAGAACAACAACTGATTGCCGTAGCGCGCGGGGGACGCGCACACGGCGCGACCTAGCCGCCAGCCGCGGTCCCCATCATGGTCAGACCCGAGTACGCGGCAATCGACTGCACGCTGTTTCGCGTCGCCGACTACGACACCCCGCTGTGGGACCGCCGCAACTCCCAAGCCGGCCGCTACAACAATCCCGACCACGGCAGCACCCAATACTGGTCGAAATCACCGCAGACCGCCTGGGCCGAACGCCTTCGCTACCTCGGAATCACAGACCCCGACGATCTCGCCGAGATCCAATCGAGTCTCTGGGTCGGGCACTTCCGCACCAGCGAACTGGCTGACCTCACCGACAGCACCTGGCGGCGCTTCATCAACGTCACCGAACCGGACCTCACCAGCGACGACTGGACCGCCTGCCACACCACCGTAGACATCGCTCGCGACATTGGAGCACGAGGCCTCATTGCACCAAGTGCCGCCACCCAAGACGGCATCAACGTGGTGCTCTTCGGACGAATGGTTCGCGGCGACTGGATCGAGCAACCACACGGCCACCCGATCCAACTCAGCGACGATCACACCATCCCCGTCGAGCTCGCAGCAATCGGCCGTCCAGCAGACGACGTCCTCGGACGAGTCACTCACTACAAGCAGTAACGCGTAACAGGCGGCAACACCGCCCAATGACGCCTCACCCAACAGATGCCATGAGGCGCGGGGTCGTCACTACTGCAAGTTGTGCGAACAGACAACTGGACGTAGCAACAGTTGGGGAGGCCTTTACCCAGCAGTTCGGCACGCACCGCCCTGACGCTGCCTGTGCCGTGGTTGCTGGCGTACGAGGCAACCAGCGATCCGTCACTTCGGCTTGCAAGTTGGAGGTCCCAGCCACCGTCCCCATCGGCGAGTAGCTGCTGATCAGTCCAGACGGTGCTGTTGTTCGCCAAGGTGCGCGAGTAGACCGGGAGGCCGCCGCCGTCCTCGCACCACACTGCGGTCAGGTCCCCATTGGTTGCGGCGGCAACGTGGTAATGCGTGTAGTTGAGGTCATGCCCCGCCGCCGAGAGGTAGGTCGGAGCGCTCCAAATTCCGTCGGTGTCGCGGATTGATGCCGTGAGTCGCGTGTGGCTTCCATCGCTCTGCTTCCAGACCACGACCGTCCGGCCATGAGACGCCGCGACGAGGGGTGCGGAAGCGTCTGAACCGCTGTCCGCGAGGGTGGTGTTGTCGAGCCAGGCAGGCTCGAGCGCCGCGTCAGCGGCTGGGGCTGCACTCAGCGCGAGCGACACTGCAGCGCAGGCAACAGCAAGGGAGCGTGGGAATGAGCGCGAGGAAGTCATCGTTTGAGTTATCGGCCGCGTATTCGCCGCATTTCACTGGCGATGGACGAATATGCAGGTCATATGACATAAGATGGCGTCATGACTGAACCCAACCGTCGTTCCTCCACGTATTTCCGTCTCGTCATTGCCGCACTCGCGGCCGGCTGCTGTGCTGTTGTCGCGGCGTCTCCTGCCGCCGCAGCTGAATCGCTGAATCAGACGGTCAGCCAATCGACGGTGCAGGCTGGCGACACGCCGCTCGCCACGCAGCTGATGGACCCCGCGGGGGTCAGCAACCCGACGTTTCAGACGATCGTGCAGCTGACGGGCGCCCATGCGCTCGTGCCGGCCACGGTGAAGGCGCCGGTCAACACCACGATCAGCTACTCCACTGACGGCACGACGTACAGCGGTTCGGGGTCATCGGCCTCGAAGTACGTGAAGTTCGCCGGACCGCTCGCGACCGGTGCGGGTGCGGTGGCGCCGGTCGGTGCGTCCTACAGCGGTTCGATCGCGGGCGGGTCGGGCGGTGACGGCTTCTCGCCGATCATCACTGCGACGCGGATCTTCAACGTCAATCACCACAATCCGACGCGCGTTGAGTGCCACGAGCTCAGCACCGGTGCGGTGTGCGCGGGTTACCCGTTCGCGGTGCCGTCCGGTGCGATCACCGGCGGTGCGACGCGCGGCGTGATCGACCAGGTCAGCGGTCACCTCTGGGTCGCCGGGCAGCGCACGGGCGGCGCCAAAGAGCTTGGTTTCGAGTGCATCGTGGTCGGTCAGGACAGCACGACCACGCCCTCCAGCTGTGGCTTCGTGTCAACCGGCAACGGCCAGCTCGTCCTGGACCAGGGCGACAACGGCATCTATGGCGGCTCGATCAGTTCCGGTGACGAGTACGGCCGGCGGCTGTATGCGATCGACAGCGATGGCAACATCCACTGCGTCGACATGGCGGCGGCGGCGGCGTGCTCCGGTCAGCCGTATGACCTGGGACTGCCAAACACCGATGGCTACGGCGCGGGGCTGACGCGGATCGGTGACAGCAGCAAGTTCATCGGTCGTACCAACGCGGTCTCGTCCGGTCCTATCCATGACAACGGCGGTGGACCGTCGAACGTCGTCTGCTTCGACGCGGCGACGAACGCGCTCTGTGCCGGGTGGTCGGGCGTCGTTGTGATGGGTGCCGGTGTCGGCAGTCTCAACGGTGATGCGATCTCCGCGCAGACCGGCAGCGGCTGGGACACGTTCTGCGGCATCCTCAATGCTGGCGCTCCGGCTGCGAATCTGAACGGCACCACGCTCACCGTGCAGTGCCGCAAGCTGTCGGATGGCAGCTCGGAATCGGTGCCCGCCGGGATGAACGGCACGGGACTTACGAACGGTGAGTCGGGTTGGCAGTTCGGCACGTGGAACTTGGAGATGGCCGATACGTCCGGGACGCGCGTCTATTTCACGATGCTGCGGTATGTCCAGGACAACTTCTTGGACTTCGATCCACGGACCACCACCGATCGGCTCGTCTGTTACGACTTCGCGACGCACGCGGTGTGTCCGAACTTCCCGCAGGACTTCAGCGCGCCGTCGGGTCACAACGCCTACACCACGACGTATGCGACCGCTGTCGATCCGACCGGCAGCTGTGTCTGGACGCTTGGGGACTCGGGGCAGATGGTGCAGCACGACGCTACGACCCCGACGCAGAACTGCGTGTTCGCGACGGTGCAGCAGCACGTCGACCGCTCCGACGCCTACTGCGGCACGACGCCGGGCGACGTCGCGACGGCGCCGTGGGACGTGGTCCGGATCCGCAACGTCGCCGAAGGCACCGACTACCAGAACGCCGTCGTCACGATTCAGGACTCGAACGGTGCGATCGTCAGCGGCTTCGATCACGCACCGATCTCCGGCAGCACGATCGACATCAGCGCGATCCCGGCGACCGGGACCACCTCGGAGCTGCTCGTGACCGTGGAGTTCGGCGGCGTCCAGGCGACGCCGTTCAACTCGGGTGACACCTACGTCGAGGTCACGTGGGATTCGACCCAGCTGACGCGGACCTGTCTCGGCACCACGGTCGCCGCGGTCGCTTGTGATGCGCTCAGCCCGGGCCCCGGGTTTGACGCCACTGCGACCTTTGCCGTGTCGGGCGCTGCGCCGGGGCCGGACCGCCGTGACAACGACGTGTTGACCCGCTCGCCGGGCGAGATCTCCGCTTGCCAGCCGCCCGTGACTACCACGACCACGACGACGACCACGGGCACCACGCCGACGCCGACCACGACGACGAGTCCGCCGACCACGCCGACCACCACGACCACGCCGGTGCCGCCGGCGGCACGGCCGGTGCTGTCGATCACGAAGGTGGCGGATCGCACGCGGCTGCGGGGCGGGCAGCAGGTGACCTACACGATCCGGATCACAGTCAGCAAGGCCGACGCGACGAACGTCGTGATCTGCGATGCGCTGCCGTCCGGCTTGACTTACGTGAAGTTGGGTAGCGCCCGCCTGAGGTCAGGCAAGGCGTGCTGGAGTCTTGGTGCTGTTCCGCAGGGCGGCAGCCGCACGGTACGACTCATTGCCCGCGCCCAAACTCTGCCGGCGCCCAAGACCGTCACGAACACGGCCAACGTCGCAGCAGAGCGCGCGGTGACGAAGCATGCACGCGCAACTGTCAGGATCGATGCCGGCGCTGTCCGGAGCGACACTGCTGGGGGCGTCACCGGGTAACGCGACTCGCAAGCGGCTCCCGTGGCCAAGCTCCGCCGCCGAGCAGTTGGCGCCAGTCCGGGGTCGAGTACTGATCGCCTGAGCGGCTAACCCCCGGCGACACCTCGCGCGAGCTCTCGCGGAAGTGTCGCCGGGGGCCGCTTGCTGTGCGGTCATCGGCAGTTCCGACGTCAAGGCAGCAGGACCCGCGTAGGGCGAGGGTTCGGACCGTGCGGCTGCAGCATCATGCGATTTAACGCAAGCGCCCGGACGTTGCCGGCTCCCAAGTCGGTCACGAACACGGCCTCCGGCAGCGGCGCGAGCGGTCGCGTACGCGCGAGCCACGGTCAGGGTCGACGCCGGGTGCGGTGCGCAGCAACCCGTCGGGGCGTGACCGCCTAGCGCGGCTCACCAGTGGCAACCGATCGCCTGCGCTCGTCCGTTGGCGGCGGTGCGGGGTCTAGTACTGAACGCCTAGTTCCCGACGACGCTCAGCGCGAACCGCGCGAGCTCGCGCGGCAGTGTCGCCGGCTGGCCGCTTGCGGTGCGGTCGGCGGCGGTGCCGACGTCGAGGTGGGAGAACCCGGGCAGGACGACGGTTTGCACGGTTGGGGAGTCTGGTGCGGCACCCATCATGGGCGCGAGGCCGCGCGCGGCGTCGAGGTTGAGTACGCGTTTGGTGCCGGTGCCGGCGTTGTAGCGCGCGTCCTGCAGCGTGCCGCTGTGATCACCGAGCCAATACGCGATGAGGTCGGTGGCGATGCGGGTGGGGAAGTACTGCTCAAGGAAATCGACGCTGTCACCGGAGATCACGCGGGCGAACTGCTGTACGTCGGTCACCTCGTTCACCGCTGAGCTGTACGGCTGGCCGTCGGGCGCCAGCAGCGGGGGGTCGGTCGCCACCTGCTGCCAGCTGCGCCACCGGTACACGGGCGCGCGCGGGCCGTAGCTGGCGGGTGCCGCGAGCCGGCTGCCGCCGAACAGGCCGAGCGTGACCGGTGCGCCGAACGGCACTGGGAATTCCTTCGGTACCACTGGTGCTCCGCCGGGCAGGCCCAGGCCTGCGCGTAGGATCGTGATGACCGACGAGTTGTCATCGAAGATGGACGCCAGGGCGGCAGCGTTGCTCGCGTTCAGCGTGCGGACGTCTGGTGTGCCGGTGAGTGCCTGAAGCCAGGTACTTGAGAGCAATAGGCCGAGCGCGGAGTTGAAGTTGTCGTCGCGCGGTAGCTGCGGTACGAGGGTGGAGGGCGCGTCGGGTGCGAGTTCCGCTGCGAGACCCAGGATCGGCACGATCTGGAACACCTCCGCCGAGAACGGCGGCCCCCCGGTGATCGTCGGCGATCCGCCGATCGCGCCGGCCAGGCCGTCGGCGATGCCGAGGGCGCTGGCGATCGCTTGATTGTTTGGGTCGCTGGGGCCAGGTAGCCGCGTGTCGAGGGTGAAGAAGCCAGCACATTGCTTGTAGCCGGCATCGCTTGTGGTTGCCGGATTGCCGTCGAAGTCCCAGGCGGCGAGCACGCTGGTGAGCGGGCCACCGAGCGAGTGGCCGCCGCAGAGCAGCTTCTTGGTGCGGAAGGATTCGGGAAGTTCCTGCGCGATGACTGTGACTTCGTCGCGCACGGTCTGTGCCAGGCCGACGCGGGTAAGCCACGCTGTGCGTGCGCCGTTGGCGATACCGGCGAACGTGTGACCGGCGACGGCCTTGCCGCGGAAGTAGTAGTCGAACGCCAGCTGTGGGTTGCGGGCGGCGCGCGCCAGCAGGATGCCCCAGTGGTCCTCGAGGCAGTTCGAGCGGCGGTCGAGCGCCCAAAACTCGATGTGCTTACCTTTGGTAGCGGCGGCGCGGACGGTATTGCGGCCGGTGATGTCGAGGCCTTCGGCTCCCCCGAGGATGCCCGGCATCGCCACGAGCACGGCGTCTGAACGGCTGGCCTGAGCCGGGCCATCGGCGCTGCGTATGCGCAGGTAGCTCAGTGTGTCGCAGTCGGCCGGGTGTGTCGGCGTGCCAGGGGGCATCGGGGCTGCGAGGCGTACCACGCTCACCGTCGTGCCATCGCCGCGCGACGGCAGGGTGGTCTCGGTGCGTTGGGCTGCGGCGGCGGGTGCTGTGATCAGCGTGGCGGCGGCGAGTGCGCCGAGTGAGCGGGACAAGAGGCGTGGTGACACAGTGTAAGTAAATACTTCTTCCACACGGGTTGCAAGGAGAACCGCCGCCAGGACGGCGGTCCTCACGGCTGCCAACGTCGGTAAGACCGCAACAGCGTCGTTCGGACCCCTGGGCGACGAACCAGTGGTTCTGGTACTGCTCAAGGACTGCTGGCTCAGTTGACCGCAGTTCCTAGCTGCACATCGCAGCACCGAAGGCGCAGCGTCGGAAGTTGACGCTGCACATGAGCTCATGGAGGAGTTGCCGCCGTGCCGCACTTGTTGGTCTGAGCCTCTGTCCTTGGCGGTCGTGGTGTTTGGGTGACTGCCTTGGGCACTGTCGCTCACGCGCCGGTCTGGCACTTCAAGCCCCACAGGGGGGCTTTCCCTCCCGTTGGTCGGTTCCGTTCGCCGGTCGCATGGCGTTTTGGCCCGTCGTTGCACCAAACCCAACGGCCCCTTTTGAAAGGACCAGAACCATGGCGAACAACAACCACGTCACGCTGATCGGCAACCTCACCGCCGACCCCAAAATCCACGACAGCAAGACCCTTGCGATTTGCGGGCTCCGGCTCGCAGTCACCGGGTGCGAAAAGACCGCGGATGGCTGGCAGAACCGGCCGAACTACTTCGACGTCACCTGCTTCGGCGACACCGCCGACACCGCGGGCAAGTTGTCGAAGGGCGACAAGATCCAGGTCGAAGGACGCCTTCGCTGGCGCGAATGGAAGACCACGGACGGCAACAGCCGCCAAGCGGTCGAAATCATCGCCAACACCATCGAAACCGTGACGGTTCCGACGGTCGACATGGAGCAGGAGGTCGCGGCCTAATGGCCGCCACCAAGACAGCGCGGCGCCGAAAGGCGCCGCGCGACCCCTACCAGCAGGTCACAGACCGCATCCTCGCCGAGCTCGAGCAAGGAACCGTGCCATGGAAGAAGCCATGGGCCGCGCTCTCAGGTGTCCCAGCATTGAGCCTTGCGACCGGCAAGCCGTATCGCGGCATCAACTGGATGCTCACCTCGATGGCCGGCTACGAATCACCGTGGTGGCTGACCTACAAGCAAGCCGCAGAACGCGGCGCCCAGGTCCGAAAGGGCGAACACGGCACACCGGTCTTCCTGTGGAAGACCGCAAAGATCCGGCTCAACACCGCTGAGAAGCGCCGGCGAGCAGACCAGGACGGACTCAAGATCCGGCGCGATGCCAAAGGCGAGTACGCGGAAGCGTTCATGGCCCGCACCTACACGGTGTTCAACGCCTCCCAAGTCGACGGCCTCGACCCCAAGCTCACACCCAGCGCACTGATCGACGGCGGGCCTGGATGGAGCCAGATCGAACGCTGCGAGGAACTGGTTCGCAAGTACGAGGAAGGACCGAAGATCCTCACGGGCGGCACAAGGGCCACCTACAACTCACGGACAGACCTCGTGCGCATGCCCGACCAGGGCCGCTTCCACCAGGCAGGCGACTGGTACGCCACCCTGTTTCACGAACTCGCGCACAGCACCGGCCACCCCAACCGCCTCAACCGGCCAACAGCACAGACCGCTGGTGACCACCGTGCGTACGCGCGTGAGGAACTCGTCGCAGAACTCGCCGCCGCCATGCTCTGCGCCGAGGCCGGCATCGACTCAGCACCTCTCGTCGAACAAGCCGCCGCGTACATCGAAAGCTGGCAGCGGAGCCTGAAAGCCGACAACCGGCTCATCGTCATCGCAGCACAACGCGCAGCAAAAGCAGCAGACCACATCCTCGGACAGGAGTAACCGTCAGCCCACGACCTTTCCGTAGGTCTCGCCCGGCCGCGTCGGTCATGGGTAGCGGTCCGCCACCGTGGCGACTTGAAGACGGCAGTCCACTCGCCCCCGGACCGACTCTCCCGCTGTCTGCAGCACGACACGGTCGCCTCGCGGAGCCCTCCCCGACTGCTGCGGAGTCTGGTACGTTCGGCCTGCGGCGTCCGCAGCTACCGGAGGAGCACCACATGACACGCAGCGTTCCAGCATTTTGCCTACTTGCTATCGCGGGTTTCTTGGGCGCGCCTCTTGCGGCCACAGCGGCCCCAGCGGTCAGCCCGTCGCCGACGGCAGAGGACGGAGGCGCATCGACGCGATACGCCCCATACATCGCTCCCGTTGCACCCACAGAGCGGAGGTTTGAACATGAGGGTCGCTCTGTACCGGTGGAAGAGGCCGCTGCGATGGACTTGGCATGCGTGGAAGTGCGCGGACAGACACGATGTTTCCGCAACGAGGCGCAGCTGGAGGCCTACGAGCGGCGCGCAGGTTTCCTGCCGGGAACGGCAACGGCGGCCGGTAAGCCGAGCGCTAGAGCAGCCACGGGCGCGAACGGCCTTCTCTCGATTTGGGAACACGCTGACTACCGGGGCTGGCGCATCGACACGACGACCCGGAACCAATGGTTCAACCTGCCGGGTTCATACAACGATGGCGCGTCCTCGTCGCAGGGAGGCACATTCCCAGGCGGCCTAGCGTCGGTCAACAGCAACGGTGGCGGCGCACTCTTGGACCTCCGCGGCTACATCTCCAGCTACTCGCCCAAGACATTCGTTCGGTGCGCAGCCGGCGTGTGCTGGAACGCAAGCTGGAACGACGAAGCGAGCGCACGGCTACGCTATTAGCTCATTGACGGCCCTACGGCACCAGCCGCGCAACTGTCTGCGGGGCCTGGCCGTCGGCGTACTCGCCACCGCAGTGTTCGGCTGCGCCGACGCCGACAGCACAGGCGCACCGGCCGCCGACCGGCTCACGCTTGAACAGGTGCTCCAATCACCCCTCTCGGGCGTCGACGGCCTCGCGCAGTCCGGACCACTCGTAACCGTCACAACGACGCTCACATCCGGATCACCCCGAACGGCTCGTACCTACCTCTCGAGCAGGCTTCGCGGTCCAAGCGACCCGTCAACCCCGAGCTATCTCGAGCTCGAGTCGCCACTCGGCCAAGTGACAGCGGACTACCCGGTGTCCACCGCCTTCGACGGCAGACACGCCTGTATCGGCTCCGGCACCAGCGCAAAGAGGTTCATCGGTGCGTGCGTGCGCCCAGGAACCACGAACTGGGCCCCGCTGCCATCCATTCCCCGCGCCGCAGGAACGGTGTTCCAGTTGTTCACTTCGGCCGGACGCATCTACTGCGCCGTCACGTCGACTACGCGGTCGACCCCCAAGATCTCGCTGCTGCGACTGTCGAACGGCTCCCCGGCCCGCTGGCGCGAGACCGACACCATTCGTGGCCAACAGCTGGGCATCTCTCACATTGGCGGCAAAGCAGCGCTCGCGGTACCGCAGACGACAGGCGGAGTCGAAGCCTTCCGGATCGAGCACTCCGGTAAAGCTGCACCCTTCACGACCCAGCGGGCCAAGCAGGCATTCCGGGGCCTCTTCTACTCGCCGATCTCGACCGGACCAGGGTTCAGCTCCCGCACAGGATGGGTCGTAGCGCTCGGTGTCCCCACTCGGGGCGGGCGACAGGTCAGGGTCTACTCGCTCAAGACAGGCCGATACACGGTGGTGCCCATGGAGGGTGCCGAGCAAGCCACGGGCTTCGTGTTCAACGGCAAGACCCATCCCTGGATAGTCATCCAACGCGTTCTGCCCGGCAAACAGGCTCAGCCGACGCCGACCGAGCTGACGGCCATCCCGCTCTTGCGCCCGCCCGGCCAGCCTGGTGCCTTCGGTCGTCAGAGGAAGATCAGCCAAGGACCCTGGCTACTGGCACCACCGACGCTCCTCCAGACCGCCGACGACCGATATGTCGCCTACCCCACACTGGAGAACAACTCGATCCCCTACCGGCTCTACAAGCTGGCACCCTGACATCGCCGAACAACGCGCCGCCAAAGCCGCAGACCACATGACCCGACCACCAGCACAGCACCCGCAGAACGCGCACAAATAGCTGGCCAGCGCCCATCTCCACCGTCATCGCCTAGATCGATTCACCGCGATCGGCGACCCGCCGCCGGCCACGCGGCTTCGCCGCCCCGCGGTGCCGGCGCCGTCGACGCTGCGATCGGGCGCGCTTGGACCCAGGAACGACGGAAGCGCCCTCAGCGTTGGGCGCTTCCGGTACTGCATCTAGATAGGTGCCTACTACCTGCGGAGGCTGGATCATGGACTCCAGTTCACCGCCGAGAGTAGACACGTCGTTGCCGCATTACCACCGCGGTGACATAACTGGAGAAGCGCTCGCCGAGGAGAACGACTGCGCTCGGTCGCGGGGGAGGGACGGTTATCGGCGCCGGAAGAGTCGACGGACCGTGGCCACGAGGCCTGGTGCACCCGCGGCCGCGAGCGCCTCGTCGCCGGCGGCTTGGTCTTGGACTGTTTGTAGGAGGAAGTCAACGCCAGCTTGATGGCGGGCCTCCTGCTCCGGGGTCGCGGCGCCCCAGTCGCGCTTGACGTTCTCTAAGTCATCGGCCCCAATCTCCGAGAGCCACCACGCGAGGACCGCGGCCTCCGGCAGCCCGGATCTGTCGGACACCGAGACGATGGCCGGTCGGCCAGCGAGCTTGCCCAGCAGGTGCGCGCAGTTGACCTGGGACCTCAGTCCGGCGCGCCGGAGGGCATGGTTGACGATCGCAGTGTTGTCGGCGACGCCCAGCTCATCGCATACCGACGGCCCGCCGTCCGAAGGTTGCTCGTCGAGGAACAGCACGCGGTCCTCGTCGGTTCGAACATAGATGCCACTCACTGGTCGGCATCATCGCTGCCGGGGCGGAGCGAATGCTCGCGACGGCGCCATGGCGAGGTTGTGGGAGCTGTCTTGCGTGACGGCGAGAAATCCTGCGGAAATGCCCTGCTCAGCCGATAGACAGGGAGAATGGGCTACGGCTACTTCGAGTTCGGTGACCAGACCACGTTCGTCTCTCACGACGGCGCACGACAACGTGCCATGTTTACGTGGGAGACGATCCTGCGCGAGATCGACCGCGAAGCACGACTAGCCGAACCCACGGCACCCGCCGTCGAAGGGTTCGCACCGGTGGTCCGGTCCCTGATTCTCGAGCCCGACCCCGACGGCCCCGACCACCACGCGTCACTGGCACAGCTTGCGTTGTATGCCGCATCGTTCACCGGGCGCGCAGCCCGGCGAACCCATGACGCGTTCGGCCCGCAACGCCTCACGCTCGCCGCCGGCAAAGCCGAGTTCGCCGCCGCAGCACACATCGGCGTACAGCACTGGGCGCTCGAGCACCACACTCCAGCCGATCAAGAACGCTGCGAGCTAGCGACCGAAGACGTTTGGATGCTGACGGCAATGATGGCGAAATCGATCGCGCACGTAGCACCGCTACTGCTCGTCGCCGACCACCAGGTGGCCGCGTGATGAGCGCCGAGGAGAACGTCAGAGTCCCAGGGGGGACCCGCAAGCTGTTCGGCCTGCCGGGTTTCAAGCCGTTGATCGTCACGTACGCGGTCAATGACATCGGCGACCTCCTAGCGATGGTCGCACTCGCGGTCTTCATCTACGACGGCACCGACTCGGCATACGCGCTGGCCGCCATGTTCATGGCTTCCAAGCTCGTGCCTTCGTTGATCGCGCCGTGGATGACCGCAAAACTCGCGCCGCTTCGCGTTGGCCTGAGCCTGCCTGTTCTGTACTTCACCGAGGCCGCACTGTTTGCCGTACTCGCGCTTCTCGTTGCTGCGGACGCGCCGCTCGGCTGGCTGCTGCTGCTTGCAGCCCTCGACGGGCTGCTCGCGGTTACCGGCCGCGGCCTCACGCGTGGCGTCATGGCAACCGTGTTCGACCGCGGCGGTCTCCTACGCGCCGGCAACGCATTCGTTAGCGTCCTCAACGGATGGCTGCTCGTCACCGCAACAGCCGGCTCCTACCTGCTGATCCGCGCCACCTCACCACTGACAGCACTATGGATTGACGTCGGCACGTTCCTGTTCGCCGCGATCGTTCTCACCGTCCGCGGCCAGAAACTCCCGCCGGCCGAACACCACGACGAAGAAGACGAAACCGAGGAGGGCAGCAGCACCTCCGGGTGGGCACGGATGCGCGAAGGCATCGCACACATCTCCCAGCACCCAAGAGCCAAGCGTCTCGTCATCGGCGAAGGCATCGCGATGACCACCGGGGCGCTCGTAATCCCCGTCGAGGTCATATACGCCAAAGAATCACTCGGCGCAGGCTCAGAGGCCTACGGAATCCTGCTCGCAAGCTGGGGCGTCGGCTCCATCATCGGCGCTACCTACTTCCAACGAAACCACCACAAGAACCTCGCGATGATCGTCGCCGGAGCCGCCGTCGTTTGCGGCATCGGATACCTCGGACTCGCAGCAGCACCAACAATCGCGATCGCAATCATCTTCAACATCATCGGCGGCGCAGGCAACGGCGCCGAATGGGTCGGCGTCGTCACCGCGCTGCAAGAAGAGGTCGACAGCAAGTTCTACGCCCGCGCCTCAGGACTCCTCGAATCGATCACCACCGCAGGACCCGCAGCCGCATACGCCGGCGGCGCCGCTCTCACCGCAGCATCAGGACCAAGAATCACCTTCCTGATCGGCGGCCTCGCGAGCGTCGCAGTCGGAATCTGGTGGTACCTCAAACCCATCGCCGGCCCCCACACCCCCACAACCGCGCCAGCACCAGAAACAACCGGGCCGGCAACAGAAGTGACCTAGCAACCCACCGCGATGACCGAAGACGCAACACCACGCCAGCCAAAGATCGGTACTGCGACATACGCACTCGCGGCCGCGAGCGCTCTTATGCTCGTCGTGTTCCTCGGGCTACGCGAAGACTGGCAACCCCTACTCCTTGGGGGACTCATCGTGCTGGTAATCGGTCTCGCTCCGCTGAGCATCGAGCGCGACGAGGGAAGCATCAACGGAAGCATGGCGGCGATCATCATCGCTGCGTGCGTGCTGGGGCCCTCGCAAGCTGCGTGCGTAGGTCTACTCGGTTGGTTGGCCGAGACCGCTTGGTACGTTCACACAGAACGGCGTCACAACAATCACGTGACGCTGCGCGTGCGGGCGCAGCTGAACAATGTGCTCGTCTACTCGCTGTTTCCGATCGCTACCGGGGTGGTCGGGCGTCACGTTGACTTGGATCACGGCCTACCGATCTTCGTCGGCCTCGTAGGACTCGCTTATATCGCTGGTTTCGTCGTGAACATTGCTCTGACGTCGGTCTTTAGCTGGAGCGAAGACGGCGTCCCGGTGGTGTCGAGCTTGCAGCTGAGTTCAACGCTCTTGGCGGAGATGGTTGCGGCTCAGATCAGCGCTTTCGGCGTCTATCTCGTACTGAAGGGTGGGGCCCCGGGTTTGGCTGTGGCTGCGGTGAATCTGCTGGTGTTCATGGGACTGGTCGGGAAGTTCTATGAATCCATCGACAACCGGGCGAAGGCAGAAGAGAAGCAAGTCGAGGCTGAACAGCATCGCGACGAAGCCGAACGGCTCCGCGTCCTAGCTGAAGACCGACTTGCCCAAATCGCCTACGGGTACCGGCTCCAGGTCGTCGGGACTCTTGAGGCTCTGCAGGCTAAGGACCGCTCGACGGGCCGGCATTCAGCGGCGGTGAGCGCTCTGCTTCGTGAGTTCGCCCGCTACCGCGGCGCGACCGAAGCGGAGATCGAGTTCGCCACAGTCCTCGGGCTGGTGCACGACATCGGCAAGCTCGAGGTGCCAGAACGAACACTCACCAAGCCCGGTCGCCTCACCCGATGGGAAATGGCACTGGTGCGTGAGCACTCAGAGGACGGCGCCTACTACGTCAGAAACCTCAAAGGCGGGGCGGAGATGGCCAGAATCATCGTCTCTCACCACGAGCGCTGGGACGGGGGGGACCCCCAGCGCTTCTGGAAGATGGGGTACCCAGACGGTCTCAAGGGCGATGAGATTCCGGAGCTCTCTTGCATGATTACCGTGGTCGACACCTACGAGGCGATCACGAACCGCAACTTCGCAGGCTTCTACCGCACCCACGAAGAAGCCCTCCAGATCCTCCGAGAAGAAAAGGGCCGGCAGTTCCGCGCCGACCTCGTAGACGAGTTCATCGCGCTGCTCGAATCCCGACCCGACCTCCGATTCAACGTCGATCGCGGCGAAACATTCAAAGCAGAACTCGAACGGTTCCTCGGCGCCCCGCCTCCCGGCTACGGCCAACAAGACCACCCGGCCGCTGCATAACGCGGTCGGCTGACCGGCCGCGCAGCGCGCACATAACTGCGGCAACGCTGAGGAGGCGGCTGGACGTTCGTCCGACCACCCCCTAGGATTCACCGTGCGATCCGGGACTGGCTTACCAGAGCAGAGGTCCCGGGGCGCTGATATCAGCGTTTACCAACGATTCTGGAGGCCCAAAATGGCGCGCTCTTCTCGTTAGTACCACATGAGTAGTCGCGGAAAGCGCCTCCGGCAATAGGGGGCGCTTTCTCGTTGTATCGACAGTTCGCCCCCGGACCTTTAGCCGGAATTTGCGGCTAAACGCATGTACGACTCTCGTATCTGCATACCCGGTTGCACGGCGTCTGACGCCCAGGAGTCAACGGATGACCGGTACGGGCCACTGCACCGGCTGCCGATGTACTGGTTGTGGCTCGTATTCCGCACCACTGGCCCGACGAGATCGCAGCGCTCCGTCCGGCCCGCCAGAAGACCCAGGCTGCAGTGAACCTCCCGAGGCGTTTCTACGAGCGGTTGTCGCACCAGCACGAGACGGATGAAGAACGGGCCGCACGCTTGAGCCGGACCACGTTCGGTCTCGGCCGTTCAGCACGCTGACGCTCCTCTGGGTTGGCGGGAGGGTTGACCGCCCTCCAGGCGCCCGGTACGGTCGCGACCATGCGAACCAGAGTGATGCTTGCCATGAAGGCGGCGCTCGCGGTCGCCGCGCTCGGTGTTCTGTTCACCCCCGCGAACGCATCGGCCGCGACCTATCACTGGGCGAACGGCAACATCTACCTGAACAACAACGGGTCCGCGCGAGACCCCTACAGCCTGCTGATCTGGGGCGTTTACTGCCACGAAATGGACGCGAATAACGTGCGCAACATTCATGTGAATGCGACGTGGCCGAGCGGTGCGCTTTACGGAACCTGGGTGTCTTTCCAGACCGCCGGCTACCGGTCCTACGCTGCGAACAACAAACTGTCCGGCGCTTGCAGGAACCCGCACTCGGTTGGTTACTGGATCAACGCCCACGACAACTACAACCCGACGATTCCCGCCTAAGGGCCACTACGACCATGAACAAGACAGCCAGTGCAGCCCTTGCCGCAGCGGTGCTCGCCACAGCGGGCGGCGTCGCGATTGCCGGACAGGTGTCCGGCGAGCCGCAGGCGACCGTCGCGCGGAACGCGCCAATTGCGCCACCGGCGGGACCGGGCAATCGCGGCGCCGCGCATCAGACATCGGCGGCCGCACTTCGAGAACACCTAGACCGCGGTGACGAGGGGTACCTCAAGGACGTCAACTGGAAGACCGCCCGGTCCTTCACCGTTCCGGGGACCGAACTCCGTGGCTGGACATTCATTCAGCCCGGCAAACGATGCATCGCGATACCTGACCCGCTCGCCGAAGGGTACGGCGTGACCTGCAAGACGCCGCGAGAGATCACCGCGGGAGAAGGATCAGTCCTGATGCTAACCCCGACCGAATCGGGCAAACCGATTCTCGCCGGCATCATGGTCTCAGGCACCCAGACCGCCACGGTACAAACACCAGGCAAGACCGCTGCCCGTTGGGAACGTACCGGCGATGTGTACGCCGGCACCGTTCCGGCCGGCAGCCGCCTCGCGTCCGCTGGAATGTCCCGCTCGATTGACCCAGAACCCGCAGAGCTCGTGCCGCCCGCAACACCCACAACGCCGTAAGCCAAACGTCCCGTTGAGCGCGTGCCCCAAGGCTCGATAGCACTGCGGTCAGGGAGCTGCACCGGCGCCGCGGTTCACCTCTAGCCACCAGAACGTCGTTGACGTCGAAGACACTCTCCGTAGTACTGCACATAACGATCATTATCGAGCGTTCAATTTGGGCTACCCCAGACGCCCGTTCTGAGCCGAAATGCTGACGAGTTCCCGCAGCTGCGCGACGGTCGTCGTCCACGGTCCCTAGACTTGGAGCGCAGCGGCGATGTCGCCGGGGTGTTTTGCTTGGAGGCGACGCCGCCATCTAGATCGCCATCCAGCGGTGAGCGTCGCACATGCAGTTCCGTAGCACTACCGCGTTGTAGGGCGTGACTGCTCGCGCTAGGACATCTGTCTGCCTGCGGGCTCAAGCCCCCCCCCGCGGGCCGATGAGTCGGGTATGGCTTTCTCGCTGAGGTTCCCTGCTGGTCTGCGTGCGCGTTCACTGGTTGGCCTGATCGCCGCCGCCACCCTGTTCGGTCTTACGCTTCCGGCTGCCGCGCGCGCCGACTTCGAGGCGCCGTTTCATCAGTGCGCGGTCAAGGCCGATCAGACGGTGTGGTGCTGGGGCATGGGCGCGTACGGCCAGCTCGGGCCGTCGACCACGATCTACGGCGAGGACGGATTCAGCCTCGTTGGTGCCCTTCGCAGCGAGCCGGTGCAGGTGACCGGGGTGGCGGGCGCCGCGAAGGTCGTGCAGGGGCCGGCCTCGAGCTGTGCGGTGCTGCACTCGGGGAGCGTGCAGTGCTGGGGCACGGGTCCGCTCGGTGACGGCAGCAGCACGGTGTCGAAGACTCCGGTGACGGTGACCGGCCTGGCCGACGCGGTCGATGTGTCGATCGGGCCGGAGCACGCCTGTGCTGTGCGGTCGGGCGGTGAGATTGCATGCTGGGGAGAGAACCAGTACGGCCAAGTCGGTGATGGCAGCACGACCAGTTCCCTGGCGCCGGTTGCCGTCGCCGGTATCTCGAGCGCCGTCGATGTCGTGGCGGCCGAGCATCACAGCTGTGCTGCGCTGTCGGATGGCGGCGTGCGCTGCTGGGGGCGCGGCGGCAACGAACGGCTCGGCAACGGCGATACCGCTGACTCGCCAACGCCCGTGGTGGTCTCGGGTGTGTCTGATGCCGTCAAGGTCGCAGCCACGGGCAGCACGAGTTGCGCGGTGCTTGCGAACCATGACGTCGTTTGCTGGGGTGCGAGCTTTGGTTCCTCTCCGGTGTCGATCGGCGCGGCCTACGGGCAGGTCGCCGACTTGCAGATGACCCCGGACATGGGCTGCGCCTTGCTCGTCAACGGGCGCATTAAGTGCGGCGCCAACAACAACGACTACGGCGCCTGGGGCGATGGCACCGTCACGACACCCGCGGACCCTTGGAACGGCCCCGAGGTCACCGGCATTGATGACGCGGTGAGCGTCTCTGTTGGGGCCCTGCACGCCTGCGCGCTGCACGCGGGCGGCGACGTCAGCTGCTGGGGCGCTGGCATGTACGGCTCGCTCGGCAACGGCAGGCTCGGTGTCGCCTTTGACTTCCAACCGGTGCCGGGGATCTCCGGCGTCACGGCGATCGCCGACCACCGCAACGGCCTCTGCGCCCTGACCGCCGCGGGTACACGTTGCTGGGGCAACAACTCGTCGGGAGAGATCGCCCCGTCAGCGACCCACTATGTGTGGGAGCCGGCAGCGGTGGCGGAGTTCGACGGCGCGAGTGCCCTCGCCGGTGCGA
>Ga0209023_10002834_pt1 | contig 21186 bp, 15 predicted proteins | sample LakOneMetagenome_FD_187468 | JGI IMG/M metagenome (GOLD analysis project Ga0209023, IMG submission 187468) | Freshwater and sediment microbial communities from Lake Erie, Canada (SPAdes) (version 2) | ecosystem: Environmental > Aquatic > Freshwater > Lentic | place: Lake Erie, Canada...
GGAGGCGCATGCGCGCGCGGCCTGGCAGGACGCCATCGATCGGCCGGTGCCCTTGCTGGTGAACGTGCGCCTGACCGCTGGCAGCGGTTCGCTGGACGCGTGGGCCGCGCGCAACGGACTCGATGCCGATGCGCTGCGGCGCATGAACCCGTCCTTCCCGCACGGCACGCTGGCGGGCCGCATCCCGGACCTGCTGGCGCCTGCCGTCGCACCCGCGGACAGGCAGCCGGTGCGCGCCTTCCTGCCGCGCACCCCGCCGGTGTCGCGCGACAACGGCTGGTCGCGACGCATCCACGTGGTCGCGCCTGGCGAAACGCTTGCCGGAATCGCCCATCGCAACGGCCTCGCGGCGAGCACGCTGGCCGCGCGCAACGGGATGCGACCGGATGCGACGGTGCGGCCCGGGATGGTGCTCGAACTCGGCCACGAATGAACCGGCGGCGCGCGCGAACCGCGTCCGCGCCAACGGGTTCTGGCCCTCGGGCCGCGCGCGAGGCACACTTGCCGACTCGCATCGAGGACTCGACGACATGGGATTCCTGCAAGGCAAGCGCGCGCTCATCACCGGCATCGCCAGCCAGCGTTCTATCGCCAACGGCATCGCCGAGGCCATGCGCCGCGAAGGCGCGGAGCTGGCCTTCACCTACCAGAACGAGAAGCTGAAATCGCGGGTGGAGGATGCAGCGAAGGAATACGGCTCGGACATCGTCCTGCCGCTCGACGTCTCGAGCGACGCCGAAATCGAAGCCTGTTTCGCCGAGCTCGGCCGGCGCTGGGACGGCCTCGACATCCTCGTGCATTCGATCGGCTTCGCCCCGCGCGAGGCGATCGACGGCGAGTACCTCGACGGACTGACGCGCGACAACTTCCGGATCGCCCACGACATTTCCGCGTATTCGCTCTCGGCCCTGGCCAAGGCCGCGCGCCCGATGATGCAGGGCCGCAACGGCAGCATCCTCACCCTCACCTACCTCGGCGCCGAACGCGCGCTCGCGAACTACAACGTGATGGGCGTGGCCAAGGCCGCGCTGGAAGCCAGCGTGCGCTACCTGGCCCTCAACCTCGGCCCGGAAGGCACGCGCGTGAACGCGATTTCCGCCGGGCCGATCAAGACGCTGGCGGCCGCAGGCATCGCCAACTTCCGCAAGATGCTCGGCCACGTCGCGGACCACGCGCCGCTGCGGCGCACGGTGACGGTCGAGGACGTGGGCAACGTCGCCGCGTTCCTGTGTTCGGACCTGGCCGCTGGCGTCACCGGCGAGATCACCTACGTCGATGCCGGCTACAACATCCTCGGCATGACCGGGGTCGGCGACGAACACTGACGATTGTCCGGCCCGATGACGAAAAACCCGGCGCAGGCCGGGTTTTCTTCGTCGGGCGTTGCAGGCCTGGCAGTCAAAGCCGGCTTTCGGAGACGGTGATCTTCATCTTCCGGCGCAAGTCCTTCACCAGCGAAGTCGCCTCGCCATAGCCCGCAGCCTCGGCGATCTGCTGGCGCAGTGCGATGCGCTCCTGCGGCGTGGCTTGGCTGGGGTCGCCCGGCGTCACCCTGCCCACGGTGAAGACGACGAATCGGCCATCGCCCATGCGCGCCTGCCCCGCCGATACCTTGCCGGCGGCTGGCGCGGGCGCGGCGAACATCGCGTCGGCGACCTTGATGTCGGGCACCGGCGCGCCGCGGGGTACGCCCGGTACCGTCGCCGCCACCAGTCCACGCGCCGCAGCGAGGTCATGCAGCGACTTCCCCGCGTTGACCTCGGCGACGATCGACGCAGCGAGGGCCTGGGAAGCCTTCGCCTCGCGGTCGGCGTGGATCGCGGCGATCACGCGATCGCGAACTTCTTCCAGCTTCAACCCGCGTTCGGGCGAATGCTGCAGCACGCGCACCACGATGCTGTGGTCCGGGCCGACCTCGATCGGATCGCTGACCGTCCCGTCCTGGACCAGGCTTTCCTTGAAGGCCTGGCGCAACACGGCCGGGTTGCCGGCGAGCCCGGCCTTCGCGTCGGGCTTCGCATTGCGCGCGATCGGCCCCAGCTGCTGCACCGCCTGGCCGGCGAGCTTCGCTGCGGACGCGAGCGTGGTCGGGTTGCGCAGCACCTCGTCGACCACCTTGCCGGTGAGGTCGTTGTAGGCGCGTTCGCGATCGGCTTCGGCCTGTTCCCTGGCGAGCTGATCGCGCACATGCTCGAACGTCGCCTGGGTGCCGGTCTTGATCTCGCGCAGCTGGATCACGTGCCAGCCGAATTCGGTCCGAACCGGTTCGCTGACCTGCCCGGCCTGCATCGCGAACAGCGCGTCCTCGAAGGGCTTGGGCATCGCACCCTTCTCGATCCAGCCGAGGTCGCCGCCGCCCGCCTTCGAACCTTCGTCCTGCGAATCGGCGCGGGCGAGCGCCGCGAAATCCGCACCCGGCTGGCGCGCCTGGGCCGCGATCTGCTTCGCCTTCGCCTCGGCTGCCTTCCACGCAGCGTCGCTGGCGTTCGCGTCGACCTTGACGAGGATGTGCGATGCGAGGCGTTGGTCGGCCGCGGCCGCATGCGCCTGTTGCTGCTGGAAGCGCTGGCGGAGCGCGTCTTCGGTCGGCGGCGGGACCTCGAGCCGGGAAGCGTCGAGGTCGATGTATTCGAGCGTCACCGTTTCCGGTGCGCGATAGCTCGCGGCATGCGCGTCGTACCAGCGCTTGATCTCCGCGTCGGCGACCGGCGCCACATCCTGCGCGGGAGCGGGCAGCGCCACGAAGCTCACGTCGCGCGTCTCGCCCGTGAGGCGCAGCAGGCGGTCGAGCTCCGCGTCGGTCAGGAACGAGGAATCGGCGACCTCGCTCGGGACCAGGGACTGCTTGAGGCTTTCCCGCACCTCTTCCTGGAACTGGCGCGGCGTGCGCGGCGGCAGCTGCGACTGCAGCAGCGCCTGGTACTGCTGTGCATTGAACTTTCCGTCGACCTGGAACGCGGGGATGTTCTGGATCTGCTCGCGGACCTGCGCATCGCCGACCGCGATGCCGCTGCGGTCCGCGGCCATGCGCAGCACGCGCTGGTCGATCATCGAATCGAGGATCTTGCGCTTGTTGTCGATGGACTCGAACGCGGCCGCGTCGAAGGCATCGCCCTGTTGCGCGCGCTGCTGCTGGCGCGCCTGTTCGAACTGGCTGCGGAATTCGTCGGCGCCGATCACCTCGCGCTGCCACAGCATCGTGACCGGCCAATGCGAGGGCGCCGACGGCCACCATGCGGGCGGCGCCTCGATCTTCGCGGCGGACGTGTCGTTGTTCTGGAACAGGTACTGTTCCATGCCGAAGAACGCGAACGGCACCACCAGCACGCCCAGCACGACGGTGGCGAACCAGCCGGAGGTCTTATCGCGGAGTTTCTGCAGCATCTTGCGAACCGGACTTTGACGGAAGCCCGCGAGTTTAGCCTGCAGCGGCCCGGGCGTGCATGCCGGAAACGAAGAAAGGCGCCCTTGGGGCGCCCTTCCGGTTGCATCGATGGCGGAGTGGACGGGACTCGAACCCGCGACCTCCGGCGTGACAGGCCAGCATTCTAACCGACTGAACTACCACTCCGCGGAGCCGCGCATGGTACAGCCCGATGTCATCGCATGCAACCACCGATTGGTGGGTGCTGAGGGGATCGAACCCCCGACCCTCTCCGTGTAAAGGAGACGCTCTACCGCTGAGCTAAGCACCCGCCGCGCGCGGACTCTACAACGAAAAACCCGGCGCGTGGCCGGGTTTTCCAGGATCGCGGATCGCGAGGCTCAGTTCACGGCGTCCTTCAACGCCTTGCCCGGCTTGAACGCCGGCGCCTTGGACGCGGGGATGTCGATCGTGCCGCCGGTCTGCGGGTTACGTCCGGTGCGGGCGCTGCGCGACCGCACCTCGAAGGTGCCGAAGCCGACCAGCGCAACGCTGTCGCCGGACTTCAGCGCGCCGCTCACGGCGCCGATGAAGGCATCGACCGCACGCGTGGCGTCGGCCTTGGACAGTCCGGCGGTGCTCGCAACCGCATCGATGAGCTCGTTCTTGTTCATTTGCTTCTCCGTGTGCGAGCGATGCTCGCGGGCGATGGGGAATGCCGCACATGCGCGGCGCGTAAAGAGGGTGCGGAGCCATGGATGGAAACGCGTTCCATCCCCCCGGGCGGCCAATGCGATGCAAGGCCGCCTGCGATTCGTCGCAGCGAAAATCTTTATACCAGCGCGGTTTTCCCCGCGCAATACGCGGTTTTTTCGCGCAAGCACATTCAGTGCGTGACGTCCAGCGACGGTTTTTCCGGTTTGTCCCCGGGGGGCGGTGCATCCTCGGCGATCGGCTGCGCGGCACCCTTCGGCACAAGCGGGCGCTCGAGCGCGAGGTCGAGGACTTCATCGATCCACTTCACCGGCACGATCTTCATGTGCTGGGTGACGTTCTTCGGGATGTCGGCCAGGTCCTTGCGATTCTCGTCAGGGATGAGCACCGTCTTGATGCCGCCACGCAAGGCGGCGAGCAGTTTTTCCTTGAGGCCGCCGATCGCGGTGACCTTGCCGCGCAGGGTGATCTCGCCGGTCATCGCCAGGTCGTTGCGCACCGGGATGCGGGTCAGCGTGGATACCAGCGCGGTGGCCATCGCGATGCCTGCGCTCGGTCCGTCCTTTGGCGTGGCGCCGTCCGGAACGTGAAGGTGGACGTCCTGCTTCTGCAGGAAATCGAGGTCGATGCCGAGGCGCTCGGTCCGCGCGCGCACCACCGACAGCGCCGCGGAAGCGGATTCCTTCATCACGTCGCCGAGCTGGCCGGTGAGGATGAGCTGGCCCTTGCCCGGCACCAGGGTCGACTCGATCTGCAGCAGGTCGCCGCCGACCTCGGTCCAGGCGAGCCCCGTGACCAGGCCGATTTCGTTGCCGGCTTCCGCGCGTCCGAAATCGAAGCGCTGCACGCCGAGGTATTTGTCGAGGTTCTTCGCGGTGACGTTCACGGTCTTCGCAGCGGCCGCGCCCTTCTTGGGCTGCGGCCCCTTCAGGGCGATCTCCTTGACCACCTTGCGCGCGATACGCGCGATCTCGCGCTCGAGGTTGCGCACCCCGGACTCCCGCGTGTAATAGCGCACGATGTCGCGCAGCGCGGATTCGCCGATGGCGAGTTCCCCGTCGCGCAGGCCGTTCGCCTTGAGCTGCTTCGGCACGAGGTAGCGGGCGGCGATGTTGAGCTTCTCCTCCTCGGTGTAACCGGGGATGCGGATCACTTCCATGCGGTCCAGCAAAGGACCGGGGATGTTCAGCGAATTGGAGGTGGCGACGAACATCACCTCGCTGAGGTCGAGGTCGACCTCGAGGTAGTGGTCGTTGAACGCGCTGTTCTGCTCGGGATCGAGGACTTCGAGAAGGGCCGCGGAAGGATCGCCGCGGAAATCCATCGACATCTTGTCGATCTCGTCCAGAACGAACAGCGGATTCTTGGTGCCGACCTTGTTGAGGTTCTGCACGATGCGGCCCGGCATCGAGCCGACATAGGTCCGCCGGTGGCCGCGGATTTCCGCTTCGTCGCGCACGCCGCCGAGCGACATGCGCACGAACTTGCGGTTCGTGGCCTTCGCGATGCTCTGGCCCAGCGAGGTCTTGCCCACGCCGGGAGGCCCGACCAGGCACAGGATCGCGCCCTTCATCTTCGCGACGCGCGATTGCACCGCGAGGTACTCGAGGATGCGTTCCTTGACCTTCTCCAGGCCGTAATGGTCCGCGTCGAGCACGTCCTGCGCGGCCTTGAGGTCCTTGCGGACCTTCGTGCGCTTCTTCCAGGGCACGCCGAGCAGCCAGTCGAGGTAGTTGCGCACCACGCCGGCCTCGGCCGACATCGGCGACATCTGCCTGAGCTTGTTCAGCTCGTTCTTCGCCTTCGTTTCCACCGCCTTCGGCATGCCGGCCTCGGCGATGCGGCGCGCGAGCTCGTCCATGTCGTTGGGCGCTTCGTCGATCTCGCCCAGTTCCTTCTGGATCGCCTTCATCTGCTCGTTGAGGTAGTACTCGCGCTGCGACTTCTCCATCTGCGATTTCACCCGCCCGCGGATGCGCTTTTCCATCTGCTGCACGTCGATCTCGCCGTCGACGAAGCCGACCAGCAGCTCGAGCCGCTTGTCGATGTCGAGGGTTTCAAGCAGGCGCTGCTTCTCGGCAAGGCGCACGCCCAGGTGCGCGGAAGCGGTGTCCGCGAGGCGCCCTGGCTCGTCGATCCCCGAAAGCGTCTGCAGCAGTTCCGGCGGCAGCTTGCGATTGGTCTTCACGTACTGCTCGAACAGCGAGAGCAGCGAACGCGCCACGGCCTCGGTTTCGCGGGTGGTCCCCGCCTCCGCGCCATCGATCTCCGCCGCATGTCCCGAAAGCGCGCCATCGACTTCGTGGATCGCCGACACGCGCACGCGGGTGGTGCCTTCGACCAGCACCTTGATGGTGCCGTCGGGCAGCTTCAGCAATTGCAGGACCTGCGCGAGCGTGCCGACTTCGTACAGGTCGGAGGCGCCCGGGTCGTCGGTTTCGGCGGACTTCTGCGCCAGGAGCACGATCCGCTTGTCCGCGGCCATCGCCTGCTCGAGCGCCGCGATGGATTTCTCGCGGCCGACGAACAACGGGATGACCATGTGCGGGAACACCACCACGTCGCGCAACGGCAATACCGGCAGGACAAGGTGATCGGCGGACTGGGGCATGCTGGCTCCGGCAGGAAAGTGAACGATCCGGCGCACGCGCCGGTCCTGCCGTTATGGGGCCGGCGCGCGGCGCTTGCAAGCACCGCGCCATCGACCGTGGCGACCACCGGACGAGTCCCGGGAGGCCTCGTTTCCCGTCCGGTTACTCGGCAGCCGCGACCCGCGGCGCGGCCGGCGGGGTTTCGTAGATAAGGTAGGGCTCGGACTTGTGCTCGACCACGGATTCATCGACCACGACCTTCTTGACGTTCTCGAGCGAAGGCAGGTCGTACATGGTGTCGAGCAGCACCGATTCGACGATGGTGCGGAGGCCGCGCGCGCCGGTCTTGCGCTTCAGCGCCTTGCGCGCGATCGCGGTCAATGCATCGGGGCGGAACTCGAGGTCCACTCCCTCCATGTCGAACAGCTTGCGGAACTGCTTGGTGATCGCGTTCCTGGGCTCGGTGAGGATTTTCACCAGCGCCGGTTCGTCGAGTTCCTCGAGCGTGGCCACCACCGGCAGGCGGCCGACGAACTCGGGGATCAGCCCGAACTTGATCAGGTCCTCGGGTTCGACCTCGGCCAGCACCTTCCCGACCTCGGCCTTGCGCTCGCTGGACTTCACCTTCGCCGAGAACCCGATGCCGCCAGCCTCGGTGCTGCGCTGCTGGATGATCTTCTCCAGGCCGGCGAAAGCCCCGCCGACGATGAACAGGATGTTGCGCGTGTCCACCTGCAGGAATTCCTGCTGCGGATGCTTGCGCCCGCCCTGCGGCGGGACCGAGGCGATGGTGCCTTCGATCAGCTTGAGCAACGCCTGCTGCACGCCCTCGCCCGACACGTCGCGGGTGATCGACGGGTTTTCGCTCTTGCGCGAGATCTTGTCGATCTCGTCGATGTAGACGATGCCCTGCTGCGCCTTGTCGACGTCGTAGTCGCATTTCTGCAGCAGCTTCTGGATGATGTTCTCCACGTCCTCGCCGACGTAGCCGGCCTCGGTCAGCGTGGTGGCGTCGGCCATGGTGAACGGGACGTTGAGCAGGCGAGCCAGCGTTTCCGCGAGCAGGGTCTTGCCGGAGCCGGTCGGGCCCACCAGCAGGATGTTGGACTTGGCGAGTTCGACTTCGTCCGACTTCTGCCGGCTCTCGATGCGCTTGTAGTGGTTGTAGACCGCTACTGCGAGGGTCTTCTTGGCGCGCGGCTGGCCGATGACGTACTGGTCCAGGACGTCGAGGATCTCGCGCGGCTTCGGCAGCGCGCTGCGCGCCGACTGCGACTTCTCCTCGAGTTCCTCGCGGATGATGTCGTTGCACAACTCGACGCATTCGTCGCAGATGAACACGCTCGGGCCGGCGATCAGCTTGCGCACCTCGTGCTGGCTCTTCCCGCAGAAGGAGCAGTAGAGGATCTTGCTGCTTTCGCCCGAACGACCCTGACGGTCTTCGCTCATTCCGTGTTACCTGATGCGGGAGCCGGTTGCGGCCCGAGAATAGCACAAGGGGCCGGATCGGCTCCGGCCCCGCATGTGCATGGAAAGGTGTTTTGAATCAACCAGTTGCCTGACGATTACGCCGGCTGGATGGTTTCGTCCGGGCGCCGCTCCAGCACCTGGTCGATGAGCCCGTAGGCCTGCGCCGCTTCCGCCGACTTGAAGTTGTCGCGGTCGGTGTCGCGGGCGATGGTCTCGATCGGCTGGCCGGTGTGCTTGGACAGGATCTCGTTCAGGCGCTGGCGCATCGAAAGGATCTCGCGCGCCTGGATGTCGATGTCTGCGGCCTGGCCCTGCGCGCCGCCCAGCGGCTGGTGGATCATGACGCGCGAGTTCGGCAGCGCATAGCGCTTGCCCTTGGCCCCGGCTGCGAGCAGGACCGCTCCCATCGAGGCGGCCTGGCCGACGCAGATGGTCGACACGTCGGGCTTGATGAACTGCATGGTGTCGTAGATCGCCATGCCCGAGGTGACGATGCCGCCAGGGGAATTGATGTAGAGGCTGATGTCCTTCTCGGGGTTCTCCGCCTCGAGGAACAGCAGCTGGGCCACGATCACGTTGGCGACCGCGTCGTCGATCCCGCCGACGAGGAAGATCACCCGCTCCTTCAGCAGCCGCGAATAGATGTCGTAGGCGCGCTCGCCGCGGCTGGTCTGTTCGACCACCATCGGCACCAGGTTCAGGGCTTTGGTCTCGTGGCTCATGGCGTTCCTCGGGTTGGGCGGGGCGTCACGCCAACGGCGAGATCGCTTCCTGGAAGGACAGTGGCTCGTCGCGGTGGCGGGCGCGCTCGGCGATCCAGTCGATCACCTGCTCTTCCATCACCCGCGACTGCAGGCTGGACATGAGCTGGGGGTCGTCGCGATACATCTCAATGACCTGCTGCGGTTCCTCGTAGGTCGAGGCGATGAGGCGCAGCGTTTCGTTCACGCGACCCATGTCCAGGCGCAGGTCGTTGCGACGCGCGACCTCGCCCACCAGAAGCCCGACCAGCACGCGCTTGCGCGCGCCGTCGAGGAAGGCTTCGTGGGCGTTTTCAGGCATCTGCGGGTTGCCGCCCTGGCGGCGGACCTGCTCGGCGGCCTGCTGGGCCAGCATGCGCGCCTCGTTTTCCACAAGTCGCGGCGGCATTTCGACGTGCGCATAGGCGGCGGCCAGCTTCTCGCTGACCTCGCGCCGCAGGCGGCCCATCAACGCCCCCTTCAGCTCGCGCTCGAGGTTGCTGCGGATATCCGAGCGGAACTGGTCCATCTCGCCGCTCTTGACGCCGAAGCTGCGTATGAACGCCGCGTCGGCGTCGGGCATGACGGCCTCGGACACGCGTTCGATCATCAGGTACGCCTGCGCGGACTTGCCGGCCAGTTGCGGCACGCGCCAGTCCGCCGGGAACTCGATGTCCACCGTCTTTTCCTCGCCGGCGCGCATGCCGGCCAAGGCTTGCTCGAGCTCGGGCAGGACCGAGTTCGAGCCGATCACGGTGAGCAGGCGCTCGGAGCCCTCGGTGGGCACGCGCGCGCCTTCGACCATCGACCAAGTCTGGGCCTCGACCGCATCGCCGTCGCGGGCTTCGCGCTCGACCACGCTCCAGCTGCGGCGCTGGAGGCGCAGGTTTTCGATCATCCGGTCGATGTCGTCCTCCGCGACGTCGGCGGTGTGGCGGACCACGTCGAGCGCCGAGACGTCGATGTCGCCGAATTCGGGCACGACCTCGAACGTGGCGACGTAGGCGAGTTCGCCTTCCTTCGCCTCGGTCGGTTCGATCTTCGGATTGCCCGCGATGCGCAGGTCGTTGCCGCGCACGGCCTGGTCGAAGCCCTGGCGCAGCAAGCCGTCGAGCACCTCGGCGCGCACCTGCGAGCCGTAGCGCTGTTCGATGACCTTGGCGGGCACCTTGCCCGGGCGGAAACCCTTGATCCGCGCCGTGCGCGCGATTTCCCGCAGGCGGCCGCCGACCTCGCCTTCCACCTGCTGTGCGGGAAGCTGGAAGGTGACGCGGCGTTCGAGGTTGCCGGTGGTTTCGACCGAGGTCTGCATGCTGGTACCTGCTCCTGCCCGCGGGCCGGGGGCCGCGGGTTTCGATGGTTCTGGGGCGCCGTCGGCGGCAAACCGTCGGGACGCGGGGAACCGGGGATTTTCGCCGATCCGGGGACTGGCCGCCAGCATCCATGGGATGTGCTGGTGCGAAAGCCGGGACTCGAACCCGGACGGGGTTACCCGCTGGAACCTAAATCCAGTGCGTCTACCAGTTCCGCCACTTTCGCGCTCCGGCATTCTAGCGGGCGGCGAGACGCCGTCAGGAAAGGCGAAACGCCCGCGATGCCGCGGACTCGGGGATTGGTGGGCGGCCGAGGGTGCAGGGGATTCCGAGCCGCGCAGCCGGCGAACCGCAGCTCCGAAGCCCTGCAGGCGCCGGAAAAGCAAAACGCCCGGCGATGCCGGGCGTTTCGGGATTGGTGGGCCGTCAAGGATTCGAACCTTGGACCTATTGATTAAGAGTCAACTGCTCTACCAACTGAGCTAACGGCCCCGAGGTGGCAAGTATAGCAAACGCAAAGGATGGGGTGGCTGAGGGGACTCGAACCCCCGACATCTGGAATCACAATCCAGGACTCTAACCAACTGAGCTACAGCCACCATTGAAAACCTGCCGACGCATGGCGCGCCCGGCGGGACTCGAACCCACAACCACCGGCTTAGAAGGCCGGTGCTCTATCCGGTTGAGCTACGGGCGCCCGTCCGGATTGTCGCATCGTTGCTGCCGCCCGGGCCTGGTCGGGGAGACAGGATTCGAACCTGCGACTTCCTGCTCCCAAAGCAGGCGCTCTACCAGGCTGAGCTACACCCCGAGGTCGGTCGCGCATTGTCCGGAACGCAGCTGCCAGCGTCAAACGGGCCAAACCGTCCACGCTTCGCTATCCTCGGCCGACGGCATCCGCCGCCTTACAGGAAGCTCCGCATGCGCAGTGGCAACCCCGCCCTCAAGGCCGATACTTTCCTGGATGCCGGCAGCGGCAACCTCGTGCGCGGCGGCGCGGGCACGATGACCCTCAATGGCACCGTCAACAAGACCGCGCTATTGCTGGTGCTGACCCTGGTCGGGGCCCTGTTCACTTGGTCGCGATCCGCCGCCGGCATCGCCGCCGGCAATCCGGCAGCGGTAATGCCATGGGTCTGGGGCGGCGCGCTCGGCGGCTTCGTCGTCGCGATGGCGACCATCTTCAAGAAGACATGGTCGCCGTTCACCGCGCCGATCTACGCGCTACTGGAAGGGTTGTTCCTCGGCGCGGCGTCGGCCATGTTCGAATCGCGCTATCCGGGCATCGTGATCCAGGCGGTCGGCCTGACCTTCGGCACGCTGGCCGCGCTGCTGCTGGCCTACCGCAGCGGCTTGGTCAAGGCGACCGAGAACTTCAAGCTGGGCGTGGTCGCCGCCACCGGCGGCATCGCCCTGCTTTACCTGGCCAACATCGGCATGCGCCTGTTCGGCTTCCAAGGGATGGGCTTCATCCACGAATCGAGCACCATCGGCATCCTGTTCAGCGTGGGCGTGGTGATCGTGGCCGCCCTGAACCTGGTGCTGGACTTCGATTTCATCGAACAAGGCGTCGAACGCGGCGCGCCGAAGTACATGGAATGGTACGGCGCGTTCGGCCTGCTGGTGACGCTGGTCTGGTTGTACCTCGAGATACTCCGCCTGCTGGGCAAGACCCGGCGCTGACCACCGCGAAAAAAGCGAAGGGCGCCGAAAGGCGCCCTTTGCGTGGCATGCGACGGATCCCTGTCAGAGACGGGATGCGATCGCCTTCGCGAACGACAGAGTGTTTCCGTCGCCGCCCAGATCTGGGGTGAGCGAATCCTTCGCCTCCAGGGTGGCGACGATGGCGTTCCGCAGGCGCGCGGCCTGGTCCGGACGGCCCAAGTGGTCGAGCATCTGGCCCGCAGCGAGCAACAGGGCGCACGGATTGGCGATGCCCTTGCCGGCGATATCGGGCGCCGAGCCGTGCACGGCCTCGAAGATCGCCGCGTGCTCGCCGATGTTGGCGCCGGGCGCCAGGCCGAGGCCGCCCACCAGCCCGGCGCACAGGTCCGAAATGATGTCGCCGAACAGGTTGGTGGTGACGATCACGTCGAACTGCTCGGGCTTCATCACCAGCTGCATGCAGCAGTTGTCGACGATCAGCTCGTTGCACTGGATGTCGGGATACTGCGCCGCCACTTCGCGCGCCACCTTCAGGAACAAGCCCGAGGTCGACTTCAGGATGTTGGCCTTGTGCACTACCGTGACCTTCCTGCGGCCGGTATTCCGGGCGAGGTCGAAGGCGTAGCGCACGATCCGCTCCGAACCCTTGCGGGTCACCTTCTGGGTGAGCGTGGCCGTGGCGCCGTCCTCGCTGACCTGCTGACCTTCGCCGATGTAGGCGCCCTCGGTGTTCTCGCGCACGGTGACCAGGTCCACGCCGGCGGGGAAGCGCGATTTCGTGTTCGGGAACGACTTGGCGGGGCGCACGTTGGCGTACAGGTCGAAGCGCTTGCGCAACTCGACGTTGATCGAGGAAAAACCTTCGCCGACCGGCGTGGTCAGCGGGCTCTTCAGCGCGACCTTGTTGCGCGAGATCGATTCCATCGTCGCCGCAGGCAGCAGTTCGCCGTGTTTCTCCAGCGCGGCCATCCCGGCATCGGCGAATTCCCAGGCGAGGCCCAACTGCATCGCGTCGAGCACGTGCAGGGTGGCGTCCATGATCTCGGGGCCGATGCCGTCGCCGCGGAGAACCGTGATCGTCGTCATTCTTCGAAGGTTCCAGGCAGGGTGGAAATCGCGGAAAACCCGCGTTTCCTCGGGGGATTGGCTGCGGATTATGCCAGACGCGGCATTCAGCCGTGCTCGTGCGCGGCGGGGGATCCGGCATCGCCCTGTTCGAGCTTGTCGAGGAAGTCCACGGCGCGGCGCAAGTGCGGGATGACGATGCTGCCGCCGACGACGAGGCCGATCGAGAACGCCTCGAACATTTCGTCGCGGGTCACGCCAGCGTCGCGGCACTGGGCGACGTGGTAGCTGATGCAGTCGTCGCAACGCAGCACCATCGACGCGACCAGTCCGCACAATTCCTTGGTCCTGACGTCGAGCGCGCCGGCGGCGTAGGTCTGGGTGTCCAGCGCGAAGAAACGCCGCACGACCTGGTTGGGCTCGGCGAGGATGCGTTCGTTCATGCGCTGGCGGAAGGCCGCGAATTCGCCGACGCGATCCTGCCCGGCCTCGCCGCTCATGCTTCCGATCCCTGCAACAGCGCGTCGAGCTTGCCGGTGCGATGCAGCGCCATCATGTCGTCGTAGCCGCCGACGTGGGTTTCGCCGATGAAGATCTGCGGCACGCTGGTGCGCCGGGTCAGCGCGACCATTTTCTCGCGCTCGGCCGGATCGGTGTCGATCCGCACCTCGGCCCAGGACCTGCCCTTGCTCTTCAGGAAGTTCTTCGCGGCGACGCAGTACGGGCAGATGGCGGTGGTATAGAGGGTGATGTTGGGGGCGCTCAAGCCGGTCTCCGGGAACATGCGATGCTGTGGCCGGTCGAATATGCGGCCCGGCGGGATCAATTTCCAGCCGCTCAATCGCCATTCACGTCCACGCCGCCACGACGCAGCATCCTGCCCGCATGACGATGCCCTCCGGATTCCGCCACCTGCGGCCCGCCGCCTTCGCGGCATGCCTCGCCCTGTTCCTCGCCCCCGGCGCCGGCGCGCAGTCGCTGCCGGACATCGGCTCCTCGGCCGCGGAGCTGCTGACTCCCGCGCAGCAGCAGGAGTACGGCGAGATGACCCTCGCCCAGCTTCGCAACATGAATTACACCCTGGACGATCCCCTGCTCAACGACTGGCTGCAGTCGCTGGGCAACCGCATGGGCAGTGCGAGCGACAAGCCGGAACAGCGCTTCACCGTGTTCCTGCTCAAGGACCGCGACATCAACGCGTTCGCGACCCTGGGGGGATACGTGGCGGTGAACGCCGGCCTGGTCCTCGCCGCCGAGGACGAAGGCGAACTGGCGTCGGTACTCGGGCACGAGTTCGCCCACGTGACCCAGCAGCACGTGCTGCGCGCGGTCGAACAGGCGCGGAAGGACAGCCTGCCGCTGCTGCTGGCGATGCTCGGGGCCATCGCCATCGCGCAGGGCAGCAGCAGCGAATCCGCCGACAACGGGGCGATCGCCGCGCTGGCCTCGGCACAGGGCCTGATGCTGCAGCGGCAGATCAACTACACCCGTTCGGGCGAGGCGGAAGCCGATCGGCTCGGGATCCGCACCCTTTACCGCGCCGGCTTTGACCCGGGCGACGCGGCCAGGATGTTCCAGCGCATGCTCGCCCTCAGCCGCAGCAATCAGGGCGGAGAGCGCGAGCGCACGCCGGATTACCTGCTGACCCACCCGGTCACCACCAGTCGCATCAGCGAGGCAGTCCAGCGCGCCGACCAGTTGCGCGCTTCCGGCAGCGTTCCCGTGCCCGTCTCCTTCGGCCGCAACGACAATCCGCTGCTGCCGGCGAACCTGTCGATCCAGCCGGCGGAAACCGGCGACGACGGCCAGTTCGCGTGGGCACAGGAGCGCCTGCGCGCGCTGTCCGCCGACACGCCGGCACAGGCGATCCGCGAATACGAACAGATGGAGCGCGCCGGAAAGCTCGCCGACACGCAGAGGTATGGACTGGCCGTGGCGAGGATCCGCGCCGGGAAGGGTCCGCTGGCGGTTCCGGACCTGACCGCGCTGCTGGCTGCCCACCCGGGCAACCTGTGGCTGGAGCTCGGCATCGCCCAGGCCGGTGCGCACGGGAATGATCGGGCGGCCGCTGACGCGCAATTCGACGCCCTGGTCGCGCGCATGCCGAACAATCTCGCAGTGGCCCGCACCTACGCCTCGATCCTGAACGAGCGCGACACTCCGGCCGCCGGTCGCCGCGCGCAGGAGGTGCTGCGCCCGCTCCTGAACACCAATGCCGACGATCCCGGCCTGCAGTCCGAATTCGCACGCGCCTGCGACATGGCCGGCGATCCGACCCGTGCCGGCGAGGCCTATGCCGAAGCCGCGTACCTCAATGGCCGGCCGGAACAGGCGCTGGTGCAGCTCAATACCCTGAAGAAGCGCCCGGACCTCGACTATTACGCCCGGGCCCGGATCGAGGCGCGCATCGCGGCGATCACGCCGGTCGTGCTGGAACTGCAGCGCCAGGGCATCCACGACGAGGATCTCGGGCGGCACTGAACACGGCATGTGACGGTGTCATGCGACGGTCACGAAAACGTCGTCTAATCGCTGCGGACCCCGCCCCGGCAACGGACGGACATGCAGAAACGCATCCTGATCGTCGACGATGAGCCCGCGATCCGCGACATGGTCGCGTTCGCCCTGCGCAAGGGCGAATACCAGCCGGTGCACGCCGGCGACGCCCGCGAAGCCCAGGCCGCCATCGCCGAACGCGTCCCGGACCTGATCCTGCTCGACTGGATGCTGCCCGGCACGAGCGGCCTCGAATTGGCCCGGCGCTGGCGCAAGGAACAGCTCACCCGCGAGATCCCGATCATCATGCTCACCGCCCGCGGCGAGGAGAACGACCGCGTCGGCGGCCTCGAGGCAGGCGTCGACGACTACGTGGTGAAGCCGTTCTCGGCGCGCGAACTGCTGGCGCGCATCCGCGCGGTGCTGCGCCGGTCGCGCGAGGACGACGAGGACGGCAACGTCAGCGCCGGGCCGCTGCGGATCGACGGCGCCGCGCACCGCGTGTTCGCCGGCGAGGCGCCGGTGCAGATCGGCCCGACCGAATACCGACTCCTGCACTTCTTCATGACCCACCCGGAGCGGGTGTATTCGCGCACGCAGCTGCTCGACCACGTCTGGGGAGGCAATGTGTACGTCGAGGAACGCACGGTGGACGTGCACATCCGCCGCCTGCGCAAGACCCTGGAACCGCATGGCGTGGAAAACATGGTCCAGACCGTGCGCGGCAGCGGCTATCGCTTCTCGGCCGCGGCCTGATCGAAGATGTCGTCCCCGGCCGGCGGCCAGGCACCTGGCGTCGCCTGCGGACCGGCAGGGGCTTCGCCGCGCTCGGGATGACACACAAACCCCACTAGACTCCCCGCATGCCGCCCCGCGCCCGAAATGCCTGGTTCCGCACCCTCGGGCTGCTTGCCCTGGTGCTCGCGGGCGGCCTCGCCGTCGGCCTGCTCGCCGGCAAGCCATGGCCAGCCCTCACCGCCGCGGCGCTCGGCGTGGTCGCCTGGCATTACTGGAAGCTGCGTGGCGTGCTGCTGCGCCTGACCGCGCGCCAGCGCATCGCACCGCCCTCCGGCCAGGGCGTGTGGAACGAGCTCGACCGCCTGCTCCATCGCGGCCAGCAGGACATGCGCAGCCGCAAGCGCCGCCTGCTCGACATGCTGCGCGCCTATCGGGCCGCCGCCGCGGCGCTGCCCGACGCGGTGGTCATCGTCGATCGAGACAGCCAGCGCGTGGTCTGGTTCAACGAAGCCGCGACGCCGCTGCTCGGCCTGCGCCACCCCCGCGACATCGATCGCGCGCTCGGCGATTGCCTGCAGCCGCTGCCGGTCTCGCGCTGGCTCGCCGCGGGGCGCAACGCGGAACCGATGATCGACGCGGTTTCTCCCACCGATCCGGCGATCCGGCTCAACCTCCGGCTGATCCCGTACTCCGAGGAACTGTGGCTGCTGGTCGCGCGCGACGTGACCAAGCTGATGCGACTGGAGCAGGTGCGCCGCGATTTCGTCGCCAACGTCTCGCATGAACTGCGTACCCCGCTGACCGTGGTCCACGGCTACCTCGACCTGCTTGAACCGGAGGACAAGCCCGAATGGGCGCCACTGCTCGAGGAAATGCGCCGGCAGTCGCAACGGATGACCCAACTGGTCGAGGACCTGCTCACCCTGTCGCGGCTGGAGGCCCAGGACACGGTGGAGGAAGACATCGTGGCGATGGCGCCGATGCTGGCCACGCTCAGGCGCGAAGCCGAGGCATTGAGCCAGGGCAGGCATCGGGTGACGGTCGCATCGGATTCCGGCGCCGACCTGCGCGGTTCCACCCGGGAATTGCACAGCGCGTTCTCGAACCTCGTCAGCAATGCGGTGCGCTACACGCCCGCCGGCGGCGAGGTCGCGATCCGCTATGCGCCGACTCCGGACGGAGGCGCGGCGTTGTCCGTGCGCGACACCGGATACGGCATCCCCGCCTCGCACCTGCCGCGCATCACCGAGCGCTTCTACCGCGTGTCCACCAGCCGTTCGCGCGAACTCGGCGGCACCGGGCTCGGGCTTTCGATCGTCAAGCACGTGCTGAACCTGCACCAGGCGCGCCTCTCGATCGAAAGCGAGGTCGGCGCGGGCAGCACCTTCGCCTGCGTGTTCGGCCCGGAACGGGTACTGCCCCACGCCGAGGCCGCTTCCGCATGAACCACAGCGGCGACCCCATCGAACCCGCGCTGCACGACCCGGCGCTCTACTTCAACCGCGAACTGTCGCAGCTGGACTTCAATTTCCGCGTGCTGGCGCAGGCGCAGGACCGGGACGTCCCGCTGCTCGAACGCCTGCGCTATCTCTGCATCAGCTGCACCAACCTCGACGAATTCTTCGAAATCCGCGCCGCCACCGTGCGACACGCGCAGGATTTCGGCATGGCCGCGCGCGCCGACGGCCAGTCGCCCGCGACGATCCTGCGCCGCATCCACGACCGCGCCGCGTCGCTGGTCGAGGCGCAGTACGCGTGCTGGAACCGCGAATTGCGCCCGGCGCTGGCGGAGCGCGGCATCCGCCTGCTGCAACCGGCCGAATGGGACGCCCAGCAGCGCGAATGGCTGCGCAACTATTTCCGCGACGAGATCATGCCCGTGCTGTCGCCGCTGGGGCTCGATCCCGCGCACCCGTTCCCGCGGATCCTCAACAAGTCGCTGAACATCGTGGTGACGGTCGAGGGCCGCGACGCGTTCGGGCGCGAAGGCCACCTCGCCGTGGTGCGCGCGCCGCGTTCGCTGCCGCGCATCATCCGCATGCCCGATCGCGACGGCGAGGGCGATGCCTTCCACGACTTCGTGTTCCTGTCCACCGTGCTCTCGCAGTTCGTCGGCGAACTGTTCCCGGGCATGCACGTCACCGGCGCCTACCAGTTCCGCGTGACCCGCAACTCGGAACTGATCGTGGACGAGGAGGAGGTCGAGAACCTCGCGCTCGCGCTGCGCGACGAACTCGCCGGGCGCGGATACCTGCGCGCGATGCGGCTGGAGATCGACCGCGACTGCCCCCAACCCATCGTCGACACGCTGTTGCGCAACTTCGAGCTCCCGGCACATGCCCTGTACCGCATCGACGGCCCGGTGAACCTCAATCGCGTGATCCAGGTGTACGACCTGGTGCAACGCCCAGAACTGAAGTTCCCGCCGTTCATCCCGCGCCAGCTGCGCGGCGTGGACAAGCTGTTCGAACGCGTGGCCGAAGGCGACGTGCTGCTGCACCACCCGTTCGACGGCTTCGGCGCGGTACTGGAACTGCTTAAGCAGGCCGCCGACGATCCCAACGTGCTCGCGATCAAGCAGACCCTTTACCGCACCGCGAAGGACTCGGCCATCGTCGAGCACCTGGTGCAGGCCGCGCGCCAGGGCAAGGACGTGACCGCCGTGGTCGAGTTGCGCGCACGCTTCGACGAGGAAGCCAACCTCGCCTTCGCCGACCGACTGCAGGAAGCCGGCGTGCAGGTCGTGTACGGCGTGGTCGGCTACAAGACCCACGCCAAGATGCTGCTGGTCGTGCGGCGCGAAGGCCGCAAGCTGCGTCGCTACGTGCACCTGGGAACCGGCAACTACCACGCGGGCACCGCGCGCGCCTACACCGACATCGGGCTGATCACCGCGGATGCCGACATCGGTGCGGACGTGCACCAGATCTTCCAGCAGCTCTCGGGCCTCGCGCCCGAAATCAAGCTCCGGCGGCTGCTGCAATCGCCGTTCACCCTGCATGCGGGGGTGCTGGCGCGGATCGAACGCGAGGCCGGGCACGCGCGCGCCGGCCTGCCCGCGCGCATCGTCGCCAAGATGAACGCGCTCAATGAGCCGGAGACCATCCGCGCGCTGTATCGCGCTTCGCAGGCCGGGGTCCGGATCGACCTCATCGTGCGCGGCGCATGTTCGCTGCGCCCCGGCGTCGCGGGCGTGTCGGACAACATCCGCGTGCGTTCGATCGTCGGGCGCTTCCTGGAGCATAGCCGGGTTTACTGGTTCGCGAACGGCGGCGACGCCGAACTGTTCTGCGCCAGCGCCGACTGGCTGGAACGCAACCTGCTGCGCCGGATCGAAACCTGCTTCCCGATCCTCGATCCGGCGCTCGCCGCGCGGGTGCAGGAGGAAGCGCTCGACAACTACCTCGACGACAACGTCGACGCCTGGCAACTCCAGGCCGATGGCGAATACCTTCGCGTTTCGCCCGCGCCGGGCGAGGCGCCGCATTCGGCGCAAGCCGCTCTGCTTGCGAAGCTCGCCTCGTGAACGACGCCGCGCGCCGCCTCCGCAGCGCACCGACGCAGCCGGTCCTGCAGGACGGCGACCTGCTCGCCGCGGTCGACCTGGGTTCCAACAGCTTCCACATGGTCGTTGCGCGCTACGTGCTCGGACAGCTGCGCGTGGTCGATCGCCTGCGCGAGATGGTGCGGCTCGCCGAGGGGCTCGACGAACGCGGCGGGCTGGACGCGGCGGTCAGGCAGCGCGCGCTGGAATGCCTCGCGCGCTTCGGCCAGCGCATCCACGAGATCCCGCCGCAGCGCGTGCGCGCGCTCGCCACCAACACCGTGCGCGCGCTGGCGCAGCCGCAGGGCTTCCTGGTCCCCGCCGAATCCGCGCTCGGCCATGCGATCGAAATCGTGTCCGGCCGCGAGGAAGCGCGCCTGGTCTACCTCGGCGTCGCCCACGCGCAGCCTCCCAAGCCCGGGCAACGCCGGCTGGTGATGGACGTCGGCGGCGGTTCCACCGAATGCATCATCGGCAGCGGCCTCGACCCGATCGAACGCGAGAGCCTGCAGGTCGGCTGCGTTGCCAGCACGCGCCGATTCTTCGGCGACGGCAAGCTCTCGCGCAAGCGCTGGAAGGAGGCGCTGGTGGAGGTCGGCGCGGAGTTCCAGCAGTTCGCCGGCGCCTACCGCAACCTCGGCTGGGACGAAGCGCTCGGCTCCTCGGGAACGCTGAAGCAGGTCGGCGAGATCTGCGAGGCGATGAAGCTGACGAAGGGTTCGATCACCGCCGAGGCATTGCCCGACGTCCGCGAGCGCCTGCTGCGCGCGGAACGCATCGAGGCCATCGACCTGCCCGGCCTGTCCGACGACCGCCGGCCGATCATCGCCGGCGGCCTGCTGATCGTGGAAGCGGCGTTCTCGGCGCTCGGCCTGGCGCGCATGGCGGTGAGCAAGGCCGCGCTGCGCGAAGGTGCGCTGTACGACATGCTCGGCCGCGGCGGCGCCGACGATCCGCGCGAGGCCTCGGTCTCGGCATTGATGCAGCGCTACGGCATCGACGAGGCGCAGGCCGCGCGCGTGCAATCCACCGCGCTGATGCTGTTCGACCGGGTCGCCGGCGAATGGAAGCTCGACGCCGACATGCGCCGCATGCTCGGCTGGGCCGCGCGCCTGCACGAACTCGGGCTGGCGATCGCGCACAGCCAGTACCAGTTGCACGGCGCCTACGTGCTGCAGAATTCCGACATCGCGGGCTTCTCGCAGCAGGAACAGCAGGTGCTCGCCGCGCTGGTGCGCAGCCATCGGCGCAAGGTGCCGAACAAGGCGTTCGACGCGATCCCGGATCGCCTGCTCGCCGATACCAAGCGCATCGCCGCCTTGCTGCGCCTCGCGGTGCTGCTGCACCGCTCGCACGAAGCTGCGGAGCTGCCGGAACTGCGGGCCAGCGCAAAGCGCGACCAGTTGTCGCTCACCTTTCCCGCGCGCTGGCTGGAACAGCGTCCACTGCTTCGCGCGGACCTCGACGGCGAACCGGCGGACATGGC
>Ga0209023_10002835_pt1 | contig 21185 bp, 28 predicted proteins | sample LakOneMetagenome_FD_187468 | JGI IMG/M metagenome (GOLD analysis project Ga0209023, IMG submission 187468) | Freshwater and sediment microbial communities from Lake Erie, Canada (SPAdes) (version 2) | ecosystem: Environmental > Aquatic > Freshwater > Lentic | place: Lake Erie, Canada...
ACGGGGTAGAAGAACTCGTGCGGGTTGTCCTTGAGGTTGACCAGCTGCTCCCGGAGGGAGAAGGCTTCGAAGCCACCAGGCCATGCGACACGGCCGGAGATGGTCACGCTGTTGCCGGACTGGTTGACTTCCGCGACGTTGGACTGATCGAAGTCCACGCCAACGCGTCCGATTGAGAGGCTCATCGTCGTGCATCTTCCTGAGTGCGGGCCGTCGTTACGAACTTACCGTAGTTCGAGCTGAAGGCCTTGGTGGCGCCGTCCTGGATCGCCTTGTGCAGCTGATCGACTCCGTACACCGGCGCCATGATCTTGACCGTCACCATGGTGGCAGACTGCATCCCGGCTGCGCCACCAGATGCGCCGTAGGCCGGGCCAGGTCGATCCTTATTCTCCCAGCCGAACAGCGGGGAGGTCTTCGGCATGACGGCCTTGACTCGCGAGTTCTTCCGAGCCTCGCCCGAGTCGTACAGATCCTTCCGCAGCTGAGGCAGCGAGTCGTACCACGCCTTCTGCCGGCGCTCGACCTCGTCGTAGAGGTTCTGGAGGTCCTCTTCGCGCTGCTTCTTCACGGCTGCGATGAACTGCTGCTTGATGTCGGCGCCACTGAGGCCCTTGCTGAAGTCGAGCACGCCCCCAGATGCCATCTTACGGGCCGGAGCGACCCGCATACCGTACCAACCTGCGGCCGTCTCGAGGATGCGACGCGAGCGACCAGCCTGGCCTCGACGCGGGATGAAGGCTTCTCCGCCCGTTGCCTTCTCTGCGTAGCGGATCCGCTCCCCGTGCTGCACGTGCGCCTGGGTGCTCGTGCCACCGTTGCGGAACGAGTGGATGCGCCCGTGACGGTTCTGGCGCTCAGCGTTGACCATGCCGGGCGCAACGCCCGAGTCGATCATCGCCTTGATGCGTGCGACCCGATCGCGGGCCACCTGCTGGAGCGCAGCCTCAGCAGCGTTGGTCTCTGCCACCGCGTCGACCGTTGCAGTCTTGTGGGTGGCGCCCCACTCGGTGGCCCAAGCGAAGAGCGTGGCGAAGTCCATCTCCGGGCCGAGCTTGTCAAGCTCAGCCTTGGCCTCCGGGCTGGTGCTCGCCCAGCCGAGGGCCAGCGCCTGGAGGTACTTCATGTTCTCTTCAGGGTTGTGCGTGTTGAGGTACGCCATCGCCTCAGGGTTGGTGGCAGCGTAGGCGAAGAGTCGACCCTTCAGATCGTCGATCTTCTCAGTGGCAGGGTCGATGTTGAGGAACGCCTTGCCGTAGACGTCCCAGCCAGAGGCCGATGCGTCTCCACCAGCACCGTCGTTGATCAGCTTGAGTAGGTACGTGGCCTTCTGCTCAGCATCAAGCGTGTCGAAGTACGCCTTGGCTGTCGGGTTGGCGTTCACGTACTGCATGGCCAGCACGTTCAGCTGGCCGAACTTCTGCACCGGGTCGTCGATGTTCGCAGCCACGGTGAACCGCAGGTCCTTGTGCATGCTGTTGACGATCGCCTGGTTCGTGTCGGCCAGCGTCTTCTGAACTTCCTTCGCCGACTTCTGGTCGATCTTGGGGTCGATCGTCTTGCCATTGAACTTGTCGACGACGATCCCGTACTCATCAGCGATCCGCTCGACGTCCGCCACCGGGATCCCGAGCTTCTTGGACAGCGACTCTGAGCTCGACGTGACGTCGGACTCGAGGGTCATCATCGAGATGCGTGAGGCGTTGGCCGCGTCCTTCACCATCTGCTGCGAGTCAGCGGTGGTGGCACGGTGGGTGATCCGCGCCATCTCCATGAGGCGGAGGTTCGCAGCAGCGAACGCGGCCTCACCCGCATTCAGCGTCTTGACGAGCGCACCGGTGGAGTCGTCGGCGATGTTCTTGAGGAGGCCACCAGCGGCTTCTGGGCCAGCGGTAGCGATCCGGCCGATGAGCGCAGGGTCCACGCCCTTCTGGAGAGCGATGGCGATGCGGTTGGTGAAGTCCGTGGTCACCTTGACCTGATGGTCGTACCACTTGCCAAGGTCCTTGTTCCCAACGCCCTTCTCGCCGAACTTGCCGATGACGTCTTGCGTCTTCGACATGGCGTCCTGCACGGAGCCAAGGAACTTCACCTCAGCATCCATCGCCTCCTTCATGTCATCTTCAGACATGATGGCAAAGTGCTTCATCTGCTGGCCGGTCATGCCAGCTTCATCGGCGGTCTTCTTGAGGCTGCTCTTCAGCTTCTTCAGGAAGATGTCACCCTGATCCGCGCCCTTGGAGAGGTCGACCTTCAGCTTGGTGGCGAGGTTCTTGACGTGCGTCTCCGAGAACCCGAGCTCGTTGGAAAGGTCCCGCACGTTGGACTTCAGCATGTTGCTGCGGTACACGGCGTCCGACTGGGCGGCCGTCAGCTCCTTCGTTCGGTCCTTGGCGCGCTCGATGCCGTTCGACTCGAACGGGTTGAGGATCTGCTCCGTGTTGTGAGCACGGCTGAGGAAGTTCTCATCACCCGCAGCGTTCAGATCCTTGATCTGCGCCTTGTACCGCTTGACCGCGTTGTCCCAGTCCGCCCCGTTGTTCGGGTCGATCTTCATCGACTTCGTCAGGTCGTCCACGTACTTCTTGGCCTTGGTGGACTCGTCGCGGATGGCGCGCAGGCCGCCGAGGTACGCAGTCAGCGCGACCGCAGCGGCACCGACGGTGATCGCAGCTGCGCCGCCCGCAGCAGCGATGAAGGTCTCGACGGCGCCCGCAGCCTCGAGTGCGTACGTGGTCATCCCGCTGAGCATGGTGGAGAAGCCGCTGAGAGCGGCCGTCCCCAGCGTGACTGCCTTGTACCCGATGAAGAGGAGCAGCAGCGCACTGAGCGCAGGACTCAGCGCGTCAGCAGCGGCGGCGGTGAACTTGAGCGCAGCAGCGAAGGCCTTGATGCTGACCACGACTCCACCGAGTGCGAGGCCAGCCAGGGCCTTGATGAACGGGGCCACGTCCGCCCAGACGTCTCCAGCCGTCTTCTTCAGCGTGTCGAACGCCTCAGCGATGTCGCTGAACGCCGGGGCCAGCTCGGACCCGAGGGTCTTGAGGAAGTTCCCGATCCCGAGGAACAGCGTCTTCATGCCAGCGATCAGGCTGAGCACCGCCGGCAGCATCTTGGAGCCGAGCGTGATCGCTCCAGCGTTGACCCAGTTGGTGAACAGCGTCCACTGCGTGGCCACCGACTTCATCTGCTCAGCCAGTGCAGCGTGCGCAGCGCCCTGGCCTTCATCGGCCTTGGCGATCGCCTCTGAGGTGCGACGGTAGTTGTCGCCATCGTTGGCCATCAGGGCGAAGGCACCACGGGCGGCGCGGATCTGCGGGAACAGCTGGAGGAGGGTCGTGATGTTGCCACCGGTCGACTCGCGCAGCTTCTCCATGACGCCGCGCAGACCCAGCGCCTTGATGGCCGCCTCGCCGTTCTCGTAGCCCCAGGACCGGATCAGCGGGGCCAGCTGCTTGGACGGCTTGATCAGCGAGGCCATCAGCCGGTTCAGCGAGGTGGCCGACTCGTTGGCGCTGATGCCGGACAGGGTCATGGCTGCGAGGGCCGACGTGGTCTCCTCAATGCCGATGTGCGCAGCGGCTGCGGTGCCGACGAAGTCGCCGACGGTGCTGGCCAGCTCCTCGAAGGTCATGATGCCGACGTTCACGCCCTGGAAGAGGACGTTGTTCACGTGGGCTGCGTCACTGGCTGACATGCCGTACGCGTTCAGCTCAGCGACGATCGCCTTCGCTGAGACAGCGGTCGTGGATAGACCAGCCGAAGCGCCGACCGCAGCCTCGTTCAGGATGTTGAGCGCGTCCTTGCCCTCGAAGCCTGAAGAGACGATGTCGTACAGACCCTCGGCCAGCGTGTTCGCTGTCTGCGGCAGTCGTGTCGACATGTCCACCACGGCCTTGCCCATGGCGCCAAGCTGGGCCTCACTCATGTGAGCGATGGAGTTGACATTGCGCATGCGCTTGTCGAACTCGATGGCCTTGGAGATGGAGTAGACGAACGCAGCGCCGATCGCCAAGACGCCGACCTTGGCAACCTTGACGGCGTTCCCAACGCTCATCAGCGAGGAGCTGGCGGACTTCGACGACGCCGCGATCTTGCCGTTGGCGCTGGACACGCCATTGGCTGATGCCTCAAACGACTTGATGTCGCGACCCGCTGCGATCAGCGTGGATCGCAGCGAGGTCGCGTTGCCGGTGAGGAGGATGTTGATGGAGCGACTGCCAGCGATCACGTGCCCAGCCCCTGCTCCATCAAGGCGAGGCCAGCCTCGCGAGGCATGAGGCCCACGCGCACGTGGTCCGAATCCTTCTCGGTGATGTTGCGCTTCTCTTGTGCCACTCGCTTACATCCCTCACACCTGGTGATCCAGCCGATGTACGCATCTGGATCTTCATCCCATTCCTCATGCCGCGTACCGCAGCCTGAGCAGATCTTCGCCATCTCCCGTCGGTAGGCCAGAGCCTTCTCCCGGTCATCTTCGGACCAGGCTTCGAACTTGGAGTGCGGGATCCCGAGCGGGACGCAGTAGTCAAGCTCCTCTCGGAGCCGCTCGTTCACCCAGATGCTTTTCCCCACGAACGCACCTGCGTGATCGTGTTGACGGTGACGGCGGCCATGAACAGCTGGAGGTACTCGTTGAAGTTCCAGTCCTCGGTGAAGTCCTCGACCTCGCTGGCTGTCAGCTTCGGCGCGACGAGGCACTTGCTGATGAGGGCCGGCGGGTACGTGTCCCCGTTGTACTCGGGGACGTCGATGCCCGGGGTCCCATCTTCCTTGGGGTTGTCCTTCTGGAACTCAAGGACCTGCGCGTCGGTCGGGGGGTGCTCCTCACGGAGCTTGTCGTACTTCTTGCGGCCGATCCCCTGGAGCCGCAGGTACACGGTCTTCTCAGCGACCTCGTCCTCGGCCTTCTCCAGCGCCTCGGTGGCGACCTCGAGCTCTGCGGTGACGTCGGCGACCCGCTTGGTGCGCAGCTTGACCAGCTGCTCCTTGGTGGGATCGCCGTCGGGAAGCTCCTCGGCGACGGTCAGCTCGAACTCCGCCTGCGACTTGCGCATGTCGATGGCGTCCTTGGCTGCCTCGAGCTCGTTCTTGGTCGTCTCGAGCTCGGGCTCGAGACAGATGTACACGTCTTGCGTCGGCTTGGTCTTCTTCTTGAGGTGGTCGGCCGTTGCGGGCTTCGGGCGAGGGCGGTGGGTTGCGGTCATCGGTTCGTCTCAGTTCGTCTTGGTGTCGGGTGGAACATCGAGCTCGCCACGGCGTCCTTTCCGTGGCGAGCTCGACAACTGCTGCGGCTGCCTACGGGAAGGTGGGCAGGACCGCGTTCTGGGTCGGCGTCGCCGTGATGGCGAAGCCGGCGACGGCGGTGGCCGGATCGTTGCCGGTCGAGTACACGTCGTTGAAGCCGGTGACCTTCACCGGCCAGACCTCACAGCGCTTGGCCGTGACCTTGCCGTACGGCATCAGCACGATGTAGCCGGCCGTGCCCTTGGTGAGGGCGGTCCGGATGGTCGTGAGGCTGTTGTCGTCGTTGAAGGTCAGGGTGCTGTCGTCGGTGGTGTCCTCGCCGTCGATCTGGGACGTGAACACCTCCGCGAGGTTGGGCACCGGGATCGGGCTGTTGTTCAGCATGAACCCCGCGATGTCGTTGATCGCGGGGGACAGGTCGGTGCCCGCCGTGATCTCGATGGTCGTGGGTGCGGTCTTGACCGCGATGGTGGGCACGAAACAGATCTTGCTGACTCCGCGCCGGAAGAAGTTCGACATGTGGGTTCCTCCTCAGGAATGGTCGAACGGGTGGGTGGTCTCAGGCCTGCGCGTCGTGGTAGGCCTTGACGATGGAGTCGACGTCGTCGACGTCCGTGTCGGGGTCGATGGTGAACCCCTTGTCCTTGTACACCTCCTCGAACTGCCGGCGCGTGACGACGGCGGGGAGCTTGATGTCCTTGTGCCGGATGACGATCTTGTCGTCCAGCGACTCCCCCTTCTTGAGCGTGACGTCGGCCGCGTCGGCGGCAGCGCGCTGCGCGGCTTCCTCGGCCGCCGCAGCCTCGGCTGCGGCCTTCTCTGCGGCCTTCTGTTCGGCTGCGGTGGTCATGGCGTGTCTCCCTGCGTGGATACGACTCGGATGATGTATCTCTCGACGATCGTGAACACTCTATCGGGCGGCTGGCCCTCCGGGCTGGGAGGCATCGGACCGGACTGATGCGCCCGATCCGCGACCCTCCATCCATTGAGCTCGGCGTCCGCGTCGTGCGTGAACGTCCCTTCCGAGTCGCGCTCTAGGAGCGCTTCTCGTGCACGGTCTGAGAGGTACCGCGCTTGGTCCACCCGACGCCCAACGGCGTCGAACTGGACTGTGAGGTCTAGGTTGCCATCCGGGTTCGCGAAGAACGCGCCCCAGCGGGTAGCTGTGATGTGGTGGAGGACGCCGTACGGGTACGGATCGCTGTCCTCAGCATCAGACGCAGCGGGCGGCGCTTGGCCGTCACCCACCGGGTTGCTGGTGTGAGTGAAGATGAGCTTGGCTGCCCAGTCCATGACGGGCTGGACACGTGCGATGCCAGTCATACGATCAGCCCCTTGGTGACGCCCTCGAGCGCCGCGTAGAACTCCGGTTCGAGCTCAGCACGCGCCGGCTCGATGTGCGGGAAGGGCGGCTGGCTGTAGCGGCGTCCGATCGAGTCAACACCGTTGAACCCGAACTCCAAGCGCTCGACCTGGGGCTCGTCGTTCTCGATGGACGCCTGTGTGTACATCCCCTCCATGGAGAAGACGACGTGCCACCCGCGTCGGTACTCGCCGGTGATGATGTCAGGGCCTGGCCGGCCAGACGCGTGCTGCTGGATCTTGAGCACGCCCAAGGCGCCGAACGTCCGCGTGACGGCGTTCACACGAAACGGGAGGAAATACGCAGCACGGTCGAACGCACCAGCCAGCGCGTCGCCTCCGATGATCTCGATCGCCACGGTGGTCACGCCTGCCGCCCGAGCTCTGCGAAGTTCTCCATGACCAGCGTCCGCTGGATGAGGAACGACGTCCGCAAGACCTCACGGACCTTCCAGATGGGCCCGACCAGCGCAGGGTCTCGCAGCGAGAACGTGATCTCTGCGTAGTCGCCTCGAGCAGGGACCGGGGCATCCCAGGGGATGTTGAGCTCGTAGAGCCGCTGCCCGATCTGCCGTTCACCTAGCGGGTGGGCCGTCGGGTCTGCCTCGCTACGCATCTTCATGCGGCAGCGACCCTCGAGCGGTCGGCTCTCGCTGCCCTGAGAGCTTGCGTCGTAGACGACGACGTCGTTCCCCGGCGGTCGCACGAGTCGACCGGTGACGGGGTCGAGAGCCTCATCTAGAGTCCCGCCGGCGTCGTGCCAGATGCGACAGGCGTCCGTCATCAGCTCTTCGACGGCTTCGCGGCCGTCTGAGAGGTCAGGTTCCTCCGGCAGAGGCACCGGCCCACTCCTTCAGGACGTCGAGCGCGGTCATGACGGGGTCCTTGCTGGTGAACGTCGACGGGCGGTCGAGCACCGTCTGTGAGAGGACGCCCTCGTCGATGGCGTTCAAGAACGCCAAGACGACCTGCCGCTGATCGAGGTCACGCGCGACCTGCACGACGCCGATGCCTTCGATGAGGGCCTCGCCCGGCAGCATCTCCAAGCCGATCACCGAAGGATCCGGTCCGGAGCGAGCCTCGAAGACGATGCGGGAGACGCGATCTTCGACGTGCTCCCCGTTCACCACGATCTCCGTGGCTCCGGCTCGGTTGGTCTTGATGCTGAAGTCAGCGAGTTCCATCGTTACGTCCTAGCGTCGGTTCTTGCGTCGGATGACCTGCACGCCTCGGTAGAGCGTGTCACTGGTCGGGATCAGCCCGGAGAGATCGTCGGTGTAGCCCTCGAGCTTCGTGAGGGTCTTCTCCAGGCTCTGGATGTTGGCGGCCCGCGTCTGTGAGTAGTCGCCGGGGACGGCGAACTGGGCGGGCTTCTCTTGGAAGGTGGCGAGACGCTTGCGGAGGACCTCCTGGACCGTCCCCTTGAGCGTGCCCACCCGGCTGAAGATCGCGCCCAGGTCGTTGTCGGTCGGTGGCGACTTGTCGCTGACCCAGGACCGAACGACGACGAGCTGGTCGGAGGAGATCATGATCAGTCGTCGAGCTTGTGCTTCATGGCCGCGATGATGGTCTCCTTGCCGGCGGACTTGTTGAAGTCCTCGCCGGCGACGAGGCCGATGTTCGCGGCGATGAGGATCAGCTCATCGCGGGTCTTGGAGAGGTCGTTCTGCGCGACGACATTGAACGCCACCTCGAGCGCGGCATCCTTCTCCTCATCGCTGAGGACCGAGGCCGGCTCGACGGCGACGACGCTGTCCTCGCCGTCGTCCACCCACGCGGCGGGGTTGGTGATCAGGGCGGCGACATCCTCGGGGACGTCGTCATCGGGGCCGTACGAGACGATCTCCCGGGTCTCCGGGTCCATGACGTTCACCACGGCTGCGAGCTTCTTCATCGTGTCCATCCTTTGTTTGGGCTTGTCAACCCCGAAGGCGGGGGCCGAAGCCCCCGCCGTTCGCCGTGTCGGGCGGATGTGGTCCTAGAAGGTCTGGACGATGGCACCGGAGTTGGTGCCGGCGTCGACCTTCATGGTGTACATCAGCTCGGGGTTGGGCACGACCGGGAGGGCCACGCCGGTGCCGAGGGTGAAGGTCTGGACCGGGGTCTCGTTCTGCGAGACGACGGCGACCAGGCCGGGGGCCTTCTTGGCCTTGATGTACCCCTTCTCCGCGAGCAGGACGGCCTCGGCGGTGGGCCCGTACAGGGTCACACCGAAGGGGTCGGACGGCAGGCAGAGGACGTACTCCGGGGGGAGCACGCGACGCTGCATGCCGTTGTCCCGGATCTGGACGTCGTAGAACTCGATGGGCGGCAGCCCCTGGTCCTCGAGGACGCCCTGCACGTCGGCCAGCCGGAGCCGGATCGGCGTGAGGTTGCTGATGGAGCCGGCGTAGGCCAGGACCTCGTCGTTCACCAGCAGCGCGGGGAGGCGCTGCTTGCTCATGACGAACTTCCCGATGGAGCCACCCTGCGCCTCGACCGCCGCCTGGGCGATGAGCATGTCGGTGATCGGGAGGGCCGTGGCCTTGTTGCCGATGGTCCAGGCGACCGGCGTGACGACCTTGTGGTCGGCCGGCATGCCGTAGTCGGCCTCGAGCTCCAGGCCGTTCTCGTGCAGGGTGCAGACCCCGTCGATGAGCGTGTCGAAGCGCGCGACCTCGATGCGCCCTTCGACCGAACGGATCATCCGCTCGACGTCGTCGAAGATCGCATCGATGAGCGGGTTGTTCACCTTCTGGCCGAGGCCTCGGAGCCGGAGCCCCTCCTCCTCGCCCAGGGCGATCTGCCGGCTGACCGGAGCGATCTCGCCGCGCACGCGGCTGATGCCCGGGCGACCGGTCATCGGGGGCTGCGTGTCCCAGCTGCGGTACTTGGCGATGTCGACGTCGGTGAGGCCGAGGCGCTTGAGGGCGTACTCGATGTCATCGACGTATCGGTTGGGCAGGTACTGGTTGCCGGTGAACCGGTTGTTCAGCACCTCGTCGGCGTAGGTCCGGGCGAAGCCCACGAGCTCGGACGGATCGACCAGGTCGTACAGGATGCCCATCAGGCTGCCCCCTCGAAGCGGATGTGCGGGACCTCGGACTTCGAGGCCTCGGGGATCGGGAAGGGGAGGCGGGTCTCGTCCACCACGCCCATCCAGAAGAGGGCCGAGGCGGCGCGGCCGGTGGCGTTGCCCTCCTTGACCTGGACCGCGTTGAACAGCAGCCCTTCGAACTTCTGGCCCGAGTTGGCGTCGGCATCGCCCTGGGTGGTCGTGGCGACCACGACGGTGCCGGAGCCGCCGGTCGGCGCGGTGGTGATCGTCGGGATGTTCTCGCCGGCGAGCTCGCCGACCCCGAAGTTCACCGTCATGGCGATCGGGTTCGTGGTGCCGGTCACGGCGACGTTGCCGTCGCCCACCAGCGCCTCGAACGCGTCCTGCACCTGGCCGATGGTCGCATCGTCGTCCAGCGACGGCGTGGAGCCGAAGCCGGGGATCGTCGCGATCCACGAGGTCAGGCCGGAGCCGCCCTCGGTGAGGGTCTGCACCTCGTTGGTCGGGGGGTCCAGCGGGCCGTAGCGACCCGTGCCGCTGATGAAGGTCAGCGGGGTTCCCGTGGGGATGTACCCGGTCTCCGCGTAGTAGGCGGAGCTGAAGAGGGAGAGGTCCAGCGTGATGGGCCGGCACTGGTCGAAGCCGAGACGCGACTTGGGCCAGGAACGGTCCTCGTTGCCGAAGCTCTCGCTCACCTGCTTGAGATCCATGGGATGGATCCTTTCCTTGGTGGGGTTAGGGCTTGGGGGTTCCGTGACGTTCCGCGACCCGTGCCTTGGCCCGGGCTTCGGCGTTGTCGGTGGAGGGGCGCTTGCGGCGCCCGCCTCCCGACGTGTGGCCGGTGTCCGGGGCGAGGTCGTCGTCGTCGTCTTCGTCGTCGGGATCGTCGGTGGACTTGAAGAGGTTGGCCCAGCGCTTCTTGAGGGCGTCCACCGCGTCGGCGATGTCGTCCTCGTCGGCGTCCTCGTCGACCTTCACCATCGCGGTGAGGTCGGCGAGCTTGTCCTTGTCCGCCGGCGCACCGGCGGCGATCAGCGCGCTGCGGATGTCCGCAGCCTGGGCCTTCGCGTTGGCCTTGGCCTCGGCCTCCTCCAGGTTCCGCTCCCGCTCGTCCAGCTTGCGCTGGCGCTCGGTGGCGTCCCCGTCGTCGGTCTCGACCTTGGCCCTGGCGTCCTTGATGAACTGCTCCGCTTCCTCGGCGGTCTTGAAGCCGAACTTCTCCATCAGCTCCTTGGTCGCAGCACGCTTGCCCCGGGAGTGCTCCCGGGTGGCGTACTTGTCCAGGTCCTTCTGGGTGAACTTCGACTCGTCCTCGGGCTTCACCTTCGGCTTGCCGTCTTCGTCGAGGTCGTCATCGTCCTCGTCGTCCGGATCGGGATCACCGGTGGCACCACCACGGACCTGGGGCAGCCAGCGGCTGTCCTCCGTGAGGTACCAGAACCGGTGACGTCCGAGTCGGACATCGATGGCGCTGACGTTGGTTTCGAGCAGGTCTTCCAAGGGTCTCTCCTGGGTCTTCCGATCCTGCGTTGCATCGGTGCAGGTCCCGATCTGAGAGGCGGCTCAGTCCGACAGGTCCCTATGATACCACAGGGGGCTGGTCAGGTCGCGGCGGAGGCGGGTTGCCTGCGTCGGGTCCTGGCTGATCGGCCAGGGCAGCCTGCTTGGCTGCGGCCTGGCGATCTGCGATCTGTCCCGGAGTCTCGTAGTCCGCCGGGACTTCGAGGCCCAGGTACTTGAAGGCCTCACGGGGGTCGCCCGTGGCCTTCTGGAGCTTCTCGGCGCCGTCGAAGTCGTTCTTGACGATGCGCTTGACTTCCTCGGCTGCGTCTTCGATGGGCAACCCTGCATTGATGAGCATCTGGATCGCCGTCTCGAGGCTGATGCTGCGGGGGCGCGTCTGGAGCATCTTGCTCACGGCGTTGATCGTCGTGTCGATGTCGGACGGGAGGAAGCTGCCAGGCGTGAACGTTGGCCAGTTGAAGTCGTCGGCCTCCTCATCGAACTTGGGTAGCCCCGGGAAGCCGGCGGCCTGGTGCATCCGGATCATGAACTTGGTGATGAGGGGGTACTTCTCCTCACGCACCAGGCGCATCTTGTAAATCATCGCCTGGAGCGGAGCGAAGCCGAGGGCGAAGGCCAGACCGGACGGAACCTCCGACGGCTTGATGCGACCGATCGCGGACTCGGGCAGGTGGCTGTTGACGCTGAGTCGCTGGAGCAGCTGGTCGAGGTACTTGAGCAAGGCGTCCAGCGCCTTGCTGGTGTCGAGGCTCGACAGCTTGCCACCGAAGACGGTGCCCGGGCCGTACGAGTCTACCGTCTGCCCGTCTGCCGTGGCAAGCGAGCCTTCACTCGCCAGCGGCGGGAAGCCGGCGATGGATGCGCTCTTCGCGAGGTCGGAGTCGGTGGCTTGGATCTCGTCGATGATCTGGAGGATCGTGGCCAGGCTCGACTGCCCGAAGTGCTCATCGTCGTCCACGCTGGTGTTCGGGATGTGGACGACAGGGATGAAGTCGAGCTTGGTGTCGATGTCATGGAGCTCCTCACCCTTCGCGTTCTTGTACCAGTGGGCCAACTGCTTCGGCAGTGTGTCGTAGTCGACGCCCAGGGGCAGGTCGTCCCGCAACCACTCGCCATCCGAGTAGTAGCACTTGCCATCTCGGAGGTCCCAGGTCTTGCGGCGGATCCAGATGGTGGTGTCGATGCTCGAGGTCGGGTTCGGTCGCAGCCGCTCGAACTCCCACGCGATGTGGACCCGCGTCGGGAACTCGAGGTCGTCTGCACCGTCGAGCACCGGGAAGTAGAACCCGGGGTCGTACACCTTCATGTCGATGCGCTTCTTCACCGTGTCGGTGAAGAGAGCGATGACGCCGTCGCCCTTGAGGATGGCGTGGTCTTCGGCGTTGAACAGCTTGCGGATGGCGCGGGCCTTCTTGGCCCACTTCTGCGCGAACTTCTCGAGCGCCTCGTTGCCATCGCAGGTGACGGTGACGTCGTTGCCCAGCAACGCGGCCAGCGTCGTGTCGACGATGACACGCGAGTCGCCCAGCTCCCGTCGGTCGTCCCGCAGGTCGTGGAGCTCCTCGACGGTGATGTCGAGATCGCCGTTCATGAAGAACCGGCTCACGTTGCGGTCGTACGAGTCCAGGAGGATGTACGCGTTCAGCCGCCGACGTGCATCACCGACCCAGGTCGCGATGAGGTCGGAGTTGGTGGGCAGCGCTGGCGTCTTGAAGTCCAGCGCCGACCACGTGTCAAGCGTCAGCTGGTCGTCCACATCGGAAGACTCTAGCTTACGCCGGGCAACGTGCCACACCGTCCCACATCATCTTCGCCCAGGCGTTGGCCGCAGCCGGGTTCGCCAGGTCACCTGAGAGCTTGGCATCGCTCGCCAGGTGGATCCCATCGGGACCGATGATGGAAGGGTTCGCGGAGATGATCGCCTGCCAGTCGACGACGATCGTGCGTGGTCGCTGCGCAGCCTTGGCCTTCATGGCCTCGTGGGCCTGGTGCATGGAGTACTGCGTGAGGAGGTCCGGGGTGTTGGGGCCACGGACGATGTAGCCCGGGAGGATCACGACGACGCAAGCGCTGGAGCTCGGCGTGAAGAGGAGCCGGTTGAAGTCGGCCTCGTCGTCGGGGCCCCAGCCGCTGGAGTACGCACCAGCGTTGTTCGTCCCGAGCGCGATGACCATGATCGCAGGCCGGCCGTCAGCGGCCCGCTGGGTGGCGGCGGGCTGCGCATCGGCGAAGACACGGCCGGCCCACTCGTCGTGGAGCACGTCGGCGTTGGCTGGTCGGCCCTGCGCGTCGTACTCGGCGCTGCGGCCCCAGTACGCCTGGGTGCTGATGGAGTCGCCCACGATGTCGATGGTGTTCGGCTCGGGGGTCGGCACGCAGCCGATGCAGCCGAGGATGGCGACGAGCGCGGTTGCTGCGATGGCGATGAGTCGGTTCATGTCATGTCCTTCCGTCTGTGGTTTAGACCTGACCGTAGCCCGCCCGTGAGCAACGTGCAAACGGACGGGCCGATCGTCAGCCGTCGGTGGGCTCGGGGCCGGTGTCGTCGGTGATGCCGGCGAACGAGTCGGTCTGGAGGTCGACGACGCTGGAGGCCACGTGGATCTCGGAGACCTCGATCTCCAAGATGCTGGCGAGGGACTCGAGGTAGGTCCGGGTGGCATCGCCCAGCGCCTGGCCCTTCTCGCCGCCGAGCTTGGTCTTGTCGACGTCGCGGGCGACGAACAGGCCGATGTACTCGTCCTGGTCGTCCTCACGAGCGGGGATCCCGCTGAGATCCAGGTTGGACAGGTCTTCGAGCTGCATGGGTCTTCCTTTCGTGACCGCCACGATGACGGGCAGTGGAGACCCTAGCTCTACACGGCGTAGACCGCGAGCTCGGTGAGGAAGCGGGAGCCGAACCCGCTGTACCCGCCGGCGGCGTTGCTGAGGAGGTGGCGCCACTTCCATCGGTACGAGACACCGGGCGTGACGGGGATGATGATCTCCAGCTGGCGCTTGGTGCGCTCCTTGGAGTTGATCACGACCGTGCGGGGGTTGCCGGACGGGAAGGCCTCGCCGGGGCTGCCCGGGGCTGCGGCCAGCGACCACTGGAGCTGGGCGCCGAACTGGAGCACGTCGTCAGCGGGGCCGGGGTCAGCTTCGGAGGTCCACACGAACCCCTGCATGACGACCTTGACCCAAGGCGTGGTGGCGGTGAAGTTGATCCACCCGACGTCGAAGCTGGCGTCCGCCACGTTCACCAGCGGGACGTCCCAGTCGCCTTGGGCGTCGTGGTCGTGCACGCCAGCGACCGTCTCGCCGATGTCTGAGCCGTCGTAGTTCCCGGCGTACAGCATCCGGCCCGCGTCGCCCTCCGAGGTGTACACCGCCGTCATGTACGCCTGGGAGGTGTCGGCGTCGATCCCGAAGACGTCAGCTCGGTAGACCGTGATCCCGCCTCGGACCTTGCCCGGCTGTGCGGGAACGACCTCGGTGGTGTTGGGCACGTAGGTGATTGCGGCATCAGCAGCCTCCTCCATCAGGAGGTTGGTGATGGCGATGGTGTACGACTTGTACCCGCCAGCGCCCGGGTTCGGGAAGTTGATGTTGACGACCGGCGCGCCAGGCCGCAGGTTGAGCTTCGTCACCATGTTGTTGCCAGTGATGTTCAGCTGCGGTACGTCGTCGACCGTGGACAGCTCGTTGCTCTCGAACGCCAGCTCGGCGTCGGTCCACGGCGACTGCCCGCCCTTGGAGTCGACGTAGCGCTTGGTGGCGAGGTCGGCGGGGTGCTGCGGCTCCCAGGTCGTACGGGTGGGGCCGATGCGCAGCCGGTAGCGGTCGTCGCCGTCACCGGCCTCGGTGTCCTTGGAGAGGTCGGTCTCGATGCCGACGACGCCGGCGGGCTCGATGCCGCTGAGCAGATCGGCCGGCGTCGGGCTGTTGAACCTGTAGAAGTTGATCACCGCTGGTCCGACCTTGAGGGTGTGGACGTCGCTGTCGCCGCCCCACTGCTCGGACCAGAGGCTCGACTCGAGGCGCGGCTTGTTCAGCCCGACGAGGTTCTTGGCGGAGGTCACCGGGACGGCTGCGGTCGTCCCTTCGTAGACCGACACCCGTGTGTTCATGAAGAAGAGGCCCTGGACCTGTTCAGATGGCGTCGGCCCGAGGAAGACTGGCGTCTCAGTGTCGGGGTCGATGACCACGACGACCAGCCCAAAGAGGATGTCGAATCCGGCGGGCCGCTCCGGCATCGGGATGGCGTGCGCGGTGATGGCGGCGTTGATGATCTCTGGGGTGGGCAGCTGGTTCGTGACCAGCTCGTTGATGGAGAACGACGCGGCACCGAATCCGGGGGTGTTGCCGCCGAGCCCGGTCTCGTTCGTAGAGGCGTTCCCCCAGAAGGGCGCCACCCCGACGATCCACGAGTCCTTGCCGGTGGGGCCAGCGAGCCCGACCATGAGCCCTTCGATGCCGAGCATCAGGTCTTGACTGCTGGGGCTCAGCAGCAGAGGCTCGCCCGGTTCGCCAACCTCCGGAGAGGTCGCAGCCGGCGCCATCGCGGAGAAGGGACCGAGCTGCCGGCCGCCGAACGACGTCGCGATGATCTCCTGCCCGCCCTGCCACCAGCCGGACCACGGCAGGTGGCGGGAGATGGGCAAGCTGAGCAGCTCGGCGGGTCCGGTCGGGCCGGAGACCTCGCCAGCGACGGCGACGCTGTCGCGGATGATGATCCGATCGGTCATGGTGCGCTTCCCTTCACGATCGCAGCAGAGCCGGCGATCAGACGTTCGATGGTGCCATCGTCGTCGGTGACGACGAGGTCGTACTGGGCAGCCCCGGGGACGAGCACCTGGAGGCTCGAGCGTGGGACGTTCACGATGATCCACGAGCCGGCCTGCTCGATGCCCTCTCCGAGGTTGGCACTGATGGTCGTGGAACCCTGCGTGATCCCGAAGCTGGCGGCGCTCAGGGTGACTGGCACGTTGTCTCGGGTCCACATGACGGCGATCCGCCACGGAGCGTTCAGTGCGATCTCGGTGCTGTGCTGGACGGTCATCGACGACCCTTCCCTCGGCGGTCCCTCATCTTGGAGACGGTACCACTGACGATGCTGGGGACCATGAGCTTCGTGACCGCCCAGACCAGCGCATCCAGCCGGTCGGGTGAGGGCTCGTTGCCCTCGGGGTCCCACGTGGTCATCTCTTCCTCGAGGTCGGGCAGCGCTCGTCCGAGGTGGTGGACCTTGCCCTGCTGGTAGAGGGCAGCGACCGGCTCGGCCCGCAGCACCTTCCCCTTAGAAGCCCGCACGGGGTCGATGGGGAGGCCATCCTGAATCGCGCGGAGATTCGCTATCACGAGATCTCCGCCCTGGTTCACCTCGGGGATGATCCAGTTGGCTTGCCAGTCGTTGAACGCCTTGATGACGGTCTTGCCCCACTCCAGCGGCGTGCCCTTCATCGTCCGATCGTCGATGACGAGAGCGTGGGCGCCTTGGGCGTCGTGGCAGAACGGGCAGGGGCTGACCGTCTTGGCGACGACGACGATCCCGGTGGCGTCGCTGCCCTCGTTCGACGTGACGGCGGGGTCCACGCCGATGACGATCTGGTTGACGACGTTGTAGAGCTCGGGGACGAGGTACTCCTGGAGCCGGGCGTCGTTGATGTCCTTCATGGAGAAGAGGGCGCCCTCGACATCGTCGAGGATCTCCGCGTTCAACTCCTGCCGGCCGAGGCGGGTCCCCTCGTAGGCGTTCTTCAGCTCTTGCAGCGCAGCACGTGCCAGGTTCTTGGCGTTCTCGTACATGGAGCCGGTGGTGATGATCACCCCGCCCGATGGCTCGGCGGATCGCTTGACGAGGTTGCGGATGAACTTCAGCGGCTTGGGCGTGGTGGTGATGATCACCTGCGGGTTCTCTCCGAGCCGCAGGCCGAACATCATCATGTCCCATGTGTCTTGCAGGTACTCCCAGGCGGCCAGCTCGTCTGCCCAGGCGCGGTGGTGCTGCGGACCACGTAGGCGCTCGGGTCGCTCCGCAGTGAAGATCTTCATGCGGGACCCGTTCGTCAGCACCAGCTCGCCGATGCTTCGGTTCCAGTCCTCGAGGAGGCTGGAGGGGAGGATGCCGAGGATGCCGGACTCGCCCTCCACCATGGTGTCACGACCATCAGAGAAGGTCGGGGCGACGAGGGCGGTCCGGCTGCCGGGATGCTCGAGGGCGTACTTGACGACGTCCTCCGCGCCGGTGCGGGTCTTGCCCCAGCCACGGCCGGCGAGGATCATCCAGATCAGCCAGTCCCAGTGGCCGCGCTCGGCCAGCCAGTGCGCACGAATCGGGGCGATGGCGTCTTCGTCTGGGTGGACCTCGAGATCCGGGTGCTGCTCGAGGTACTCGAGGAGGGACGGGTCGTCCTCAGGCAGGGTCTTGGGGAAGAGGAGCTCGACTTCGTGAAGAAGCGCTTCGCACTCCTTCACCTCGTTGGTGCACAGGTGGTGTCGGCCAGGCGTCAGCTGCTTGGGGCGGGCCTTCAGACGCCAGCGCAGCCGGACCTTCGCAGGGATCGACATCTGGGCGAGGGCCTCCCGGCTGAGGGGAGGGAGGGGCTTAGGTCCGGACGACATCAGACCTCGTCAGCCACGACGTCGATGAGCCCCTTGGAGATGTGGGGCGCCTGGCTGCCGCCGGAGAACCCGTGCCAGTACGTGGTCTGCTTGGGGGAGGTGGGATCCTGGGCGGCACCAACGATCAGCCAGTCGCCGATGAAGTGGCTGGGCCCAATCAGGTCGAAGGCATCGGCCCACACCTCGATCGCAGACTGGAGGGCGACCTGAGCTGCGAGCTGCTCGGTCGTCGGAGGGAGGTCGTCGTCTTCCACAGGAGGAGACTCTAGCTGCGGGAGGTTCATCCCGGGCAAGTTCGGGAATTTCTACAATATATCCCGGGCAACCTGGGGACCGACCGATACAGACACCGTCGAGGAGTCGCGCACGCACGCCATTCTCAGACTGGCCGGGGTAGTTGTGGGGGCCGCCGCATCGCGACGACCCCCACTACGTGCTAGATGCTGATCTCAGACGTGGTACGTCTTGGCGCCGACGGCGCAGGCGCGCGTGGTGTAGATGATGCTGTCCTCCTCTTGGGCGTAGCCCAGGACTCCCGCGTCGCTGCCGTCTGCGTCCTGCGCGATCCACTTGCCCGGGTTGCCCCCGACGTAGTCGCTCCCTGCGGGGATCGTCTTGTACGGGACGACGGTGCAGCTCTGCATGGTGTACGGCTGGCAGGCGCTCAGCGCGCCGGCCAGTACGAGCGCCCCCGCGAGCAGGAGCGCCTTGATCTTGTTGGTGGCGTGGTTGGTTTCCATGAACTAATCGTACACTATTCCCGTGTAGATGTCAACAAATTCTTACGAAAGATTTCACGCATTAGAAAGGCCGCCCCTCAGGGCGGCCGATCTAGCGGGTGCGTTATCTCAACGCATCTGGTCGTCTTCCATCTGGTCGTTGTACGCCTGGAGCTCGGCCTCGGTGGGGAGGCTGTGGCGACGGCAGGGGTGCGCGAGGTGGTCAGCGTCGCAGCCCGCATCGTGGCACGCCTGGATGAGGATCAGCCCGAGGGCCAACTTCGTGAAACGCTCGGGTCGGGCGACACCCGCAGCACGGGCCTTGGCGACGAGTTCGGACTTGGTGGCGTGGTTGGTTTCCATGAACTAATCGTACACTGGATCCTCCCTAGTGTCAACAAGTTCTTAGGAAATTACCCGCCCTGCGCGAGGGGGCTCTAGAAGGGGCCTTCGCCAGGGGCCCCCTCTAGCAGCGGCTCTAGTCAGTGATCCGCTTGGCGATCATCTCGAGCATGGCCAGCGCGTTCTTGGCGGCCTCCAGCTTGGCGACGTCCATGTCGATCGCCGAACCGCGTGCCTGTACGACACCGCATGCGTTCGGCGTGCGGCCGCGATCCATGTCTTCCAGCGAGCGGGCCAGCTCTCGCGACAAGCTCTCCATGTTGGACTTGAGCGACTTGGTGTGCCGCTCCACGTCGTGTCGTGCGGACGAGATCGCGAACTCGAGCTCGGTGCCGTTGGTCTTGATTGCGTTGGTGGTTGTTTCCATGAACTAATCGTACACTGATTGTGCCCGCATGTCAACAAGTTCTTGGGAATTCTTTCGGGAGACCGCTGAGAGGCCCCCTCCGAAGAGGGGGCCCTCGAGCGGCTATCGCCTCGGCTTGCGCTTCCCGGGGTTGTACGCGGGACTCTGCCGGGGTGCCTTGGGCTTCTGCGGCCGGCGGCTCACCGGAGCGCGTCCTTCACCCATCGGCGCTGCGCGTCGAACACCGATCGCCGGAGATCGTTCGCACGACCGGACCAGGTGTCGTCAGCACCGGAGTCCAGCAGCGTCTCTCGAGCGTACTCAGCGACCTCTCGTCGGCACTCATCTTCGGTGCGATCTTCGACGTCGTACTGGATGCACATGACCACCTGCCACTCGAGAGCGATGATGGCCTCTTGCTGCGCGATGGACTGCACGAGATCGTGCAGCGACGTGGCGCGGTCTTGCGACGTGGTCGCATCGACGAGCCGCTTGCGGATCGTGTCCATCATGGCCTCCGCTGCGGTGTGCCGCTTGGTGGTCGGTTGGTTCGTGTCGTGGTTGGTTTCCATGAACTAATCGTACACCATTGTGCGGTCGAAGTCAACCATTTCTTACAAATTCTTTCGTTCCCACGAAACTGCCCTATTTCATCATCGACGGGAAATGCCTGTGCCCCGTGCTGCCACCATACTGCACCGCACGCACAAGACGAAGAGCGGGCCTTTCGGCCCGCTCTCTCGAGACGACGGGATGAACCCGCGGCTACCGCTTCACGTAGAGCACGTACTGCTGGTGCCGGTTCTCCCGCCACACCCTCGGGTCGGCGTCGGCAGCGTCGATGCCCGCGTACGCCCGGGCGCCATCCCAGTCGTAGTCGAAGTACTTGCGGACGCCCTCCGCGTTCCAGGCCTCTACGGCCCCGAGCATGACCTCTTGGATCGCTCGACGGTGGGCGCGCGTGGGCTTCATCTTGCGGGCGCCCTTGAACGGGTGGACGGGTCGGGGCTTGGTGGTTGGTTCCATGAATACATCCTACCAAATCGATGGGGGATGTCAACAAATTCTTGCGAAATGTTGACATCCCCCGAGCGTCAGTCGTGCGGAAGGTAGATGAACTCGGGATCGAGTTGCTTGATGCGCTGGACAGCGGCCTCGAGCAGCTCGAACAGATCTTCTGCGTCGATCGCCTCGAACTCAGGCGCTTCTTGCAACGCGGTGTGGACCGAAGCGCCGAGCTGGGCGCGGTGGACCAGGTAGTCGAGCTGCGAGTTGGTGGTTGGGAATCGGTTGGTTTCCATGAACTAATTGTACCCGACTACTTGGCGGATGTCAACAAATTCTTGTGAATTTGTTGGCACCCGCCAGCAGCCGCTAGATCGCGGCGAGTCGGTACTGCCACCCGTTCATGCCGTTGGCCAGTACGAAACCTTCGAGGGCACCAGAGGCCGTCTCGTAGCCACCGGACCAACCGAGGAGTTCGTTGCCGCCGTCCCAGATCCACGTTCCGTCCGGCTGACGTTCGACGGTTGCGGTCAGCGGCAGCAGATCGGCGGTCGTGATCTTGATGGTGGTTTCGGTGGTTGCTTCCATGACTACATCTTATCGTCTTTCGTCTGATCTGTCAACCAATTCTTACGAAATACGAGAAATTCTTGTGTTTCCCGCTAGACTGCCCTATTTCACTTGTCAAGATGATTTGCTGCTTCGCCGCTACGATCTACCAGCCGCACGTGCGAGAGAGTGTTTGAGCGGTGCTCCCTACAAACTGCCCTATCTCGTCTTCTGTTCTTTGCGGACCCGCTTTAGGTAGACACCCTACCTACGTGTTTCTGGCGGAGGACTACAAGACGAAATAGACCGGTTCGACCGCACAATAGCCCGTGACGATAAGACAAGTAGTTGCACGTGCAACAAGTTCGTAAGCGGCGAAATGCCCGCCGTC
>Ga0209023_10002836_pt1 | contig 21180 bp, 22 predicted proteins | sample LakOneMetagenome_FD_187468 | JGI IMG/M metagenome (GOLD analysis project Ga0209023, IMG submission 187468) | Freshwater and sediment microbial communities from Lake Erie, Canada (SPAdes) (version 2) | ecosystem: Environmental > Aquatic > Freshwater > Lentic | place: Lake Erie, Canada...
CTCAAGCAAGCCGCCAACACTATCGCCGAGCCGGACACCAAGCGCGCCTACTTCTCGGACTTCATGGCCCGCGCCAACGCCGCGCTCCGCGCCGAGCGTCAGCCCGCGCCGCAGCCCAACGCGGGCGGCGAGCGCCGCGCTTGGGGCAAGAACGCGCCGCCGCCAGGCGCCACTCAAGAATTGAAGGCCAACGCCCCGCTCCGCCCGCGTCCCGCTGCGGAAAGCTTTCTCCGCGCCGCGGTCGACTATCCGGAAATCCTTGCTCGCTTCGCCGACTGGCTCGACCGCATGGCCATTGCCGACCCGGAGCTCTCAGCCATCCGCGACGCCCTGGTACAGTTGGCGGATGCCCCCGATGCGGATGCGGGCATTGACCGGGAGGCCCTGACGCTCCATCTCACCCGATCGGGTCAGGACCGCGCGGCAGCGCGCGTTTCTCGCTGGAAAAATGACGAAAAGCCCGCCGGCGCAAAGAAGCGGGGCCAGGAAGGATACGAGGCCAAACCCGAGGAATGGGTGGCGCTCGCTTCTCTCCACGTCGTGCTACCGGCGATCAGGGAGGAATTGACGGAGCTTCAGCGGCTGGCGGCAAGCGGCGATGACGACGCTTTCGCCCGCTACCAGGCCTTGAGCCGTGAAGCCAAAGCGATCGAAGCACGTGCGCGCGAAGCCAAGCTCGACGATGTGCAGGAAGAAGAAACCGGCGGACTAGTCGCCTAGCAAAAGATGCCTATTTCGAAATGACCAAGAGCAAAGCCTCGATGAGCAAGACCGAAGATACGGCGACGGAAGAAAAGGAAGCCCCGGATGGGCCGATCCTCGATCTCTCCGACGCCGCGGTGAAGAAGATGATCAAGGCCGCCAAGGCGCGCGGCTTTGTCACTCACGAAGAGCTCAACAAGGTTCTGCCGAGCGAGGAGTTCAGCTCCGAACAGATCGAAGACGTGATGAGCCAGCTCAGCGAGATGGGCATCAACGTCGTCGACAATGAAGAAGAAGGCGAAGCCGCCGAGGAAGATGGCGCCGCCACCGGCAAGGCCGTCGTCGCGCGCGAAGAAAACGCGAAGCCCGTCGTCACCAACACCCGCGAAGACGCCGACCGCACCGACGATCCGGTGCGTATGTATCTGCGCGAAATGGGCAGCGTCGAGCTGCTCAGCCGCGAAGGCGAAATCGCCATCGCCAAGCGCATCGAAGCCGGCCGCGACGCGATGATCCGCGGCTTGTGCGAAAGCCCGCTGACGTTCGAAGCCATCATGGTGTGGCGCGACGAATTGCGTGAGCAGAAGATTCTGCTGCGCGACATCATCGATCTCGAAGCCACCTACGGCGCCGAGATGGGCATTGTGCCGCCGTCCGCTCCAGGCGTGAACGCCGACGGCTTGGTCGATCCCGAAGCCGCCAAGATCGAAATCGAACGCCGCGCGCAGGTCGCGGAAGCTGAAGCCAAGCGCAAAGCCGAAGCCGTCCAAGCCGCCCACGTCGCCAAGGAAGCCGCAACCGCGAAGGCTGCCGCTGCTGCTGCCGCGAAAGCCGCCAAGCCCGCACGCAAAGTCAGCGACAGCGAAGACGGGGACGACGATGAAGACATCGCCCTGCCGCCCGAGGAAGAAGAGAAGGATCCGGGCGAAGCCGCCGCGGAGGCCGACGCCGATGGCGAGTTCGACGACGAACAAGCCATCTCCATGTCGGCGATGGAAGCGGAGCTTAAAGAAGGCGTGATGGCCACGCTCGACGCCATTGCCGAAGCCTTCGGCCAATTCCGCAAGCTGCAGGATAAGCGCATCGACCTGCGTCTGAAGGGCAAATCCCTCCCCGGCGCGCAAGCCGAGAGCTACGCCGAAGCGCAGAACACCATCATCGAGCAGCTGAAGAAGCTGAAGCTCAACAACGCGCGTATCGAAAGCCTGGTTGAGCAGCTCTACGCCATCAACCGCAAGCTCATTCAGCTTGAAGGCAAGCTGATGCGCTTGGCCGAATCCAACGGCGTCTCGCGCATCGCCTTCCTCGAAGCCTATCAAGGCAGCGAGCTTGATCCGAAGTGGGTCGAGAAGGTCGCCGCCAAGTCGAAGAACTGGACCAAGTTCGTCGCGCAAGAAGCCGACGACATTGCCGACCTGCGCTCAGAAATCGGCGTGCTCGCCCAAGAAACCGGCGTGCCGATCGACGAATACCGCCGCATCGTTCACGCCGTGCAAAAGGGCGAACGCGAAGCGCGCCAAGCCAAGAAGGAAATGGTCGAAGCGAACCTCCGCCTCGTCATCTCCATCGCCAAGAAATACACGAACCGCGGCCTGCAATTCCTGGATCTCATCCAGGAAGGCAATATCGGTTTGATGAAGGCCGTCGATAAGTTCGAGTATCGCCGCGGCTACAAGTTCTCGACCTACGCGACGTGGTGGATTCGCCAAGCCATCACCCGCTCGATCGCCGACCAGGCGCGCACCATCCGCATCCCGGTGCACATGATCGAGACCATCAACAAGCTGGTGCGCACCAGCCGTCAGATGCTGCACGAAATCGGCCGCGAGCCGACGCCGGAAGAGCTTGCTGAAAAGCTGGGTCTGCCGCTCGAAAAAGTGCGCAAGGTGATGAAGATCGCCAAGGAGCCGATCTCCTTGGAAACGCCGATCGGTGACGAAGAAGATTCACACCTCGGCGACTTCATCGAAGACAAGAGCGCCATCCTGCCGGTCGACGCCGCCATCCAAAGCAATCTGCGCGAAACCACCACGCGCGTTCTCGCCTCGCTGACGCCACGCGAAGAGCGCGTCCTGCGCATGCGCTTCGGCATCGGCATGAACACCGACCACACCCTCGAAGAAGTCGGCCAACAGTTCTCGGTTACCCGCGAACGCATCCGCCAAATCGAAGCCAAAGCGCTGCGCAAACTGAAGCACCCAAGCCGCTCACGGAAGCTGCGGAGCTTCTTAGACAACTGACCAATCTTGGGGGCAGCGGGATGGCCTATTTCTTAGACCTATTCAGCCCACAAACTTGGGAAAACTTCCAAGCGTCTGGCGCGAAAATTAGCGGGTTCTCTCGGAACCAAGAAACGCAGGCGCGTCGTCATCTGAAGGTTGGTGACACGTTCCTCTGTTATATGGTGAAGCTCGGTCGATGGTGCGGCGCGCTCAGGATCGAGTCGGAACCGTTCGTCGACACCACTCCGCTTTTCAAGCCGTCCGAAGATCCGTTCATTGTGCGGATGAAGGTCAAGTCGCTCGTTCTGCTATCGCCAGAATTGTCGATCCCCGTAACAACGCCAGAAATCTGGAACAGACTTTCGTTCACGAAGAATGTCGTTCCTGGCTCCGTTGGCTGGGGAGCTCAATTTCAGCGATCGCTAAGAAAAATCCCGGACGAAGACGCCGTCTTCTTGCTTGACCTTCTTCAACGTCAAGCAGCCAACAAACGGATTTTTCCGCTGTCCGCGAAGGATCAACGCGCCCTTCAAGAAGCAACCGTCAAGACCGCGACGGGCAATATTAGCGTTGCCATCCCGGACGAGAGAGAGATTGAGAGCGAGGATCGCCCATCCGAAGTCCCATCCGAGATTCGCGAGTCCCATCAGATCCAAGGCTTGTTGGCGCAAGTCGGCTCTCAGATGGGCTTTCGCGTTTGGCTGCCAAAATCAGATCGAGAGCGGGCACTTTCCATCGTTCCGGAGAGCATTCGCGAAAGCCTGATCGACGAGCTGCCAATGAACTACAATGAGGCAACTGTTCGGACGATTGAGCAAATCGACGTCTTGTGGCTGCGCGGCAGGTCGATTGCGAGGGCATTCGAGGTCGAACACACAACCGCAATTTACTCCGGCTTGCTTCGAATGGCGGACCTGGTTGCTTTGCAGCCGGACATAAACATTCCGCTTCACATCGTGGCGCCACCGGAGCGCACCGAGGCCGTCCTTGAGCAGATCCGCCGACCAGTGTTTTCATTGCTGGACACAGGACCACTCAGTGAACGCTGCAGCCTTCTGACTTACGAAAGCATCCGAGAGATAGCAGGATTGCCTCATGTGCAGTACCTGCGGGATGACATCATTAGCGAGTATCAAATCGACGCCGAGGAATAGCGCAGCTACCCCTCCTCACACGCCTTCAGCCAAATCGCCTGAAACTCCGCCGCACTCACAGGCTTGGCACTCCGCACGGCATCTTCCATCAGTTCGCGCATTGCGGGGCTGTAGTTCTGTCCGGTGATGCGCCACGCCGCGCGCAAACCGGCCGAGCGCCCCACTAGCGCGCGCACGCCGGCGACGAAGGCGACGTAGGCTTCTTCCGACAACTGCCCCGCCCGATAGTGCAGCACTGAATCCTCCGCGCTCAAGAACGCGGCGCGGCAGGCGAGCATATAGCGGTCGACCTCTTCGAGCGTCAGCTCCGTCGGCGCACGCGCGCCTTTGCTGTAGAGCGCCGAGAACCCCGGCTCCGCCAAATGAAACGCGTGATCCGCCGCGCGCGTTGCGCGGCCCTGCTGCATCATCGCGCGCTGGCTCTTCTCCGCCTGTCGCACTTGCAGCGCCAGATAGATCACCGACACCGCCACACCCACGCCGCTGAAAATCCCAGCGATCGCACTCCAATCCGAAAGCGTCATTGCCAAAGCCCCGCCATCAATGATGCGAGCTTAAGACGTCAACGCTGCACGGCAAGCCGCAGCGCCGCCTGCAACACCGCATCGTCCGACGTCGCCAGCGACTCCTCACTCACCAGCACATCGGGCGTCGCCAACTCGCGCGGCTGGCCCTCAACCGTGAAAAGCTGCTCCACCGGCAAGCGAATGCGCACGCCAAGACACGGCACCGGAAACTCCTCGATCGCGCCGCGCAATCCCGCCATCGGCGTGCCGACATACGTCGCGCCGGCGGCCGAGCGCAGCCCGATCGTCATCCCCTCGCCCATCGAACCGGTCCAGTGATCGGCCAACACGATCAAGCGACCGCCAAACGCATCGGCGCGGCCCCGCACATTCGCGATCCAGGTACGATCGCCGCGATGGTCCAACTGATAGCCGCGCGCGCCATGCACGAACCAAGACATGATCGGCTCGGCCACATCGGTGTCGCCGCCGGAAGGCGTATCGCGCAGATCGAGCAAGATCACGCGCGCCGATCGCGCCCGCGCCATCAACGCGTCGAACGCCGCGGGCAGATCGCTGTCGCCGAGCGAATTGTTGATACGAATGAGCGCCACGTCGGGCGCCGGAAAGCTGAGCGACGCGAGCCCATCGCTCTGCGCGTCATTCAACGCCACCAGCGTCTCAATCCGTCCACGCGCATCGTGCGCGACAATCACCGCGTCATGCGCGTGCGTCCCCGCCAACGCCACCCGCGCCGCAAAGCCCAGCGCAAACGCCTCGCCCGCATCATTCACCGGCGGCAATGGCAAAGCCGATGGCGCCCGGCCATCAATGGAGTCGACGATCATCCCTTCGCGCAACCCCGCCGCACGCACCGCCGAACCAGGCCGCACTTGCGTCACCACGTATTGCCCGCCGCGATATTCAACCCAAACGCTCGCGCCCGTCGGCACCAGCCGCGGCGATTGCTGATTGTTGGTGCTGAGCTCTATGTGATGATCGGCCAGATCGTAGACGAACGTCTCGATCACATGCAGATGCTCACCCGGCGTACGCGCGCGTTCAGCATCCGCGCGCAAAGTAGCAAAGGCGTCTTCGACGCTGCCGCCACCACCCAACGGATACGCCATGTGCAAGCGCACGGCGTCACGCGCGGCGGTTAAATCCGTCAGCGCGGCATTTTCAACCGAGCATTGCGCGGGTTGCGCAGCAGGCCGCGCGGTCGCGCACGCGCACAGCAGGGCAGCCAAGCAAACGGCAAATGTCTTCACGCAACGCCTCCCTCAAAGCAGCGTGGTTATGGTGCATGCGCTTCGTTGCGCGTCGTTTGCGCGACCGACACAATCGGGCAACGAACGCCTACCAAGAATAGTTGAAGCTGACGCTGATGCGCGGCTTCTTGGCGGCGTTTGGCGGCACTTCGTGGCGCACGAAGCTTTCCCACATCAGCACTTCGCCGGCGCGTGGTTCAAGATAGACGAAGGTTTGCTCTTCGTCAGGAGCGTCGTCCGAACGTGGCGGGGCCGACATCATCAGAGGCAGGCGCGGATCCTCAAGCTTCAGCGCCGAGGCCCCAACTGGTATGCGTACGTAATACGTGCCGCTCAAAGCCGAGTGTGGATGTACATGGCCAGTGTGCGAGCCGCCGGGATCAAGAATGTTGATCCAGATGGTATCCAGATTGAGCTTGTGGCCGTTGAGATCGAGGTGCAGCGAGCGGCCAAACGCAGCGGCATGACGATCGAGATGCTTCTTCAGTTCGCCGAACGATGGATCACGCTTCGGCAAATCCTCAAGCGATCCATAGGACGTGTAGCCTTGGTACTCGTTCTCACGGCTCCAGCGGCGACCGGCCTTGTCGTCCTTCGCGATCTGCTCGCACGCCGTGACCAAGTCGCGGTTTAGCGCCACCGCCTCGGTGAGCCGGGCGCGGTAGAGCTTGGTGACAAAGAGCGGTTTGACCTCGGCCATTGCCCCCTCATTTAGTCCCTCGGACCGAACGGAGAACGACAATTCCGCTTCCGAAAGAAAAGGCGATATTATACTTGACGTACTAGGGGCTAAATACTGGGGTTTAGGACAGTTTTCTCGCCTTTGAGGCTACCAAGCGGAACGAAGCAGGGACGGCTTGCAGCGGCGGGGCGCACGACCGAAGCTCAGCCCCATGTTCACTGGCGCTTTAATTCTCGTGGCGGGCCTCGCGCTCCTGCTGGGGGCCAAGGCGGCCTATGAGTGGATGGCGGAGACCTTCGGCTATCCTCAGTTCCGGCATCCGGTTCTGATCTGGGGAGCGCGGCTCGTGGCGGCGTCCTGGGTCGCGCTGGCGCTCTACATGCTGTGGCCCCGCTAGCCCGCCGCTTTCGTCAATAGGTCCGATCAGACCTGTTGACGGTGCGAGCAGCGATTTACTCGGGCTGATTCCGCGCATAGCGTTCCCAAGCGTCCGCCCCAAGGTTGCGCTAGATCGCAGAGGGGCCCGACGCGGGCGCCGTGAGCCTTAATTTGAGTAGGCGCTCTGCCAGCTTGGTCTCTCCGTGGGGTTCGGGGAGCTGAGCGCTTCAAAGTGCGGAGGCCTCCCGATGAGGGATCGCCTGGTCCGCGTCACGCTCCACTTCAGGATCGATGTAGCAGCCGTGCTAGCCTTGTTGCTGGCTCTGGCTTCCTGCCAACCGTGACGCTGGCGGCGGGGCTCGAAAGGGCTCCGCCGCTTACGTCAGACCGCTACCATGCCTAACGAGTCGCCAACTTTCTTGGCGAACACTCGTTAAGGATTTTGGCTTTATAATCGGACCATCGAAGCGAAACGGCTGACGACCCGTCCACAGGGCGGCCAGCCGCTAGTATCCCAAATTCGATAGGGCCGACGGGCCAGCGGGGGGCGGTTCCGGTTGCACGGGCCGCCCTCACTTTTTGCATTATGATACTCGTACGGTTAAGAACGCCTTACTTGCGGACCAATCAGAACGATTTGGGCCCAAATGGGCCGATATAGGCCCGAGAGAGGCCATCATGTCCGAAAAGGACGAGCAGCCGCCAACGGGCGGAGGAACGGTTAAGTTCAACGCTGGGCCGCAACTCTGGTCATACCTGCAATGGCTCAGCCGAAACACGATCCTCGGGAAAACGCCGGGCGAAGTAGCGCAACAGATATTGGTACAGCGTCTAAGTGACATGCGAGTCGAAGACTTCAAAATGCCCGATCGGACCTAGCTAGTTCGCGCATGGGTTGAGAAAGCATGTTGCTCGCGTTAAAGGGCGGTCATGACTCAGCCTGCACCACCGCAGCAGCCCGTGCGCCTTGGCGCGAAGTTCGGCGAGTCGATTCATCAGCTTCTTTTGATCGCGATAGACCTCGCCTTCGTGGGGGCCTACTTCCTCCTCATTGGCGCTGCGGCGGTTGGGCTACACTTCTTAACCAAAGTGCTAGAAGCACAAGGATTAACCGGCGCGGAACTCCTTCCGGTTGTATTGCTTGGCCATGCGCTTACGTGGGTGGATTGTGTAGGAGCATTTTTTGCTGCCATTACGATCTTGGCGGAATCGATGATCGGACGCGGACAAGTGGTCAGGAAGGCTCTCGATGCCCTTAAGCGGTAATTCCCTGAAAGAGAGCGACATCTCGCTGAAGACTGAGGCCGTCTACAGCGCTCAGCAATTTGTTGCGCCGATTGTCATCACGGCGGCGGCGATTGCTTGGCTGCTTCGTAGAATGCGGGGCGGCGGCGCCGGACCGAACGATGGCGCGCGCCGTGCTGAAACTACGCCGCGTCGCGCAGCCTAGCAGAACTTTATCGGCCGTCGGTATCAAGGCCCTTTCTGCGATTTTGATTAGCCGTCCTGTGATCCCGCTTTCACGCTCGCAATCGTGATCGCACCGTCACTACCCTCGTAGATGATGTCGAAGATGTTTGACGCGGTTTGCAGCCACTTCGCACGGCGATCAGACGACCACATTGAACCTTCCTCCGGCAACGACTCCAGCAACCCCTCAATGAAGGGATGAAGGTCTCGCACGGGCGTGGGTGGAGCGCGCTGAACCAGCGCAACGCTGTCCATCACAACTGGCTCCGATGGAGCCCCCGCGCCGACGACGGGCATAACCAAACGATCTTCCGCTGGCGTGGCGAAGAAACCAGCGGTGCGCGCCGAACGATCGAAGATCTGACGCGCTCGCTCCTTTTGCTTCGGTGCCACGCCCATGGCGACAAAGGCTTGCTCCAGCCCATGCGGGCGAGGCGGCAATTGGCGGCCGCGAAACTCTGAAAACACACGATCATAGAGTTCAACGCTCAGAAACGCGCGTGCCTTCGCCGCTGCCTCGCGCGAGGCGTCCAAGATTTCAAAGCCAAGATCGGTAAGCGCGTAGCGCGCCTGAGAGCTTTCGATGAGGCCGAACATGCGCGCGGCGCCAACCTTGGCGCCGAACGCGCCGCTGGTGGGGACCATGCCTACGCCGACCGCCAGCTGATCGCGGTCAAGCGGCCGGCCGCCCTTAGCGAGGATCGCGCCGGCGAGCCGGATGGACTCTTCCAAATCGACGTAAGGGAACGCGATTGTGGACTGATCGCGCCCGGGTTTTTCTGCGGTTGCCATGCCCCCTCCGGGGGTTGGCGCAGAGGCCGCAAAGCGGCCCCCGCGCACAGGTGCTAAAAACAAGGATGAAGCGCGCGTCAAACGGCCCCGCCGCCAAGCGCGCGCCCGCATTCGCGCCCGTTACAAGCGCAGCGGGAAGCGTCGCGGCTCCGGCCGGAAAACCCGGCGGCGGCGCTCAAACGGCTTCCGTTGCAAGGGCTTAGCTGTGCTGGCCATTGCGGGGACTCCAAGAGGTCTAGCCACTTGAGTCGACGCAGATTTTCGGCGATACTTCGCACGCGCTCAGCGTGGAGTTCGCGGCCTCAATCCGCATCTCCGTCCGGCCTTGGCGGCTGAACTTTGCCTTGGCCAGACCCTAAAAAACCGAAGGCTCCGGCGAACCCCGCAATGGTCCGCTCGGAGCCTTCGGCGTTTCAGGCTCCATCACAACGCTAACCTCGTTTCGGGCAAGGCGCAAGCATACGTGCGACGGAGATTGTGGATATTGCATGCCCGTAACGCTAAGGGGCCCGGCAATTAGGCCGCTCAATCCGCAGAGTCAGCAGCAATCCGTATAATAAAATCATTCAAAAACAGCTAGATAATTGTATCGTACAATTACTCTAGCTTACTAGGAAAGTTGTCAAACCGTACGACAACTTTCGGCTTGGGGGGCATCTGGAAGAACGCGGGGCGTTCGATCCTGTGAGAAAACCCGCCAAAACACGAGTCCGATTAACGAATATTCCCAATTATAGACGATCATCAATTGCTTCCGCTCTGCGGGCGCTCAGTTCAGCCGTCTTTTTTGGTCGACTTCGGCGGGACTGCCCTTTCGAAAGCGCGTTCAAATGCCCGCCCCGTCTCATCGGCTTCGATTTTGCGGGCAGTCTCTTTGAAGCGCTCATGTTGACGCGCTGGATCTTCGGGTGGGTCTTTTTTCTTCGGCATGCGACGCATTTTACGCCGCTTCGGTCGCCAGCGCGACCGCCGTCGACCGCGCCCCTTCTGCCGCCCTGATTGTCCGGTGAGTTTATCGGTACGTGAGCCGCTTGCCCGAGACGCCTTCTACGATCTTGGTAAAGCGGGTCACGTCATCCACGCCGAGCTTGGCCCGGTGGCTGTAGCGGAAATCAAATTCCGCGCAGTAGCGGTGAAGGTGAGCGCGAGAGGCGTGCTGATAAACGCCGCGCATGCCTCTTTTGAAAACACTGTAATAGCCTTCAACCGTGTTCGTATGAATCCACGGCACGTCCTTAGAGACGTACTCGCCTTTGCTGTGCGTCGTGTGGCCGTGGAAGGTGAAATTGCGACCGATGAGCGTGTAAACGGACGCTTCGTCCGTGAGCAGATACGCCTCGCGCGCAATGTTTTCGTTGAAGATGCGCTGCACTTCTTCCGCGTTGAACTCGGTCAAAACGAAGCTGCGCGCCGCGCCAGTGTCGCGGTCGATCAGCGTCATAACGCGGTTCATTTGCGCGCCGCCTTTGTTGGAAGGCAGGTTGTCTTTGCGCGGGTCGATTCCCATCAGCGTCTCGTCCACTTCGACGCCGCCGAAGTTTCCACCGAAGGCGCCGCCGCCCACGTCGCGCATCGCTTCGCGGATACGGTGGCTCATGTGCCACGCGCTCTTAAGCGTGATGCCTAGCGTCCGGTGAAGCTGGTTAGAGCTGATGCCCTTCTTGCTGGAGGCGATCAGAAACATCGCCTGGAGCCAGATGTGCAGCTTGATATGGCTGTCGTGGAAGATCGTATTGACCTTCACCGTGAAGGGCTTCCGGCACTCCTTGGCCTTGCACTTGTAGACGCCGATCCGGGTGCTCTTGCCCTGTAGCTTCGTGGAGTTGTCCACAGAGCCGCAATACGGGCAGACGCGACCGTTCGCCCACACCCGGGCTTCGACCCAAGCGTAAGCGGCTTCCTCATCGCGGAAGTGCGGGGCGTCGAGGATGGAGGTTCCGGCCATGGGAACAATCTAGCGGTTGTGGCGTGGTACGTCAAGTATAATATCGCCAAAGAAAAACCCCCGCCGAAGCGGGGGCTGTAAGGGAAACGCGGATCGCGGGAGGCGAGTAACGCGTTGGCAGAAAAGGGATTATTGCGCGAGCGAGGCTGTCTGCACCGCTGGGGTGATCGATGCGATGGCGACTTGGCCGTCGGCGACGCGGCTAACGTCGCAGCGGACGTTTTGCAGCTGGCCGTTGCGCCAGACGTCGAGGTCAACCCGGACGCCGCGCAGGGTAACGCGGGCTTGGTCGAGGCGGATTTGAGCGTCCGCGCCGGCCTGATTGGCCACTTCTGTGCGGCAAATCTGGATCGCTTGGCTGCGGTCGCTCGCGTCGCTGGCGGCGGCCGGGCTGGCCAAAGAGAAGATCGAAGCAAGCGCCAAGGCGGCGATAAGGGTGGTTTTCATGGGGAGGCCCTCCAATTCCGGTTCAACTATGATGACCGGTCTATTTTGCAATTATCACTAGACCGGTCGTCATACAAGTGCTAATTTCCCGACATGGCCAAAGCTTCATCCGCCCGGGAGGACATGCTCGAGGCAGCCGTCGATCTCTTTCGGCACCGGGGCTACGAGGGCGTCGGCGTGGCTGAATTGCTGGCCAAGGCGAACGCACCGCGCGGTTCGCTCTATTTCCATTTTCCCGGCGGCAAAGAACAGATCGGCGCTGAAGTCGTGCGCCGTGTCGGCGAAACCGTGGCCGGCCAATTCCGCGCGTTGCATGAAAGCGGCGTTGATCTCGACACGTTTGTGCATCGCGTCTTCAGAACCACGGCAAAGGATTGCGAGAACCGCGAGTTCAAAGCGTCGTGCCCCATGGCAGCGATCGCGGCAGAGTTTTCCAACGAGAGTCCACTTCTCTCGGTCGCCGTGCGCGATGCGTTCAAGGCGTGGGAGGATGAAATCCGCGTCGCCGCACGCGCCCGCGGGCTGAGCGATGCGAACGCTGACATCTTCGCGTCCGCGATGCTGACATCGATGGAAGGCGCCTTTATTTTATCGAAGGCGCAAGCATCGGCGCTGCCGCACGAAAACGCCGCCCGCGCCATGAAGGCGCTCGCCAACGCTCTCGTCTCCAACTAAGCGCGATCGATCCGGGCAGCAAAGCAACCACGTTTGGCGTAGTGCGCGTGGATGTAAGCGACGTTTGCGGTGGCGAAGAAGCGCTCGATCGCCTGGGCCGCGTTCGCGCCTTGAACAACATCTGCCTCGATCATTGATCCTTCAGCGTTGAAACCGCGAAGTGACAGCAAGCGGGGCGTGAACGTTGCCGGTATTGCATTGACGGCCTCGAAACGGCGCGTCGTCTCGCGAATAAAGATCGGCCCCTGTTGGCGGTAGGCCGTGTCGGCTGGCTGGTGCTCGTAGGAAAGCAAAAGGACGCTTTCGCCGACTTCGGCGTCCTCCAGCGAAATCCGGCAGGGCGCGCCGGGTTTTTCATCGACGCGTACGCGCTCAACGCCCTGCTCCGCCAATTGCTGGTCCGACAATGCATGCAGATGTGCGAAGGGCGCGGGGTCGAGGCCGGTGATGCGAAAGCTCATGATCGTCTCCTGACGCCGCACCATAGCGAAGCGCCGCCGCAGCGCTGGCCGTATTCGGACCTTGTGCTAAAGGTCGCGCATGCGCCTAAACCAGGTCACCGCGTCCGCGACCGATCTCGAAGCGTCGATCGCATTCTACCAATTGCTCGGGCTGAAACTGATCGTGAAAAGCGCGCACTACGCGCGCTTCGAACTGCCGCGCGGCGAAGCCACCTTCTCGCTCCACATTAGTGACGGACCCATTCCTCGCGAGCATGCGCCACAGCTTTACTTCGAGTGCGAGGATGTCGATTTCGAAGTACGCCGTTTGAAGCACGCGGGCGTCGCCATTGAACGCGAACCGGTCGAGCAGAGCTGGCGCTGGTACGAAGCTTGGCTCCGCGATCCCGCAGGCAATTCAATCTGCCTCTATCATGCAGGCGAAAACCGCCGCTATCCGCCATGGCGCATAGATCTGCCGCCAAACGGCAAGACGCTCTACCTGATCATCCGCGAAGGCGAGGAATGGTCGTTGATCAAAGCCATCGACGACGAGGCGCTCGCCTTTGCTCAACTTCAATTCGGTGACTTCAACACCTCACTTGGCCCCTACGATCTCTTCGATCTGTTGGCGCTGCTTGAGACCGAGTGGACAGATCTCTTCTTGAAGCGCGAAGAAGCGATCCGCGCGTTTGCTATCGGCGACGACAGAGAAATGGCGCTCTAGAAACTGCTGACGCCGACGCCGTGCCAGAAGGCGGCGGCGCCAAGCGTGCCGATCAACGTGAACACCGCCAGCATCGCGATAACGCCAATCACGAGCAATACGGCGGCGCCGATCCAGGCAATGCGCGTTAGCACAAGCGCCTGATCGTCATGGTCCGCGCGGGCTTGCGCGGCGCCGATCACGCCCAGCACGAACGCGGCGATGGTCGGGATGAACGGAATGATGAAGCCGACCACGAGGCAAACCACACCGATGATCCCGAGCGTCATCGCTTGCGAGTGGGGCTTCGCCGCGGCCAGACCCGGCACAGCAAACACGGCACGCACTTGGCCGGCGTCATCGACGAAATCGACAACCTGCCCGGCACTCGGCGATCCAGCCGAGCGCCACTCCGTCAGCGGAAACTCCAAGCGCCGATCGTCGGCTGCGAGCAGAACGCCCTGATTGTCATGAATGCCGAGGATGGTGCCGCGCATGCGCCATCACGTAAGCGCGCGACGCAGGCTCCGCAAGCAAACCGCTAGCGGCGCTCGATCAGGCGGCTCGATGGCGCGCTCACGGCGGCGTCGGATTGGTTGTGCGCCAACAGCCCGGTCAACAATTCGAGCACCGTGCCGGAACGGTCACCGGCCGCCCCGGCGCATTCTTCGGCCCTGCCCGGATGGAAGCAGAATTGGTTGGCTGGCGCTCCAGCGGAGTAGCGATGGCCGCCATAGGTGGCGGTCGCCGTATAGTCGCGTTCGGTTTGATCGCTGGCCTGCACGATACGAAAAAGCGGCGCCGATCCGTCGCGCGTTCCCGGGGCGATGACACTCAGTCGCGCCTGCAACACCCCATGGGGCGCTGGATGCAAATCGTCGGCGCGGATCAGTTCACCAACATAATAGATGACGTCGTCCAGCGAGCGAAGGTGCAGCGTGTAGCGCGTTGCACCGACCACGATGGTCACGGGACATGGCGGCGGCGCACCGCGACGCGGAGCGGCGATAAGGACAGGCGCTGCGGCGATATTGTAAGACGCCATCGGGTAGCACGCATTGGCGATGGCGCCGCGTGGCGTCAGTGACGCTGTGCGTAACGCTGTCACCAGATCGCGAATACGATGCACGAAAGCGCAGCCGCCGATGCTGTACGCTTCGCCTTCGCAATTGGCGGCGATGGTGCCCGGGCTGTTGAAAAGCGGCTGACGGTCGCCACTGATCTCCATCCGATCCACCAACAGCAAGAGCAGCAGATCGCGGTTCCAACCGGTGTTCCAATAGTAGCGGAATACGTCCGGCGACGTTGGCAAGAGGGCGATGTTTTCGAATGCCTCAGTCGAGAACGGCTCGACTTTGTAGTCCGGCTCGATCTGCCGTTCGGTGGCCACGTTCAGTGCGCCTTCACCCCATTCTTGGCCCAGCTGACTGAGCGGCAAGCCGCCAACCCCAAATGTGGTGGTGCGTGAATCCGGCGTCGAATGGCTGAACCCGCTCATCGACATGTACTGTCGTGGCTGGCGGTTATAGGCGCGCAGGATGTTGACCAGGATTTGCGCGGAGAGCGCGGAATTGTACGCGTCGTTGTAGGCGATGCTGTCATCAACGATGCGCCGCGTCAGCGCTTCGCGCCGCGCCTGGCGCGCCGTTTCCGACACCGCACAGGCGGAGAGCGCCGTCAGCGCGATAACAGTGATTAATGCCCGCAGGACGCCGTGGCGCGTCATGTTCCCTCTCCAGAATCCGGGGACTGCGCGCTGGCACGAGCGTCTTGGCAACGCCCCTCCCCACCGAAGCGAAGGGTTCGCCTACTGAAGCGCTTGCGTTAGCGCGGCCGTCGCGCTTGAACGGCGCCATGCAGAACCTGATCGAAGGCTACCGCGTTTACCGCAAGACGCGCTGGCCGGAGTTGCGCGCGCTGCACCGGTATCTCGCCGACCGCGGCCAAGCCCCGAAGACGCTTGTCATCGCGTGCGCTGATAGCCGCGTCGATCCGGCAACCATCTTCAATGCAGGGCCTGGCGAACTCTTCGTTGTCCGCAACGTGGCTAACCTAGCGCCGCCCTTCGAAGATGCACCCGGCTATCACGGCGTGAGCTCGGCGATCGAGTACGGCGTGGTGAACCTTAAAGTTGAGACCATCTTGGTGCTCGGCCACGCCCAGTGTGGCGGCATCATTGCAGCGCTCTCCGACAAGCCCCGCAACCCGCACTCGTTCATCGACAACTGGATAAGCCTCCTGGACAAAGCCAAGGACCGGATCGCTCACGACCACGTGGACGATCCGCAGTCAGCACTTGAGTTTGAATCCATCCGGGTGACGCTTGAGAACCTCGCCACCTTCCCGTTCGTGCGCGAGGCGATGGAAACGCGCGGGCTTTCGCTTGTCGGTGCGCGTTACGGCGTGGCGGACGGCAGTTTGGAGCTGCTCGACCCTGAAACTGGCGCATTTCATGCAGTAGTTTGACGCGTTTTCATCACAGGGAAGCGCAAACCCGCGTGATTCCCACGGATGTTCCGTGCTAATGGCCTTTAGAGCCGCGTGGGACCTGGGGTTGGGGACGCAGGAGCCGTAATGGCGGACGTTCTAATTGTGTGTGTCCGCGAGGACGAGCCCCAGGCGAAAGCCTTGGCGGAAATGTTCGAGGCCGCTGGCTTCTCGATCGGCGGCGCGCCCGCGGGCGATGGCGCACTTCGCTCGAGCGGCGCAGGTCTTGTGGTCTGGTCGCAGGCCTCGATCCGGTCGCGTCCGTTCTTGGATGCCGCCCAGCGTGTCATCAACGCTGACAAGGCCGTGGTCGCCAGCCTGATCGAGCCGCCGCCGCCTTCCAGCATCGGCAACTCACCAGTCTTCGATCTGTCGAACTGGGATGGCGATCCCAACGATCCGGCGCTGGATCCGCTCTTCTTCGCGGTCGATCGCATGGTGAATTCTGCGCGCGCGGCTGTCGGCGCCAACACGGCGCGTGCGGCTGAGCCTGAACCCTATGAACCGCCAGTGCCGCGCCGCGAGCCTCCGCCTGCCGCACGCCGCGAAGCGCCACTGCCACCGACGCGCCCTGCACCGCGCGCAGCCGCGCCGCCGCCGAGCTATTCACAACAGCGCCCCGCGCCAGCCGAAGCCCTCGGCTCCGAGGCCGAGCACTGGCGCGCCATACGCGACAGCCGCGATCCGGCCGATTTCATGGACTACCTCAGCCGCTACGGCCCTGAAGGCGCGTTTGCCGAAGTGGCCGAGCTGCGGCTGAAGCAACTGACCTCGCGCAGCGACCCGCCGCGCCCAGCGCCGCGAGCGCCGCCGCCTCCGCCGCGCCAGCAAGCCGCGCGGCCACCGGTTCGCCTCGACCCGCCGCCGCAACGGCGTGAGGCCCCGCCTCCGCAGCTTCGTCGTCCTGATCCGCCGCGCCGCACGCCACCGTCTTATGATCGCGCGGACCTTCACGAGCCGCCGAAGGGTGAAGGGGGCGCACTACGCGCCTTCGTGCTGATCGCCCTGCTGGGCGGCGCGGCTTTGGCTGGCGGTCTCTATTTTGGAGGCGGCATTCCAAATTTTGGCGCGCCGTCCCAGTCGAGCGACGCCGCGAGCACTACGCCGCCGCCCAGCGCCCCGACCAGCCAAGAACCAAGCGACGGGCTCGATCAACCCGTTGGCGTCCCGGTCGATGAAGCGATTGCGCGGGCGACAACGCGCGCGACTGCAACGCCGCCGCGCGACACGGCGCGGCCGACCCAGACGCCGCCTTCGCGGACGCAGACGGCGTCATCACGAACCAATGACGACACCGTCACGCCCGCGCCAAGCGCCTCTTGGGCAGGCGCGCCGCAAACCAATAGCGGGCCGGTTTCACTTCGCCCGAACGAAAGCGCGAGTACGCCAGCGCCGGTGGCCTCCGTGGTGCCACCACCGGTGCAAGGTCCGTCACTCGACGCGCCCAACACAGCCGTTGCATCGGCGACGCCGCCACCACGCGTAGCGCCGCCGGGCATCGTGCAATGGTCGCAACGGCCTACAGCGCGCCGCGTGGCCGACCTTTATCCTGAGCGCGCCGCGCGTCAGGGCGTGGGCGGACGAGTTACGCTTGATTGCGCGGTACGTTCAGATCTTGGCTTGAGTTGCGCCGTTCTTGGCGAAAGCCCTGCCGAACTCGGATTTGGCCGCGCCGCGTTGACTGCCGCAACCAGCTATCGTGCGATGCCAACTCTGAGCAACGGCGCGACTGCAGTCGGCGCGCACACGCGCCTTGTGTTGCAATTCCAGGCGCCGTCGCAGCAATAAGGTGCGGCGGCGACCCGGGTCAGTGCGTTAGCCTGAGCTGTGAGATCGACTGCCCAATTTGCCTGAAGGCTGCTTGCAGCGTCGTGCCATCGTCGGCGAGATAGAAGTGCGAGTCGTCGGTCGCGCATTGATGGAAGACGTTGAGCGCCGTCGCATCATTGTCGATGTGGAAGCCCACAGTGTAGACGACGACACCGCGCGCCTTCATGGCGTTGCACACGGCGATAGTCTGAGCAGCCGAGGCGCCATTGGTCGCGTTGCAATTGATGTGATCGCTGGCAGAGCCGCTGCCTGACAGCGAGTCTTGCGAGATAACGCCGTTGCAATAGGCCGAGTTAAACGCGCCGTCGGTCATGAGCACCGCAATCTTCTGCGTCTCGGGCGTGCCATAGGCCACGCCACGGCTCGCAGCCGGCCACAGATAGCCCCAATTCGGCGAGAGCAAGTACCAACCCCACGCAGTGCCAACTTGGCCAGCCGTCGAGCCCGAAGCGCCAAGTGCGTTGATGCGTGCATGCAGCGGCGCGGCGTCGGTCGTCATCGGAATCACGCCCGTGCCGGCGTCGCAAGGGTTGCCGGTGCTGGCGTAGTTGAGGCCGACATAGGTGGAAGACGGCGGGGCATCCGTGGCGACGTTGGCGCCCACCCGTTCCGACACGCACGAGCTGATCGTCAGGATGCGCACGGCGTTAGACGCATTGGTGAAGCGATAATACTGGCAGCCATTGGTCGTGCACCAAGCCGAGCCGCTGGACGTGTAGGCGGAGTAGTTCGGGCCGATGGAGCCGACCAGGTTGAATGTGTTGGTGGTGACGCCTGTCACCTGCCAGGCGGTGTCGCCCGAACTATTGATCTGCGTCATGCCGCCGACGCCGGTGAGATAAACCCAAGCGTTGTTGGCAAAGCCGTGATTGCTTGAGGTCACTTGAACGACGCAGGATGCCGCCAAACACCGGCGGAAAATACCACCGGACGTGTATGTGCTGAAGCCGCTCGTGCCATTGATCTTCGTGTTGATGTTAGTCGGGTCGCGGATCTCGAATTTGTTGGCGTCGCCGATGAGGTGCACAAGGAACGCGCGATTGTTCAGCTGCGTCATACCGCTGACGCCGCTGATCCAAATCGTAGCGCCTTCGGTGAGGCCGTGATTGTTCGACGTAATCACGATAGAATTGGTTTTGCTCGCGCCGGTGATGTTGCTCGACGTCGAACCGCTCTGCCACGCGGCGCCCGTGACGGCGCGCGCAGCGGGAATCGTCCCGCGTGCGGCCGTTGCGTAGGAGCCGGCGTTCACGCCCATGCCCCACGTGATCAGGCCGATTTTGGTGTAGTAAGGCACCTGCGGCACAGCGAGTAGAATGTCGACGAGGTCGCCAGCCGAGTTGCGAAGATCGGTGATGCGCTGACCCGACATCGAGCCGGTGGTGTCGAGCACCATCGCCACTTCGAGGTTCATGCCACCGCGCGCAGCTTCAGAACTGACCGCAATGGTCCACGGTTGATTGCTGACCAACCGCGCCAAGCTCATGTCCATCGGCGAGGTGACATCGACGCGGAAACCATTGTTGCCGATATCGACCAAGTTGAACGTAGCGCCGGTACCGGCCGAGCCCGCTTCTGAATCAAAGTACGCACGCGCCGCCGCGGTCCGCGCGGTCATGGACGTGCCTTGCGTCGCGCGCGCCGCTGCTAGCGCTGCGCCATCGGCCGCGTTCTGGAGTTGCGAGCGGATCATCTGGGCGCGCGTGAAATCGACGCTGAGACCCACAAGGCCCAGCAGAACAGCGCCCATGAGCGCCCACATCATCGCCACGTTGCCGCGTCGATCGCGCCCGAAGCCGCTCGCGCGCTTCGCCATTCCAAACCCGCCGGTAACCATTTTTCCGCCTCAAAACGGGGTCTTAGACCCTGGTCTGAGGTACACGAGCGGCGTTAAGGGCCGCTTAGGCGATTTGGTGAATGCGCCGATTTTGCTTGCGTAGAGCCGGAAATTGGTATTACCGTGATATCACTTTGATTGCATATGAGGGTATGTCATGGCCGCTTCCGCGCACATTCCAACCGAAGAACGTAAAGCCAGCACCTCCAATGGCGGTGCGATGCTGCTGTTTACCGTGGCGTTGTTTGCGCTTTGCGTCTGGCTGTTAATTGACATTATCGCCACCGAGAACGGCTGGAGCGGCGTTCTCTTATCGCTGGGCGCCTTTGCGCTGGTGATGTGCATGATCGGGTTCTATTCGCTGCAGCCGAACGAAGCCGCGGTCATCACCCTTTTCGGAAACTACAAGGGCACCGATCGCACGCCGGGCCTGCGCTGGGTGCTGCCCTGGTACAAGAAGACTAAGATCAGCGTCCGCGTGCGCAACGTCACCGGCGAGAAGCTCAAGGTAAACGACAAGCGCGGCAACCCAATCGAGATCGCCGCGGTCGTGGTCTGGCGCGTCACGGACACGGCGCGCGCGCTCTTCGATGTCGACCAGTATCAAAGCTTCATCGACATCCAGATCGAAACCGCCGTGCGCGAAATCGCTTCGCACTTCGCCTACGACCACGCGGAGACTGAAGAACCCACGCTGCGCGGCGATGCCGATCAGGTATCTGCCTTGTTGCGCGACAAGCTGCAGGAGCGGGTATCGGTCGCTGGTGTGGCGGTGGACGAGACCAAGCTTTCTCACCTCGCCTACGCGCCAGAAATCGCCGGCGCCATGCTGCGGCGTCAGCAAGCGGAAGCCGTGCTGGCAGCCCGCTCTAAGATCGTGCAAGGCGCGGTGCTGATGGTGGAAAGCGCGCTGTCACAACTGAGCGAGCGCGACATCGTCAAGCTCGACGATGAACGCCGTGCGCAGATGGTGTCGAACCTGCTCGTCGTGTTGTGCGGCGATCGCGACGCCCAGCCCGTCGTCAACACCGGCACGCTCTATCAATAGGCGCGCCCTGTGGCCGAGAAAAAAGCCTTCGCGCTCAGGCTCGATCCCGACCTTCACGCAGCAATCACGAGGCTTGCGGCCACGGATCTGCGCAGCGTGAACGCGGAGATCGAGTACCTGCTGCGCGAAGCGCTGAAGGCGCGCGGCATGCGCGTGGGTGCGGAAGCAGACGCAGACGGGGATGAGTAATGTCCGTGACGTTGAAATCGATCATCTTCCTCGCGCTTACATTCACGCTGAGTTGGACGGTGACAATCATCGGCTGGGGCATGGGGTTGCAAAACTCGCCCCTCGCCTTCGTCGTGCTGACGCTGATGATGGCGGGCCCGGCCATAGCTGCAGCAGCGTGCGCTTATGCGTTCGAGAAAGGACGACGCGTTGAAGCGTTGGGCTTACGATTTCGTCCAAACATGTGGTGGCTGTGGGCGTTTGCGATCCCTCTCGCGCTGGCGATCGTCGCCGTAGTGGCTACAGCGATAGCGTCCCCTTACGGGTTTGCCGATCCTGCGCGTGCGGTGGCGACAATGGTGGCCGAACGCACGCCGGATCAGGTCTCGCAACTCCCGGCGCCGCTCGTGCTCGACGCTT
>Ga0209023_10002837_pt1 | contig 21173 bp, 20 predicted proteins | sample LakOneMetagenome_FD_187468 | JGI IMG/M metagenome (GOLD analysis project Ga0209023, IMG submission 187468) | Freshwater and sediment microbial communities from Lake Erie, Canada (SPAdes) (version 2) | ecosystem: Environmental > Aquatic > Freshwater > Lentic | place: Lake Erie, Canada...
AGCGCGAACGCTACCGTTCACCGGCACGCCGCATATTCACAACGCCGACTATGTCGTGACGGTGAACACGCCGCAGTTTTCAAGGCTCTCGGCCAGCGTCGTCTATTTGCGAGGGTACGACGAGAATTTCCAAGAGTGGGCGCAGGCCGACCTCACGTTCATGACGCTGGCGCTCAATTGGCGGCCCAACGACAAGATCCGCGTGAGCCCGCAGTATCAGCTGCAGTCGACGTTGCGCCACACCGACGGTTCGCGAGTGGCGGACGGCCGGATCCCGAGGCTGAAGGCCGAGTACCAGGCGTCGCGATCCATTTTCGTGCGCGTCATCGGCGAGTACAACGCGCAACGGCAGGATGCCCTGCGCGACGATTCACGAACCAACCTGCCCATTTTGATCCGCGATCCCGCGACGGGGGTGTACGCGCTCTCACCGGCGTTCCAGCGCAACCGCTTCCGGATGGACGCGCTGTTCTCGTACCAGCCGACGCCGGGGACCGTGTTCTTCGCCGGTTACGGCAGCGTCCTCACCGAACCGCAAGGTCTGAAGTTCGACGCCCTCCACCGCGCGACCGACGGGTTCTTCCTCAAGGCCAGCTACCTGCTGCGGCTCTGAACGCTCACGTACTCCGCCGCCGGTAGGAATGCGCTGTCCATGACTGCGATTGCGGTTATGGCCCGCGGACCGATGACTCCACCGCCGCCATGTGTCATCGAACAGCTGGATCCGCTTGCTCGAGCGATCCGCGACTAGCAGGCGTCCCCGCGTCGAACGCGATCGAATGCGGTCTACCGCGTGGCACAGTGCGGCAGGCGACAAATTCGTGCAAGACGACCGGCCGTCAGTCTCGTGTTACCTGGGCACCAGCGCTCTGACGCGCTCGATCGGAATCGCCTCTGCTGTGCCGTATCGGGAGGTCACGGTTGTGGCCTTGAAGAGCGCGTTGTACACCGCTTCCTCGGTTGCCTCGAGCGCCGCCTCGAACAGCGGTGACACGGCATCGGTCGGCAGAATCTGTCGAGCGTGCGGCGCCGTCTCGCCAAAGCGGCTTCTCATCTCCATCGACGTCGAGAAGGCGATGGCGAAGTCGCCGCTCCCGTTGCTGTAGGACGAACCCGTTCTCCCCAACCCGAAGACCGCGCGTGCGGCAAGCCGGCCAAGGTCGCGGGAGTCGAGCGGCGCGTCGGTTGCCACGACCAGCATGCACGAACCATCACCGGGCGACGGTCCCGCCTCGCGGGGCGCGGTTGCGCGACTGGGTGGCGGTTGGAGTGCGCGAAAGACTGGGACGCCCGCGATGGTCAGGTTGCCGCCGTAGTTGGTCTGGGCCAGGACTCCGACGGTGTACCCGCCTGGCACGCGGCGCGATGAGGTACCGATGCCGCCTTTCCATCCGAAGTTGACCGTGCCTGTGCCGGCGCCGACAGCGCCTTCCGGCACTGCGCCTTCGGTGGCGTGCGCAATCGCATCGAACACGTGTTGCCGCGTCACGTGGAGACCGCGGATGTCGTTCAACCCGCCGTCGTTGGTCTCACCCACAAGCGCATTGACCGAACGCACCTGCTCGTTACCAGCCTGCGCGAGCGTGTAGCGCACCACGGCATCGACGGCGGTTCCGACCGCCAGCGTGTTGGTCAGGACGATCGGCGTTTCGATGGTGCCAAGCTCGTTGACCTGCGTTGATCCGGCGAGTTTCCCAAACGCGTTGCCGACGAACACGGCTCCCGCCACCTTGTCCTGAAAGACGTTGCCGCCATGCGGGATGACAGCCGTGACGCCGGTCCTGACCTGGTCACCCTCGACGATCGTGGTGTGTCCAACGCGGACGCCCGTCACATCGGTAATGGCATTCAATGGCCCCGGCTCGAGAACACCGGGAGCAATGCCAAGATCGCGGGAACGCGGCCTCGACTGCGCGCCGATGACAACTGTGGCGACTGCCGCGAGGACAAGGGCGAGTACCACCTTGGTCTTCATGAGTACAGACATCGTGTCGCTGAATCATTCAACATACCGCTCATTGTGGACAACTGGCGTCTGGCGCGACAACGTGGCGTTCCTTCACGGTCAAACCAGACTGGAAGCGAACCTGCGGTAACTCCGCGTCGTGCATGCCCCTCTCGGCCTCCAGCGTCGAGACGGATCGGTCGCTCGAAGACCATGCCGGACTCTCGTGGTTGCGCCTGGAGGAGACCGGTGAACGCCTCCGCACCTCGCGGAGAGAACGGTTTGAAAGCCTCGGGCGCCAAGGTCCTCGCCCGAATTCAGGCCTGAATCCATCGAAGGCTGATCCGCGGGCATCGCGCGGATGCCCTCGAACAACCCTGGTCGTGGAGAAATAGAGGAGGCGGCCGGAACGGCAGGGAAGTTCGCGCGAATTCCCAAGGAAAACGCGCGAATTGATGGTGGAGGCGGCGGGAGTCGAACCCTAAAGACGCGTCCTTCTAACTTGCTGACAGCGCGCGATTTTTGGCGATAAGGGTTTGATTCTAGGCAGGTTAGACAGCTCGTTTCGTCTGCGCCCGTCCGCTCGAGTGCCCGCGAATCCTCCCCGGTCGTGGAGACATTTTGGAGACAGGCCCCGCCGGTCTCCGGCCCTGAGAGCTGCGCTGACTCCGTTGCCTTGTAGGACGTGACCTCAGGCACTCGATTACCGGCTAAGACCAAGGGTCTCCAGGTGACCAGCGAACGTGCCACTCAGTGTCCGCTGCCGCGGCCGCGACGGCGGGCGCAAGGAAGCCTCGGAGGTCAGCCACCTCGCGTGTCAGGTTCGGCGCGCGGTGCCGAGCATCCGCAAAGACGAGCAGTTGCTACCTGAGCAAGAGACGCTCCGCGATCACTGCTCGCACGCCACCACGGCCACACAGCTTCGCGGCAAGGACGGCTAGGTGGAGCAGGGCGAGCAGGAGGTTCCTGCAAAGGCTACGCGATCGAACCGTTGATCGAGCGGGATCTCGCGCGTGTCGCGTGACCAGCTGCTGTACGTCGCGGACATGGTGTCCGCCGGCGAAGCAGTCCTCCGCTACATTCGATGGCGTCACGTTCGAGGCGTTCGTCGGCAACGACGAAAAGCGTACGGCCGTCGAACGCCAGTTGTTCGTGATCGGTGAGGCGGCGGCGCGGATGTCCCCCGAGTGGAAGGACGCTCGCCCCGCAGTCCCGTGGCGCCAGATTGTTGGCTTGCGCAACCTGCTTGCACACGGCTACTGAGTGATCGACGCGGAGGAACTCCGGGACGTCGCCCGAATTAAGGTGCCCGAGTTTCTTCGGGTACTCCAGCCGGAACTCCACCGCACCTAGCCTGCCCGACTACGCCGCGGCGAAAGCGTGGCACACGACGGGTGCCCGGGTGCCTGTGGACTGATCGCACCGACTGTCCTCGCCCCATGAGACATCGGCTCGGTCGCGGAGGGCTCAATCGCCGCCTTCTCAGCGAGTGTCCCGAGGCGTCATGCCGAAGCGGTTAAACATGTATTTTTAATGCATGTTTATGACTATGCTTTGACGGTGCGCTCGGCGCCCATATGCTGGCCGGATTTCCTGCCGCCTGCTCCGGCGCTCATTCGCCTCGTGAATCACTCACTCGACGCGACGCCGCAAGCATCGTCCATGAACAGTGCCCGACCTCGCCCTTCCGGTCTCACGTTTCTCCGTTCATACGAGGCGGACCATTCGATGCCACGGGAGGAATGTGCGCCGAGTCCATCTGAACACCCCTGGAGAGGCGTCGGCCGCGCCGGCGACCTCGAGTTGCTGCTGCATGCTCACACCACGCCATGATTGAGATCACCCAGGCATCAACGATTGCGAGGCCGCTGGCCGTTTCGAAGGCGCGCGTCGAACCGGTGGCTGACACCGACACGGCGTGGGTCAGGCTGGTGTTCAGCTACCTGGGCTGGGCTACGGCGTGGCTCGTGTTCGGCACGCTGGTCGGGGAGTATCTGGGGTTCAAGTTCATGAGCCCGGACATCGACCACGTGCCGTGGCTGAGTTTCGGGAGGCTTCGGCCCGTCCACACCAACACCGTGTTCTGGGGTTGGCTCAGCCTCGCGATGATCGCGATGTCGCTCTACGTGGTCCCGAAGACCAGCCGGTGCAGGCTGCACAGTTTCCCACTGGCGTACCTGAGTCTGGCGCTCATCAACGTGTCGGTGCTCATCGGCGACGTACTGCTGATGAGCGGTATCAATAACGGCGGGCAGGAGTACCGCGAGTACATCTGGCCAGTGCAGGCCGTATTTGCCGCGGGCGTCATCCTCATCGCCTACAACTTGATTCGCACCATCGCGGCCCGCCAGCTGGACGAGATCTACATCTCGAACTGGTACATCATGGGCGGCCTGCTGTGGACCATCCCGCTGCTCGTCATCGCCTATCTGCCGTGGTACCAGCAGAACGCCATCAGCGAGACCGTGATCCAGGGGTTCTACATGCACATGGGCGTCGGCATGTGGTTCACGCCGGTCGTCCTCGGACTGACCTACTACACGCTGCCGCGACTTCTCAACAAGCCGATCTACTCGTACTCGCTGGGTGTCATGGCGTTCTGGACCCAAATGGTCTTCTACTCCATGATCGGCGCCCATCATTTCATCTTCGCGCCCATTCCCTGGTGGCTGCAGACAGTCGCGATCATCTTCAGCGTGGGCATGGTGGTCACCCTCGCCGCCGGCACGGCCAATTTCCTGCTGACCATGCGCGGGTCGGAACACGCCATCAGCCGCAGCTACAGCCTGCCTTTCATCCTGGCCGGCGTGCTCGCCTATTTCCTGTTTTCCTTCCAGGGCACCCTCGAGGCCTTCCGTTCGCTCCAGGCGCTGTGGCACTTCACCAACTACACGGTGGCGCATTCACACCTGACGATGTACGGCTTTGTCGCCTTTCTGATTTGGGGAGCCGTATACGGACTGGTGCCGCGCATGACCGGCCATGAGCCGTCGCCGGTGTGGGTTGGTATCCATTTCTGGTTCGCCCTGATCGGGTACCTGTTGTACAGCGGTGCGCTGATGATCGGCGGCAGCATGCAGGGCCGCAACTGGATTGCCGGCGCGCCCTACATCCACTCGGTCACCGATATGTTGCCCTACTGGTTGTGGCGCGCCGTGGGGGGCACGCTGATGTTTCTGTCCCATCTGGTGTTCGCCTACAACGTATGGTCGATGCGGCCGCGTGCGGCTCGCGCAATCCCGGCCGCTGCCGCGATGGGTGGTGCGTCATGACACTCGACTTCGGGAAGAACCACTGGCTGCTCTTCGGCGTGTCGTTCTTCGGCTTCATCGCGCTGGCCTGGGTCGTGGCAATCGGTCCGGCGATCTGGGTTCAGAATCACACGCAACCACTGCCTGGCTCGGTGGTACCGACCGCGCTCGAGACCGAAGGGCTCGATGTCTACGTCTCGGAAGGTTGTACCTACTGCCACACCCAGCAGGTACGGCCGCTCGAGATGGACGCGGTCTGGGGGCGGCCGTCGGCCCCAGGCGACTACGCGTACGTCCGGCCCTCCGGACTCTGGCAGCCATACGCGCCGGCCGTCCTCGGCAGTGAACGTACAGGTCCTGACCTTGCCAATGTCGGTGCCCGTCAAGCCAGCGAGGTGTGGCAGTACCTGCACCTCTACAATCCTCGCTCCGTGGTCCAAGGGTCGATCATGCCGGCCTTTCCCTGGCTGTTCGATGTGAAAGCCGCAGTTGGCGAGGGCGAATCGGCCGTGCCGATGCCTCCCGCCTTCGCACCGGCTGGCAAGGTCGTCGTGCCAAACGAGCGTGGGCGGGCGCTGGTGGCCTACGTGCTGGCGCGCCGGCAGGTTCCGATTCAGGGCTACGGTGGGACGCCATGACGCTGGCCGCCTTGTTCATCGTCATCGCGCAACAGATGCCTGGCGTCGGCCAGGCGGGAGATGACTTCTCTCAGTCCATGACCCACCATGCGACGGCGTCCACGCACAGCTGGCAGGAGTCGGTGCTCGTCGCCGCGGCAGTGGTCGTGATGATCGCGACCACGATGTACACGCTGCGGTATCTGCTTCGTCCGGGCGAAGCGGGTGACGACCACATCAAACGCCGCATCCTCGACGACGGATATGGGGGAACCCGATGACGGACGGGCCGAACAGCGAGGGCGTCGCTTCGGCTCCACGCGATCAGATCGACATCTTCCTCGACGGCGCGCCGAAGCCGTTACTGAGCACGACTCCGCCTTTGAGTTTCGAACTCGACACGTCGCACCTCGAAGACGGACCCCACGTGATACGAATCGAGGCCTACGACGCGCACGGGGTGAAGGGCATTCGCACGATCGACTTCACGGTTCGGAACGGCCCAGGGATTGCGGTCTCGGGTATCCATCAGAACGACATCCTCGACGGCAAGATTCCGGTCATTGTCAACGCCTACGGCGGAACATCGGCCGTGAACTGGGAGCCCGCCCAGGCTGAAACCCCGGCGCCTCCGCCCACCTGGGCCTGGGTGCTGTTGATACTGCTGGTGGCGTTCGGCCTGTTTTACGGCGTGCAGCAGTGGTCGCCGACGGAAGAATTCGCGCGCACGCCGACGTACGGAACGTTTGAAGGCGCCCCGAGTCCCGCTGCCGCCGCGGTGGCCGTCGCGTTGCCGACACCTGGCGGCTCGCCGGGGCCAACAGCCGCGTCGGCGACCATGAGCCACGCGGACGCCGCCAAGGCGGCGGCGCTCTATTCCGTCAACTGCGCAGCGTGCCATCAGGACGAAGGCGACGGCATCCCGGGCGTGTTCCCGTCACTCGTGGGCGACGCAGTGGTGACAAACTCCGATTCGGCCGAGCACATCACGATCGTCCTGAACGGCAGGACGGGCTTACTTGGCGGTGTCGACTACACCTCGCCGATGCCGGCCTTCAAAGGGACGCTCAACGACGCCGACATTGCCGCCATCGTGAACCATGAACGCACAAGCTGGGGCAACTCGGCTCCCCTGGTCAGCGCTGCCGACGTCGCCAGGCTGCGCCGTTGACGAGCCGGCTCGTCCTTTCAGCGCGTCGAGCTTGGATAAGCGTTCGCAGATGTGATCGAACCGGCGCCGCGGAACGTTGCTCCAGGAGATCGAGATCGCCGGATTGAGCATCGGCGCAAAAAGGTACGTGTCGGAGTCACTCGACCCCGTGCTTCCGACTGCGCTGGTCCAGCGCGTGGTCGCGTGAGTGACGCACATGACGATCTTCACCATTGGGCACTCCACGCGCCCGATCGACGAATTTATCCGCCTCCTCAGGGCGCACAATGTGCAGCGCGTTGTCGACGTGCGGACGATTCCACGTTCGCGACACAATCCGCAATTCAATCGCGACCAGCTGTCTCCGGCTCTGCACCGCAGGAAGATCCACTATAGACACATGCCCGGGCTGGGCGGCTTGCGCCGTGCGCGGCCAGACTCCGCGAATGGCGGATGGCGCAATGCCAGCTTTCGCGGCTATGCCGACTACATGCAGACGCAGGAGTTCGAAGACAGCCTGGAGGGGTGCATTGACCTCGCGAAACGGGAGCATGTCGTGCTCATGTGCGCAGAGGCCGTGCCGTGGCGCTGTCACCGCTCGCTGATTGCGGACGCGCTGCTCGTCAGAGGAATCATTGCGAGTGAGATTACCAGCCGTCTGCGCGCGCGGCCTCATTCACTGACGCCATTCGCACGTGTTGACGGCGTGCGCGTCACCTATCCTGACCCGGGAATGACCTCCAGATGAAGTCTGTTTCCGCGCGAGTCTATCCGTAGGCCTCCACCTTGATATGCGCCCGCGGGATTGCCAGCGCATCCAGGTGTCCAACCATGGTCTCCATGAATCGCGGCGGCGGCGTGGTGCCCTGAGCAGCCGCTGCGCGCCGTTCGCGTACGCTCACACCGGGACCGCACACGAACACGCGCGATGTCGGATGGGCGACGAGAATCGTCCGGAGCAGGTCGAAATCAATGCGACCGCGTGCGACGTTTGCTTCGCCAGGCAAGGGGCCGTTCTCGCGAGTCAGCCGGTGAATGACCTGCACCCGTGCGCCCCAGTACTCCTGGATGGCTCGCAGTTCGCTCCGAAAGATCACGTCCTGCCACGTCCGATTGGAATAGACGAACGTGTGACTGATGTGTGAATGGCGCCGAAGCGAGTCCTTGATGATGGAAAGATTCGCAACGCTGCCTGAGCCGGCGCACAGGTGGAGCAGGTGATCCGTCTCGGCGGCCGCTTCGTCGGTCAGTGTGTACGTTCCAACAAAACCGCGCAGGGTTAGCGCATCACCGGCGCGCACCTCGTGGACAAGAAATCCGGACAGCAGCGGCGGGAACGGGGTGTCGGTGGGATCGAACACCTCTTCCTTCACTGTTATCGCGACGCAGGGTTCGTCAGGCGCCGAACTCAACGAGTACGCGCGGGGCGCCTCGCGGCGGCGCTTGACCTGTTCCAGAGATCCGATGATCGCACGCAGTTCCGCGAACTGGTGCGGGTCGATGGTGACGTACTGGCCAGCGCGGTAGCTGGCGGGCGCGCCGAGATCGAGCCGCAGAGTCTTGGTGTGCGGCGTATTGACCACCGAGTCCCGGATGACGGCCCTGAACTCCGAGACGCTCGGCGTCACTCGTGCGGCAGGCGCCGAGGCACTCATGTGCCTGCTTCGCCCGGCCACGCGACCGTGAGCAAGAAGGCGCTGTCGTGGACGGCTGTAACGTCGTGGGGCACGTCCTGGTTGAGGGCGAGCAGTCCGCCGTCGTGAAGGTTGAATGTCCGGCCATCCGCTCTGACGATGATGTGTCCGGCGACCACATGAATTGAGGTCGAGCCCTTTGCGTGATGGCCCGGCATTGCCGAACCCCTCTTCAATGCAATGAGGATGACGCGCAGGTCGCCGTACTTCACGAGCGTCCTGGCGTTCTGCCCGCTCTCTCTTTCCGGCTCGTCGCCGAGGTGACGCAGTTCCCTGGCCACGTCGAATTCGAGGACTGGATCCGCCTTGGGCGGGTCGTGTGGTCTTCGCGGCTTCCCATCGTCGTTCGATGACGTTTTAAGCTGCATTATAAATGCAACTTTATCACAGTCCTCCGGGCTTCCGGTTCGGGCCACCGACGACCTCGCCGTCTACCCTTTGCTGCCGAGCCAGCCTCAGGCCGCGGCGGCGTCTCGCAGCATCACGAGAAGCATGCGTGTCGGTTGCCGAGCCTCGACGGCGTGTGCCACACCGGCGGGGAGCCGGACGATCGTGCCGGGTGTCGCCTCCACGGGCGCGCCGGCGATGGTCACGTCGAGCGTTCCGGCGAGTACCAGGACGAGGGCGTCGAACGGGGACGAGTGCTCGGCGAGGCCCTGGCCGGCGTCGAACGCAAACAGGGTGACAGAGCCACCCGCCGCCTTGGCGAGGATCCGGCTTGCGATGCCGCCAGGGGTTGGCGCGATGAGCGACTCGAGGCGGCACGCCTCTCCGGTGGGTAGGGCAGTGGGGTTCGAGGACACGGGCGATCCTTTTCTGCGCCGAGCCTTGTCAGCGCGTTCCGCGTAGACTAAAGTTGTATTTTACATGCAACTTACTTCCTTCACCGACTACGCCCTCCGCGTGCTGATTTACGCGGCCGTGCGTCCGGAGTCGCGATGCCGTACGACTGACGTCGCCACGGCGTTTGGCATCTCACGCCATCACGTGGTGAAGGTCGTCAACGAGCTCCAGCATCTCGGCTACCTCGACACGACCCGCGGGCGCCAAGGCGGCTTTGCGCTGGCGACACCGCCTCATCGCATCCGTATCGGCGAGGTCGTCCGGCGCACCGAAGGCACGATGACGCTCGTGGAGTGCTTTGACCGCGAGACGAACACGTGTCCGCTGGCGCGGGCATGCGGCCTGAAGGGGGTGCTCACGGAGGCCTTTGAAGCGTTCCTCGCCGTCCTTGACCGGTACTCGCTGGCCGACCTCACTGCCGAACCGCAGTGGGTGGCGCGCGTGACCAGTCTCCGGCCCCGAGTGCGAGACAACCATGTGTGAGACCCTACGCGATAGAGAAGACATCACCTCTCGCGCCGACATTGAGCGCCTCGTCGACGGGTTCTACGAGCGCGTGCGCGGAGACGAACTCCTGGGTCCGATCTTCGAGGCTGTCGCCAAGACAGACTGGGTGCGGCATCTGCCGAAAATGTACGCCTTCTGGGAGGGCGTGCTGTTCGGCGGCGCCGGATTCCGGGGCGACCCGCTGGCCGTCCATCGTGAACTCGCACGTCACGTTCCGCTTGGCGACCGAGAGTTCAGGCGATGGCTCGACCTGTTTCACGAGAACGTGGATGCCTCTTTCAGCGGCCCGTGCGCGGAAGACATCAAGGCGCGAGCGTTACGGATCGCCACGGTAATGCAGCACCATATTTTGAGCGCTCCGGGCGCCCTGACGTCGGCATGAATCTGGCCCACCGGTGTCTGCGCCTGCGCGGACCGCGCGCTCGCCACCAGACTGGCGGGTCACCTGGCCACCCACAACGTGACGGTGCTATGGACGTGCGTGCGCGAGGCTTTCGATGTCACGCGCGTCGCGCCAGCCACCGACACGGTTCTATTCTGTGTCGTCCAATGGAGCCAACGTGAGAGTCCATCTGATCAATCCGAGTCATGTGTCATTCGGCATCGGCGTCATCACGCCACGGTGGTTGTACGTCCTGGCGGAAGCGACGCCTCGGCACTACGGCGACCCGATCATCACCGACGAGACACTCGAGCCACTGGTCCCGTCGAGCATCGTCTCTGACGATATCGTTGGCATCGGCATCCACACGGGCAACGCGCTCCGAGGCTATGAGATTGGTCGCCTGGCTCGGAAGGCCGGAGCCACCGTGATCTACGGTGGTATCCACGCCACCCTCTTCCCGGAGGAGGCCCACGCCCTCGGTGACGCCCATGCGGTGGTCAAGGGTGACGGCGATCTGGCCTGGGCGCGGGCGCTTGCGGACTGTGTCGCGGGGAGCCTTCAGCCGACGTACGAAGGCGGGCGCGTCGAGCCGGAGCACCTGCTGCCGGCGCGATGGGACCTGATGCCGTCCAACCGGTACATGTGGGCCTCGGTACAGACGGTGCGGGGGTGTCCGAAGCACTGTTCGTTCTGCTCCGTCTGGAAGACCGACGGCCAGCGCCCCCGCCAGCGCACGAGCGACGGGGTCATCCGAGAGATCGTTGAACTTCGGCGCAAGGGCTTCCGGTTCATCGCCCTCGCCGACGACAACTTCTATCCCGTGACCCTGACCGATCTCAAGATGGCGGCCCGGCGCGCGGACCAGACCTCGTTTCAGACCCTGAGCGCCATCAGATCTGAGCGGTTCGACCTGATGCGCCGCCTGGCCGCGCTGCCGTCCGACATGGTGTTCTTCACCCAGATCACGATGGAGGCCGGCGAGGATCCGGAGTTCCTGGACGCCATGCACAAGGCGCGGATCAAGGGGGCACTCGTCGGCATCGAGTCGGTGTCGCCGGAAGGCCTGAAGGATGTCCACAAGGGTTTCAACGTTGCCGGCGACGCGCTGATCGAGCGGTTGCGCGGCTTCCGCGAACACGGTGTGCACGTGCTGGGGTCGTTCATCTTCGGGCTGGCGAGCGATCGTGAGCGCACCTTCGACGCGACGGTCGCCGTTGCACAGCAGGCGGGGGTCACGTTCGCTCAGTTCGTCATGTTGACCCCGTTTCCGGGGACCAACGACTTCGCCGTCTGGGAAGCGTCGATGGCCGAGGACCAGACCCGGATCGCTGGTGTACCGCTCACGCGGCATTGGCTGATTCCCCAGGCACAACGGCCCAAGGTGTACACGCCGCATCCGACCATGGCTGCGGACGACATCCGGCGTGGCACGCAGCGCGCCTGGGACCAGTTCTACAGTCTCACCAACGTCTGGGTGCGGTCACGGTGTGTCCAGTCATTGAAGTCGCGCGTCGCCTTCGTGCTCATCTCGAAGTTGTACCGCCAGATGTACGCCAACACCGGGATCGCCACTGACAGCGCGCGCGTGGGTCGGTCTGCGCGATGGGCACGGTGGCTTGCCCATCCTTGCCGTCGCCTGTTCACCGCACGCCCGATGCCCGACCTCTCCGTGCCGGCGTGAGCCACTATCGGAAGCGCGCACCTGCGGCGACTGTGCGCACTGGCGGCTTTCAATCTCTCGCATGACGCCGGCCTTGACGAGCAGCCCGAGTTGGCGTTGCGGTCCAGCCGCATCACATCCTGACCACCAGGAGTCGATGCCTCACGCCTTGAAAGACCGTCGGGCGGGCTGTGGCGACCCGGGTGATACTGTCCACACGAATGTCGGCCGACGATGGACGGCCTGCTGAGTGGGTTCGGAAAAGGGGTGTGATGCCTGCGTCTTCGGCTACGGCGTCGTTCCGGACGTCAAGACTTCGTCAGGGGATCAGGGCAGTCGCCTGGGGCATTGGCGCCACGTTTGCTCTCTCGGTCCTTATCCTTGTCGGTTCGCGGAACCTCGCCCATTTCGACGCAGCCCTCGTGGGCTACACGTTCTCCGTGCTGTTCGCCACGTTCGGCCTGACCTATCGATATGCGATGTGGCTGGAGCGCCCACCCACCGCCCTTTATTGGAGGCGCGGCTGGCAGGCGTTCTTCCGTCGAGGGCGGCGACGACAGAACACTGGCACGTGGTTGCGCCGCGTCGGCGCCGACCTGCTCGCCAATCGGTTTATTTTTGCGCGAGGTCGGCTGCGCGGGCTCACGCACATGCTCATCATGTGGGGATGTCTGATCGCCGTGGCGATCACCTTTCCTCTCGTCTTTGGGTGGCTGCACTTTCGTCCAGTTCCTGGCGACCTGTCGCTCTACGAGGCCGTCGCGTTCGGCTTCCCGGCCTTCCGGTTTCCGCACGACTCGGCGATCGCGTTTGTCGTGTTCCACGGCCTGGTGTGGGCGTCGTTTCTGGTGATTGCCGGCGTGATGCTGGCCGTGCGGCGACGCATGCGCGAAGAAGGCCCCGCAGCGGTCCAGCGGTTCGCGGAAGACTTTATGCCGCTGATTCTGTTGTTCGCGGTCAGCCTCACGGGCCTGATGCTGACCGCGAGCTACACGTGGATGAAGGGGTACGCCTACACGTTCATCGCGATACTGCATGCGATCACGGTGATCGGCACGTTCCTGTGGCTTCCGTTCGGGAAGTTTTTTCACATCTTTCAGCGGCCGGCGCAGCTTGGCGTCGGGTTCTACAAGGACATCGGCCGGGCCCAGGAACTGGCGCACTGCCGCCGCTGCGGCCATGCCTTCAGCTCGCGCATGCACATCGAGGATCTGATCGAGGTGGAGCGCCAACTGGGATTCCAGTACGACATTCCCGGTAACGACGGCCACTACCAGTGGATCTGCCCGCGCTGCCGGCGGGCGTCACTGGCCATGGCGCAGGGCGCCTTGTGGCGCGGCCGGCGCGGAGGCGCGCCGCTGCCCGACGGTCGTCCGCTGCCGATGCCCGTCCACGCCAATCCCGCGGTGGGGCAGGGGCCGCTCGGTGTCGAAGACGCCGACAACTTCTTCCCGTAACGCGATCGTGACGACGCATTCCACAGGAGCACGCTGACCAACATGAACGGCCCGACTCGACCCACCGAGACGACCCCGCCACTCGATCGGGAGACCATCGCCGAATTCGGGCCGCGTCTCGCCTACGCGAAGGACACCCGGCTCGACACCGGCGTCGAGCCTGACAAATACGTCAAGACCCACTGCTGCTTCTGCGGTCAGCAGTGCGGGATGCAGCTCAAGGTCAAGGACAACCTGGTGGTGGGCGTCGAGCCGTGGTACGAGTTCCCCTTCAATAAGGGAATGATGTGTCCGAAAGGCATCAAGCGCTATCTGCAGCAGGCGCACCCCGATCGCCTCCTCCATGCGTACGAGAAGGACGCCGGCTCGCCCGGCGGCTTTCGGACGATGGCCTACGACGCGGCCATCCGCAGGACCGCCGGGGAAATCGATCGCATACAAAGCACTTACGGGAAGGACGCGTTCGCGCTGCTCTCAGGCGCGAGCCTGACGACCGAGAAGACCTATCTGATGGGTAAGTTCGCCCACATGTGCCTGCGCACCGCGAACATCGACTACAACGGCCGGTTATGCATGGTGAGCGCCGCAGCGGGCAACAAGAAGGCGTTTGGGATCGATCGCGCTGCCAACCCCTGGGAAGACATCCTCGGTGCCGACGTGATCCTTGTAAGCGGCGCGAACATCGCCGAGTGCGCGCCCATTACGACCAACTATGTCTGGCAGGCTCGCGAACAGGGCGCCAGGATCATCGTCGTCGATCCGCGCATCACGCCGATCGCGCGGACCTGCGACCTGTTCCTCCCGGTGAAGCCGGGCCGCGACACGGCGCTCTTCAACGGCATCCTGCACCTCATGATCGAGCACGACTGGATCGATCACCAGTTCATCGCGAGCCACACGGTCGGATTCGATGCGGTCGCGGCACACGTCCGTGAATGGACGCCGCAGCGCACCGCCGAAGTCACTGGTATCGCGGTGAAGTCGATCCAGCAGGCAGCCGAATGGTGGGGCACGGCGCAGACGAGTTTTCTCTGCCACGCGCGCGGCCTCGAGCATCACAGCCACGGCGTGCAGAACGTGATGAGCGCTATCAACATCGTGCTCGCCTCCGGACGTATTGGGCGGCCGAATTGTGGGTATGCGACGATCACCGGACAGGGCAACGGCCAGGGCGGACGCGAGCACGGCCAGAAATGCGATCAACTTCCGGGCGGCCGTGACCTCGCCAACCCCGTGCACCGCGCGTACGTCGCCGGGGTGTGGGGGATGGACCCGTCGGACCTCCCGCAGCCGGGCGTGGACGCCTACGAGATCATCCGCAAGATCGACCGTGGCGAGATCAAGGGTTTGCTGAGCCTCTGTTTCAACCCGGTGGTGTCTCTGCCCGACAACAACTTCGTCCGGCAGGCGCTTGAGAAGCTGGAGTACTACGTCGTCCTCGACTTCTTCATGAGCGAAAGCGCACGCTATGCGGACGTCGTCCTGCCGGGTTCGCTTCAGGAAGAGGACGAAGGCACGGTGACGCAGACGGAAGGGCGCGTCATCAAGATCAACAAGGCCGTCGAGTGCCCAGGCGAAGCGCGGCCCGATTGGCGGATCATCCAGGACATCGCGAAGGCCCTGGGCCGCGAACAGGGACTGACCTTCGAGAATCCGCGCGCGATGTTCGAAGAGTTGCGCATCGCGTCCAAGGGCGGGATCGCCGACTACTCCGGAATTACCTACGAGCGCATCGAGGATAACTTCGGCGTGTTCTGGCCGTGTCCGAGCGACGTACCAGAGGGCGTGCCAATGCCCGGCCCGCAAGGCACGCCGCGGCTGTTCGAACCGGGGTCATGGAACCCCGTTGCGAAGGGCGTCGGGCCGTTCTATTTCCCGGACGGCAAGGCCCGCCTGAACGTGACCCCCTACGTGGGGCCGGCCGAGGACGTGGACGAGGAGTTTCCGATCATCCTGACGAGCGGGCGCGTCGTCAGCCAGTTCCTCTCGGGGAATCAGACCAGACGCATTGGCCCGTTGGTCGATCACTGTCCGGAGCCGCGGATCGAAATGCACCCGCGGCTGGCGGCGCGCCTTGGCATTGCCGACGGAGACTGGGCCACGGCCGAGAGTCGCCGCGGCAACTGTACGTTGCGCGCGTCGGTGGTGACGACGATCCGGCCCGACACGGTGTTCATTCCGTACCACTGGGCGGGCCGCAAGAGTGCCAACCAGTTGACGATTTCCGCGCAGGATCCCATCTCGAAGATCCCCGAGTACAAGGTGTGCGCCGTGCGGGTACGGAAGGCGGATGCACCGCCTGACTACGCCGATGCCCTCGAGCCGCAACAATAGCCAGGTCCCAACCCATGCCAGTTCCAGATACTCTCGAGTTCTTCATCGACCCAGGCCGATGTATCGGCTGCCAGGCCTGCATTCAGGCCTGCACGGAATGCGACACCCACAAGGGGCAGTCGATGATTCAGCTCGACTACGTGGATCGCGCGCACTCGACGCAGACCGTGCCGGTCGTCTGCATGCACTGCGACTCGCCGACGTGCGCAGAGGTCTGTCCGGCCGACGCGATCAAGCGGACCGAGGACGGCATCGTGCAGACGGCGAGGAAGCCGCGCTGCATCGCGTGCAACAACTGCGTCCTGGCATGCCCCTTCGGCGTCCCGAAGATGCAGACCAAGATGAACCTCATGATGAAGTGCGATATGTGCTACGACCGCACGTCGGTTGGGCTGAAGCCATGGTGCGCATCGGTCTGTCCAAGCCAGGCGCTGGCGTTCGGCACTCGCGAAGAGATGGCGCGGCTGCGCCCGCACGCGAAACCGGTGAACACGTTCCAATTCGGGATGCAGACCATTCGAACCAAGGTCAACATCATGATCCCGCGCGACGCCGGCGTTGAAATCGTCGACGTGACGGCCGCGATGCACGAGCCGACGATCGGCCACGAGATCTTGGACGATGTCTTCCTGGAGACACCGGATAGGGGTGACGCATGATTCAGCATCAGCGCGGCGTGGAGGGTCCACGGGATCTCGATCACGGGACCACGCCTCCGGACGGCCGCCCGATCGCCGAGCAGCCGAAGTGGCGCCGCGATTTTCCCATCGACTGGGCACAGGACGAGTACGTGTCGCGCCGGGAACTCGTCAAGTTCATGGTGCTCACCAGCGCAGCGCTGGTCGCCGGACAGTTCTGGATCGTGCTCAAGAGCGCATTCGGCCGGAGTCCGGCAGCATCAGTGAGCGCGCCGATCGCCCGCGTGAACGAGTTAGCCATCGGCAGCGCCATGACGTTCACGTACCCGGAAGGCAGCACGCCGAGGCTCCTCATACGGACGGGTGCGGCCTCCTTCGTCGCCTACGATCAGCAGTGCACGCATCTCTTGTGCCCTGTCGTCCCGGCCGTCGATCTCGGCCGGCTCCACTGCCCCTGCCACAATGGTTGGTTCGATCTGGCGACGGGCCGGCCTCTCGCAGGCCCGCCGCAGCGGGCGCTGCCGAGAGTGCTCTTGGCGGTGCGGGACGGCACCGTGTACGCGACGGGCGTGGAGGACGCGACGACATGACCCGACGACTCCGGATGGTCCGTGCGCAGCGCATGCCGATCGTGAACGCGATGCTCGCCTTCGTGGTGCTGATTGTCATCCTACAGCTCTGGCTACTGACCGCGACGATGAATGCCTACCTCGGTGGGGATAGCGGCACCGTCGTTCCGGCCGCCGTGGTCAGCGTCGCCTGTCTTGGCCTCAATACCGGGCTGCTCTGGTACCTGTTCGGCTTCGACAGATGACCGGATCGCCAACTGGCACCATCGGAGGCCGGCTCTCCGAAGGGGTCGCGGGCCTGTTCCCCGGCTATTTTGCCTTGGTCATGGCGACGGGGATTGTGTCGATTGCCGCGCACCTGCTGCAGATGCCGCGCATAGCGTCAGTGCTGCTCGCAATCAACATCTGCGCCTACGCAGTGTTGACGGTCATGTTCGTCATCCGGCTCCTGGTGTATTTTCCGCGCGTGCTCCACGACCTGAACAGCCACGCGCGCGGCCCGGGGTTCTTCACGGTGGTCGCTGGGACCTGCGTGCTGGGAAGCGAGATCGCGATTCTGACAGGCCGCGCGGGTGTGGCCCACGCGCTGTGGGTCGCCGGCATCGTGCTCTGGGTGGTCGTGATGTACGCGTTCTTCACGGCGACGGTGGTTCGCGAGTCGAAGCCGACGCTCGAGACGGGCATCAACGGGGCGTGGCTCCTCGGCATCGTGGCGACCCAGGCCGTGTCGGTCCTCGGAACCCTGCTCGCGCCGGGGATCGAGGGCGGGCGGGAGGTCGTGCTGTTCTTTGCGCTGTGCCTGTACCTGGTCGGCGCCATGCTCTACCTGACGATCATCACGCTGATTTTCTACCGCTTCACGTTCGTCGCGCTGACAGTGGACCAGATGACGCCGCCGTACTGGATCAACATGGGCGCGGTCGCGATCACCACGCTGGCAGGGGCGTCGCTCCTCATTCAGGCGCAGCTCTGGCCGTTCCTGGTGATGCTCCGGCCGTTCATCGCCGGATTCACACTCTTCTTCTGGGCCACCGCAACATGGTGGATCCCGCTGCTGCTCATCCTCGGCGTGTGGCGGCACGTCGTCCGACGTTTTCCCTTGCGGTACGACCCACAGTATTGGGGCATGGTGTTTCCGATCGGCATGTACACGGTCTGCACCGTGAGGCTCGTCCAGGCTACGGGCCTGGAATTCCTCTCGGTGATTCCGCACGTCACCGTGTACGCCGCCCTGGCGGCGTGGGCTGTCCTGTTTGTCGCGATGATCCATCACCTGTGGCTCGCGGTTCGCGCGACTCCCAATCCGGTCTCAACCTGAGGCATCTAAGACCGCTCCCGTTTTCACGGAACGGGTCCTAATCGCGATCGGTCCGGCGCATCAGCTGAGGGTCCAAATCGATGAGGTATCCGAGAAGCTGAAGGCGGTGAATCGGTGAACCGTTGCTTGTCGCCGCGCTGGTGCCTGTCGGTTCGGGACCGAGGGGTCGGAGGTTCGAATCCTCTCGCCCCGACCATAAATCACTGAAAAGCCTGCGGAAACGCAGGCTTTTTTGTTTTGTGTGTTGGCTTGGCATTGGACCGTGTCCGTTCGTTTGAATGCTTGTCGGTTGCACTTGAGCACAATTTGAGCACAAGTTCATCGATGCACTACGCGAACTTTGGGCTATGGTTGAGCCGGCATGGAACTCCCTCCGCATTGCATCTACTGCACCCAGCCTGCAGACAGCTCAGAGCACTGGATGCCTCGGGGCTTCGGCGCCATCAAGAACATGTCGCTCCTCACGGGTCGGCTTTGTCACGAGTGCAATCAGACGTTGGGACGGACTCTTGATGAGGAGATTTTACGAACCGGTCCAACCGGGTTGTTTCGTTCCGCTCTTGGCATCAAGGGCAGAAAAGGGCATTCCGAGGTAAGCCCCTTCTACTACCGAAGTTCCGCGGCAGTTCAGCCGACGGCGATGACGATGCCATCGCCGCGCGGTCCGCACGAAGTCCTGACGGAGTTGATACCGAACCGCGGGGAACGGCAGTCCGCACGACTGCTGCGTCAGATTGTCGTGAAACGGAGCGATGGAAGCCTGTCTCCCGTTCCGTTCCCGATGGGATGGCAGCCCGAGCAGTTGCGGAATGCTCTAGCCTTGCGAGACCTCATCGATTCGGAATTGGTCGAGGTGTTCCTTGGTCCTGACGAGAGTGCGGACAACCCAGACTCCCCGGAGTCGTACGCGGTACGCGAAACGCTGACGGCGGTCTTTGGTCGGTTTCGCGCGAAAGTGTGGTACGGCGAAGGCGAGGCTGAACTGAAGTGGGCGGAATTGTCACTTGGCATCTCCCGCACCTACGTTCGTGCTCTCGCGAAAGTCGCCTTTCACTATTTGTTGTGGACGTCCAACATTTGGCGTGGGGACGAGGCTGAATTTAATTCCCTTCGACGATTCATTCGTTATGACGAGGGCGACTGGCAGACGTATGTCCACCCAGTCGTCCCTCCGTTTCTTGGACCCATTCGAAATGGCTATCTTCCAGACGCGCACACGCACTTTCTCGTTGCGGACATTGAGCCGGCACAAGTCGTCGTCTTCATGCAGTTCTTCGTAGGTCCCGACTCAAACCCAGCCCCACCAGCAGCCAAGGTGCGCCTCGCAGTGTCACCACGGCAGGTGGCAGACCGCAAATTGGTTGGGCACATGGTTCGCTATCATCACAAGAAACGCGATGGCTACGACGCGGAACTACATCCGTTTGATGTCGCTATAGCGGATTAGCCGCGAGGTGTTGGCCCAAACAGTCGGCGAGTCACGGTTGAACATCAGCTTTACGTGTGGGTCGTACGCAAGGGAAACCGAAGGGGCATTGACAGTGCCCTTCGAGTACGCAATGAGAATCTACAAGTTCTTGAACAAGCGTTGGGGACTCGCCGCCTTGAGCTTGAGGCGGTTGAAGATTTCTCGTTTTTTTGAGCTGAATGACCCCTTCGAAGTACTGCCGTTCGACTTAACCGACCTAGTGGCGCGACTCACTGCGCAGTTGACGCTGATAGACGTCCACGAGCGGTACGGTGTGCTGTGCTTCAGCAAACAGTGGTCGAATCCCGTCATCTGGTCGCACTACGCTGACCAGCACCGTGGGTTGTGCCTTGGGTTCGATGTCCCCGACGATTTGGCGATGGAGATGGACTACCTCCCAGAGAAGGTGCCGTTCCCAATCGACCTCGAAGATTTCTCGGACGAGGACGCTCAGCGAGCGACGCACACTCTGCTTTACAGCAAGTTCGACGACTGGAAGTATGAAGACGAAGTCCGGGTCACTGCCCGCCTTGACCCGGATACGGAAGAGGACGGCTTTTTCTTCAAGAACTGGGACGGAGACCTTCGCTTGCGGGAGGTTGTCGTTGGAATGCGCAGCCCGACTTGCAAGCGACAAATTCAGCGCGCTTTGGACGGCTATGACGATGATGTGGCTATAGTGCAGGCTAAAGCCTCAGACCACTCGTTCGCCGTAGTCGAGAATCTAGACGGTGTTCGAAATCATGATGATGCGACCTTCTACCTCGTTCGTGACGGCGTGATGCATCCCGTCGCGTTCAATGGAGAAGGCGCCGCACGTAACGATTCTTGAACCTCGTGATTCTGCATTGGAATCGTTGTTCAAGGCGCAGGACGACGGTTGGCAATCCGTCCGAACTCGACGGGTCGAAGTGTAGGAGCGTGCCATTCAGTCAGCCCGCATTGGGTCGGCTTGCCTGAGAAAACGCCGTATACGCAGTCCCGGGGCTGGTGCCGTGGCACGTACCGCTCGCCTGCCCGCCTCAGATGCGCCGAATTCTACCGGTGCCCCTTCCTCCGGACTGAATACCCTCATTCCCACCGGTGGGGAAACGCGCCGGAGCGTACTCGAATTGGCGATGATGGTCGGTCGGATGTCTCAGCCTAAATGCGACGGCTGATGACTGGAAGGATCCAAGCGTCGAAGCGCAAGACTGTCGGTACGTGAAGTGACGACTGCTCACAGCGCGAGCCCCAGTCCTCGGTGGACGGGTCAAAAGCGGCAATTAGTCGACGGTTCAAAACCGGCATTTTCCGGCGGCGACCGAGACCAGTGAGTTCTACTTCGTCGGGTCGTC